>Ga0207695_10001215_pt1 | contig 44130 bp, 37 predicted proteins | sample KBSC54metaG_FD_184354 | JGI IMG/M metagenome (GOLD analysis project Ga0207695, IMG submission 184354) | Corn rhizosphere microbial communities from Kellogg Biological Station, Michigan, USA - KBS C5-4 metaG (SPAdes) (version 2) | ecosystem: Host-associated > Plants > Roots > Rhizosphere > Soil...
TGAGGACGGTGGCACGGGGCGCCATGTACTTCCGAAGGGCGTCCAGCGCCCGGGCAGACCGGAGCTCCTGCACAACGGATATCGCCGCCACCAACCCCATCGCCGCCAGCATAAGCAGGCCCTGTCTCGTCTCTCCCAACAGGAAATACAACAAACAAGCGCCCGATAAAAGCAGGAACATAGGCTCCTTCACGACACTTACAATAACATCGATCCACCCTCTGCGGGAGGCGGTCCGCAAGGTGTTCTTTCCGTAAAGACCCAGCAGCCTGGTCGCTTCCGAAGAAGAAAGCCCGGGGACAATTTCTTCTGAAACATGTATCATATAATTAAAATTATTACAGCAAAGCGTTGCAGCCGTTGAGCCTTGTCATACCTTCCCCTGATACATGTCATGCCATTTCGCGGCCCCGATGCATAATTTTAAAGAAACTGAATCATATGTTACAGATACTGGTGCCTACGGACCTCAGCCGGGATGCATCGCCGGGCATGCGCTTTGCCATACAATGGTCCACACAGCAAAAAGTAAAATTGCTGTTCACCCACGTGCTATATATCCCCCGGCTCACCCGGTGGAATGACGAGCAATACAACAAATTCGCCGCCCAGGAGCGGATAAGATGCAAACGTAAGCTGGAACAAACGGTGGCGAACCTCTACGCTCAGCAGGCGGTAAAGAACGGCCACTACGAGTGCCGGATCGTCGAAGGCATTTTTGCCGAGCCCACGCTGCTGGATTATTGCCGCCATCACCCGGACATCGACGTGGTATGCATGGGCACACACGGCGCCGCCGGCATCAAAAAGCTGTTCGGCACCCACGCAGGCAATATGCTGACAGGTTCCGGCATACCGGTCGTCGTCGTTCCAAAGGGTTACAGGTCCCGGCCGGTCAAAAGCATTTTGTACGCCACGGACATGCTGCACTACGAGGAAGAATTAAAGCAGGTCGCACCTCTTGCCGCATCCTTTAAAGCTTCTCTTGACGTCGTGCATGTCATCGAAGCCGACGAACAGGTGCCTAATAAAAATATCTTTGAAAAAGTGCTCGCCGAAGAGTTTCACTATCCGGTACACATCCATTTTCCCATACAGGATGAGACGCGATCGATGTCCGTCAACCTGCGGCGGCAGATCAGCGAGCTTAAACCCTCGATGGCAGTGCTTTTCACCGACCAGGGCCGTACGATCCTGGAAAAGCTTTTCCTTTCCAGCACGGCTGAACGGGTGGCTTTCGGCACACCGGTACCCCTGATGGTGTATCCCAAAAGACTGGCACATCACCAGAAACAGGCCAGGGACAATCACCCGGCCCACGAACAGCATTAAATTACAGAACTACCTCACATAAAAAAGAGCCATGAACGATCATGGCTCTTTCTCTGGCACAAACCAACTCCTAATAGTACCGGACGAGGGCTATGTGGTCATATTCCTTCAATACCCCGTCTTCCACGAATTCCACATCTCCACCCCCGGCCAGCACCTTTTCCATGACTTCATCCACCGCATCCTTGATATAGAACAGGTTATCCTCATGTGTATGTTTTCCCTGAACTGCTCCGGGCTCAGCAGCCTTTCGCGCGGGATAGACAAATCCCTTTTCTACCACCAGCGTGCTGCCATTCATGCAGGAGGACGCTTTCCACGCCTCCCGGATACCGGCGCTCAGCCGCTGTTCATCAGCCGCAGCCTTCACCTTGTTGAGCAATGCAGTTTCCCTCACCTTCTGCCAGTCCGCCAGGTACGGTTTCATGGCTCTGCGGATCTCCGTCTCGGTGGCATCCAGGAAATTACCACGCACATACCCGACGATATTCTTTTCATGCCGGGTGATCTTGCGGAAATGCCCCAGCACTCTTTCCGCCCCCAATACGAACACAGGGAAAGGATAAGCTTTCAGCACATAGGTAAGCCCCTGGTCCATATGATACAGGAATTTATCCAGCAGCACCTCCTTATGCGCCGAGGGGTCGGAGTAATTGGCCACCCTTTCGGGGGCATCGTTTATGTAGGCATGTACATTGTCCGGACCGTTGGACTTGATCAGCAGGAAGGACGAACAGTTCCCCAGGTACATCCTGGACCGTTCGGCGCTCAGCAACAGCACCAGGTATTGGATCACCTGCTTCTTTGCATACACCAGGTCCCTGATCTCAAAGGAATCATCGATGACGACCCTTTCCTCCACGGCAATATCCAGGTAATACACTTTCTCTATGAGCGGGCTGGCGAATATGGCCACACTTTTCTTATGGGTATTGTAATTCAGGGTCCCGATCATCCTCCGTAATTTTTCCAGCACGGGGATCGCTTTTTCACGCGGGTACTGCTCCATCAGGCTGGACTCGATCTTTTCCACAGCCTTTTTCAGCTGGTATTCAAGATCTTTCCTGGCTGACATAATGGGATGAAAAGGCATGATCAGCGATACGGCGGGAAGATATCCGGCGGTGTCGATCAATTGTTGCTGGTCCTGGAAAACGAGGTTCATAGTTACTGTTTTGAAGCAAGGTACCATCCTAAAAAGCCCATATCAATGACATACATCATACCCTCGTAGAATCTTTATCAATGATAAGCTTCATCAGACCTCCTGACAACCGTCGTTGAAAAGGACATCCCCGGGATGATACATTTGTATTGTAACTACTTTATCACCAAAAACAAAGGAGGATGTATGTCACTCAGAACGTTAGCTAAAAGGGGCGAATCGGTCCCCTCTCTTTTCAACGATATCTTCAGACCCTGGGAATCCCTGTTCGACACCAACGGCGGGTCTTTGTTCGACAATCTCCGTACCGTTAATATCCCTGCTGTCAACATCGCGGACAATAAAGACAACTATGAGATCAGCCTGGCAGCGCCCGGTATGAAAAAAGATGCTTTCAACATCGATGTGGAAGGCAACGTGCTAACCATCAGCGCTGAAAAGGAAGAAAAGAAAGAGGAAAAGGATGAGCGTTACAGCCGCAGGGAATTCAACTACACCTCTTTCTCCCGGAGCTTTACCCTGCCGGAAGGGATCAATAAGGACAAGATCGATGCATCCTATGACAATGGCCTGTTGAAATTGACACTGCCAAAGACCGAAGAAGCCAAAAAGCTGTCGGCCAAACATATTGCAGTGAAATAGCAGCTCAACAAGTGGTGCATAGAGAGGTCGTCCCACCAGGGACGACCTCTTACTTATTTGTGCTAATTGGCAAGGTTGCTTAGCCGCTCCCTGTTCAGCAAAAAGATCTTCCCATCCCTGATATCGATCAGCCTTTCATTGCGGAAGTCGCTCAGCGTGCGGGTCAAAGATTCAGTGGCAGAGCCGATAAAATGCGAAAGGTTGTCCCGTGAGATACCGACGGACGGGTCACTCCCTTCTCCCTCGGGGAACTTGGCCACCAGCTGCAACAGGCCATTAGCCACTCTTTTGCGCAGCGAATTATAAGCAAGGTTAATAAGACTATGTTCCTGGGCTTTTACATTCCGGGCCAGCAGGTCGATGAAATACTGGGACACGCGGCTGTCGGTCAGCATAAATTGAAGGAACTCCTGCCTGGGCACATGCATCAACGCCCCCTCATCCAGCACCTGGGCATTGTCCTGGTAATTGACGTCCTGCAGGAGCGCCGTGTAGCCGAGAAACTCGCCGCCGCCGGCTATATTGGTGATGAACTCCTTGCCGTCCGGATGAATGCGGTAGATCTTGATCTTCCCGGTCAGCACATAGTAAATGGCCGTCGGACGCTGCCCCTCCTGGTAGATCATCTGCTTCTTATGAAAAAAATGAATATCCCGCTGGTCAGGCTGCAGCCGGAGAAGCTCCATGATGGACGCCGGCTGCAATTCCCCGGACGACGAGGACTTCTGCGCAACGGCAGCATGGCGCAATTGACGTTTTTTAAAACACGACTCCACCGCCCTCAGCAGCTCAATGCCTTCAAACGGCTTGGAGATATAATCATCGGCCCCGGCCGTCATTGCCTTCCTGACCTGCTCTTTCTCCGTAGAGGCCGTAAGGAAGATAAACGGGATACCGGAAGTACGTGCATGCCGGTGCAACGAATACAAAACTTCATAACCATCCAACCCGGGCATGGCAATATCGCAAATGATGAGGTCGGGCGTTGCCGCAAGGGCCAATTCCACCCCTACCAGGCCATCTTCTGCCTTTAATACTTCATAATTCGAAAGCGCTAATATCTCTGCGATATTTTCCCTGACCTCAGGCTCGTCCTCTATGATCAATATCTTTTTCATTACCGTTAGTTTTTTCTTTGATTTGCAGCATTATCCTTTCCACATCCTCTTTATTGCAAAGCGTAGTGCCGGGATGCATAGTGGCTGCCGATCCACAGGCAATTCCATATTCCACGGCCTCGGACATCGGCCGGCCCATGGACAGGCTCAACACAATGCCCGCCACCATGCTGTCGCCGGCGCCCACCGTGCTCACGGTCTTTACCACGGGCGCATGGATACGCCCCTCCTGACCGCCTGACATCCAAAAAGCCCCCCGCGCTCCCAGCGATACGACCACGGTTCTGACGCCAGCTTTCGAAAGACAGTGGGCCGCAGCCTCAATTTCTGCCAGAGACGATAGCCCCCCCGTATCCGTAATGGACGGAAACTCCTCCGCATCCATAAGGGACGCCAGCTCATGCACACTGAGCTTGACCAGGTCCGGCCCACAGGCAACAGCGCTTTTCAACGCTTCCCCCGACGTGTCCACCACCAGCATCGCTTTTTTACTTTGGACGATCCTTTTTATATCCTGGTATATCCCGGGGGAAACACCCGGCGCCAGGCTCCCGCTCACAACCACATAGTCCAGCTGCGGCTGACTGCCGAGGGCGGACAATAAGGCATTGCAAGCGGTGGTGTCCAGTTCCGCGCCGGGCATATTCAGCTTGTATTGGTTCCCGGTAGACCGCTCCGTGACAATGATGTTCTCCCTGGTATTGCCCGCAATACCGACGGGAATAAAGCTCACCTTCTCCGCCGACAAAAGGCCCTGTAATCTCCGGCCGGTATCCCCTCCGCACGGGAACAAGGCCGTCGCCCTGCCACCCAGCTGCACAATGGCCCTTGCCACATTGATACCCCCACCGCCCGGCTGCACCAACGGCTCGGCGCAACGCAGCTTGACCTCCGGCCGCAGCGCTTCGACATAAGTATTTACATCGATGCAGGGATTGAACGTCAAGGTAAATATGGCAGGCATGGATGCAAGTTTAGTGTGCTATAAATACTGGTATCTTATGTTCCCTGATCAGCCCCGCGACAAAGCTCTTGTTGAACAGCTGCGACATCTCTCCCCGGCCATAGGAACCCGCCACCAGCCACGGTCTTTCACGGGCCGGCAGCCAGAAGGAAAAGAAATCTACCTGGTCCATTTTCAGGTTCAGCATACGGGGATGGGCGAAGTAGGATGATGCCAGCTCTTCTATATGCTCCTTATCCGGCATTGGCTCACCCTTATCGCTGTCCAGGTGGACAAGGGTAACCTCCTTCCGGGCAAATTCGGGGAATAGACGGGCAAATTGTTTGATGGCGGCCACCGAAGCAGGCGTTCCGTCATACGCAAGGACGATATTTTCCGGTAAATAGACCGCATCTGGCAGCAGCAGGATCGGACACTCGCTGCTATGCAGGATCTCCTTCATGTAAGTATTAGGCTGATGGTTGTCGATATTGTCAAAGAAATGCCGGCCGCTTAGCAGCAGCAGGTCGGAAAAACGGCTCTCCTTACGGATAAGGGGGAGCGCAAATTCCAGCCTGTCCTTATGGATACTCAGCCTGATGGAATAATCCTTACAGAACTCTTCCAGCCGGGCCCCATTCCTGGCAATGACCTCGTCCTCATCCGGTGTCTCGGGGACAAATACGGCCCCTGCAATGCCGCCTGCCATGCTCCATAATGCCGAATAGTCCACCTCGGGAACAAAAGCTGCATTTAACCATACAGGTGAAAGCGTATTCAGCCTGCGCACCAGCTCCAGACTCTCTTCCGGGAAATGGTTGCCCTCGAATGGTATTGCTATCTTTTTACTCACGGGGTTATATGTCTTTTCAATGGTGTTCGTGAAATGAGGGGATTTGACAACGTCAATCCCGAATTCGACAATTCCTTTGAAAATCAATTGTGCCGTTGTCAATACTTCGTATTTCATAACGAATGTTTGATCATTTGGATAATATTTTTTTGCCGAGCCAGTTCGTACAGGATGACAGGGCCTCCTTTGCAAGGGTCGCCGGCTGGAAGCCCCGGGCAAGGGACTGCCAGTCATGACGGAGGGTCTTTTCCATATCCTCACGCTGCCGCTGAAGACGCAGCTGCTCCTTGTATATATGCGAAAGGCGTTTAATCTTTCTCATCTTCATTATTTTTAAAAAGTTGACGAATAATGGCATTCATGATGGGCACCCGGATCATCCTCTCCTTCGCCCCCCACACCAGCAGCCCGGCCAGGAAATAGAGGCCAGCCACCACCAGGAACCCCAGCCAGTAGCTCTTCAGCCAGATTCCCAGGGCAAACGCCCCCGCGGCGCTGGCGAAAATGAGGCCAAGCAGGAAAATGATATTGACCACGGCAGTAGCGATCACCATGGCCATGACGGCGGAGACCCTTTCGGCAACAGCCAGCTTTGCCTCATCTACCCGGATGTTGACATATTCCCGGGCATGATCGAAAAGGTCCTCTACTTTTTTCAGATCTTCCATGACGATGAAATTTTAATAAAACTAATCTGTAGCTGCGTCGGAATGACTGACCTGTATCATTTCAGCAAATGATATATATCCCTGTAAAAGCTGAGCTTGCCTTCCGCATCGATGTCGGCGGGCAGGTAGACTACGAACACGGGCACGGGTTGATCAAGGCGCAAGCTCCGCGGCTGCTGATCCTTAAGGCATGAAGCGAGAAAGGCGGTGTCCAGCTTGCCGCCGAACAACGCATCGCCCAGCTCGAAAGGCTTCTCCAGCCGGATACAGCCATGGCTATAATAGCGATAAGCCGAGCGAAACGCGGACCGCAGGTTGGTATCATGCATATACACATCGTAAGGACTGGTGAGATTGAACTTGATGACCCCGAGTGCATTGTCGCAACCGGTAGACTGTCTCATGGCATAGGGAAAATTATCCCTGTTCCAGCGTTTCCAGTCGATAGACCCGGGATCGACGACCTTCCCCCGGCTGTCCAATAGCTGGATATTCATAGCGTCCGGCAACGTGGGCAGCCTTTTGAACATAGGGAGGAACTCCGTCACGGCGATCTTGCGCGGTATATTCCAATATGGGTACAGGATCACCTGGTCGCACCAGGCTGCAAACCGGGGCGTGCGCGTGGAAGGCTTTCCCACCACCACCTTCATGCGCAGCCGGAGAGTATCCTGTTCATAATAACAAAGGGTCGCCGACGCGACATTGACAACGATACAACGGGGAAAAGAATGATGGTGTATCCAGCGGTAGATGTTCAGGGCTATTGATAAAGCACGAACCTTGTCCCGGTCTCCGGCTGTCAGCGCGCGGGCCAACCCGGCGCTCAACGTATCATAAGCTGCCGTACGGGGAACTAGTTGCATAACCAACGTCCGCAATTGAGCCGGCGTATGCACCTGCGCAATACGTCCCCGGAGCATACTGTCCTCCTCGCTCCGGTATAACGTGGTCACGCCATCATAGCTCACCTGTTCATAAATCCCCTCGCCGCTGCGCACGATCTTTAGGAAAGAAAAAACATCCTCAACCGGCTGTCCCCACGATACCATCGCCCCTGCCACCAGCAGGACAGTCATCATATAACACCGCGAACAGGTCATAAAATATGCACCCGCGGTCTTTCAGCCTGGTTGATATTGGCGATGCCTTTCACCAGGGCATCCGCATTAAAGGAAATGCTGTCGATACCCATACTCACCAGGAATGACGTGAATTCGGGATAGTCGCTGGGCGCCTGACCGCAGAGGCCGATCTTCGAGCCGGCCTCATGCGCGGCCGTGATCATATTGCCGATCATCTTCCGGGCGGCCTTGTCCTGCTCGCTGAACAGCCCCGCCACCAGCGCGGAGTCCCTGTCGATGCCAAGCGTCAGCTGCGTCAGGTCATTGGACCCGATGGAAAATCCATCGAAGATCTCCGCAAATTCATCCGCCAGCAGCACATTACTGGGTATCTCGGCCATGACATAGATCTCCAGCTTATTGTCATGCCTCTTCAAACCATATTCCTCCATGAGCGCGACGACCTTCCTGCCCTCCTCTACCGTACGGCAGAAGGGGATCATCACTTTCACATTCGTCAGCCCCATCTCTTCCCTTACTTTCCGGATGGCAACGCATTCCAGCCTGAACCCTTCCCTGTACAACGGGCTGTAATAACGGCTGGCGCCCCTGAAACCAAGCATGGGGTTTTCCTCCACGGGCTCGAAAGCAGCCCCTCCTATCAGATGGGCATACTCGTTGGTCTTGAAGTCGCTGGTACGTACGATCACCTCCTTAGGATAGAAGGCCGCTGCGATCGTGGCAATACCCGCCGCCAGCTCATCTACAAAATATTTGCTTTTGTCGGTGTAATAGGAGGTGAGCGCGGCAATACGGTCCTTCTCCTCGCCGGCCTTCAGCTGATCGAACTTCACCAGCGCCATGGGATGTATCTTTATAAAGCTGGATATGATGAACTCCATGCGCATAAGCCCTACCCCTGCATTGGGATAAAAGGACAGCTCGAAAGCCTTTTCCGGATCGCCGATGATCAGCATCGGCCGCGTAGCGCCAGGCATGGTGATCCTGCTGAGATCGATATCCTTTTCCGTCCAGGATGCCTTTCCCTCGTACACATTTCCTGTCCTTCCTTCACAGCAGGACACAGTGACGGTGTCGCCATTCTTTATCTTTTCCGTAGCGCCCTCCGCGCCTACGATGGCAGGCACGCCCAATTCACGCGCAACGATGGAGGCATGGCTGGTCCTTCCTCCCTTGTTCGTAACGATAGCCCCCGCTCTTTTCAGGATGGGATCCCAGTCGGGGCTGGTGACATCGGTGACGATGATCTCACCGTCCTTCAATTCACCGCTATCGGCCGGGGAGGCCAGCAAACGGGCGGTCCCGGTGACAAGGCGATCCCCCACTGCCTGGCCCTTCACCAGGCATGCGCCTTTCGACATCAGGACATATTGCTTCACTTTCGTGGGGTCCTTGCGCGACTGGACGGTCTCTGGTCTTGCCTGCACGATAAAAAGCTCATCGGTCAATCCATCCTTGGCCCATTCGATGTCCATCGGCTTGCCATAATGTTTTTCGATCTCCACTGCCCAGGAGGCCAGCGTACAAATCTCTTTTTCTTTTAAAACATAGTCGTTCTGCAATATGGATGGCGTATCCAGGTTGATGGTGCCGCCATCGCGAAAGACCATCATCTTTTCTTTTTTTCCCAGCTTACGGCGGATAAGCGCCTTTTTGCCCTGGCCCAGCATGGGCTTGAAAACAAAGAACTCATCGGGCGTAACAGCCCCCTGTACGATGTTCTCTCCCAATCCCCACACGCCGGACAGGTGAACGATGTTGCGGAACCCGGACTCCGGCTCCAGGGTAAACCCGATACCGGAACAGGCTTTGTCGCTGCGGACCATTTTCTGGACACCCACGGATAACGCAACCTTGCGCTGCCCAAAGCCATTATCGTAGCGGTACTTAATGGCCCTGCCGGTATACAGTGAAGCGAAACATTTTTGAACGGCCTGCAGCAACGCCACATCGCCGGATATGTTCAGAAAAGATTCATGCTGACCGGCAAAGCTGGCCTCCGGCAGATCTTCCGCAGTGGCGCTGCTGCGCACAGCAACAGCAATCGCTGCATTCCCGGACAGACGGCTGTATGCCTCTTTGATGGCATCGCCCAGGTCGTCAGGCATAACGGCTTCCAGCAGCAATTTCCTCGCCTGGGCGCCGACGGCAGACAGATTGGAAAACCCTTCCGTGTCCAGGTGCCGCAATAAGTCCTGCAGCACGGACTCCAGCTTATTATGCCGGATAAACCGGTCAAAACCCGTAGCCGTGACGGCAAAGCCATCGGGCACACGTATCCCGCGGCCGGTCAACCGGCAATACATTTCACCGAGGGAAGCATTCTTGCCCCCTACCTCGGGCACATCCTGTATGCTTATCTCGCTAAAAGTTTTTATGAAAGGTGCCATAAAAGATCAGGTTAATGATGAGTAATAAAAATGGGAAGATTCACTGTCTTGACGATAAGATGCGCATGGCTGCGTTTAAAGAAGCTGGAAAGCAGGCTTCTGCCATAGGCGCCCATGACGACGATGGCATTCTTCTTTTCCAGGAGATAGCCGAACAGCTGGTCGGAAGGGTCGCCGGTAAGAAGCTTCAGCTCCACGTCGGCATAATGCGCCTGCAGCCACTCTTTCATCTTATATTGGTGCTCGATGGCATGATCTTCTTTCTCTTTCACATCCACGACAATAGCTTTCTTCTGTTTCAATTCGGGGAACAGGTAAGTGAACTGCTTGATGGCAAATACGGAAGAAGACGAACCATTATACGCGAAAATGATCTCATCGATGGGGTGAAAGCTATAAGGGGCGAGCATCACGGGACATTCCGCCATCTGCAGGACATCTTTTACGAACTTGTGGGGGATGCTGCCTCTTTTCTCCGCGAAGGATGTCTCTACATCCACTATCAGCAGATCCGCAAACCGGCTCTCTTCGACCACTTCATCCAACGGTATCCCCCTGTCCCGGTGAATATGGGCAGGGATGCCCCGGCACTCACAGCTCTGCCGGAAAGACTTGATATTCGCCTCGGTCATCCCATTCCGGATGGCCATGGGCATCTCCCGGGCATCTGCCACCTGCTCTAACTTCCCCAGCTCCTGGAAAGCCTCGAACCTGGGCACTCCTTCCGAAAGCAGGTCCTCCAGGAAGATGCCGGTCAGACGGGAATTCGTGAGGCGGGCCACGTAACACGCAAAATCAATGGTTTGCGTGTTTATATGTTGTGCGTCAAGCGCCAGTAATATCTTTTCCATATGATTTTTTTATAAAGTAAGCACAAACGACAGCCAGAGGCTATGAGTACGATCAATACCAGCACTGATACTGGTCATCACCCGGCCGTCTGCATATGGATAGCTTTAATACTTCAAATCAATTATTATGAAAGCATTGGTTTATCATGGTCCTGGACAAAAGTCCTGGGAAGAAAAACCCAAACCGGTGATCTCGCATCCTGCCGACGTCATCGTGCGGGTATCGAGGACCACCATCTGCGGCACCGATCTGCATATCCTGAAAGGGGATGTGCCCGAAGTGGAGAAAGGACGCATCCTGGGCCACGAGGGCGTGGGCGTCATCGAAGAAGTGGGCGGGCAGGTGAATAATTTCAAGCCGGGCGATCACGTGCTGATATCCTGCATCACCTCCTGCGGCAGCTGTGAATATTGCCGGAAAGGCATGTACTCTCATTGCATCCGGGGCGGCTGGATACTCGGCCACCTCATCGACGGCACCCAGGCGGAATATGTCCGGATACCCTATGCGGACAACAGTCTCTATAAAGTGCCCCAGGGGCTGGACGAGGAGGCATTGGTGATGCTCAGCGACATCCTTCCCACGGGTTTCGAATGCGGGGTCATCAACGGTCAGATAAGCCCCGGTGACACGGTAGCCATAGTCGGCGCGGGCCCGGTCGGGCTGGCCGCCCTGCTGACGGCGCAGTTCTATTCACCTGCGGAGATCATCATGGTGGATATGGACGACTATCGCCTGGACATCTCCCGCACATTCGGCGCTACCCATACGATCAACAGCAGCCGCGAAAAGGTAGTCGATACCATCCTGCAGCTGACAGGGGGCAAAGGGGTCGACACGGCCATCGAAGCAGTAGGCGTGCCGGCAACATTCGAGCTCTGCGAATCCATCATATCCCCCGGCGGCCACATCGCCAATGTGGGCGTGCACGGCAAAAGCGTTGAGCTCCACCTGGAATCCTTATGGGCAAAGAATATTACCATTACTACCCGGCTGGTGGATACGGTGACCACCCCCATGCTGCTCAAGACGGTGCAGTCAAAAAAACTGGACCCTTCCCGGCTGATCACCCACCGGTTCCCACTATCCGACATCATAAAGGCCTATGACGTATTCGGCCATGCGGCAAAGGAAAAAAGCCTGAAAGTGATCCTGGTCGGGGAATAAACGGTAATTTTATCCATCCCGTTTAACCGCAAATATGTTCAAAGAAAAATCCTTTAACGTACTCATATTCTGTACTATCGTCACCGTCGCTTCGGCCGTCCTGCAATACCTGAACCCGGGCATCAGCATCTTCGACGGTGGACTGATCACAGCCGTCCTGCTGACCATCTTCCTGAAAAGCGACACTTACACCAAGCTTTTCGGGGGTATCAGCGCCGCACTCATCATCCTGTCCTCCTTTTATGAGCATGAGAACATGGACCGCCAGCAGGTGATCATCCAGCACGCTTTTTCCCTCATGATCGTCCTTATGACGGTGATCTTCGTCCTGTACGTCAAAAAGCTCTATCGCAGCATTGAGGCCGAACAGATGCAGGTAAATGCACTGTTCGAGCATGCCACGGAAGGCATTATCCTGACGGACGATAAGGGGAAGATCATTTTATTGAACCCGGCGGCCTCCAATCTCCTCGAATATGAAAAAGACGAGCTGCTGGGCAAATCCATAGAAATACTGATACCGGGACGCTTTCATGCAAAGCACACCCACTACCGCGAAGGGTTTTACCAGCATCCGTCCAACCGCACCATGGGCCACGGACGCGACCTCTTCGCCCGTAAAAAGGACGGCCGCGAATTTCCCGTGGAAGTGAGCCTCAGCTACTATCGCCAGAAGAATACTTTTTTTGTCATCGCCTTTCTCGTGGACATTACCCAACGGAAACAGGCGGAAAAGGAATTGCTGGACAGAAAGACAGAGCTGGAACGCATTACCCAGGACATCCGGCTGCTGAACGCAGAGCTGGAAACAAAGGTCGAACAACGTACGCTTATTTTGCGCGAAGCGCTGCAGGAGCTGGAACACTCCCAGGCCGAGCTGAACGAAGCTCTGAGCAAGGAAAAAGAGCTGAACGAGATCAAATCCCGCTTCGTCTCCATGGCCTCCCACGAATTCAGGACACCCCTAAGCACGGTATTGTCCTCAGCTGCCCTTTTATCGAGATATACACAGACAGAAGACCAGGACAAAAGGGACAAACATATCAAAAGGATCAAGGACTCGGTGAAACATTTAAACAACCTGCTGGGCGACTTCCTGTCCCTGGGCAAGCTGGAAGAAGGCCGTATAGCAGCGGAAATGGCGCCCTTCCAGGTAAAAGAGTTCCTCGACGAGGTCGTGGAGGAAATGCGGACACTGGCAAAACCCGGCCAGGAGATCCATTGCGTCTGCCGGGGGGAAGATACGTTCGTCAGCGACAAACGGCTGTTGAAGAATATCCTTATCAACCTGTTGGGCAACGCATCGAAGTTTTCCCCAGAAGGTGCCGGCATCTGGCTGCAGGTAAGCCATACAACCGGTGAAGGCATGATGTTATCCGTCAGGGACGAAGGCATCGGTATCTCGGCCGAAGACCAGCAGCACCTCTTTAGCACCTTTTTCCGGGGAGCCAATGCCATGAACATCGAAGGCACGGGGCTCGGTCTGCATATCGTCAAACGTTATGTGGAGCTTTTAGGAGGAGAGCTTCAACTGGAAAGTCAGCTGGACAAAGGCACCACCATCACGGTGGAAGTCCCGGAAGGCATTGTAAACGGTCAATGACAGCTCGCCGCCGCGACTGACCGGTCAATGACAGGACACAGCCTGCCCGGGCCCATGAGCAAGAACGGGACTAATAAAAGGGATACCCAGATCGAGCCCCCGGAGAATAAGCAGTACCCCCATCAACACCACTGCAAATGGAACCAGCTTTCGCATATGCTGCCTGGCAGCAACACCGATCAGGCGGCCGGAAATACGCAACAATAACAAAGCAGGCAACGTCCCCATCCCAAACAATAGCATAAACAACACGCTCTCGTCCACCCGGGAAAAACTGGCCGCCCCGGCCAAAGCCAGGTACACCATGCCACAGGGCAAAAGCCCATTGGCCATTCCCAGCACGAGATAACTGCCGCGGGCAGGGGACTGCCACAGCCGGGCAATAAAAACCTGCAACGGGAGAAATAACTTTCCACCACGGGCAGACCGCCACCCGGCAGCCCGCAGTAACGCCCACACCAGGATCAATACACCCAGCGCAATAGAAAACCATTGTTGAAAACCCGCCAGGTGAATAGTCCTTCCCAAAAGACCGAACATTCCTCCCAGAATGACATACACACACAGCCGTCCTGCATGATACAACAACATCCCAAAGGGCCTCATCGGCAACGCCAATATCAGCGGCCCGCACATACCCACGCAATGCAGACTGCTGATCAACCCTAAAGACAATGCCGTTGCAAACACCCCCCACATAGCAAAAAATTAAAGGACTATAAATGGTTTCTCCTCAAAATACCGGACACCGCCGCTCTCCCACTGGATCCGGACAGTATAATGCCCGGGCAGCACAACCCCTGCAGCAATCTCCTGACGCCCCCCCTCATTCACCTGCAAAGAGACACTACGGTCCCGGACAGCATTCGACGGACAATAGAACTGGATGGAACCCTTGACAGCCGTATTTCTCATCTCCCGGGGCAACGTAAAAGTAATAGCACCCCCAGTCTGTCGAAGATCCACTTCACCGGAAAGCGCATCCGCCTTTTTCCTGGCATCGATCACCTGCTGATAGCTCAGCTCATCCTTATAATACTCCCTGGCTACCAGGTCCACCGATGTATGCATACAGCGGTACGTCATATAGGCCATCAGGCCGCCAAAACCGGCAAACACCAGCAACAGACCCGTGCCCCAATTCATTTTTACATTCATATGCTTAGTTTTTTTATTTCTCGCGATGTTCTTCTTCCCGCTCACCCACAGGTCCCAGGAAATTGGTGCGTATCTCATCTATTTTCTTACTGCCTTCATACAGACCGAGATGAAGGACGGTTTTCCTTTCGTCTATTGATGTCCGTGGCAGCACCACGAAGAACGTTCCGGCGCCCTCTTCCTCCTTCTTGAGCGGTATCGCCCTGCCGCCGATGACATCCACCTTACCGCCGCGATCTTCCAGGCGCAGCTGCAGCGGGATATTACGGGTAGTCTTGTTGGCGACCTTGATATTATAAAGGTTGGAAACGCTGTCGGCGCCCCTTTCCTGGTAGAGCATACCCGGCGCACGCATGATCGTCGCATCTACATCCTTGCGGCTGATAAGCAGCGCAGACAGGATGCTGAGCAGCACGCAGAGCAGACCGGTATACAGTTTCATCCTGAGCGTATATCTCAGCGGTTCACTACCGGATATCCCGTTCTCTGACGCGTACCGGATAAGATCCAGGGGCCTGCCCGTCTTTTCCATCATATGGTTACAGGCATCGATACAGGCGGTGCAACCCACACATTCCAGCTGCAGGCCATTGCGTATGTCGATCCCTGTTGGGCAAACCTTTATACACTGGGAACAATCGATACAGTCGCCCGCATCGGCGCCGGCATCCTTCCTGAATTTCCCTCTCGGTTCGCCTCGTTTGTAATCATAAGCGACGATCATGGAATTACGATCCAGCAGCACGCTCTGGAGCCTTCCATACGGGCATACCACTGTACATGCCTGCTCCCGGAAAAAAGCATACACTGCATAGAACACGGTGGAAAAAACCAGCAGGGACATTAATCCTGCTATATGCTGGCCGACAGGCTCGGTCACGATCTTCCACAGCTCCTTTACGCCGATGATATAGGATAAAAAGGTATTGGCGATGATAAATGCCAGGAAAAAGAACACCAGGTGCTTGACGAACCTTCTAAACACCTTCCCCGCCGTCCAGGGTGCCGCCTTCAATAACTTTTGCCGGGGAGCATCCCCGTCGATCAGGTATTCCACCTTGCGGAAAAGCATTTCCATAAAAATGGTCTGGGGACACACCCATCCACAGAACAGACGGCCGAAAGCCGCGGTAAACAGGATGATGAATATGATAAATGTCACCATGGTCAACCCGAAGATGAAAAAATCCTGCGGCCAGAAGACCTTCCCGAATAAAATAAACCGTGCCGCCGGCACATTGAAAAGAAACAGCGGCCTGCCCTGCACCTGGATGAAAGGCAGGGCAAAAAATAACAGGAAGAACCCCCAGGAAATATACGTACGCAGACTGTACCATTTACCCCTGGGTTTTTGGGCAAAGATCCAGTTACGACGGCCTTTTGCATCTACGGTGGCCAGGTGGTCACGAAAAGACTGATCGGGTGTAACCGCTGCTGTTTGCTTGGGCATAGTAGTCGGAAGTTCCATGATCTTCTATTTTGACACGACGCCCTGCGGCGCTTTTGCGTTCGCCGGATGAGTGCCCTGTAATGATGTCACATAGCTGGCGATCTGGGCGATCTGTGAAGGAGAGAAGTCATCCTTCCAGCTCTTCATCCCTTTGTCGGGCCAGCCATATTTTATCGATTTGAAAATATCTTGTATTCCGCCGCCATGAAGCCAGTATTCGTCGGTGAGATTGGGACCGACGCCCCCCTCCCCGGCCTTGCCATGACAGGCAAAACAGGTGGTCTCGAACACTTTCTTCCCGGCTGCCAGGTCGCCATCGCCGGTGAGACGTTTCACCGTGCTCTCATCCACGAGGTTCGCAGCCTTTTTCAGATAGGCCACCTTCTGCAGCTCTGCTTTCTGCACAGCGATCGTATATTCCTCTGCGCTCAACGGCGCGCTATTGCTGACATGATAACGCCACATATACACACAGGCGAAAAGGATACAGCCGTAAAATCCATACAGCCACCAGGGCGGCAGACGATTGTCGAGCTCGCGGATACCATCATAGTCATGCCCCAGATCGAGGTTGACCTCCTCTTCTTTGGATGCAAACCGGTTGATCCTCTCCCACCAGGAAACGCGGGGTACACGGGAAGCAGCCATCTCCGGAGCCACCTCTTCGGCAGCCATTCTCTTTTTATGAATGCCCAATACCAGCTTGACATTATACAGCAATGCCAGCAGCACCACCACTTCCAGGAGGATGACAGCGGAGATCATATAAAAGGCGGTGTCCGAAACACCGGTGACGACAGCTCCGAGAGGCAGGATAGCCCGGCTTCTGGCAGAGGCTGTCCGGGCAAGACCACCTGCATAGGTCAGCGCTTTTTCTTCCTGACCCTTATCGCCCGCGCCGGCGTCCGGTTTCACCGGTATCTCCGCGGCGCCCCGCAGCACATTAGCCAGCAGCGCGATGGCCAGCGCAAGGATGATCATGATGATGATGGCTAAAACAACAAAGGGATTATCGGCGTCGGAAGGCGCCGCAACCCCCTCCGCATGAGCACCTCCTCCCAGTAACAACAAACCGGTAAGAATAACGGGAATCTTCCCTTTTAGCTTATCCAGCGGCAGGTTCCGCAGCTCTTCCATCATGTTCTTGTCCGCGCGGAGGGCCCAGATCGACATGACCAGGAAAAAGAGCGCAAATATGAGCAGGGACGACAGACCGTACACGCTGACGCCGCTGATTTTTTCCAGGTAGTGTATGAATTTCATGTTGTAAATATTTTGAGTAATGGTTTTATTTCTGCATCGCTGTCTGCTCTTTCGGCGCCTCCTTGATATCCTTACCCAACCGTTGCAGATAAGCGATCAACGCGACGATCTCCTTATTCCTGCCGGTCTGTATCTTGTCCGCCTTCAACGCGGCGCCGATGGTCGCCTCCTGTGCAGCAAGGTCTTTACCTGCCTGATCCGCACCATACCCATCCGGGTAAGGAACACCCAGCCTTCGCATGGCCCGTATCATGTTACCCGTCCTGCTGGTGTCCAGCTCCGTATCCAGCAGCCATACATAAGAAGGCATGATGGAGCCGGGCGACATGGATGTGGGGTCCAGCATATGGTTGAAATGCCAGCTGTCCGGGTATTTTCCACCCACCCTCGCCAGGTCGGGTCCTGTTCTTTTACTGCCCCATTGGAAAGGGTGATCATACACGAACTCCCCTGCCTTCGAATATTCCCCATAACGGGCCACTTCATCCCTGAAGGGACGCACCATCTGCGAATGACAGAGATAGCAGCCCTCCCGGATATAAATGTCGCGGCCATGCAATTCCAGGGGTGTATAAGGTTTTACGCTGGTGATGGTGGGTATATTCGATTTCACAAGGAAAGTGGGGATAAGCTCGATCATACCGCCGATGGCCACGGCGATCAGGCTGAACACGAGCATCTGCATGGGCCGGCGCTCTATCCAGCGGTGCCAGTAAGTCTTGCCATGCGTGGGTATCGTTTTCGGTAAAGGAGCCGCCTCGGCTGCCTCATCAGCGATAAAATTCCCTTGCAGAATAGTTTTCCGCAGGTTGTATACCATCAGCACGGCGCCGATAAGATAAAGCCCTCCCCCGATGCTGCGGGTGACATACATAGGTATGATGTGGGTCACTGTCTCGAGGAATTGAAACCTCAGCTGCCCTTCTTCCGTAAAGCTCTTCCACATCATGCTTTGCGTAAAACCCGCCCAGTACAGGGGGATCGCATACAGGACGATGCCGATGGTGCCGATCCAGAAATGGGTGCCGGCCAGCTTTTTCGAATATAAGGTAGTATTCCACATACGTGGGATGAGCCAGTACAACACGCCGAAAGTGAGAAAGCCGTTCCAACCCAGGGCCCCGATATGCACATGCGCAATGGTCCAATCGGTAAAATGCGAGATGGTATTTACGCTCTTCAGGCTCAGCAGCGGACCTTCCAGCGTGGCCATGCCATAACAGGTGATGGCTACTACAAGGAATTTCAGCACGGGCTCTTCTTTTACTTTATCCCATGCGCCGCGCAACGTAAAAAGACCATTCAGCATGCCGCCCCAGCTGGGCGCGATCAGCATGATGGAGAAAACGACCCCCAGGGACTGCGCCCAATCGGGTAAAGCCGTATACAGCAGGTGGTGCGGCCCCGCCCAGATATATATAAAGATGAGGGCCCAGAAATGGATGATGGATAGCCGGTAGGAATAAATAGGCCGGTTGGCGGCCTTAGGCAGAAAATAATACATCAGCCCGAGATAGGGAGTGGTCAGAAAGAACGCCACGGCATTATGTCCATACCACCATTGTACCAGCGCATCCTGCACCCCCGCATACCAGCTGTAGCTCTTCCACATGCTGACAGGCAGCTCGACGGAATTGACGATATGCAGCATGGCCACGGTAACCCACGTGGCAATGTAAAACCAGATGGCCACATAGATATGGCTTTCCCTGCGCCGGATGATCGTGCCGAACATATTGATGCCGAAAATGATCCAGACGAAGGCAATGGCGATGTCGAGGGGCCATTCCAGCTCCGCATATTCCTTTCCGGTAGTCTTCCCGGCCCAAAGCGTGATGGCTCCCGCCACGATGATGAGCTGCCAGCCCCAGAAATGGATCTTGCTCAGCTTATCGCTGAACATCCTTGTCTTACACAGCCGCTGCAGCGAATAGTACACACCCATGAAGATGCCGTTGCCGACAAAGGCGAAGATGACGGCATTGGTATGGACGGGACGCATACGGCCGAAAGTAGTGGCGGGGATACCGAGGTTAAGCGCGGGATAATACATCGATACGGCTGCCCATAGCCCGGCCAGCATACCTACGATGCCCCAGAACATGACTGCATAGGCAAACCATTTGACTGTCTTGTTGTCGTAATAGAACTTTTCAATTTCCATGTACTGCTTTTTTATTGTTGGAATGGTCAGGGATATCTTCGGAAGGATGATCGTCGAACAGCATACGCCGGGGCGGAGAGTACCCATCGTCGAATTGATGATGTTTTACGCTCCAGATAAACGCGCCCAGGAAAACGGCGGCTACGGAAAGACTGGCTATCAGCAATAAAATGATCGCGCTCATAGTAAATTTCTTGTTTGTAAAATTATTTTTGGCGGCAGTATTTTTGCATGATCGCTGTTAAGAAAGGACATGATCTTTCTCAGTAGTCGCGGTCGTGGAAAATCCCAGGTATCTCGCCGCCCACGTGGCGGAGCCGTAGGTCACCAGCAGTATGCTGAGGGAGCTGGCCGGCATGAGGATGGCCGCTATCAGGGGCGAGAGATTACCCCGTACGGCAAAAGAGATACCGATGATATTATAGAGTATAGAAAGGATAAAGCTGGCATAAATGATCCGCTTCGCCATACGGCAGAAGGTGATAAACCGGGGCAGCCGGTGTAGCTCGCTCGCATCCATAATGGCATGGCTCGCAGGGGTAAAGCTGTTGCCTCCTGCGGCTACTGCAACACCGGTATCGCTCTGCCGCAAAGCAACGGCGTCATTAAGGCCGTCCCCCACCATCATCACTTTTTCTCCCCGTCTTTGCAATTTCCGTACATAAACCGCCTTGTCTTCCGGCGATTGGTTAAAAAGGATATGGGCGCCTTGCCCCATCAGCGCCTGCAGCCGGGGCCGCTCCCGGTCATTGTCGCCCGAAAGAAGGGAAAGCCTGCAGTGCGTTCCCAGTTCGCCCATCAACCCATCGATACCATCCCGGTAATGGTTGCTAAACTGGAAGTAACCCAGGAACCGGTGGTTCCAGCCGACATACACGCAAGTATGGGGATCGTCCATCATCGATCCTGTCACAAAAGCATAGGAGCCAAGGGTCAGATGATTTCCATCGATCCAGCCTTCCAGCCCCTTGCCCTTTATTTCCTGGAAGCCCAGGATACGGCAGGCGTCGGATCTATCAAAATGTTGCGCAAGCGCCCTGCTCAACGGATGCGTGGATTGCGCCGCCAGCAAGGCGACGGCCTTTCGCTGCACAGGGGTCAGCGGCATGCCCTGGTACTCAAGGTCCTCGCTGCCGGGCATGGTCAATGTACCGGTCTTGTCGAATACGATATGCGTAATGGCTGCTATATTTTCGATCACACGGGCATTGCGCAGGTACAACCCGTTATGCCCCATGATACGCAGGATATTCCCATTGGTAAAAGTGCTGGACAAAAGCAACGCACAGGGACAGGCGACGATGAGCACGGCTGTAACGGCGCCGGCAATACGATGCGGATCATATACCCGCCAGTAAATAGCGGCACAGACGGCGATAAAAAGCACCAGGTAGGTGAACCGCCGGCTGAGAAGATGGATAAACGAATGCTCCTCCTTCTTGTCTTCCTGCCTGTTCCACAAGCTGGTGAGATAGCTTTGCGCCACTTCCTTTACCACCAGTACCTCCATGACGGCGCCGGTCTGACGGCCGCCCGCATAGATCAGCTCACCCATGTCCTTTGACACTGGCAGCGACTCTCCCGTGACAAAACTATAGTCGATAAGTCCCTGCCCTTTCGTAATGATACCGTCGGCAGGCACCAGCTCGCCATGATGGATAACCAGGGTATCGCCGCACCGGACATCAGGCAGGGCCGTAGATACCTCTCTGCCCTCACGCAAAACCGAGACAGCGATCGGGAAATAAGAGGTATAATCCCTTTCAAAAGACAGCCGGCGATGGGTCCTGTCCTGCAGCATGCGACCGGCCAGCATGAAGAAAACGATACCCGTCATACTGTCGAAATAGCCGGCTCCTGTCCCCGAAAGCACTTCGTAGATACTGCGGCCGAACGTGACAAAGATAGCCAGCACGATAGGCGCGTCGATATTCAGAAAACGATGCCGGATGCCTTTCCAGGCAGCCTGGTAAAAAGGCTGGGCGCTGTAAAAAAATACGGGCAATGAGAGAACAACATTCAGCGTGCGAAACCAGTTTCGCAAAAACATATCAGACCTCTCCAATCCCAGGTATTCGGGAAAGCTCAGCAGCATGATATTTGCAAAACAAAATCCGGCGACCCCCAGCCGGTAGATATTGCCCCGGTTTACAGCGGGACGCTCCTGGCCAAGGTCACGGAGGCTGATGTAAGGTTCGTAACCGGTGGAAGACAACAGGTCCGCCAGTTTCCGCATGCTGAGCTTACCCTGATCGAACACGAGGGAAACTTCCTTCGTCTCGAAGTTCACACGGGATGCGATCACCCCCGGATGCAGCCGGTGCAGGTTTTCCAGCAGGAAAAGACAGGAGCTGCAATGGATCTGGGGAAGGTAAAAACACGCATGGGTCTCCTGCCCATCCCTGAAGGTGATAAACCGGGCAGCTATCTTCTCATCCTCCAAAAAGGCAAACTTATCTTTATAGGAAGTGTCATTACGGGAAATGCCCGGTCGCGCATTGAGCCGGTAATATTCACAAAGACCGCTGCGGTCCAACAGTTGATATACGGTCCGGCAGCCTTCGCAGCAAAACGTCTTTTCGCCCAGGGTAATGGTAGCCGATGTACAGGGGTCTCCACAGTGGTAGCAGGTGAGCTTTATGCCGGTGGTTGTTGCCATAATGAATTAAGCGGCAAGGTAATCAGGGGCTGCCTGCAGGGACATGACGGTTATCAGCATCTGCCCTGATCTTTGTCAGGATAGACATTTCCCGTAAATTTTTATTATTGCGGAGCTTTTTTTCCTGTAATTTACCACCCTAAATTTGTACGCATGCGCAAATTGCTCGTTATCGACGACCATGACGACATCCGGGAAAATATCGCCGAGATCTTATCGCTTGCGGGATATACGACCTTCACAGCAGAGAACGGCAAACTGGGAGTAACGGCGGCCATTAAAGAGCAGCCTGACCTCATCATCTGCGATATCATGATGCCGGAACTGGACGGTTATGGCGTACTGCATTTGTTGAGAAAGAACCCCGCCACGGAACACATTCCACTTATATTCCTCACTGCCAGGACCGAGCGGGCCGATTTTAGAAAAGGCATGGAAATGGGCGCGGACGACTATATCACCAAGCCGTTCGATGACATCGAGCTCCTGAATGCCATAGAAGTGCGGCTGAAAAAATATGACGTCCTCCAGGCTAAATATCCTTCCGACGAAAAAGGCGTCAGCGAGCTGATCAAGGACCTCAGCAGCTCCGGCCTCCTGCACATGCAGCTGGATATGTACGAGACGGAGGACCTCCCCAAAAAGCATACATTGTATAATGAAGGCAAACGGCCAAAAGTGCTCCATTATCTCCGGAAAGGCAAGATAAAGGCATTCCGGGTGAATGAGGACGGCAAGGAATATATCACCAATTTTTATGCGGCGGGCGATTTCATCGGCTATCTTCCTTTGCTGGAAGGAAAGAATTATGAGGATACTGCCATTGTGCTGGAAGATGCGGAAGTAGTGATGATCCCCCGGGAGGAGTTTGTAGACGGCGTCTTCAACGATATTGCGGTGGCGACCAAATTCATCCGGCTGATCGCCCAGAATATACAGGAAAAGGAAGAGAGATTGCTAAGCCTGGCCTACGGGTCCCTGCGCAAACGGGTCGCCAAGGCGCTGGTGGATATCCATGCAAAATTCAGCCAGGAAGAAGGCAGCGGTACAAAAACGACGCAGGCATTGGATATATCCCGGGAAGACATCGCCCAGTATGTGGGCACAGCCACGGAATCCCTGATAAGAACACTGAGCGATTTTAAATCCGAAAAACTGATAGAAATAAAAGAAGGCAAGATCCGCATCCTGGACCTCGGCCGCCTTAAAAATTTATTATACTAGCCATATCCAGCCCATGATCGTTTTGCTGGCGGAGGGTCCAGTGCTGGGTCATGCGCGTTTCCAGCCACATGTTGCCGCTCTTGCGGAGCACCTGGGCAGGCAGCCCGAACTCATATTGCAGCAGCACTTCCAGCTCTTCTACTTTCATATTGTCCGTCACCCCGAATTTGTCCCACAAGAGCTCCCGGGCTTTCATATGAGCTGCCATCTCCTGGTCCCCCTCCCCGACATGGCCGTTGACAATTCCGGTCTCATCCCCTTTCCCCCTTGTGAGATCTATCCTCCCCCCCTTTCCTCTTGTGAAATCTATTTTCAGAAAAGGGTAGGCCATGGTAAACTCTTTTTGCACCTCTTTGAGAAGAAGTTGCCGCGCTATCTTTGAATTCATAATATGTGCTTCCATGACAAATGTGATTTTATAGGGTGAATAGACATATGATCTTTGTCGTATTGAGACATGACTTTTGTCATGTCCTCAGGGTTCGGCTATTTTTAGAACCATACGGCCTTGAATATCACCGGCTTTCATTTCGTCGAATACCCCGTTGATCCCTTCCAGGGCGGCGGTATGTACGGTTGCCTTTACCTTCCCCTGTACGGCAAAATCAATGGCTTCCTGCAGGTCCTGCCGGGTGCCTACGATGCTGCCCCGGACAGTCAATCTGTTGAGAACGGTTTCAAAAATAGGTAGGTCGAAACTGCCGGGAGGCAGGCCATTCAGCGAAAGCGTTCCCTTCTTCCTTAAGGCCGACAACCCCTGGCGGAAAGCGGTAGGAGACACAGCCGTGACCAGCACGCCATGCATACCCCCTGTCTCCTTTTTCAGGAAAGCTCCCGGATCCTGTTGAAGAGCATTCACGGTCAGGCTGGCGCCAAGATCCTTCGCTAACTGCAATTTCTCGTCATCGATGTCAATGGCAGCCACCCGTAAACCCATAGCCTTGGCATACTGGACAGCCAGGTGCCCCAACCCCCCGATACCGGAAATAGCCACCCATTGACCGGGCCTGGTCTCCGTCTCTTTCAAACCTTTATATACGGTGACACCGGCGCAGATGATCGGCGCCATCTCGATAAAATTGATCCCCGACGGGAAGCGCCCGACATAACGGGCATCCGCCAGGACATATTCGGCATAACCACCGTCCACGCTATAGCCACCGTTCTGCTGCTGGTCACAAAGGGTCTCCCACCCCGTAGTACAGTATTCACAGCAGCCGCAGGCGCTATACAGCCAGGGTACGCCCACAATATCACCTTCTTTTACATTCGTCACTTCCGGTCCGACGGCGGCCACATAACCGACGGCTTCATGCCCCGGCACCAATGGCAGCTTGGGCTTTACGGGCCAGTCGCCGCTGGCGGCATGAAGATCGGTGTGACACACGCCACTGGCGATCACCTTTACTAATATCTGGTGCGTACGAGGTTCAGGGACGGGTAATTGCTCTATCTGCAAAGGCTGCCCGAATGCACGTACGACGGCAGCCTTCATGGTTTTTGGTAACATATGAATAATTTTAATGGTGTGCGAGGATGCTTGAATGTTTGTAACGTTCATAAAAATCCCTCTCCAGGTGCTCACGGTGATCGGGATGCGCTATGCTGATGAGCGCATGCGCCCGCTGCTTCAGGTTCTTGCCGAAGAGATCTACTTTGCCATACTCGGTAACGATCCAGTGGACATGCCCCCGGGTGGTCACCACCCCCGCCCCTTCCTTCAGGAAAGGAACGATACGGGATATGCCCTTGGACGTAACAGAAGGTAATGCGATGATGGGCAGCCCATGGTCGGATAAGGAAGCGCCCCTGATAAAATCCATCTGGCCCCCGATGCCGGAGTACTGATAGGTACCCATGGAATCCGCACACACCTGTCCCGTGAGATCTATCTCGATGGCGCTGTTGATGGCGGTAGCCTTGGGGTTTTGCCGGATAATGCTCGTATCGTTGACATATTCAATATCCATCACCCGTATCTCGGGATTGTCATCGACAAAATCGAAAAGACGGCGGGTGCCGTTGATAAAGCTGGTAACGGAAAAGCCGGGGTTCAATTTCTTCCTCCGGTTATTGATCACCCCGCTTTCGATAAGGGGGATGACACCGTCGGAGAGCATTTCTGTATGCAGCCCCAGGTCCTTATGCCCCGTGAGGTTCTTCAGCACCTGGTCGGGGATATTCCCAATACCCAGCTGTAGGGTAGCTCCATTCTCGATCATGGAGGCAATATGCTCGCCTATCCGCTCCACGATGATATTGGACTTGTCCGAATAATCCGTTTCGGGCAGCTCAGCCTCCTGCCAGACAAGGGCATCGATATCCCGGACATGGAGAAACCCATCTCCATGCGTGCGGGGCATACGGGGATTCACCTGGGCAATCACATGCCGGGCGACATCCACGGCAGCACGGGCTACATCGACAGAGGTCCCCAACGAACAATAGCCATGCTCATCCGGCGGAGATACCTGGATCAGCGCCACATCGATAGGAAGGATATTCCGTTTGAACAGCTGGGGTATCTGGCTGAGAAAGACAGGTACATAGTCTCCGTCCAGACTGTTGACAACATTCCGCGTACAAGCCGACACAAACAGCGAATTGTAAAAGAAAGCCCCTTTATAAAGAGGGTTGTCGAAATCCACATCGCCAAGCGTGGTGATGCTGATCAGCTCCACGCGATAAAGCTCATTATACCTCGCCTGCAGGGCCTTCACAAGACAAACAGGGGTAGCGGCACTGCCATGGATAAAGACCCGGTCCCCTGACTGCACCTGGCGGACGGCGGCTTCGGCAGTTGTATATTTTGTATCTTTTGACATGATGATCAATTTATTTGATGCAAGTGAAGCGTGAATTCAACGTCGAGCCTGTCATTGACCCTGATAAGCCCGCCCATCTTCCGGGGCGGCGTCAGACCGAAATCCGAAAACCCGAATGTCCTGCTCCCTACCAGGTCTACATTCTCATCGTTCGTCCTGCAGGAGGTATACATCACCTCGAACTTCCTGGACAGACCCGCCAGATCCACTTCCACCCAACCTCTTATGATTTCCGGCGTTGCACTAAAAGCAGGTACCTTCTCCAGGCTGACAAAAACGATCTTCAGCTGAGGGTACTGTTGGTATTTCAAGGTTCTTTTAAATTCACCGGTCATGATCCTGTTGTTGCAGCTAAAGCGCTCGATATCGACTGCCAAAACTCCCAACGATGCTCCCGAAGCGCTCAAAGTGATCGTATCTGGTCCGAGATACTCATTCACATGACAGCAAAAGGAGTTGACATTCGTACTGCCTTCGATCCGGATGGTGCTGTTCTTCTGCACCAGCCACCGGCTCTTTGCGGGTTTTACCAACCCGGTAAACAGTCCAAGGATCAATATAGCGCGTAACAGTAGCATGACCGGTGATAGTTCAAATGATCTGTTTAAAATTTAGAATCCGATGGTGGCGGCGATCATGTATCCGTCGAACTTGCCGGAGCTGCGAACGTCGCTCGTAGGGAATTTTTCATATTTCTGCGTGACATACTCGCCTTTCAGCAGGATATTCTTCGTGAGGAACCATCCGGCGGAATAAGCAATACGTTCGATAGTCACTGGAGCAGGGATACCCTTCAGCTCGGCCAGCACATTGTTGTACCGTGCGCCTACAAAGAGGTTCTCTGATTTGCCGAAGCGGTAGAGACCATCTACGGCATATTGCGTGAACTGACGATTGCTTTTTTCCGTGCTGCTACGGCCCTGCGAATGTTCCAGGGTACCGAACACCTCGAAACCTTTCACCTTGGCAAACGCATTCGCCATCAACGCATCGACCTTATAGGCAAAACCGGGGTTCAGCCTGCCGGAGAAACCATCGCCCTCATAAGCGCCGGTACCGCTGGCAGGTGTGACATAGGGTTTTTCCATCACCATGAAATAGTTGGAACCGGCACGGTCGCCATTGTACAGGTCATTGGTAGGGCTGCTGTTGATGTGGTAGTAGCTGCCGGACAAACGGACCCGGACGATATCGCTCAGCTGCCTGTCGATACCCAGCTTGCCGTAGATGGCAGGGTTTTTCTTGATATTTCCATTGGCCGGTGTATTGGCGACGGAATCGATGCTCCCTTTCATCATACCATTGGTCAATCCTATCATGCCAAACAAACCTTTACTATTTTGATAGTACACTTCACCGCCTATTTCCGTGCCGTACCCGTCTATGATATAGCTTTCGATAAAGGGATTGTAAAGGGCATGACCGCCATCGGTGCGACGGAAGTGCGCATCACCGTAGTTGATCTCGAAGTGACCGATCTTGATGGTCACATTCTTCATCAGGTCATCCCACACCTGGCCTTTAAATGGCAGCTTGTCGAACTGGATATAACCGCCTTTTACCCAGGTCTCATTGTGGTGACGGGTGGAAAGGTAAACGGACACATTCAGGTGTATGCCGTCAGCCAGCAGGAAGTCGGTATACAGGTTGGCCATAGCGGTATTGAATCCCGGAGAGATCTTATAGAGCACATTCCCCGGTACTTTGGAGACATTGTTCTCATGTTTCAGGTTCTGAAACTCCTGTGTAAAGCCGGCGCCGATACGCAACGTAGGACCGTTAAAAGTAGTACCCGTGTCCTTGCGGGATTCGAAAACATTGATACCTGTCTTGTCATAAGCCCGCGTGTTGGGTATTTGCCCTTGCAACAGCTGCGCGAACGCGGCGGCAGGCATCAGTGAGGTCGCCATCAGGACCCAGCGGATAATTTGTTTTGGGAATTTGTGTAACATAAAATTGATTTTAAAATTTTTAAGGAATGGTTGTTTAAGGTGTTATTATTTTTTAAGCGTAAGACTGAACTTCAAATTGACGTCGTTACCCGTTTTGATGGTGCCCAGCATAAAAGTGGGCGGCTGCATGTTGAAATCCTTCATGCTGATGCTGCGGCTCCCGGACACGCTAAATGAACCGTCGGCATTGGGTTTTACCACGGCGACGATCTCCTGGTCCCTGGTGGCGCCGGCGATGGTAAGCTTACCCGCGGACTTTACAGTGACAGTCCCTGCTTCGCCCGGCGTAACGCTGGCCGAGGTCATCGTATAGATGATGGCGGGGTTCTTGTCGGTTTTCAGGGCCTTATAGGCGTTGTTATCCATCGAGGTATGCTCGCTTTTCAGGGAGCTCGCCGGGGTAGAGAAACTAAGCGCCGTCAGACCTGTGATCTGCCCCGCACCACCCAGGATAAAGGTGGCGGTACAATTGGCCTTGACGGACTTCATGTCCCAGTCATGCAGGGTGGAAGTACCGCTGACCACCAGGTCCACGGTGCTGCTGGTATAGGTGCTTTGCGCGGTGGATACCAGCGACCCAAGGAGCAGCAATACCGGGAATAATACTATCTTTTTCATGTTAAATTCTTTTAATTTGAATGAGTTGTATGCCATTGACGGCGTAAAAGTAGTTCCGGCGGAATGGCAGGAGCATGACGGACGTCATCGGCGGAGATGATCTTCGCCAGCATACATCCCGACTTTCGACAGCCGGTGGGATGATCTAACTTTATTCTCTACTAATTTGGTAGACTAATAGCTTTTTCTATATCTTTGCTGCAAACGGCTGCTCACCTTCGTATAATTACCAATCAAAATCACCAGTCATGATCCCGGATAGCACAAAAACGACCACAGGTCGGATGGCCGCAGGTCCATAAAAAAACCCGGTAGGCATTGCTGCCCACCGGGAGGGAGATGAGATCAGTCCGTAACGCCAATCACTTACTGATCTGCATCGGATACACATTAACGATAAAATATCACTAACATGAATCTATTTCAAAGGTATATAAAATATACCTCAGGGGGGATATTATTGACCATCCTTCTCTTTTCTTCTGCCCGTTCGCAAACGACCAATGTGTCCCTCTGGGGCAGGGTCATCGATGAAAAAACAAAGGAGCCACTGCCCGGAGCGACGGTACATATCAAAGGCACTACCCATGAAGTGCTGACAGACAACACGGGAGAATTCAAATTTATCACGGGACAAAGGGTCCCGCTCATATATATCGTAAGCTACGTCGGCTACCAGGGACGCGAGATCCCCGTAAGCAGCTATGGACACGTGCTCATTGAATTAAAAGGAGGCAATGCAGCGCTGACGGAAGCGGTCGTGGTGGGCTATGGTACCCAGAGAAGGAGCGACGTCACAGGCGCTGTCGCCACAGTGCCAAAGGACATCCTCACCCGTCCGGCATCCTCTTTTGATAACCTCCTCCAGGGTGCTGTCGCAGGGGTCGTCGTCAACCAAAGCTCCGGTCAGCCAGGCGCCACCTCCACCATCCGGATCAGGGGCGGTAACTCCCTCAGCTTCGGGAACGATCCCTTATTCGTCATCGACGGGTTTATCTATTATAATGACAACAGCCTCACCAACCTGGCGCCCAACTCGGGCACAGTCCCTTCCGTAACAGGCGTATCCTCCAACGGGCTTTCCACCATCAACCCCTCCGATATCGAATCGATCGACGTGCTGAAAGATGCCTCAGCCACCGCCATCTACGGGTCCAGGGGCGCCAACGGGGTGGTGATCATCACTACGAAACGAGGTACCCGCGGCAGCAATAATATCTCCTACAGCGGTACCTATGGCACGCAAAAAGTAGGGAAAAAATTGTCAGTGCTTAACGGATCACAATGGGCGAGTCTTTTTGACGACCTGTACAACGCCACCCCCTCCATCCAGGTGGGCCTGGCGGCTAATAAGAAGCTTATCGATTCCCTCGGCGCAGCAGGCGTCAACGGGGACTGGGTAGGTGCAGCGCTTCGCACAGGCGCACAGCAGAACCACCAGCTCACGGTATACGGCGGAGACGAAAGATCCAGGTACTCCTTCTCGGGCAATTATTTTACACAAAAGGGGATCGTCCTCGCCTCCGGCTTTACGAGATATTCGGGACGGTTCAACTACGAAAAGAACTACTCAAAGGACTTCAAACTGGCCACCAGCATCTTCGGCAGCAATTCCGTCGAGAATAAGCTGACAGGCACAGCCTACAACGGCATCGGTTTTGGCAACGCATTCTCCAGTCTCTATATGAACAACCCCCTGCAGACAGTTAAAAATGCAGACGGGACCTATAATACAACTCCTCAGCCGGCCATCAACCCTAACCTGAATACCATCAGCGGACAGCAATTCGGCGACAACTCCATCCAGGACATCGTATCCACCACCAACCAGGTGAAAATGTCCCATGTCCTGGGTAATGTCTCGGGTGAATACAAGCTGACAACCGGGCTGACCCTGAAATCCACCTTTGGCGTAGACCTGCTGAATACAAAGCTGAACTATTACGCTCCCTCCTATACCAACCTGGGGAATAACGGCGGCACCATCACCGGCTCGGGTTCCATCGGTACAGTGAACTATGTAAGCTGGCTGAATGAGAACACCATCAACTGGAGCCACGTCATCCACGACAAACATTTCCTGGATGTGCTCGCAGGCTATACGACACAGTACCAGCAATCGGAAAATACATTCTTAGCGGGTCAGAACTTCCCCTCCGACGCAACGACCTACAACAACCTTTACTCGGCCAGCGCCAACAAAGTGACAGGCTCCGGCGAAGCGCAGCAAACCAGGAACTCCTGGCTGGGCAGAATATCCTACTCCTTTCAACACAGATATAACATTACGCTATCGGGAAGAGCTGACGGCGCCTCACCGGCAGGGGCCCACAAAAAATGGGGATTCTTTCCTTCCGTGGGCTTCTCATGGAACATATCGGACGAAGCATTCTTCCAAAAATATTCCAGGACCATCAACAGCCTGAAGCTGCGTCTGACAGCCGGCAGCGTGGGTAACGCTAATTTCCCTGCCTACAGCTCTTTGTCCACCCTCACCTCCTATGGATACTATCTCGGCAGTCCGCTTACAGCGACGAACGGACTGGCCCCCTCTCAGCTGGCCAATCCGGACCTTACCTGGGAAACTACCACGCAATACAATGCGGGCATCGACGTAGGACTGCTGCAAAAGCGTATCAGCCTGACCGCCGACATATACTATAAAAAAACGACCAACCTGTTCATCACAGGCGCCGGCCTGGTCCCCCTCTCCTCGGGATATGCTTCCGCCTCGGAGAACATCGGCAGCCTGGAGAACAAGGGTCTGGAAATTACCCTGAACACGGAAAATATCCGGGCAAGGGATTTCACCTGGAAATCATCTCTTATCTATGCAGCCAACACCAACAAGGTATTGAACCTGGGCCCCAGCCAGTCATTCTTCCCCATAGCGCCAACTGGACAGGTATCTCCTGTCATCGTAAAGGTAGGATTACCGGTAGGCACATTCTGGGGGTATAGCACGGCAGGACTCTTGACGACTGCGGATGTGTACGGAGGCAAACCCGCTCCCAAGCTGGCAGGTGTATCACAGGTAACGGGCGACAGAAAATACGTTGATATCACAGGTGACGGCGCAGTAACGACGGCTGACAAACATAGCTTAGGCAATGCCCAGCCAAAATTCACAGCCAGCCTGAACAATACATTTACATATAAAGGCTTCGATCTTTCCTTCTTCTTCCAGGGCTCCTTTGGCAATAAGATTTTCAACCTGCTGCAGCAACAACTGGAAAAAACCACCACTACACAAAATGTTTCGACGGCGCTGCTCGACAGATGGGATTCCGTTGCCCGCCCACAAGGTAAATTCCCCAAAGTGGTAAATGCACCCGTTGTCCAGGTGGCCGACACTTACATCGAGGATGGCACCTACATACGGCTGAAAAATATCACGCTGGGTTATAATCTCCCCAGGGACATCGCGGCAAAGATCCTTGCCAAACAGGTGCGGGTCTATGCTTCGGCGCAAAACCTGCTGACCATCACCCACTACAAAGGACTCGATCCGGAAGCCAACTTCTACGATCAGAACAACCTGCAGCCGGGCATCGATTACGGAGTATACCCCAATTACCGAAGCTATACAGTAGGCGTCAACGTCACCTTTTAATTTCTTAAAACTCTTTTATGAAGACAACCCATCTCTCCCTTCTGTCAGCATCCCTGCTGTCGGTATCCCTCCTGACCGCAACCCTGCTGCCGGGATGCAAAAAACTAACCGAGAACCCCCAGGGAAGTCTCACACCCGATAATTTTTACCAGACACAAAGCGACGCTGTCGCCGCCGTAACGGCCGTATACAGCACCCTGACCACAGACATCAACAATGACTTTCCTATCTACGGTCGTAACCTAAACCTTATCGTGGACAATACCAGCGACAACCAGGTATACAGTCCATCCAATACCAATCCCGATGTACGTGCATTAGGCACCGCCACCTACGTCAGCACCAATGACAGGGTGCATAAAATATATGCCCAGCTGTACTGGGGTATCAACAGGGCCAATATCGCCATCGACAAGATACCTGCCATCCCTGCCGGCCAGTTTGTAGACCCCAGCCATTCGGCTGCCAACCTTGTCAGGGAAGCCCGTTTTATCCGTGCTTTGTTGTATTTCGACCTGGTCCGTCTCTTTGGACCCGTGCCATTGGTGCTGCACGACCAGGCTACGGTGGCTGCCGCAGGATCGCTGGTAAGCCGTACTTCCCGCGATTCCGTATATGCGCAGATCATCGCCGACCTGGATTCGGCTACAGCACTGCCATCGTCCTACACAGGTGTGAACGTAGGCAGGGTCACCAGCGGCGCAGTCCATGCCCTGCTCGCCAAAGTATATGTGACAAGACAGGACTGGGCAAATGCGGTCACCGAATTGAAAAAAGTCATCACAGCCGGAACAACAGGTCTCACAGACGCTACCACAGGCAGCTATGGCTACGATCTTTTCCAGAAATTCCCGGACGCCTTTCAGCCGGCTACCAGGAATGGAAAGGAACATATCTTCTCCGCTCAATTCAACGGGACGGTAGGCGGCTTTACCAGCACCAATACACTCAGCTCCTTTACCTGGAGCAATTCGGCCTATACGGCGGATATACCGGCCGACAGCTCTGTAGTCCACATCTTCGATCTCTCCGATCAAAGAAGAGGCGCCACTTTTTACGATTCACTGTTCAACCAGACGACAAATAAATGGGTAAAATGGCCCTTCTTCAACTTCCTCAAATTCGTAGACCAAAGCTCTGGCTTTGTCACGGCACTGCAAGGCAACCAGGGCGCCAACAGCAAGGTCAATTTCCCGGTGATCCGGTACGCTGAAGTATTACTCTTGTATGCTGAAGCATTGAACGAGTTCAACGGCGCACCTACCACAGACGCCTACACGGCCATCAACATCGTCCGGAGCAGGGCCTACAATTCATATACAAGCAACGGTAATTACACCGACCACACAAACGACCTGGCGCCCGGCCTTACCCAGCAAAGCTTCCGCGACGCGGTCTTCACGGAAAGAAGAAAAGAGTTCATCCAGGAAAGCCAGCGCTGGTTCGACCTCGTCAGAAGGACGGACCTGGGACCGGGCCAGTACTATCTGCAGTCCGTCCAAAGTATGCCGGGCAACCCCAAGGCCGCTGCCACCTTAAAAGACACATTATTCCCCATACCACAGACGGAGATCGATCTGTACGGGGGACGCAATCCAAATTTTAAACAAAATCCCGGATGGGAATAACATCCGCCATTGACATGAAACATAAAACGACAATCTTAACAGCTGTAACCGCCCTTTCTCTATCACACCTCCGGGCGCAGGAAACGCAACCCTACCAGGGCAAAGTAGGCAAGACCCTCGCCGACTCAAAAGAATGGTGGGCTCCGGTGACCAAGCCGCCCGCGGGCGCACCCAATGTCATCTGGATCATACTCGACGATGTGGGTTTCGGCGCCTCCAGCACTTTTGGCGGCGTGATCCATACACCTACCTTCGACAGCCTGGCCGCAAACGGGCTGCGCTACACCAACTTTCATACGGCAGGTATCTGCGCTCCTACCCGCTCAGCCCTGCTGACAGGTCGTAATCACCATTCCGTGCACGAAGGCGGATTTTCACACACGGTGCTCTCAGCCGGCTTTCCTGGCTGGGACGGTCGCATCCCTTCCTCCGATGGGACCATCGCGGAGATCCTGCGCGACAACGGATACAACACTTTTGCCGTGGGTAAATACGGTCTGACACCGGACGAAGACGCCACGGATGCCGGCCCCTTCGATCGCTGGCCCAGCGGCAAAGGCTTCGAACATTTCTTTGGTTTCCTGGGTTCACAAACGGATCAATATGTTCCTGACCTGGTAGAGGACAACGCCCATGTAACACCCGACGGCAGACATCTCAACGACCAGATCACGGACAAAGCCATTAGCTATATCCGCCGGCAGAAAAAGGTTGCACCCAACAAGCCCTTCTTCCTGTATTACTCGCCCGGCGCTACCCACGCACCGCACCAGGTAGATAAATACTGGAGCGACGCCTACAAGGGACAATTCGACGACGGATGGGACGCTTTCAGAGAAAAGGTCTTCGCCAATCAAAAACGCAAAGGCATTATACCTGCTTCCGCTCAATTGCCGGACCGCAATCCAAACATCCCGGCCTGGAATACCTTATCCGCAGATCAAAAAAAACTATACACCCGCTTCATGGAAGTCTACGCCGGCTATCTCACCTACACCGATTTCGAAGTGGGCAGACTGGTAAACTTCCTGAAAGAGGCAGACCAGTTGGACAATACCCTGATATTCGTCATCATCGGGGATAACGGCGCCAGCAAGGAAGGTACCTTTCACGGCGTGATCAATAAGGAAGTGTTTCAAAAAACCCCGCCCGAAGCGCAAGCCATCAAAGACAACCTGGACAAAATTGGCGAGATCGGCACCGCGGACGGTAAACAAACCAACTATCCCCTGGGCTGGGCACAGGCAGCCAACACACCTTTCAAATACTGGAAACAGGACGCCAATGCCGAAGGCGGCACCCGCAACCCCCTGATCGTGTATTATCCCAAAGGCATTCCTTACAAAGGCGAGATCCGCACGCAATACGGACATGTCATCGACGTGCTGCCGACCACCCTGGAATTTGTAGGCATCAAAACGCCCCAATCCATCCGGGGAATAGCCCAGGACAGCGTACAAGGCACCTCCCTCGTCTACTCTTTCCAGGACGCGAAAGCCCCCTCCCGGCATACAGAACAATACTATTACATTTTCGGGGCCCGCTCCATCTACAAGGACGGTTGGAAAGCCGAAACGCTGCACCACCCGGATATCATCGACCTGGCGCGCAATGGTGCAACCTTCGGAGGAAAGGACAGCGCTTCCAACCATAGCTTCGATAAAGATGTATGGGAACTATATAATCTGAACGAAGACTTTAACGAGCGGATCGACCTCGCAAAAAAATACCCCGAAAAGCTGGCCGCCCTGCAAGCTCTGTTCGACGAAAATGCGAGAAAATACAATATCTATCCCCTGATAGACTGGGACGATGTCTTTCATAGAAGGATCCACCAGGCTACGCAGCAGAAGTCTTTTTAAAAAAGTACACTATGTCCTATCGTGATATCATCATACTGACCAAAAAGATCATCGTCGGCATCATTGTCGCGGTGATCCCTTTTTTGATCTTTTTTATCGGGCTCAGGATCGTTCAACATATCTAAAAACCATTTTATGCCATTAAAAAGAGAAACAACACAAAAGATCCTGCGGGACGGCAGCATCAGCCTGCTGTTATACGCCCTGCCGGTGTTGCTGCTGTCAGCTTACTTACATATTACGGGCGACAAACCCTGGTTAAGACCACCAGTGACACCAAACATCCCTGTAGTAAAAGCCGTTTTTGAAAACCTCAGCAGTTGGGGCCTGCCAGTGCTGACACTGGGAGTCGGCCTCACAGAATTTTTATTAGGCCTGTACAAAAAGAAATGGACCCGCAACGAAAGGATACTGGACATCGTTTGCTTCATTGGACCCAAAGTGGTCATCCGCCCGGCCATCGTTTATTTTACGCTGAAGGCGCTGCCATGGCTGCTGCCGGGCCTGAAAGGCGTATTCGCCTGGGTGCCCTTGTTCGGGGGATTCCTCATCGTGGCGGTGGCGGATGACCTGACGCAGTACTGGTATCACCGGCTGCATCACCAGGTGCCTTTTCTATGGCGATTCCATAGGACACACCATTCGGCGCCCTACATGGGCATGGCCATGGCCGGCCGTCAGAACATCATCTATACGATCTTTTTCTCCCAGATCTATCTTACCGCGGCTTTGGTGTATCTTGGATTGGGATATGCGGCCTTGCTGGTCACGGGTGTAAAATCCCTCATCACCATGGCGGCGCATTCCAGCATCCCCTGGGACAAACCGCTGTACAGCAGGAAATGGCTGCACCCCGTGGCATGGGTTTTGGAGCGGTTGATCTCTACGCCGGCTACCCATCACGCACATCATGCAGCCAGTAATGATGATGGCATCGGTCATTATAAAGGGAATTTCGGGAATATGTTCTTTCTTTGGGATGTGATTTTCGGGACGGGGATCATCACGCGGAAGTACCCGGCGGCCTATGGCTTGGAATACTATCAGAAAGAGGAATGGTACGCACAATTCCTCTGGCCGGTTGTAAAATCCAAAATACCAGGCAGCGAGCTGTCTGCCCACGGACCCGAAGTGGCGGACGAGGCCCCGGGATACGAGCCACCAGCCAGGTTGCGCGAAAAAGAAGAAGAAGACTTTATTGGTAAAAAATATTTATATGATTTCCAGTAGGTGGATGTATACAGCAGTGTTTGTGCTGGTATCGTGCCATAACACTCAACAAAAAACACCCACAAAAGCAAAGGCTATCTCTTGCGAATCAAACATTCCTGCAAGATTTCCCGGTGCGGCTATAGCCGCACCGGGTGGTCTTACCGCCCAATCCGGAAAAACCACTCCATCCGATACCTCCGCCCATCGCTCCCACGCGGGCATGGTCTGGATCCCCCCAGGCACCTTCCATATGGGCGGCAACAACACCCAGGCCCAACCCGACGAATATCCCAAACACACCGTGACGGTCAGCGGATTCTGGATGGACAAAACGGAAGTGACAAACGCACAATTCACAGCCTTTGTAAAAGCCACCGGCTACATCACCACCGCGGAACGAAAACCCAATTGGGACGAGATGAAAAAAGACCTTCCACCCGGCACCCCCAGGCCGGATGAAAACCTCCTCGTTCCGGCATCCCTGGTCTTTACACCTCCCTCCCATGCGGTCCCCCTGGACGACTACAGCCAGTGGTGGGCATGGAAACAGGGCGCCAGCTGGCGACACCCCCACGGACCGGGCAGCGATATAAAAGGAAAAGAAAACTACCCTGTCGTCCAGGTCTCCTGGATGGACGCCATCGCTTACTGCCGGTGGGCAGACAAACGGCTTCCCACCGAGGCTGAATGGGAATATGCAGCAAGAGGAGGATTGAAGGAAAACATCTATCCCTGGGGGAACGAACCGGTAAACACAGGCCATCAAAAAGGTAACTTTTGGGACGGCCACTTCCCCGACAAGAATACGGAGACGGATCGTTTTTATTTTACGGCGCCCGTGGCATCCTTTACACCCAACGGATATGGCCTGTACGACATGGCCGGCAACGCCTGGGAATGGTGCGCCGATTACTACGATTACAACTATTACAAATCATTGAACACATCGGGCGTCGTTGACCCGAAAGGGCCATCCAAAAGCTACGACCCCGACGAACCATTCGCCAAAAAACGCGTGATCAGGGGCGGGTCATTCCTGTGCAACGAATCCTATTGCACAGGCTACAGGGTGTCAAGACGTATGAAAACTACGGAGGACAGCGGACTGGAACACCTGGGGTTCAGGTGCGTCAGCAGCAGGTGATTGACAATTGAGCATAGCAAAATGCAAATTTTAATGCCTCCGGGAATATTAAAATAATATACCATTGCATACTTGCTATGAAAAATTTAAAAAAACGCCTCCAACAGGGGGACACGCTGCATGGCTGCTGGCTCAATCTTGGTAGCTCCATCACCGCGGAGATCGTAGGCTCTTCGGGATTCGACTGGGTACTGATCGATCTCGAACACGGCGCAGGAACGGAAAAAGACGTGCTCCACCAGCTGCAGGCCCTCGAACATACCCCGGCGGCAGCCGTGGTCAGGATCGAAAGCGCCCAACGACAAAGGATCCACCGGATACTGGACCTGGGCGCGGAAGGGATCATGGTCCCCCGTATCAGCAACGCAACAGAAGCGGCAGCCGTCGCAAGCGGCCTCCACTACCCACCGGACGGCAACAGGGGAATAGCAAAAATGGTCCGAGCCAGCGGATTCGGCCAAAACTTTCCCGAATATTACAAAACTGCAAAAGACAACATCTTAGGCATAGTACAAATAGAGACCAGGGAAATACTCCATCACCTGGACGCCGTGGCGGCACTCCCCGGCATAGACGTACTCTTCATAGGCCCCTCGGACCTCTCCATGGAACTGGGCGTCTTCGGTCAGCTGGATCATCCCCATTTTAAAGATGCGATAAAGGCAACGGTGAATGCCGCTCAAAAAGCCGGTAAAGCAGCAGGCATACTGATACAGGACCCCAGTCACTACAAGACTTACCACGAGCACGGCATCCGTTTCATCGCCTGCGGCGCCGACGGTACCTTCGTAGGGGAAGGCGCAAGGAACATGGTGAATAAATTGAAAACCCAGCTTCCATGACCTTATCCTCGCTCATCACCGATCCGCTTACCATATTATTTGTCGGCATCATCATCGTGGTAGGCGGTATCATAGGATTAAAATTACATCCCTTTCTCGCGCTGCTGCTGGGCGCGCTGGTGGTAGCGATCATGACCCCCGGCACAAAACCCATCGGCGAAAGAATAGCGCTCGAGTTTGGCAACACCTGCGGTAAGCTGGGTATTCTTATCGCTATGGCGGCTATTATAGGAAAGTGCATGCTGGAAAGCGGCGCCGCGGAAAGGATCGTACGTTCCCTCCTGAAAGTAACAGGCACCGACAATGCGCCGCTGGCATTTTTAGCAAGTAGCTTTTTGATAGGCATCCCCGTTTTCTTCGATACAGTGATCTTTTTGATGATCCCCCTGGCCAAAGCTATGACCATGCGGATCGGCAGGAATTATCTCTTGTTTATCCTCGCCATCATGGCAGGGGCATCCATGGCCAATTCTTTGGTCCCACCCGCTCCGGGGCCGCTATTCCTGGTCGGTATCATGCAAATACCGATTGGGATGATGATGATAGGAGGTTTCTTACTGGGTCTCATCACCATTTCGACAGGATATCTTTTCGCGGGATATGCAAACAGGAAATGGCCGATACCACTAAGGGATTCATTGGATGCCCGGCTGGAAGACATACGGACAGCCTCTTTAAAAGAAGATAAGCAGCTCCCTCCCCTGTGGTTCTCTCTTCTGCCCATCCTGCTCCCTCTGGTATTTATTTGCGTCAATACGGCACTGACCTCCTTTTCTCACACACCTGCCTTACTTGGATTTCTCGGCGATAAATACATAGCACTAATCTTGGGCGGCGTAGCCGCCCTAATCCTGCTGGCCCGGCAAAAAAGACCGGGCAGGGAAGGAATGACATCCTTTGTACAATCGGCGCTGATGAGCGGTGGCGCCATTATCCTCATCACGGCAGCAGGAGGAACTTTTGGCGGTATGCTGCAGCAGAGCGGCATCAGCGCAAGGATCGCGGAGATGACAAAAGGATATCAGATGACCCTGATCCCCCTGGCATTCCTGGTGGCTGCCGTTGTCCGTACAGCACAGGGCTCAGCCACCGTAGCGGTGATCACCGCATCCGGAATATTATCCGGCATGGCTACCCACGGACATCTGACCTATCATCCTTTGTACCTTGGTCTTGCCATCGGCTGCGGATCGAAGCTGGTCCCCTGGATGAACGATGCAGGTTTTTGGATCGTCTGTAAGATCAGCAACCTCACGGAAAGAGAAGCCTTAAAAACGATCGCCCCCATGCAGACGATCATGGGCATCGCAGGGCTTATCGGCATCCTTATTGCCGCCAGCATATTACCATTAATCTGAACAATCGATCATTATGGAAAAAATAGGATTTATTGGGCTGGGGATCATGGGCAAACCTATGGCTTTGCATTTATTGAAAGCAGAGTACCCTGTATCCGTCCTCGAAAAGAACAAAGCTTCCAAAGAGCTGGTCGCCGCCGGCGCCCGCTCCTACCCAACTCCCGCGGCTATCGCACAGGATTGCGATGTGGTGATCACCATGCTGCCCGATTCGCCGGAAGTGATAGATGTGACCACCGGTCAGGATGGAATATTGAAAACTATCCGGAAGGGATCGCTTTTTATCGATATGTCTACCATCGCTCCCGCAACGGCAAAACGCGTGTACGAATTGATGAAAGAGAAAGGAGTGGAAGCACTGGATGCACCGGTATCAGGCGGTCAGGCAGGAGCGGAGAACGGAACGCTCTCTATCATGACAGGCGGGTCGGAACAGGCTTTCCAACGCGCCCTGCCTATCTTCCAGGTCATGGGAAAAAATGTAGTGCACATCGGTGCGCCGGCGTCAGGTCAAATGACAAAGGCATGCAATCAAATGATCGTCGGTATGACCATCCAGGCCGTGGCCGAAGCATTCACACTGGCCCGGAAAGCCGGCGTAGACCTGGAAAAAATGAGGGAAGCCCTGCTGGGAGGTTTTGCCCAAAGCCGAATTCTGGACCTGCACGGCAAACGGATCATCGAAAGAAATTTTCAGCCGGGCTTTAAGATAAAATTGCACAGAAAAGATATGAACATCGCATTGGCGGCCGGCAAGGAGTTTTCCGTCCCGCTGTATGGCACTGCCCTGGTAGCCGAACACATGGATGGATTGATAGCACAGGGAAAAGGGAATTCCGACCACAGCGCCCTCGCCTTACTGATTGAACATCTGGCGGGCTTATAAAAAACACTGAACATGAAAGCAGGTCCAAAGATCAAAGACATCATCATCACGCCGATAGCCATCGTCGACCCTCCCCTATTGAATGCTGCTGGCTTACACGCACCTTACGCCCTTCGCACCATCGTTGAGCTGATCACAGATGACAATATCTCAGGGGTCAGCGAGATCCCAGGCAATATCCATATCGATGCCGCTCTCAGGGAAGCCAGACATCTGCTGATCGGCAAGGATCCGTTTCAACTCAACATCATCCGTCACACCCTGGAGAACACCTTCGGCAGGGAAACCGCAGCCCAGCGGGGCGACGCGCCCTGGGACCAGCGAAAGCTGGTACATATCTTCAGCGCCATTGAAGTAGCCTGTATGGACATCATCGGCAAGGTCACCGGTCTTCCCGTGGTAGACCTCCTGGGAGGAAGGATGAGAGACAGGGTGCCTTTTGCCGCCTATCTTTTTTATAAATATGCAGGAGCAGGAGGGAAATGGGAATTGGGTCTGGACCCTGCCGCCAAAGGATGGCCCGCTGCCCGCCAGGCAAAGGCACTGGATCCGGCCGGCATCGTAGACCAGGCAAAAGCCATGTGCAGGGAATTCGGATTCCAATCTATTAAACTGAAAGGCGGCGTCTTTGAACCACGGGCGGAGGTCGACGCCATGCTCGCCCTGCGCGAAGCCTTCGGCCCCACCACACCGTTACGCATCGACCCCAACGCATTGTGGAAAGTAGAGACGGCTATTCAATATGGCAAGGAAATGGAGGGCCTGCTCGAATACCTGGAAGATCCGGTAAGAGGTCAGGAAAATATGGCAAAAGTGAGAAAGGCCCTGCGCATCCCGCTGGCCACCAATATGTGCACCACTTCTTTCGATGATATACCCGGTAGTGTCTCGTTGGGATCGGAAGATATCATTCTCAGCGATCATCATTTCTGGGGAGGATTACGCACATCCATGGAGCTTTCCAGGATCTGCGAAACTTTCGGCCGCGGTCTTTCCATGCACTCCAATAGCCATCTTGGTATATCCCTGGCGGCAATGGTACATCTGGGCGCTGCCTTGCCTCACCTCCCCTATGCACTGGACACGCATTATCCATGGCAGTCCGATGAAGTAATAACAGGAGGACGATTCAAATTCGAAGAAGGCTCAGTAGCAGTTCCAAACGAACCGGGATTGGGCATAGAGCTGGACAGGGCATCCCTGGCCAGGTTGCACCAGAATTACCTGGATTGCGGCCTAACAAGACGCGATGACGAAGTGGAAATGCAAAAGGTCGTTCCTGGCTGGAAATTTAAGGCTGTACGCTGGTAGGCCCCTACTCCTCATCCTCACAACCAATGGGCGACCCGGGCGGTGTCGTCACTGTCCTGACAGTGCCCTTTGCTTTCGACGGATCCTTCATCCTCTCCAACGCCAGCGCTATATTTCCTTCATCCGAAGTCCCCTTCGCCTGCGTCCGCATTCCCTCCAGCAACGTCTTCAACCCATCGATACCAGACCGCAATTGCGCCTTTGTGGCAAAAGATGCTTTTTCATCCACAGAAGCAGACAGCAGGTAGGTCAATAACATTTGCCCATTCTGCTGACGGATGAGCTCGGGCAGCCCCTGAAGCCGGGGAGCCTTCCACGTCCGTTCCACCAGCACATCCACCATCTCGCTAACCCCTAACCCACCATACTCCACCTGATATTGCGCCATCCGGTTGAGCCTGTCCGTATTGAATAAAAAGGACAATCCCAGGTCGGTGGCAGACTCGGCCGCACCCAGGGGATCAAAGCCCAGACCGGTGCGATGCGTAAATAATTCAACAGTATAGTCATATCCTGCCGGACGAGGTGGTATAAGACGGATGATATTGTCAGGCAAGGCAAGTAAGTCGGGCGCCATACAATCCGCGACGGCATTCAGCGCAGCCTTCTGCTCATCCTTTTTCAGCGGCCGGGTAACCACCTGACCATCGCCTCTCAGCGCATAAGAATAATATAATCCTCCCACTTCTTTTGTCACAGCCTCCAGCTGATAACGATGCATCAGGTAGACAGGCACCAGTACATCCTCCAGCATAGCCATGGGTGTGCCCGGACGGATATTGTTCTCGCCAAAATTGGAAAGGGCCTTGGCACGGACTTTCATGAGTTCCTGCAGACCGGTGACAGGATCTTTCCCATTATCCCAGAGATGGGCATTGGGGTGAAGACCGCCGGGGTCACGGGCATCCCTGTCCGATATAAAGGTGAGGCCTTTTGCCGCAGCCTCCTTTATGATATTGTCATTCTCACCATACCCCCAGATAATGCTGACTTTATCCCAATCTCCTATCTCGTCCGTATAAGCATCGGAAAGATCGATATTGCCATGGCTGTCGAGGCCGATCAGGGGATGAGGATAGTCCATCACACTGGCCCTGCCCTGGGCGCTGGCGATATAATTGTGCAACAGTCCCAGCGTATGCC
>Ga0207695_10001216_pt1 | contig 44107 bp, 35 predicted proteins | sample KBSC54metaG_FD_184354 | JGI IMG/M metagenome (GOLD analysis project Ga0207695, IMG submission 184354) | Corn rhizosphere microbial communities from Kellogg Biological Station, Michigan, USA - KBS C5-4 metaG (SPAdes) (version 2) | ecosystem: Host-associated > Plants > Roots > Rhizosphere > Soil...
GTAAGGATGTGTCGGATCTTTAGCGGTGGAGCCGGCAGTGCCGTCTCCAAAGTCCCAGCTGTAAGTAAGGTTATTTCCCCTGGAGCTGTCCGTGAAAGGGACGGGTGCGTTGGGGCAATAGACAGTATCGCGTGCGAGGAACCCCGCCGTAGCCGAAGAGATCTTTACGGCCGCAGTGAGCCTGGCAGTGTCAACACATCCTCTGGCATCCTGGATGGCAAGGATGACATTATAAGTACCTGTGTCCGTGTAGACGTGTGTCATTGGCAGTGGCGGGAAGGTCTGTGTTTTGCCGTCCCCAAAGTCCAGGTACCAGGAGGTAATGGCGTCGGTACGATAAGGGGCCGATTGATCGGTGAAAGTGACGGCGCTGTTCTTACAGCCGCCGATGCCCGGAGCGAGCTTGGCAGTGGGACCGGTGATCTGTACTGTATTGTTCACTACCGGATAAGTGCAGCCTCCTTTGTCTCTTACAACCAGTGAGATCACGTGGGCGCCTGTATCCGGGATGGCAGTGGTAAAGCTTGGGTTGGCCAGGGTGCGTGTACCGGCGTTTACCGTCCAGGTAAAGGAGTCGATGGCTGCGGCTGGGGTACTGGTAGAAGTCACCGTGAATGAGTCATTCTTACAGGCACCGTTCGGGGTTATGGTAAAGGAAGGGATCACCGGCTGTAAGACGATGCTCGTAGTAACGGCGTCTGTACAACTACCCTGGCTGACAGTGAGTGTAACGTTTCTCGGGCTTAGGTCGGGATAAGTATGTGGCGGCGGGTTTGGCGTGAGGTCATCGGGGGTGCCATCACCGAAGCTCCATCGATAGGTGACGGGACCTTTTGCCGGGTCGGTCTTCGAGGTGTCTGTGAAGGTGACGATCCTCCTATTAATGCAATCAATGAGGTATTTAAAACCTGCCAGCGGCGGATTGATATAAACGTATTTTGGCAGCACCGCGCCTTGCGTACAGCCATGGTTCGTCACAAAGAGCGAGACATCGTTAAAACCTGTATCCTGGTAAAAATGTGTAACAGTGGGTCCTGTTGTGCTGGTGCTTCCGTCCCCGAAATTCCATAGCCATTTATCGACGGGTGAGGAAGTAGAGGTAAAAGTAACGGGCTGACGGGCGCACTGTGTGGCAGGGGTGCCTGTAAATGCCGCCGGCACCTTGTTGCCGATGACCACAATATTGGAGAAGGTTTGCGAGGCAGTACAGCCGTCATTGGTGTTTATCTGAAAAGTGATATTGTAATTTCCTTCCGCGCTATAGACAAAGGTTGGGGTGGCCGATGTGGAAGAAGAAGGCGTAGCTCCCGGAGCCGTCCATAGATATGCAGCCACACCATCAGGCGCACCAATGCCCGATACTGGGTTGATAGGGTCTCCTACACAGCCCTGTGTGCTGGCGCTGCTCACAAAGACCTGCGGCGCGCCCAGCCTGATATACTGGGTCTTGGTCAGCGCGTTGGTGCAGCCTGAGTTGGTGATCACGTTAAGGCTGACATCGAATTTACCCAGGTTCGTATAGATATGGCTGGGGTTCTGCAGTGTGGAGGTCGTGCCGTCCCCAAAGTCCCATAGCCAACTTGTGCCACCGCCCGTCTGGTCGGTGAAATTGACGGTAGTAGGAACTTTACAACCTGTGGTCTTGTCGGCTGTAAAGCTGGCCGCGGTAGCAGAACCTACCGTGATCGTTTTGGTTGCGGTGGAGCTGCAGGACCCATAGGTATTGGTCAGCGTTACTGTGTAAGTACCCGGCGACGCATAAGTCTTTTCCACGTTGGTTAGGGTGGAAGTGGTGCCGTCCCCAAAGTCCCATGAAGAAGACAGCGGCGCCGGAGAGGATCCATTCTGAAAGGTCACCGGCACATTGAGACAGGCATTATCCGGCGCCGTTATTACCGGGGCGCTGCCCTGAAAGCTGATGGTCTTCGAAGTCGACGCGCTGCAACCAAAGCTGCTGGTGGCCGTCAGGTTGACCGTATATGGGCTATTGGCAGGATAGGTAGTGGATGGATTGGCCTGGTTGGATGCAGGCGTGCCGTTTCCCAGATCCCAGGAATAGGTAAGCGTACCCGGTCCAGCGGTCTGGTTGGTAAATGTAATATCGAAGGGCGCAGCGCACGACCCCGAGGTCTGTGACCAGGTAAAGTCCGGTTGAACACCAGGGACGATACGGATAAAACGATTATAGGTAGTCGCCAGACTGCAACCGCCCGAATTGGTCACGTTAAGACGGACATTATAATAGCCCGTCTGGGTATAGGCATGCGAAGGATTTGGGTCAGTGGAGGTCTGCCCGTCCCCGAAGTCCCATGACCAGCTTGCAATGGAGCCCTGTCCCGGTGTCGATTGATCGGTGAACTGAATAGTGGCAGGCGCACAGGCCACCTGTAAGTTGGAAGTAAACTTTGGGGTGGGAAAGGGGAAGACCGTTATATAGTCTGTTTTTACAATAGAGGCGGCGCCACTGCTGTTCTTGGCTATTAACGTCACCGTATAGGTCCCGGGGGTACCGTAGGTAACGCTGGGATTTTGGAGGCTGGAGATCTGTCCATTGCCAAAATCCCAGGCCCAGAATATTGGATTGTTGGAAGATTGATCCGTGAAATGGACGGACAATGGCCCGCAGCCCGACACCGTCGAAGCGGAAAAATCGGCTACCGGAGCCTGGGCACAGAGATGAGCTATCCCAAAAAAGAGGCAAATGGCACTAGCAATAAGTCTTATCCGGATCAAAAGGGTGTCAATTTTGGTCATTAAAATGAAGGACCTTCCACAACCGGCGGACCGGATGTAAAGAGGGAAGAAGCTTCTAATAGACTAAAATACCTGCTACTTTTTCAATCGGAGGATATTGGATGTATTGAGCACGGTATCGGTGTACGTAGCAAGAACAAAATCCGTACCGCTGTCCTTTATTTTCCAAAGACCATTCAACAAACTTACCGGAGAAGGGGCTGAAGGGAAATTAGAACTGATGGTCCTGGCATCTGCATTTGGGACCCATGTGCCTTTCCAGGATACGGTATCCTTTGTTCCCGTAACGGTCCCATTCGCATCAAATTTAAAAAGATAACCTGAGAATGAAGCAGTAACGTCACTATCATTTTTGACATATTGCTCCACATGCCAATAACCGTTAGTAATAATATTCATGACAGCCTTCTCTTCCTGCTGTTGGATAAATTTTTTACAGGAAAATGTAAAAAAGGCGAGGCATATGAAAGTTAGGAGGTATGGCCGCTTCATAGAACGGGATTTTATACCTCAAAAATTGTAAATTTTCTTGTATTTATCAAGTAGATAATGTAGAAAATGTTGAATATCCAATGGTTGTCCCGTGGCTTGCTGGCAAAGCTCTTCACTGGTATATCGACGGCCATGACGGTGAACCTTCTGCCGCAGCCAGCCCAATAATGGGGCTGTATTCCCCTGGTTAATGGAAGTGGGAATGCTATTGTCTTGATTTTCAGCAGAAAAGAATAATTGAGCCGCATAAAAGCTCCCCAGGCTGTAAGTGGGGAAATACCCCAGGCTTCCATGACTCCAGTGAACATCCTGGAGACAACCCCGTTTATCGTCCGGGACAATGACTCCCAGATAGTCTGCATAGTGCTCATTCCAATAAGCCGGGATGTCATCCACTTTCAAACTGCCCTCTATCAGCCTCTTTTCCAGTTCATAACGGATCATGACATGAAAATGGTAGGATACTTCATCCGCTTCCGTACGGATGAGGGAGGCTTTTACCTTATTGATACCCTGATAGAACTGCTGGAGGGAGATATCTCCCAATTGTTGAGGAAAATAGGTCACCAGGATTGGGTACCAGTGCTGCCACCAGGCAAGGCTTCTCCCTACGTTATTCTCCCATAGACGGGATTGGGACTCATGGATGCTCAGAGATGCATATTCTCCCAAAGGCAATCCATAATATTCCCCGGGCAGTCCCTGTTCATAAAGGGCGTGCCCTGTCTCGTGGATACAGCTCCAGGTCATATTGGCAAGATCCTGCTCATCGATGCGGGTGGTGATCCGGACATCATATTTATTAAAGCTGGTGGTAAAAGGGTGCTCGGAGATATCCTGGCGGCCCGCCTCGAAGTCAAAACCCAGGTGCCGGATGACCTCCATGCCAAAGTCCCACTGTAACTGTTTGGGAAAGGTACGATGCAGGAACCCGTCATCCACGGCCGGCCTGGCCTGGATATGGGTGAGCAGGTCCTTTAAAGGAGCTTTCACCTGGTCGAAGGTCTTGTCCAGGAGGGATACGGTAGCACCCTTCTCAAACTGGTCCAGCAGGGCGTTGTAGGGATGCTGTTCATAGCCGGCTAATTCCGCCTCCTGCCTTTTCAGCTGCATAAGCTGATCCAGATCGTCCCTGAATACCGCAAATGAATTGGCCGTACGGGCTTTTATCCAGGTATGGAAACAGCGGGAAGTGGTCTCGCTCAGCAGACGGATAAATGCGGGCGTAAATTTTTTTTGCCTGGTATAATCTTCCAGGCTCAATGTAATGTTGCGTTTGGCCGGTTCTTCGAGGTCATCTCTGTCCTTCAGGGTGGCCAGCAGATCGCCCAATGCAGGGTCGATGGACCATTCATGCGCTATCTCCGAGAGGGTGGCCAGCTGACGTCCCCGGAAGGCAGCGCCTTTTGCCGGCAAATAGGTTTCCTCGTCCCATTGCAATACAGCTGCCGCATATTTTACGTCGGCAATCTTTTTCATGCGAAGCGTATATTCTTCGTAGAGATCCTTTGTTGATTTTGTTAAAATCATTTTAACATTTTTCTTAGCTGCAAAACGGAATAAATTTTAAAACTTGCCGAAATTAATTGCTTTTTAAGTAGTTTCCCCGAATGAAAGAGAATTATAGCGGTAATTTTATTTCTATGAGTCATTTTCGTAGCGTCCTGATTGCCTTCGTCTTTATATTACCCCTGTCATCCTTTTCCCAGGTGCTGGATTCAACGATGAACATTTATGCCAACAACTATCCACAGGAAAAGGTATACGTTCATTTTGATAAAATAATATATAACCCCGGGGAGACGCTGTGGTTCAAAGCCTATATTTTTACCGGAGCCGATCCTTCTCTTTTTAGCAAAAACTTTTATACCGAATTGTCCGATGCCGAAGGCAATATCCTGGAGCGAAAGGTCTTTCCCGTTCTGGAAGCTACGTCAGCAGGCAATTATGACCTGCCAAAGGCATTGAAAACGCGGCACCTGCATTTTAGGGCTTACACAACCTGGATGACCAATTTCGATACAGCTTTTTACTTTGAAAAAGATATCCGGGTATATGACAAAAAGACGGATTCAGGCGTGACCGTTATCCCACAGCAGGCGCTGATCCAGTTCTTCCCGGAAGGCGGAGACATGGTAGGAGGTGTGGAAAGCATGGTGGCCTTCAAGGCCAATGATCAGTATGGGTTGCCTGTGAACGTAAAAGGGGTGATACAGGATGGAAAGGGCAAGGAGCTGATAGCCTTCAACTCGGAGCATGATGGCATGGGCAAATTCCCGATAACTCCAGACAAGGGTGACAGCCTTATCGCCGTATGGAAGGATGGACATGGTGTTGAGCGGAGAACCCCACTACCGGAGGTGAAGCCGGCAGGCGTCGTATTGAGGACAGTCACCGGGCACGAAAAAGTATTGTTCTCGGTAGCCAGGTCATCCGAAGGCGGTGCTGAATACAAACATCTTACCATCATAGCGCATATGCACCAGCACCTGGTGTACAAGGCGAAGATCAACCTGGAAGAGAATTTCATGAGCGGAGGCACCATCCCAACAGGACAGTTGCCGACAGGCGTATTGCAGGTCACTGTTTTTACGGATATGAATATTCCTGTGGCAGAGAGGGTTGTGTTCGTCAACAACAACGAATATTCCTTCACTCCCCAGCTGGCTATTCTGTCGAAGAATACAAACAAGCGGGGGAGCAACAATCTGCAGATTGAAGTGCCTGACACATTGAAGAGCAATCTTTCCATCGCCGTAACTGATGCGACGGCGGACGGAGATTTTCCCAGTGATGACAATATCATTTCCCATCTGCTGCTGCTGGGAGACATCAGGGGGTATGTACATAATCCCTATTATTATTTTTCGGGTACGGCGGATAGTCTGACCAATCAACTGGATCTGGTCATGATGACACATGGCTGGCGGCGATTTAAATGGGACCAGGTGGCGAAAGGAAAATTACCCACTATAAAAAATCCTGAGTCCGATTATCTGTCCCTGAAGGTAGAGGTGCTGGGGATCGATCCTTATAAGATTGCAAAAGAAGAATCATTAAATGTGATCCTCTCCAAAAAAGATTCCAGTACGCAGATGTTACAGGTGCCTCACTTGACCGGGATCAAGTTTGGCGTCACCGGACTGGTATTCTTCGATACTGCCAAAGCCTATTATCAATTTAATGTAAATCGTAAATTATCCAATGAGGCGGCTGTAACTTTTAATACAGGATTGGTAAAAGGTCCCCGGCAAGCCAGACCGCTGACCAGGACTTATGATGGATGGACAGCAGAAGATTCGCTGTATCTCAGACGGAACCGTTTTGTTACGGAAGAAGCAGCCCGTATACAGCCGATCATCGATCAGAAAGTAAAGACACTGGAGTCTGTGACGGTGAAAGGCAGAGTGAAAACAGATGCGGAAAAGCTGGATGAAAAATATACTTCAGGGATGTTCAGTGGCGGTGATGCATATACTTTTGACCTCGTGAATGATCCCTATGCAGTATCCATGATGGATATCTTCCAATATCTGCAGGGGAAGGTAGCCGGCTTACAGATAGTCACGGCCAATGGACCTGGCGGATCCCCCTCGCTGACCTGGAGAGGATCTACTCCCAGCTTGTATCTAAATGAAATGCAGGTAGATGCCCAGCAATTGCAGAACACGCCGGTGTCGGATGTGGCCATGGTAAAAGTATTCCGGCCAGGGTCCGGTGTCGGGTTTGGCGGCGGCGCCGGCGGTGTGATTGCAGTATACACCCGTAAGGGGGGAGATGAAAAACGCAATGACGCCAATTTTAAAGGATTGGATCGCGCCACACTGGTAGGATATTCTGTGATGAAGGAGTTTTATGTGCCCAATTATCTGGAGACTTCTCCCGAAAGTGTGCAAGAAGATATTCGTACTACCTTATTTTGGAAACCTTTCGTCCTGACAGATAAGGATAACAAGAAGGTAAATATTAAATTCTTCAATAATGACATTTCAAAGAAGCTGAGAGTTGTGGTGGAAGGCGTCAATGAAGAAGGCAAGCTCACACATATCGAGCAGGTCATTCAATAAATTCGCCGATTGAGATAGATCAATTTTTCGCGCAAACCCTTGCGTGGCATGATTTTTATGTTGGCAGCACATTTATTTTTTCTCCAACAATTTTTCATTTGTTTTTATGCCGGACATGGTTTGGCATAGTTTTTCGTGATTTGTATAAATTTCCCCAACCTCCTGCGTAGAAAGATTCACGTATTGTTTGATTGGTTGACTGTGCTGCAAACCTCCTCTTTTTTAATTTCGATTTATTAATGTGCCTTAAAACTAATGAGCTATGAGAGCCAGATTTCTACTCTTTATCGTTTTAGTGTGTAGCGTTGTAATTGTATCGGAAGTATCCGGTCAGGTAGTGACCAAAGCCGCCTGTACAGAGTATCAGGCTGCCTGGTTGTATTCAGATGGCGTCGTACGCAGCTTTGTCTATAATACCAAGTCGGGGCACGTGGAGATCACCGGCTTTCCGATAGGAGGCCGCAAAGCAGTAGATGTGTCTACGGGTTTCAACCGGATCACGATCCTGGATGACCAGGGATATGTATGGTTGACCTATGCCGGAACGGCTTTGACTGCGCGTTTTGATAAGGATGCTTATGGGGCTCCTTTCAACGGCAATGTATCTATTTACGGATATTTCTTTACTTACCTTACGATTCGGCAGGATGGTTCCATCTGGTACTGGGGGGGTGACGATTATAAACTTTACGGCGGCAGGACGCTCGATGCGCCGGTGAAGCTGCATCAGCCACCTGGTGTGAAGTTCTCCAAGGTCTCCACCGGCAATGCCCTGCTGGCCCTGTCCACTACGGGAGATGTGTACTACTGGGAGAAGGGTGACAGTAACTATAAAAAAGTCAATTTGCCTAAGCCTGCCTCTGATATCGCCGCCAGCCATATGGGATACTTTATTGCGGTGGTTCCCGACGATATCGCTGCCAGCAAGGACGGGTGGCCATATGCCTTTGGTCCCGAGAGTAAATATTGGGGCAGCCAGATTCCCGCAGCGCCCTCAGCGCCGGTGTCCATCAAAGCTTTATGGAAAATGACCTATCCGATCCGGGAGATCAATGCCAACCAGAATACCCTTCATTACATCGACAGCCAGGGAGATATGTATGGAATGGGCGATAATGCGAATGGAGAAGTGGGCAACGGTGAAGAGTTGGTGAACCATGCCGAGAAATATGCCACGCCGTATGCATGGGACTGGGGGAAATACGGACTGATGGTCATGTCGCCCGTCAAAATATTGCCGGGTACGAAATGGAAGCACCTGTTTACGGGTAATTCATTTGTATTTTATAATTATGCATCGGATGTAAATGACTCGCTGTATTTCTGGGGCAGGAACAAGAGCTTTGTGGGAGGTGATGGCTCCTCAAACAACATGGAAGCTACCTTACCGAATGCGCTGGATGTGCTAAAGCCGACCCTGCGGACGCCAATAGGGGTCAAGCCCACGCAGACGACCATCTATAATTTTACGCCATACACGGTGAAGACGGCAAATCAAAATATCAGTAATAAGAGCAGTACGACGCTGTCGGCAACTGCTACCGCGAGTGTATTAAAATTTCCAGGTAAGCCGGACTATGGGTATAAGATCGTAAAATACCAATGGACGCAGGTCAGCGGTCCGAACACAGCCGTGATCGCCTCACCGAATGCGCTGAACACGCCGGTGACGGGATTGGTCACCGGCACTTACGTTTTCTCCATCCAGACCACGGATAACAACACCGGTACTATCAGCGCTACTGCTACGATCACCGTAAATGGAGGTGGGGTGACGTTGCCGAACCCCGTGGCCAGCGCAGGGGGGGACCAGACCATTACCCTTCCTGTCAGCACTATAACGCTGACGGGAGGAGGGCAGATAGGGACAGCGCAAGCCAGCGGTGGGACCGGGAGTACCACTAGCAGCACGAGCACCACGATTATTAAAAGCTATCAATGGTCCCAGGTAAGCGGACCCAACAACGCCACTTTCGCCAATGCCAAAGCTGCACAGACAGCTGTCAGCGGACTGATAGCGGGCACCTATGTATTCCAGCTGACCGTGACGGATAGCCAGGGCCAGACAGGCAGCGACCAGGTGACTGTGACGGTAAAGCCGGCTGCAGGTAGTGTGTCCGTAAGCGCAGGGACCGATCAGACCATTACATTGCCGACCAATAACGTGCTGGTGACAGGAATAGCCACCCTTACAGGCGGTCAGATCCTGTCCACGATCAAATGGACGCAGGTAAGCGGTCCGTCAACAGCAACCATTACTAATGGGAATACCATCAAACCTACTTTCGGTGGGCTGGTGGCCGGGTCCTATGTCTTCCGGGTGACGATCACCAGCCTGTTGGGGCTGTCATCCAGCGACCAGGTGACCGTGACAGTGAAAGCTGCCGCTACACCCACACTCACTGCCAATGCCGGCGCCGATCAAACCATTACCCTGCCTGCCGGGGCATCGCTGACAGGCTCGGCAACAGCGACCAACAGCACCATCAAGAGCTATAAATGGACGCAGGTCAGCGGTCCCAACACTGCCAATTTTGTCAACTCCAATGCCGCCCAGACCCAGGCAGTCGACCTGGTGGCAGGCACCTATGTATTCAAGCTGACCGTGGCGGGCTCCACCGGTCTGTCGTCCAGCGACCAGATAACTGTGGCGGTGAAACCGGCTCCGCAACCCACACTGACCGTCAATGCCGGCACCGACCAGACTATTACCTGGCCCAGCAGGGCAAATGTGGCAGGTAAGGCTACGGCTGCCAATAGTACCGTTGCTAGCTATAAATGGACACAGACCAGCGGTCCTGCCGTCGCTTACTTCCTCAATTCCGATGCAGCCCAGACGCAGGCAGTGGGTCTGGTCGCAGGGACCTACGTGTTCAAGCTGACGGTAAAAGGCTCTACGGGTCTGACAGCCAGCGACCAGATGACATTGACGGTCAAGCCGGGCACACCGCCCACGCTCTCTGTCAATGCGGGCGGAGATCAGACCGTTATCCTGCCAGGCAGGGCAGCACTGACGGGCAAAGGACATTCGACCAATAATGCGATCACCGGCTACCAATGGGTACAGCTGAGCGGTCCCAATACAGCCTATCTCATCAATTCCAATGCTGCTCAGACACAGGCGGTCAACCTCGTGGCGGGGACCTATATGTTCCAGCTGATCGCTACAGGTTCTGCGGACCTGACAGCTCATGATGAAATAAAAGTAACGGTGAAGACGGCTACTGCTGCGCGGGCAGTAGAATCGGATGAAGCTTCGGCCTTATCCCCTGGAGATTCCACCGCTGCGGATGGAGATTGCATGGTGAAGCTTTACCCAAATCCTGTAGCAGTAGACCAGCAATTTGCAGTAGAAGGTCAGGGATGGAAAGAAGGTACGGTGAAATTCACTATCTACGATCTCAACGGCAGATTGGTGAAGCAGGTAGTGCTGGAGAATCAATTCAGCTACTTCAGACAGTCCATACCAACAGCCGGACTGACGAAGGGTATGTACATGCTGACGATACAATCCGACGGCCAAAAGTCAAAAGTACTCAGGTTCATCGTTCAATAGTATACGATACACCATACAGAACGGACCGAAGGTTCGTTGCCCGAAGGGCAGATATTAGATACTTTGCGCAATTGGACTAAATTTTCCAAATTCCAATTGCGGCAATACAACTGAAGGAGGGGGCTACGGTCCCCTTTTTCTTTACCTTTACCTTCATGGATGCAGCTACTACTATCGATGCCATTCTCTCGCACCTTGAGCAGATGGCCCCGCCCGTCTTCCAGGAAAGCTATGACAATGCAGGGTTGATCACCGGCAGCCGGGAATGGGAATGCCACGGCATACTTACGACACTGGACGCTACCGAAGCCGTAGTGAAAGAAGCCATCGACCGGGGATGCAACCTGATCGTTGCCCACCATCCCATCGTTTTCTCCGGGTTAAAAAAGCTCAACGGGAAAAACTATGTGGAAAAGGCGATTATCACCGCTATCAAGCATGACATAGCGATCTATGCTATCCATACCAACCTGGATAATATTGTACCCGGAGGCGTCAATGGAAAGATCGCTGAAAAGCTGGGTATCACGGGAGGCCGCCCCCTGCTGTTAAAAGAAGGTGTTTTACGCAAACTGTACTGCTTTGTCCCAGTGGACCATCTGGAGGCCGTACGGAGCGCTATTTTCTCCGCAGGCGCCGGTCACATCGGGGGATATAGCGAATGCAGCTGGTCCACCGAAGGCATGGGCACCTTTAAAGGAGGAGAGGGCACCGATCCCTTTGTAGGACAGCCCGGTCTGCGGCATGCGGAAAAAGAGGCCCGTGTCGAGATGGTACTGCCGGCACATATCAGTACCGTCGTAGTAAAGGCCATGATTGCAGCGCATCCCTATGAAGAAGTAGCCTATGACCTGGTGAACCTTGCCAATACCCATCCGGGCATTGGCTCCGGATTGATAGGAGAATTGCCCGAGGCAATAGAGGAAAAAGTGTTTTTAGCGAGGGTTAAAAAGGCCTTCCAGACCCCTGTGGTCCGTCATACCCGGCTGACCGGCAGGCCGGTGCAAAGGGTCGCCGTTTGCGGAGGGGCTGGTAGTTTTCTCATTTCCAAGGCTTTAGCGGAAAAGGCCGACTTCTATATCACGGCTGACGTCAAATACCACGAGTTTTTTGATGCAAATGACCGGATGGTCCTGGCGGATATCGGTCACTTCGAAAGCGAGCAATACACCGTGGACCTGCTTTTTGAGGTTTTACAGGAAAAATTCCGTAACTTCGCGGTCCTTAAATCGGAAACAAAAACAAATCCGATCCACTATTATTAACAACACTATGTCAAACGTAAAAGAATTCTCTGTTGAGGAAAAGCTCACCTCCCTGGTGACCCTTCAAAAAATTGAATCAAAGTTAGACGAGTATAAAATATTAAAAGGGGAGCTACCGATGGAGGTCAGCGACCTGGAAGATGAGATCCAGGGTTTACACGCCCGTCAGACCCGTGTGGAAGAAGAGATCAACGGTATCCAGGAGTTCATCAATTCAAAGAAAGAGGCGATCAAGGAAGCCGACACATTGATCAAGAAGTACGACAAGCAAAGCCAGAATGTAAAGAACAGCCGTGAGTTTGAAGCCATCAATAAGGAGATCGAGATGCAGCAGCTGGAAGTAAAGCTGGCTGAGAAGCATATCAAAGATGCCAACGAAGAGATCGCTGAAAAAGTACAGCTGCTGGAAAAAGCAAAGAAGAACATCGCCACTAAAGAGTCTGTGCTGAAGAACAAGAAGGATGAGCTGGACAAGATCATCGCTACTACCGAGAAAGAAGAAAAACACTTCAACAAGCTCTCCGTCGAAGCCCGTGAAAAAGTTGAACCCCGTCTGCTGCATTCTTACGACCGTATCCGCAGCAACTACCGGAATGGCTTAGCTGTAGTGCCTGTAGTACGTGATGCCTGCGGAGGTTGTTTCAATGCCATCCCTCCTCAACGTCAAAGCGAGATCCGTCAGCGTAAGAAGATCATCGTTTGCGAAAACTGCGGACGTATCCTGGTCGATAACGAGCTCAACGACCAGATAGAAGTAAAATAACACTGCCGGCAGTAACGTGAAGTACCGGACACAGATAACGAACAACAGGAAGACCCCAAGCAATTGGGGTCTTCTTTTTATGGCACTGTTGCTCCTGTCGCTGGGCGGGCGGGCACAGCAGCATTTCGACTTCAACCCCCAATGCAGGGAGGCTTACCGCCAGATCATTCAGCTAAAGCTGGATGCAGGACAGCGGCTGCTGGACGCCGAAAAGCGACGAGACCCTGCCAATCTTATTCCCGCCTTCCTGGAGAATTATATCGATTTCTTTATCCTCTTCTTTAACGAGGACCCTGCGGAATATCAGGCCAGAAAGAATATGTTGGAAAAAAGGATACAGTGGATGAGCGAAGGCCCCGAATCCTCTCCCTTTTATCTGTTCACGCGGAGCATCCTCCATTTTCAATGGGCAGCTATCGAAATAAAATTCGGAAATCATTGGAGTGCCGGTTGGGAATTCAGGCGATCATTCCTTCAAAGCAAAGAGTGCCAGCGTAAATTCCCCGCTTTTCAGCCGGCTTTGATGCTCAGTGGCGCCATGCAGGTGGTTGCCGGCACGATCCCCGATGGATATAAATGGCTGAGCAGCCTGTTGGGTATAAAAGGCACGCTTACTGCCGGCATGCAGCAACTGGAGCATTTTCTTTCCTCCAACGACCCATGGGCATCACTCTATCATGATGAGGCTGTATTCTATTATTTGTACCTGAAGTTTTACATCGGGAACAAGCATGCGGAGGTCTTTAATTACATAAAGCAAAACAAGCTGGACGTGGTGCATAATTACCTGTATGCTTATCTCGCTGCCAACCTGAGCGTCAATAACCAGCAGGCCGCCGAGGCGGAACAGGTCATTCGGGGGCGGAGCAATAGCCCGGGCTATATGGATATGCCTGTATGGGATCTGGAGATGGGATACGTACGCCTGTTTCATTTGGAGTCCGACGCACACATGTATCTGGAACGGTATATACATAATTTCAAAGGGAAGTTTTATGTGAAGGACGCGCTGCAAAAGCTGAGTTGGTTCTATTATCTTCAGGGAGATATGGCAAGCGCGGAAGCTTCCCGTCAGAAGACAATATTGCAGGGTGGCACTGACGCCGATGCAGACAAACAGGCTTTAAAAGAGGCAAAGAGTGGAAAATGGCCGGATAAGATGCTGCTAAAAGCCCGTCTGTTGTGTGACGGAGGGTATTACGGCGAGGCCTTGCAATTGCTGCAGGGAAAAAGCGCAGCCGATTTCCGGTTGCCCGAAGAAAAATGTGAATTGGCCTATCGCCTGGGCAGGATATATGACGGCCTTGGCAGATGGAATGAAGCTCTATCCGCCTATCAGACTACCATCAGGACAGGTGGACAGATGAAAGAGTATTTTGCAGCGAGGGCGGCATTACAGGCAGGATATATCTGCGAACAGCGCGGAGATAAGGCGGGAGCGATTGATTTTTTCGAAGAATGTCTCTCGCTGAAAGATCACGATTATAAGAATTCCCTCGACCAGAAGGCAAAGGCAGGTATCGTGCGTTGCAAAGGGGAATAGGAGTCCCTCCGGTCTACCCACCGTGTGAAAATCTTCTGTATTGCCGATGGGGCATATTTCTTAATTTGCCGGCTAACGGACCGGCGGTTCGTAATTTTCGGTAATATGATACAAAAGCTTCATATACAGAACTATGCGATCATCGATGCCCTTGGCATCGATTTTTCAGGACGAATGAATGTCATTACAGGCGAGACGGGCGCGGGTAAATCCATCCTCATGGGCGCCTTGTCATTGATCCTTGGGGATCGTGCCGATACGGCTGTATTGCTGGAAAAGGATAAGAAGTGCTTTGTAGAAGGAACTTTTACATTAGCAGGGAAGAAGGAAGTTCTGTCTTTTTTCAAGGATAATGACCTGGATATAGAAGAAGAGATCGTAATCCGGCGGGAGATCGCCCCCAGCGGAAAATCAAGAGCATTTGTCAATGACACACCCGTGAATCTGGAGCAGCTGCGCAAGCTCAGCGCCCATCTGGTGGACCTTCATCGCCAGTTCGATACATTGGAGCTGGGTGAATCCGACTTCCAGCGGGAAGTATTGGATGCATTGGCCGGTCAGACGCCTGCTTTGGAAAAGTATCAGACCGTTTATCGCGCATGGCAGACCGCAGGCCGCGAATTGGCAAAGCTGCAGGAGCAAAAAGCTCAATTCAATAAAGAGGTCGACTATAATAAGTTTCTCTTCGATGAGCTGAACGATGCCGGCTTTAAAGATAATGAGCTGGAAGACCTCGACCAGGAGCTGAAGCTGCTCAGCAATGCGGAAGGTATCAAGACGGCGCTGAACAAGGTCTATTACGAGCTGCGGGAAGGCGAGCAGCCGATGGTACAGCAATTGAAATCCCTGCAGCATTCTTTACAATCCTTTTCTGCTTTTCATCCCGAACTACCCCTCCTGTCGGAACGGATGCAATCCGTGCAGATAGAGCTACAGGATATTGCCGGCGAGGTAGAGCGTATCAATGACCATGTCAATTACGATCCCCGCAGGATCGAAGAGATCAATACCCGGCTGTCCACAGGGTATAAGCTATTAAAAAAACACGGCGTGCAGACGACGGCGGAATTACTGGTGTTGCGTGACAAGTTGGAGGACAAGTTACGTGCTTCGTTAAATGTGGACGAGCAAATTACAGCCCGCGAAAAGGAGGTGGCAAAGTTGTTGGAGGAGGGGAGGAAACAGGCTACGGTGCTTTCCAAGAACAGACAGGCACAGGCAACTCCCCTGGAGGAACAGGTAAACAAGCTCCTGCGGCAGGTGGGTATGCCCAATGCCCGGCTCAAGGTGCAGCTGCAGCCCACAGAGCTGCAATCTACGGGTATGGATGCCATTGAGTTCCTCTTCGACGCGAATAAAAGCAACCGCTTCGAGCCTATCCGGAAAGTAGCTTCCGGTGGAGAGCTTAGCCGCCTCATGCTATGTATCAAATCATTGGTGGCTGAATCCATCGATCTTCCCACACTGATATTCGATGAAATAGACACAGGTATTTCCGGAGAGGCAGCGCGACAGGTGGGGGTTATTTTGAAGGGGCTTTCCCGGAAGAGGCAGGTCATTTGTATTACGCATCAACCGCAGATAGCCGGCAAGGCTGATGCGCATTATTTTGTCTTCAAGGATGTAAAGGGCAAACATGTCAAGACCAGCGTGCGTCTGCTGACACAGGATGAACGCATCACCGCCATTGCCCAGATGCTGGGAGGGGAGAAGCCGACGGCTGCTGCACTGGAGAATGCGCGGGAAATGGTAGGGGGAGAGATATGAAGGGGCACTCACTGCTCATATTTTTGATCATCCTGCTGGCCCTCGTCCCTCTCTATTATATCAACCGGGCATTGTTGCGGGCGATCCGGCCAAGGGAGACGGCCGGGAGATTTTTTCTTTTTATTTTCGCGAATTTCCTGCTGATAGTGGTGTATACAATGACAGTGGTGGCCATTGTTGTCAGGCTGTTTCGTGCACGGTGACGCAGAAAATCGCCTATATTGCACCCTGATTCAAAAATTCAATCTATGGCATATAACCTCTTAAAAGGGAAGAAAGGTATCATATTCGGGGCATTGGACGAGAAATCCATCGCCTGGAAAACGGCTTTGCGTTGTCATGAAGAAGGCGCCCAACTCGTGCTGACCAACGCACCTGTAGCGCTGCGCATGGGAGAGATCAATAAACTCGCAGAAGCCGTGGGCGCACCCGTCATCGGCGCCGACGTCACCAACATGGACGACCTGAAAAAACTTTTCGAAGAATCCATGAAGCATTTCAGTGGAGGCATCGATTTTATCCTGCATTCCATCGGAATGAGCCTCAACGTCCGTAAAGGAAAGAGCTATACCGAAATAGATTATGAATGGAACAAGAAAACGCTGGATATTTCAGCTATGTCCCTGCATCGGGTGCTACGTACTGCATGGGATATGGACGCACTGAACGAAGGAGCCAGTGTGATAGCGCTGACCTACATTGCCGCACAACGCGTATTCCCAGATTACAATGAAATGGCGGATGCCAAGGCCTTACTGGAAAGCGTTACCCGGAGCTTCGGCTATTATTATGGGATCAAAAAGAAAGTGCGGATAAATACTGTTAGCCAGTCCCCCACCCGTACGACGGCCGGCAGCGGAATAAAAGGCTTTGACGGCTTTATTTCATATGCTGAAAAGATGAGCCCCCTGGGCAATGCATCTGCCGATCAATGTGCTGACTATTGTGTGACACTGTTCAGCGATCTGACAAAGATGGTCACCATGCAGAACCTCTTCCATGATGGAGGATTTTCATTCAGTGGGGTAACGGAGGCCGTTATACAACAGATGGAGAAATAAAATATAAAATAAAGAAGAAAAAAGGCGCTCGAAGAGCGCCTTTCCTTTATTGGTTAGTACTCGTCTTCATTAAAAAAGAAATCCTCCTGGCTCGGATAGTCGGGCCAGATGTCGTCGATGCCTTCGTAGATCTCGCCTTCGTCTTCCAACTCCTGAAGGTTTTCAACCACCTCTATAGGAGCACCGGAACGAATGGCATAGTCGATCAATTCGTCTTTGGTAGCCGGCCAGGGAGCATCTTCCAAATAGCTGGCTAATTCAAGTGTCCAAAACATTACTCTTAATTTTCCGCAAAAGTAATTTTTAAAACGAAACTACCAAATATCAGTTTAAATTTAACCTTTTCCACAGAACAGATCGGGTGCATCCACCCACCACCTTACCCCCCGCCGCCAGAACGGAAATGCCTGTTTTTGGCCAAAATTGACCTCCATTCCCCCATGGACAATTATCCACATTAGGGGTTACTCTTTATCGTTTGTCCTGAATCCTCCCCTCCACCGCCCTAACTCACGTAGTTTCCCGACGAACTTTTCTCCTGACGGTGCCCCACAGCCCCATAACCGCCAGACTACGCCTTAAGTTCATCATAAAATGTGCCCGGGAATGTAAAATACACCCTAATATTTGACAGGTAACGTGTAGGTTTGCACTAAAAGGGGGATTTAGGACGGCAGTCCAACTCAATTCATTAGTATGCTAACAGCCAAGGGAATAGAAAAATATTACGGAAACTTATGGGTGCTGAAAGGAGTGAACGTACAAATTCGTAAAGGTGAGATCGTCAGCATCGTCGGCCCCTCGGGATGTGGAAAAAGTACTTTACTGCATATTTTAGGCACTTTGGATGAGCCGGCCAAAGGAGAAGTCCTGCTGGAAAATAAAAAAGTTAATGACCTGAAAGGACGACAATTGGCCGATTTTCGCAACCGGCACATCGGATTTGTATTCCAATTCCACCACTTACTGCCTGAATTCACAGCGCTCGAAAACGTATGCATCCCCGGCTGGATCGCCGGACGGAACAAATCGGAAGTAGAACAGCGAGCGACCGAACTGCTGAATACCCTGGGCGTAGGGCACCGGACAAATAATAAACCCGGCGCCCTGTCCGGCGGCGAGCAACAACGGGTAGCCGTAGCCCGCGCCCTGATCAACGACCCGGATATCGTATTCGCAGACGAACCATCCGGGAACCTGGACACGGCTAACGCCAAAGAACTGCACCAGCTGTTTTTCGAACTGCGCGACCGGCTAAAACAAACCTTCCTGATCGTAACCCACAACGAGGACCTGGCCCGGATGAGCGACCGGGTACTCCACATGCGGGACGGACTGATAGAAAAAGAGAGATAAACGAAGAGGCGGGAGGGCATCGTCTCAGACCCTCGGTTTCCATGGAAGCTCAGCGATACCCAGCAGATGACCGGCATATCGGGCCAGTGTAAAAAGATGGTCACTGAGCCGATTGATATACTTAATCACCAGCGGATCGATGAACTGCTCCTCCTCCTGCATGCGTACGCAGATCCTTTCGGCCCGGCGGCACACACAACGGGCCACATGAGCCGTAGATACGGCTACGTGCCCACCCGGCAGGATAAACGATTTCATTTCCGGCAACACCTCATTCATCCTGTCGATGTCCTGCTCCAAAGCCTCTATATCCTCCTCCTTCAGATCAGGGATCTTCATTTTTGACTCTTTATCAGGGTCGCAGGCAAGAGAAGCTCCAATGGTAAAAAGACGGTCTTGTATCTCCCGAAGGGTCTGGATAGATAAAGAAAGGGGAAAAACGGGATGGCTGACGGCTCCGGAAGAGGCTGTAAGATGGTCGCTCAACAGGCCAATGTAAGAATTCAGCTCATCCACGGTGCCATATGCTTCGATACGGATATGACTTTTGGGAACTTTCGTCCCCCCAATAAGGGCCGTATTACCCTTATCACCTGTCCTGGTATATATTTTCATCGCCATAGAAGGAATATTTAATGGCTCATGGCCGCAGAGGTCTGCTGCCGATCGCTTTCTATGATCCCATCCCGCAGACGTACAATACGATAGGCATAATTGGCAATGTCCTCTTCATGAGTGACCAGCACAACCGTATTGCCGGTCGATTGGATCTGGGTGAAAATATCCATGATCTCAATGGACGTCTTTGTATCGAGATTTCCAGTAGGCTCATCCGCCAGGATCAGGGATGGGTTATTGATCAGCGCCCTGGCAATGGCCACCCGTTGAGCCTGTCCACCGGATAACTCATTGGGTTTGTGATGGCTCCTGTCCTCAAGATTGACCTTTTTTAATACTTCCATCGCCCTTTCCTGCCGCAGTTTCTTTGGAACACCTGCATAGACAAGCGGAAGAGCGACATTCTCCAGGGCCGTCAGACGGGGCAGCAGATTGAATTGCTGAAACACGAACCCTATCTCTATATTCCGGACATCGGCCAGGTCGTCATCGGGCATTTTGCTCACATCCTGCCCGTTGAGGATATACTTTCCGGCAGTAGGGGAGTCCAGACAGCCCAGAATATTCATCAGGGTGCTTTTTCCCGACCCTGAAGGACCCATCAGAGCCACATACTCATTCTTAAAGATATCAAGAGAGACTCCTTTGAGCACGGGCAGGGCCTGTTTACCCATAATGTAGCTTTTTCGAATATCCTCGAGACGTATAATAGGCGTATTGGTCATACTTTACGGATCACTTTGGGTACCTTAAAATAAGTCCCATCCGTAACGGGGGCGTTGGCCAGGGCTTCTTCCCGTCTGACGGAATCCCCAGGTTCATCATTCCGCAACACATTGATGGCCGGGCTCATATGTAATAATGGCTCTGTTCCGGTGGTATCCAGCTCACCCAGCTTTTCCACAAATTCGATCATCCGCCGCAGATCTTTTTTGATGTTTTCCTTTTCTTCGGCGCTGAATTCCAATCGGGCCAGGTTAGAGAGATTATCTATCAATGCGTCGTTGACTTCCATGCGTGGTGTTTGGACAAAAATAGCGGTTTATTTTGATGCTGGAAGGTGACTGCGGGAAGTTTTGACAAACGGCGGGGAGGGGTTATCTTCGCGCTTCTTGAAAGTTGAAAGAGAAGATTATGGAAAAAGCGAAAGAAATTGTCATGAGTGGGATCCGGCCCACGGGATTCCTGCATCTGGGGAACTATTTCGGGGCTGTACGCAACTATGTACGTATGCAGGATGCCTATACCTGCTATTTTATGGTCGCGGATCTGCATGCACTGACGACGCTGAATGAGACGAAAGAATTGAATAAGCACGTACGGAGGGTATTGGCAGAGAACATTGCGAGCGGTCTGAACCCTGAAAAAGTGGCCCTGTATTGTCAGAGCCATGTGCCCGAAACGGCGGAACTCTACCTTTTCCTGAACATGCTGGCCTATAAAGGGGAATTGGAAAAGACCCCCACTTTTAAGGATAAAGTACGCCTTCAGCCGGATAATGTCAACGCGGGACTGCTGACCTATCCTGTGCTCATGACGGCCGATATACTCCTGCACAGGGCTACCCTGGTGCCTGTGGGTAAGGACCAGGAACAGCACCTGGAAATAGCCCGGAACTATGCAGGCCGGTTCAACCAACGTTACGGCGAGGTATTCCCTGAGCCGTATGCCTTTAACTTCGGAGAAGACCTGGTCAAGGTGCCCAGCCTGGATGGGGCAGGGAAAATGAGCAAAAGCGAAAATCAAATGGCCACTCTATACCTGGCCGATGACGACGAAACCATCCGTAACAAAATAAAAAAGGCAAAAACGGACAGCGGAGCGCCGGGAGGAGAAATGCCCCCATCCGTCGCCAACCTCTTCCTGCTGCTGAAACTGGCATGTTCCGGGGACGTCGTAGACAAATTCCAAAAAGATTACCAGGCAGGTACTATCCGTTACGGTGATATGAAAAAAGAACTGGCGGAAGGAATGGTGGCCTTTATCTCTCCTATCCGTGAAAAAGCGGAACAGATCCGCAATGACGAACCTTATCTCCGGAAAGTAATGGAACAAGGCGCGGCAAAAGCGAGGGCCAGCGCTGCCGTAACGATCCAACTGGCAAAGGAGGCGATAGGACTTAATTATTTCGGTAAAATTTAAAAAAGAATTGATATCTTAAACCCTCCATGGCAAAAACTAAGAAACCCAAGCATATTGCTGTAGCTGGAAACATCGGTGCGGGCAAGACTACGCTGACAGAAATGCTGAGCAAACATTATCGCTGGATACCACAATTCGAGGATGTCGACCACAATCCCTATCTGAACGATTTTTACGAGGATATGCCCAGATGGAGCTTCAATCTCCAGATATTCTTTTTGAACAGCCGTCTTAACCAGCTGCTGGAGATACATGCGGGCACAGAAACCGTTATCCAGGACAGGACCATCTATGAGGATGCCCACATATTTGCACCCAACCTGCACGAAATGGGCCTGATGAGTAAAAGAGATTACAACAACTACTTCCAATTCTTCCAGACCTTAAAAAGAATGGTGCAGCCACCGGACCTGCTCATCTATCTACAGGCCTCCGTGCCGACCCTGGTGGCGCAGATACAAAAAAGAGGACGTGAATACGAAGAGAACATTCGCCTGGACTACCTTAAACGCCTAAACGATTTTTACAACAAATGGATCGAAGGTTATAAAGAAGGGCCGCTGCTCATCGTCGATATCGACAAAAATAAATTCCCGGAGAATGAAGAGCACCTGGGTGAGATCATTACGCGGATAGATTCTCAATTGTATGGATTATTCTGATCGCGGGATCCCCGTTTAAAATGAACTGCGGGGCGAGTCAACACCATAAATAAAAAACCCCACCGAATGATGGAGTTAGTTTTGGCAAACAATCGAAGACTCGATTGAAAAATTGTGTCGCCAAGTTCTGGATTTTTTTCTAATTGGAAAACTTTTTTTAACCTTTTTTTAAAATAGTTTTTTGGTACAGAACCGGGGAGACCCGGCGGGAGAGGCTTTGGGGGTATAGAACTGACTGGCAGGCCAGGGAGGCTTTGGGGTATAGAAGCTGACGGCGGGCCAGGGAGAGTTTAGGGTATAGAAGCTGACTGGCGGGCCAGGGAGGGTTTGGGGGATAGGGGTGGCTGCCGAAAGGCCCCTTTTGGGGGTACGGCGGCCAAAGGCCCATGGCCCATCATTAGATGTTTCCAGATGTAGATGTTTCCCGAAAACGGGTTAATTTTTCAGGAAACCTGTTTTCCGGATGTTGAACCGGGGGTGGGGGCTGCAGCAAGGACTTCGGAGGTAACGCCTTCTTCGTACTTTTTAAAATTATTGATAAACCAGCCGGCCAGATCTACGGCCATCTTATCATATTCGGCTGGGTCAGGCCAGGTATTGCGGGGATTCAGGAGCCCGGCAGGTACACCGGGACAACCCAGCGGCATGGCCATGCCAAATACGGTATGCGTGTCATAATCCACCTGATCCAGCTGCCCTTCCAGTGCTGCAGTGATCATCGCCCGTGTATAAGCCAGCTTGATACGGCTGCCTTTCAGATAGGGCCCACCGGACCAGCCTGTGTTGATCATCCAGACTTTTACACCATGTTCCTTCATTTTATTGCCCAAAATTTCTGCATAACGGCCGGGATGGAGAGGTAAAAAGGGAGCCCCGAAACAGGCGCTGAAAGTAGGTTTGGGTTCTGTAATACCCGTTTCCGTACCTGCCACTTTGGCGGTATAACCGGAAATGAACTGGTACATGGCCTGACCGGGCGTAAGTCTGGATATGGGCGGTAATACTCCATACGCATCACAGGTGAGAAAGAATATATTTTTGGGTATACCGCCGATGGAAGGCTCAAGGCTATTACTGATGAAGGACAAGGGATAGGAGACCCGGGTGTTCTCGGTGATAGACCCGTCCTCAAAATTGATCTGATCCGTACCGGGATGAAATTTTATATTTTCCACCAGGGCGCCGGGGCGGATGGCATGATAGATCTCCGGCTCCCTGTCTTCTTTAAGATTGATACATTTGGCATAACAGCCGCCTTCGAAATTAAATACATTATCCCCTGTCCAGCCATGCTCGTCATCGCCGATGAGCTTGCGACACGGGTCAGCGCTCAATGTCGTCTTGCCGGTGCCGCTAAGGCCAAAGAAGATAGCAGTATCACTATTTTCCCCTTTGTTGGCAGAGCAATGCATGCTAAGAATACCCCTCTCCTTTGGAAGCAAATAATTCAGAATGGTAAATACGGCCTTTTTCGTTTCGCCAGTATAACCTGTGCCGGCAATAAGGATCATCTTATGACGAAAAGAGACTACCACGGCATTGTGCTGGCGGGTGCCGCACGCAGCCGCGTCCAGCTTAAGCCCGGGAGCGGAAAGTATCTGCCACTCTGCATGGAAATTCTCTAACTCATCCTCTGTAGGACGAAGGAACATGTTGTACGCAAAAAGATTGATAGCAGGTGTTTCGGTTACGACCCGGATATTCAGCCGGTGACGGGGATCGGCACATACATAGCAATCCCGGACCCAGATCTCGGGCTGACGATTGAGATAGGCTGTGATGCAAGCAAGGATGATGTCAAAGTATTTTGTATCCATCGGCTGATTGAAATCATTCCAATGAATGGTTTCTGCTGTAACGCTGTCCCGGACAATATACCTGTCCTTAGGGCTGCGTCCTGTAAATTCACCCGTGCGGATCACCAGGGCGCCGGTGTCATTGAGAACCCCCTCTTTTCTACGGAGCGTATCCTGTATCAATTCTTCCGGCGGCAGCTGATAATGAAGATTACCGGAAACCCTTAAACCAATTTGGGCTAATTTGTCTTTAGGTATAGAAATAGCAGTGGAGCCTGACATGGCAGCGATCGTTTGTTTTAGCAAAGGTAAATTTAAATTTTTCTAATCAAAGTTGGGAAAGGGGTCTTAAATTCGAAGAAATTGAATTTTGCGACAGGTTATTTGAATTAAATTTAACTAACAATTGTTAGTTTGGAGAGTTTCTGCTAAACAGGACGAATTGATAAATTCATTCGATAATTTTTACCCGGACGGACCGGAGGTTCGTAATTTAGGCCCCGATAGCAATGCAATCATCAGAATCATCCCATTATGAAGTATTTCCCTCCACGGCCGGAACTTTTTACTGCCAACAGGGCTCGTTTTATCAAAGAGATGTTACCTGGCTCGATAGCCGTTTTTGTCAGCAATGATGAAATGCCTTCCAATGGGGATGCCCATTATCCTTTTCGCCAGAATAGCAATCTCTTTTGGCTGTCGGGTATTCATCAGGAAGATAGCATGGTGATCCTCTACCCGGACCATCCGGAAGAACGTTACCGGGAAGTGCTGGTGCTGATAAGACCAAACGAAATGAAAGAAAAATGGGATGGACGCCGGCTGCGGGCTGAGGAGGCCCGGGCTATATCAGGTATACGGACCATTCTATGGCAGGATGCAATAGACTCGCTGTTGCAGCAATGGATACACCTGGCGGAAAATATCTACCTCAGCAGCAATGAGAATGACCGTAAATCCGGACCCGCGCTGACGAGAGAGTACCGTTTTATAGCGGAGATGCGGCAACGGTATCCTCTGCACAGATACTTTCGCAGCGCCCCCATCATGAAAAAGCTACGCGCTTTGAAATCTCCCATGGAGATCGAGCTGATGCAGGCTGCCGTGGACATTACCCACGCCACTTTCTCCCGCCTGCTGACCTTTATCCGGCCGGGAGTGATGGAGTATGAGGTCGAGGCTGAGATATACCATTCATTTATCTCGAGGCGTAGTGCCGGTCCGGCATACAGCAGTATCGTCGCATCCGGCGACAGAGCCAGGACCTTGCATTATATCACCAACGACCAGGAATGTAAGGATGGGGAACTCGTCCTGATGGATTTTGGAGCCGATTACGGAGGATACAGTGCGGACCTCACCCGTACGGTCCCGGTGAATGGGAAATTCACCAAACGACAAAAAGAAGTCTATAACGCCTGTTTGCAGCTTCACCAATTTGCCAAAAGTGTGTTAAAACCCGGGCTGACCTTTTCAGAATATAATAAAAAAATAGGGGTAGAAGCAGATAAGTTGTTTTTACAGATAGGACTGCTGACGGGGGAAGATATAAAGAACCAGACCCCGGAAAACCCGGCCTATTTTAAATACATGTATCACGGTATATCCCACCATTTAGGCATTGATGTACATGACCTGGGAACTCGTTCGGGCCCTATCGAAGAGGGAATGGTGCTCACGGTAGAACCGGGGATTTACATCGAAGAGGAACAGATGGGCATACGTATCGAGAATGATGTATGGATCACCCGGGACGGATGCAGGGACCTGATGGAGGGTGTGCCTATCACTGCCGAAGAGATAGAAGCGGCTATGAAGGGGAGATAGGGCGTCCATGTAAAGGAGATGGGGCGGTATGAAATGGAAATGAGCGAATAAAATACTAATTTTCAGGCGGGAAAGAAAATATAATGAAAAACATACCAAACCTGTTTACCTTACTGAATCTATTTTTTGGGTGTATCGCGGTGATCTTTACGTTGCAAAATGGCATTGCCATTATGTATAATGCGGATGGAACGCAGTATGTGGGTATACCGGAAAGGATGGGGGTGGCTTCTTTATTTATCGGGCTGGCGGGATTGATAGATTTCCTGGACGGCCTGGTGGCGCGGATATTCAAGGCTACTTCTCCCATGGGTAAGCAACTGGATTCCCTTGCCGATGTGGTAAGCTTTGGGGTCGCGCCGGGCATGATCCTCTATCAATTCCTCCGGATGAGCTTTGCCAGACAGGAAAACGGACTCGATATTTCCCCGATCTGGTTTTATCCAGCACTGTTATTCCCTTGCGCAGCGGCTTTCCGGCTGGCCAAATTCAATGTCGACGAGACACAGCGATATGGGTTCAAGGGAGTCCCGACGCCGGCTGCCGGTATACTCGTGGCCAGCATGCCTTTGATCTACTGGTATTCAGGCAACGACACGGTGATCGCACTGCTCCTCAATAAATGGCTCCTTTATGGTGTGATCCTGGCGCTTTCCTGGCTGATGACCAGCAATATTCCCATCATGGCCCTGAAGTTCAAGGACTATACGGTGAAGAATAACCTTCCCAAGCTGATATTGCTGGTGCTGGCGGTCCTCGCGGCCATCTTTTTGAAGTGGCTGGCAGTGCCGGTGGTGTTCATTTTCTACATTATTGTATCTTTGGCGTCAGAAACGAAAATATTTCGCCAGCGGTAATGTGAAAATTACCCGCAGAAAAAACATTACAAAATAAATAGTTCAGTATGACCTTCTCTGTTCAGGTAAAAGTTATGCCGTTAAAGGAATTGTTGGATCCGCAAGGCAAGGCGGTGATGAGTGGTCTGCAAAGCCTTGGGATCAAGAGCGTCAGCGACGTACGTATCGGCAAAAGCATTGCCTTGCAGGTGGAAGCCGGCTCAGCGGATGAGGCCCGGCAGATTGCTGAAGAGGCCGGTAAAAAGCTGCTGGCCAATCCTGTTATGGAATACTTCGAGATAGCTGTAAACTAATCACGGCATTGCTCTATATCGTTCCTTCTCCCATCGGTAACCTACAGGACATCACATTGAGGGCGCTGGAAGTTTTGAAATCAGCGGACCTCATCCTGGCGGAAGATACCCGGAATTCCTCCAGGTTATTGAATCATTACCAGATCATCAAGCCTTTGTCGCCGTATCACCAGCACAATGAGCATAAGATATTGCATCACCTGGTGGACCAACTATTGCAGGGTAAGACCATGGCCCTGCTGACGGATGCAGGTACTCCTGGCGTATCCGACCCGGCCTTCTTATTGGTGAGAGAATGCATCAAGACGGGGGTGAAGGTGGAATGTCTGCCCGGCGCTACGGCATTTGTTCCGGCGCTGGTAAACAGCGGACTGCCGATGCAGCGGTTTTGTTTCGAAGGGTTCCTGCCTTTGAAAAAGGGACGACAGACCTTGTTGAAACAGCTGGCGCTGGAGGAGCGGACGCTCGTATTTTATGAAAGTCCTATGAGACTGGTAAAGACACTGGAAGATTTTATTCAGTATTTTGGGGAGGAAAGACAATGTTGTGTCAGCCGGGAGCTGACGAAGATGTTTGAGGAGAACAGGCGGGGCAGTCTCCGGGAAGTGTGTGCGCATTTCCGGGAAAAAGGAGTTAAGGGAGAGATCGTCATTACGGTGGCGGGAGCGGAGAGATCGGGTGGGAGGACCAAAGGGGTGGAAGAGGCGCCGGAAGAGAGGGAGGATGGAGAGGAGTGAGAAGGTTATTGGGAGAGAGAATGGAGAGGAGTGAGAAGGTTATTGGGAAGAGAGAGAATGGAGAGGAGTGAGAAGGTTATCGGAGAAGAAGGAAGAGGATGGAGAGGGGGAAGGTTATTGGAGAAGAAGAAAGAGGGTGGAATTAAGTTTTGCAGGATGGAATAGTATAAGTTAACCTAAAATATATATTCATATGAAGAAGCTAGCGTTTTTTATTTGCAGCATTTTTTTGATCGCCTCAACCACTCAAGCTCAATTCAGGAAGATACCGGGCGAAGTAACGGATTCCTTTAAAGTAAGATATCCCAATGCCAAGTCGGTCTCCTGGAAAGACAGGACGACTTCCTTCCAGGCTACTTTTGTTCTGGGTGATGATAACTATACGGCCAAGTATAACAGCAAGGGTGAGTGGCAGCAATCGGAGAAAAAGATCAAGAAAGAAGATCTTCCGGCGGCTGTAAAGGACGGTCTTGCCAAAAGCAAATATGCCGAATGGGAAACAGGCAACGTGATCCACCGTGACCTGCCGGGGAATAAAGTAGAGTATGCGATAACGGTTTCAAACGGGACTCTTTCAAAGAGGGTTCTCACCTTCAACAGTGACGGCCAGCTGAAAAAAGACGGCATCACTTTATAATTTGAACATCACCATGGCGGGAGACAGGCCCGCTGTTTAATCTTGACCTCCGCATGAGCATGAGAACAATTCTTCTGGCTTGTATTGTATTATCCATGCCGGGCATTCCTGCCGTCTCGCAAACGGGCAGGTGGCAGCAGCGCGTGAAATATACCATGGATATCAATATGGATGTGACGACCAACAGGTTCACGGGTCGTCAATCGCTGGCCTATACCAATAATTCACCCGATACTTTATACAAAGTATTTTACCACCTGTACTGGAATGCTTTTCAGCCGGGCAGCATGATGGACATTCGCAGCCAGGAGCTGGGGAAGATCACCTATGGCAGAAGAGGGCATGAACAGCAGGACTGGGATCCACGGGTGAAAGACCGTATCCAGCATCTGAAGCCGGAAGAGATAGGGTATCAGAAAGTGATATCCCTTACCATGAATGGAGTTGCGCAGTCCTTTAAGATAGAAGAGACGATCATGGAGGTGGAGCTCACGCGGCCTGTTTTGCCAAAGTCCACGGTGGTTTTTGATATGCAGTTCGAAGCGCAGGTGCCGTTGCAAATACGCCGCAGCGGAAGAGACAACCCGGAGACAGGCGTGCGTTATTCCATGAGCCAATGGTATCCGAAGATGTGCGAATACGATTATGAAGGATGGCATCCGACACCCTATGTAGCCCGGGAGTTCTACGGGGTCTGGGGCGACTATGACGTAAAGATCAATATCGATAAGACCTATATACTGGGCGGCACGGGGTATCTGCAGAATGCAGCGCAGGTCGGCTACGGCTATGAGGCTCCAGGCGTAAAAGTTGTGCGTCCCGCGGGAGACAAGCTTGTATGGCATTTTACAGCGCCCAACGTACATGACTTTATGTGGGCCGCCGACCCGCAATACCATCACCTGGTCCGTAGGGCGGCGGGAGGACTCGTTATTAATGTCCTTTATAAGAATAAGAACAACGATGCCAAACAGGACACTTTATGGAATACACTGGCAGATGCAGCTGTAACCGTACTGCCCTATATAGAGAAGACCTTTGGAGACTATCCCTATAAACAATATTCTTTCGTACATGGCGGGGATGGGGGCATGGAATATCCCATGAGCACTTTGATCAAGAGCCCCAGCCTGGGGACAGCCTTTCATGAATGGATGCACAGCTGGTATCAGGGAATGCTGGGGACCAATGAATCCCTATACCCCTGGATGGACGAAGGCTTTACTACGTATGCCGAGGGCAGAGTATCCGGCTGGTACTATGAACATGAACTGGCCCTTCACCCGGATAACCAGGGATTGAAAGACCTGGTTACCAAACGCCATGAACAACTGCCCGTAAACCAGGGCCTCTCCTACGATTCTTATTTTGACCTGGAACGCAGCGGCTACCAGGAACCATTGACAACACATGCGGATCACTTCAATACCAACCTTGCCTACAGCATCGCCAGCTACTCCATGGGAGCTATTTTTCTGGAACAGCTGGGGTATATCACAGGTGACTCCGTGCGGGACAAGATATTACTTAAATACTACCATGAGTGGCGCTTTTCACATCCGAATGCGACCGATTTTATCCGCGTAGCGGAGAAGGTCAGCGGTCTGCAGCTGGACTGGTACAAAGAATATTGGATCAGCAGCGTCAAGACCATCGACTATGGCATCGACAGCCTGTGGGAAGAGAACGGCAAATCAAAGATCAGACTTCGCATGCTCGGCGCGGTGCCCATGCCCATCGACGTGCTCATGACGTATAAAGATGGCAGTAAGGAAATGGCCTATATACCTCAATACTCCATGTTCGGCGGCAAACCGGTGGAAGACCATTCCATCCCTACGACCCGGTACGAGCCCTGGAAATGGACCAGTCCTACCTATACATTCGAGATCAATCGCCGTCTGCTTGACCTCCGTGTCATCGAGATCGACCCTTCACAACGGATGGCGGATGTCGAAAGGAAAAATAATAAGCTTGAACTGAAGTGGTAGAGTCTTTCTGTGAATGTGTTTTCCTGCTGTTCGGTGAGAAGGAAGCGCCGTTTGGTGACGGAGAAAAACCGTTGATCGAAATAATTACTACTAAGTATAAAATGAGTGGCTTATTCCTGCCATTAGGATAATTCTTTCCGAGATAAACTTATTGTTAAGTGTGATGCGCTGTGATCATTGAAGTGCATCCACGAATAAATTTGCGTCCTGTTTATTCTTGCTGAACGCTTCGCCATCTCAATTATCCATCACAATTTATTTTCTTATGAGGAAACATTACATTTTCTATTTATTGCTATTTACAATGCTGTCAAGCATCACATCTTTCTCTCAGACAAGGGAAGGTGTGATCAAGGGAATCGTCACCGATGAATCCAATGCTCCGCTGGCCGGCGTAAGTGTTTCTGTCAAGGGCACCTCACGAGGGACCACCAGTAATGCAAGCGGCGCCTACACTATTGCTATCGAAAGGCCGGACGAAGTGTTGGTATTTTCCCTGACGGGCGCGCAAACCCAGGAGATAAAGGTCGATGGTAAAAAGGTAATTAACATTACATTGGTGACGGCTGCTAAACAATTGAAGGATGTGGTCGTGATTGGTTATGGGACGGCTAACAAGAAAGATGTGACCGGATCGATCACAAGCATTAAGTCAGAAGAGTTCAACCCGGGAGTGCTGACCACACCGGCGGAATTGCTGCAGGGTAAGGTCGCGGGCCTGAATGTCACGAAGAGCGGAGACCCTAACGCCGCACCGGCCGTGGTACTGAGAGGCCCTTCAACCATCCGTACTACGGGAGGTGCAATGGAACCTTTCTATGTTATCGACGGTATACCCGGCGCTTCCATCGATCTGCTGGCGCCTGCCGACATCGAGAGCATCGACGTTCTTAAAGATGCCTCTTCTACTGCTATTTACGGATCCCGCGCGGCCAATGGTGTCATCATGATCACCACCCGGCACAGCAAACCCGGTCAGACAAGACTGACCTATAATGCTTATGGCGCTATGGAAGAAGTGTCCAAGCAGATCAAAATGCTCACGGGCGATCAGCTGCGGGCCTATCTGGCAAAGAACAATCAGAAGCTGGCGGCGGCAGATGACGACGGCAGCAATACCAACTGGCAGAAGCTGCTGGAAAGAAAAGGTTATTCGCAAAATCACAATATCTCTTTTGGCGGAGCCTCTGCCAACTCCGAATACGGCGGCAGCGTCAACTACCTAAAGAATAACGGCATCCTGAAAAACACTTCTTTAGAGCGTACGGTTGTGAGAGGCTATCTCAACCAGCGGTTTTTCGACAACCGGCTTCGATTGAGCCTGGCAGTGACCAATAGCCGTACAAAAGGAAATGACGTCGTGCAATCCTCCGTATTGCCGGGTATGTTATTCTACCTTCCTACGGTCAGTCCTTTCAATCCCGACGGGACCTACAAGGAGAATTATACAAGGACGGGCAGCGGTCCTCTAAATCCCCTGTCCCTTATCAATAACAACTCCATCAAGACGGATGACAATAAGACGCTGATCAATGCCATCGTACAGGTGGATATCCTGAAAGGATTGAAATATACGTTGTCACTGGCTACCCAGAGGGATGAGTACAATTACAATGCCTATTACAATTCCCAGTCCGGTATTTATGTAGGAGCAGGCGGAGTTGCCAAGCGGAACACTTATGTAAACACCAGCAATATATTGGAGTCTTATTTTAATTATGATATGATGTTTGGCGACCATTCCGTCAAGCTACTGGGTGGCTGGACCTACCAGCAGGACAGGAACAATGACGGTTTCGGCGTAGGCAGTCAGGGATTCTCCAATGACAATCTCTCTTACAACAACCTGTATCTATCCAACCCGTCGACACTTGCACAGATACCTTTTGACAATACGCCGATCTCTGTCCTGCGTCTGTTGTCTTTTTACGGCCGCGTACAATACTCCTACAAGAGTAAATATCTCTTCCAGGCTTCCCTGCGTAACGACGGCTCTTCTGCCTTTGGTATCAACAACCGGTGGGGCTATTTCCCTGCTGTATCGGCAGGATGGAACATCACCAGCGAGGATTTTATGAAGGATGTACCGGTGATCAGCAGTCTGAAGCTGCGGGCGGGCTATGGCGTGTCGGGTAACAGCACTGGCTTCAATGCCTTTTCCTCCCTGTTGATCTATGGCACGCCTCCGGGCAATGCCAAAGTGCTATACAACGGCAATATCACGAATGCGATCGGCCTGGTTCGTAACGATGACCCTTATCTGAAATGGGAGAGTACGGGGACGGTCAATGTGGGGTTGGATTTTGGTTTATGGAAGGACCGTCTGAGTGGTTCTGTCGATTATTATATCAAGAAAACTTCGGACCTTATTTATGATCAGTATCCTGTGTCGGCTACCCAGTATGTCGTGCCTACCTATACCGCCAATGTGGGCAAGATCAAGAATACAGGCGTTGAGCTGACGTTGACTGCTACGGTTGTGAAGACCGGCGATTTCACCTGGAAGAGCTCCATCAACCTGGCGCATAACAAGAACGTGGTAGAGGAGTTGTCCAACTCTCAGTTTGTCATCAACTATATCCAGACGGCGCAGTTGGGGGGTAAGGGGCAATCCGGCAACTACAGCCAGATCGTTCAGAATGGCTATGCACTGGGAACTTTCAAGCTGTGGCATTATGTGGGCAAGGACCAGAACGGTATCAGCACCTATCTCAATTCGGCGGATTCGGTGATCAACAAACAGCCGTTGACCACGGATATGCGGATATGCGGCAATGCACAGCCCAGCCTGGTATATGGATGGAGCAACAGCTTTTTTTACAAAGGGTTCGATCTCAACTTCCTTATCCGGGGTGTAACGGGTAACAAGATCCTCAACGCCACCCTGGCGGGGTTGAACAACCCCACTGACAGTAAGCTCCAGAACATCCCGACGTTTACGCTGGGTGAATCCTTTAAGGATATCAACGCTTACCTGATCTCCGACAGATTTTTGGAGAGCGGCAGCTATCTGCGTATGGACAACATAACGCTGGGCTATACGTACAAGCCTCATACGGAGTCTGTCAAGAGCCTGCGTTTCTATGTGACGGGTAATAACCTCTTTGTCATTACCAAATACCGTGGTGTGGACCCGGAGGTCAACATCGGGGGATTGACACCGGGGATCGACAACCAGAATTTCTATCCTAAAACACGTACTTATATCATTGGTGTTACTGCTTCATTTTAAAAGATAATTCGATGCAAAAGATATATATAGCAATAGCCGTTTTGGTTACGATCATCGGCGGGGGCGCCTGCCGGAATTTAGACGTTCCTGTAGAGTCACAGTATGTTGCCAGCAACTTTCCTGTAACGACCTCCGACTATACTTCCCTGCTGGGCACTATGTATGCCAACCTGGCTTCCAATTATGCCATCACTTACTGGCGCATGCAGGAGCTGTCGACGGATGAAGCCATTCTCCCGGCCAGGGACGGTAACTTCGACGATGGAGGGCAGTACCGCCAGATGCACTATCATACATGGACATATGACCACCCCTATGTCAACGCTATCTGGCAATGGGGTTTTGGAGGCGGTATCACCAACTGTAACCGCCTGATCAAGGTGATCAGCAGTGCGAAGCTGGATAGTACGAAGAAGGTTGCTTTTACGACGGAGATCCGGGCCATGCGCGCCTTGTATTATTTCTTTATGATGGATACCTATGGCAATGTGCCCATCTACACGGAGTACAATGTGAATACGCAGCCTGCGACACAAACCCGGGCCAAGGTCTTCGAATTCATCGAATCCGAGCTGAAGGCGGTCCTGCCACAATTGCCGTCCAAGACCAATAACAGTGCGGACAAGAATCTGCAGTATGGTCATCCCACCAAGGGGATGGCGTATGCCCTGCTGGCAAAAATGTATCTGAATGCGGGTGTATATACAGGCACCACCCGTTATCCGGATGCAGTAGCCATGTGCGACAGTGTCCAGAGCAATCCCAACTATTTCCTGGATGCGAAATTCCGCGACATATTTCTGCCCAGCAATGGACCGCAGATCAACGAGACCATTTTTGCTGTGCCTTATGACCAACAGATACCCGGTAACCAGTTTACACGTTTTGGGTTCTTTTATTATCTCGCTTCTGCCTATGGCATGAATGTGGGTCTTAGCATCGCCATGAGCACTACACATGAGTTCTACAACAGGTTTAACCTCGCGGGAGATGCAAGAACAAAGACCTGGCTGGTGGGGCCGCAATATTATCCTGATGGCAATGGCGGATTTACGAACCAGCCTGTGTACTACCCGAACACTACTACGCAGATAGTCATTACGCCGGACCTGATCCTGGTTCCGCCCAAACCGATGGACCTGGGTAATACCATCACCACCCAGTCCGAAGGGATCCGCAGCATCAAGTACTATCCTGATGTGGCGATCACGCAGGCTACGCGGCTGAACGGGAATGATGTGCCTGTGTTCCGTCTGGCGGATGTATATTTGATGAAGGCAGAGGCCATTTTACGGGGAGCTCCTGCTACAACGGTGAATGGTGTTTTACAGACGCAGGATTGGCTGGTGACACAGCTGCGTAATCGTGCCGGCGCACCTCCTGCTGTGGGTGTCACGCTGGACACTGTATTGGATGAGCGTGCCCGCGAGCTGTCCTGGGAAGGATGGCGTCGTAACGACCTGATCCGTTATGGTCAGTTCGAAGTGGATTATCCGCTGGCTAATGACCCGTTGAGCATGAACAAGGATGTCAGCAGGAGACTGTATCCTATTCCTATCAATGAAATAAAATTGAATACGAACCTGTTGCAAAATGACGGTTACCCTAAAAACTAGGATATAATGATAAAGACTTTATTCGGTGTCGTTGTGCTGGCGACGCTGCCGGTGATGTATGACAAAGACCTTCCCGAAGACCTGCCCATCAATAAGATCCAGGTCATCGGCAGCCACAACAGCTATAAGAAGGCCATCGATCCCGCCTTGTTCAGACTCTTTCAGCAGCGGGATTCTGTGAGTGCAGGGAAGATAGATTATGAGCATATTCCAATGGCCGATCAACTGGACATGGGACTGTTGAACCTGGAGATCGACATATACGCGGATGAGCAGGGAGGCAGGTATGCTCATCCGAAAGGACTGGAATGGGCAAAGGGCCAGGCGCCTTATGATCCCGGCGGAGTGATGATGCGGCCGGGTTTCAAGATCCTGCATATCCCGGACCTGGATTTTCGCAGCGATGCGCTGACATTGAAGCAATGCCTGGCGGGCTTGCGGTCGTGGTCCGATAAACACCCGGATCATTATCCTGTATTCATTACGCTGGAGGCCAAGGATGGCGTGAGTCATAAAGACCTTACGGAGTCCGAGCCTTTTACACCTGCCTTGTTCGATGAGTTGGATAAGGTGCTGGAAGAAGGACTTGGAAAAGAACATCTGATCACGCCGGATGTGGTGCGTGGACAATATGCTACGCTGGAAAGCGCTGTGTTGAGCGGTAACTGGCCTACGTTGAAGGCTGCGAAGGGACGGTTCCTTTTTATCCTGGATGACCATGACAGGAAACGGGATATGTATATAGCGGGTCATCCTTCGCTGAAGGGACGGGTATTGTTTGTCAACGCCGAGGCCGGGACGCCGGAGGCAGCAACGATGATCCGGAACGATCCTGCCATGCCTGAGATAAAGAGCCTTGTGGAAAAGGGATATATCATCCGGACGAGAGCGGATGCGGATACAAAGGAGGCGCGGATGAATGATAAAACGGATTTTATAGCGGCCTGTAATTCAGGAGCGCAGATCATCACGACGGATTATTACCGGAAGAGCACGCATTTCAAATCAGATTATGTAGTGAGCTTTGACGGAACAAATAAATATCTGCGATTGAATCCTGTGTTTGGAAGGGAACGATAGTTGAAGACGAACGACAGAACAGAAAAAGACGGGCACCGGCCCGTCTTTTTATATTGGTTAGATAAGGTAAAATGACTAATGCATTTGATTCTCTGAGCAGCCCCCAAGAAGTAAAGGTAAATACCCCCTGAGGGTAAAACAATACCACTTTATGGTAGTTTTAATGCGTTAATCGACTAACGAAGGGAGAATCTGTTTCCCAGACATTCAGCGCCCGTAGAATTTGTTGATGGCTTCTACCCTGTTGTTGACATGTAACTTTTCGTATATATGATAGACGTGTTTGCGTACGGTCTCCTGGCTGATGAAGAGCCGGCCGGCTATTTCCTTATATAGCATGCCTTTAGCCAGCAGTTCGAGGATCTCGTTCTCCCTGTTGGAGAGGATGCTGATGGATTTACCCTGGGCGCTTGTCATGTGATCGGCGGCAGCGTTCCGTACCTGGAAGGCGTTGACCACTTTGCGTGCGATCTGGCTGCTCATGGGTGCGCCGCCTTCGTGTAGTTCGCGGAGGGCGTCCAGCAGTTTGCCGGGCGCCGTCTTTTTCAGGATGTATCCGTTGGCGCCGGCTGTCAGGGCTTCAAATATTTTTTCATCTTCCTCGTAGATGGTACACATCATGAAGAGGATCTCGGGGTGAAGGGGTTTTAGTTGCCGCACACAATCGATTCCGCTTTCTCCATTGCCCAGGTTGATATCCATGAGCACGACATCGGGGTTTGCGAGAGGTATTTTCTGCAGCGCCTCTTCCGCGTCCTGATAGCTGCCGGCCAGGGTGTAGCCTTCTGCCATCAGGATGATCTGCTCAAGTGCAGAGCGGATATCCTTATTATCATCAACAATACAGACAGAAATATTCATATAGCAAAGTTGAGCTCCTTTAGCGATAAAAAAATACCATTTTGTGGTAGTTTTTAGGGTGGTTGGGTAGATTCGTCTGGCTGCGAGGGGTTTATGCTTATCCTGAAGGGTTAGAAAGGGATGTGGAGGAGATATTTTTCGCGGAAGTAGTCCAGGGGAAAGATATCGTAGATCTCCATGATGCGGGGGCGGGTATGGCTTTCGGAGATCTCGGTCCCGAGGTCGCCTCCTTTGAGGCAGATGAGGCCGGTGGGGATGGGCAGAGGTTCAGAAGGGGTGGATGAGGATTCGAGGGGGAGCGGTTGAGGGGTGGAGGGGTTAGTTTGAGGATTGACCGGTTGGGCGGCGGAGGAGTTGGGTTGAGGTTTGGAAGGTTGAGGGGCGGAGGGATTGATTTGAGGTTTGGAAGGTTTTTTCAGGAGGGGTTTTGACCAGGTGTGGAGTTCCTTCAGGGGGGCTACTGCGCGGGAGACGGCCACATCGAATTTGCGGCCTTTTATTTCTTCTGCACGGATGTGCTGGGTAGTAACATTCGTTAGTCCTATGGCGTCGCGTACTGCCTCTACCACTTTAAGCTTTTTGCCAATGCTGTCTACGAGATGGAAAGCTGTGTCGGGAAATAAGATAGCCAGCGGGATACCGGGGAAGCCGCCGCCTGTGCCGATGTCGATGACCTGCATATCTTTTTCAAACTGGAAAGCGGCTGCGATGCTTAAAGAATGCAGGACATGCTTTTCGTAGAGGCTGTCGATGTCCTTGCGGGAAATGACATTGATCTTGCTGTTCCAGTCTTTATATAGCTCTTCCAGGGCGGCCAGCTGCTGCAACTGCCGGGGAGTAAAGTCGTCAAAATAACGGAGGATCAATTCCAGGTGGTCCGTGGTTTTTTCCATATCGTGGGGACAAAGATCAGATAAAACACGAACATCCAGATATCCAGGAGCCACCACCAGGGAAAAAGATCTTTTTCCTGCAGTTTGTCCATGGCCTTATAATAGATGTATCCCTGGATCAGCAGGCGGATGCCGAAAAGCAACAGGGTATAACGCCAGTCGAAAAAGAGGCTGGCGATAAATAAGGGATAGAACAGGACATGGGAGAAGGAATATAGCCCCAGGAGAAATTTATGCAGGGGGCGATAGTATTTGGCTGTGGTGTAGTGACGTGTCTTTTGCCGGAACCATTCTCCAAAGGTCTTTTTGGGTTCCGACATGGTAAAGGTATCGGGGTCGACCACGATGGCTGTGTTCTTCCCGGTGGCCACTTTGTTGATGAACAGGTCATCATCCCCGCCGGGAAGATGGTTGATGGCCGAGAAGCCTTTGTTGCGGAGGAAGACATCTTTCTTGTAGGAGAGATTACGTCCTACACCCATATAGGGGATGCCTGCCAATGCGTAGGAGAGATATTGAAGGGCGGTATGGAAAGTGTCGAAGCGGATGATCTTGTTGAGAAAGCCGGGGGTCTTTTTATAGGGGCTGTATCCAAGGACTACTTCGATGCCGTTGTTATAACCGTCCTGCATTTTCTGCATCCAGAATTCGCTGGCAGGCACACAGTCGGCGTCCGTGAGCAGAACGATCTCGTACCTGGCTTCCTTGATACCCATGCTGAGGGGGTATTTTTTACCGGGGATACCGATGGCCTCCTGTTCGAGATTGACGATATGCAGACCTTTGAAGGTCTTTTTAAATTCATCCAGCAGGAAGCGGGTGTCGTCCTGGCTGTTGTGATTGACGACGATAACCTCATGCGTGCTGGGATATCTCTGGACGAGGGCGCCGGGGAGATGCGTCACAAGTTTGGCGGCTTCATCGCGTGCACAGATGATGACGCTGATGGGATGTTGCTGTGACTGTTCTTTTTCTGTGGGAGTAAAAAAAGCGAGCCGCCTGAAGAACCACCCGTAATAAAACAGCTGGATCAGGGTGATCAGGAAAAACACTATAAAAATGATCTCACTCCAGGAGATACTCAGTTTTGTCATAAGCTTTCTACGAAAAGGTTCAGGCCAGGTAGCGGACATCCGGTATTATGCCGCCTCCGGCGTCCGGGGCTTCCGGACGATTGATGCCCGCGCCCGCGAAAGTACGCATTAACATGATTTTTTTATGGAAAAATCGGGTAGTGGGGGCGAATATGTCCGGAAAACGGGCTTTTAGGAAATATAACCCGTTTTCCGGAAAGATCTAAAGTCTGTGGTATCTTGCAGCCTTTTTAATATATATGCCTGCATTGACATTTACGATAGAAGGGACTTGCGCCGGGACGGGAGCCAGGGCCGGGAGGATGGTGACGGACCATGGGGAGATACCCACCCCTATTTTTATGCCGGTGGGCACTGTGGGGAGTGTAAAGGCTGTCAGCCAGCAACAGCTGAAGGAGGATGTAAAGGCCCGGATTATTTTGGGCAATACCTATCATTTATATCTCCGGCCGGGTCTGGAGGTGCTGGAGGCGGCGGGCGGCATCCACCGATTTAATGGCTGGGACAGGCCTGTCCTCACGGACAGCGGCGGCTACCAGGTATTCTCCCTGGCGGGGACCCGGAAGATACAGGAGGAAGGGGTGGTCTTCCAATCCCATATCGACGGATCGAGACATCTTTTCAGCCCTGAGAAGGTGATGGACATCCAACGGGTCATCGGGGGGGATATTATCATGGCTTTTGATGAGTGTCCGCCCTATCCGAGCGAATATGCCTATGCTGAAAAGTCCATGCGTCTCACTCATCGCTGGCTGGACCGCTGTATAGAACGGTTTACCTCCACTCCGGACAAATATGGGTATACGCAAAATCTCTTTCCTATTGTCCAGGGGAGCGTTTTTAGTGATTTGAGGAAGACTTCCTGTGAATATATCGCTTCCAGGGGGGCTGTAGGTAATGCGATCGGAGGGTTGAGCGTCGGGGAGCCGGAGGGGCAGCTGTATGACATCTGCCAGGCCTGCTGCGAGGATCTGCCTGTGGACAAGCCCCGGTACCTGATGGGTGTGGGTACCCCCTGGAATATCCTGGAGTGTATTGCCCGGGGAGTGGATATGTTCGACTGTGTGATGCCTACCCGCAATGGGCGGAATGCCATGCTTTTTACCTCGAAAGGGGTCATCAATATCGATAATAAGAAGTGGGAAAAGGACTTTTCCCCTCTCGATGATGGGATCGACAGCGACTGGAGCCGGTATTACAGCAAGGCCTACCTCCGCCACCTGGTGAAATCCAAGGAAATACTGGGACTGACCATTGCCAGTGTGCATAACCTGGCGTTTTATCTGTATTTGGTTGAGGAGGCGCGCAAGCATATCCTGGCCGGGGATTTTTTAAGCTGGAAGCAGGAGCAGGTGCCGCTGCTGCAGACGAGATTATGAAGGCGGCGCAGCAGTCGGGGGAATAAGCTGCCGGGCCGAAAGGATAGGCGAGAAAGAAGGTTTTTTTAGGAGATGATTATGAAAATGGGCCCTTACCTTTGCGGCGCATGCTCAAGCTCCTCGACAGATACATCCTCCGGAAGTTTATCGGCACTTTTGTGTTTACCATGCTGGTGATCACGGTGATCGCTGTGGTCATCGATACCAGCGAGAAGGCGGATGACTTTGTCAAGTCGGGGATGACGGCCTGGCAACTGGTGAAGAACTACTACATAGGCTTTGTCCCGTTTATCATGTCCATGATCTTTCCCCTGATGATCTTTATCGCGGTGATCTACTTCAGCAGCAAGATGGCGGGACGTAGCGAGTTCATCGCGATCCTGGCGGGAGGGGTCCGGTACAACAGGATGCTGAGACCCTATTTCATCGGCAGCCTGTTCCTTGCCCTTATTTTCTGGCTGGCGAGCCAGTATTGGGTGCCCAAGGCCAATGAGATCCGCACGGATTTTCAGACTGTCTACGTGGACAGGAACAGCTCGTACAATTCGGATTATTACCGGACCAATAACTTTTATCTCCGGGTGGACCCCATTACCTATGTGGGGTTCCGGTATTATGACACGGCGAATAAGACGGCCAGCAACTTCTTTATGCAGAAGGTGAAGGACAATAAAGTGTACTATAACCTCCGGGCTGAGACGATTAAATGGGACCAACTGAAAAAAGACTGGAAGCTGACGGGTATCATCGAGCGTAAGATCGATGGCCTGAAGGAGTCGGTGGCTAAGAAGGACAGCATGCATGTCAATCTGAATGTGCTGCCGAAGGAGCTGAGAAGGGACGATTATTTAAAAGATAAGCTTACGACGCCTGAGCTGCACCAGTTCATCCATATGGAGGAGATACGGGGGGCGGAAGGGCTGAATACATTCAAGGTAGAGCTGTATCACCGGGATGCCACGCCTTTTTCCGTCATTATCATGACCCTGATGGGGGCTATTATTGGTACCCGTAAGATAAGGGGCGGCAGTGGTCTGCACCTGGCCATGGGGATCGTCATGGCTGCCATTTTTGTCGTGATGGATAAGTTTTCCGTCACTTTTTCCACGAAGGGGCATTTCTCTCCCATGCTCGCTGCCTGGCTGCCCAATATCATCTTCAGCGGGCTGGCCTTCTGGCTGTATGCGCGAACGCCGAAATAAGAAGATTATTAGCAGGGTAAAGAGAATTTATTATGATATTAAAATAATCTAAAACCTTGTGAATCGTTTGTATTACAACGATTCGTATAGTAACTTTAGCGAGTTAAAAATCAGCATCGACATGGCAATATTATTAAGGGACAGGTTTAAAAGCAAGGCGGAGACGGTAGCTGCCGAGATAAAGGAATTGATAAAAGAGCATGGAAATAAGAAAATAGGAGAAGTGACCCTTTCGCAGATCTACCAGGGTATGCGGGGTATTACGGGACTGGTGAGTGAGACGTCTTTGCTGGATGCCCAGGAAGGCATCCGTTTCAGGGGTTACTCTATCCCGGAACTACAGAAAAAACTGCCGAAGGCGAATGGGGGCACCGAGCCTCTGCCGGAAGGTCTTTTCCTTTTGATGTTGCTGGGTGAGCTGCCTACCGAAGAAGATGTCCATGAGCTTACCGCCAACTGGCAGCGCAGGAGCCATGTTCCCAACCATGTTTTTGCCGCCATCGAAGCCTTACCCAAGGATGCGCATCCCATGACACAGTTTGTCATCGCCATCATGGCTTTACAGACGGAGAGCAAGTTTGCGGAGAGATATGCGGAGGGGATGAATAAAAAGGATTACTGGGAGGCTGTATTCGATGATTCCATGGACCTCATCGCCCGGCTGCCCCGGGTAGCGGCCTATATTTACCGCAGGAAATACAAGAATGAAGATCATATCCATCCCAACGGTCTCCTGGATTGGGCGGGTAATTTTGCCCATATGCTTGGTTATGAAGATGAGACTTTCCGCGAGCTGATGCGACTGTACATGACCATTCATGCGGACCATGAAGGGGGTAATGTCAGCGCGCATACGGTACACCTGGTGGGTTCGGCCCTTAGCGATCCTTACCTGAGCTTTGCTGCCGGCATGAACGGTCTCGCGGGTCCTTTACATGGACTGGCCAACCAGGAAGTGATCAAATGGATACTGGATATGCGGAAGGAGCTGGGTGTGGAGCTGCCTTCGAAAGAGCAGATAGATGCTTATGTGCGGAAGACGTTGAATGAAGGGAAGGTGGTGCCCGGCTATGGTCATGCAGTGCTGCGCAAGACGGATCCCCGCTTTACGGCCCAGATGGAATTCGGTAAGAAACACATGCCTGATGACCCCCTGGTCCAGACGGTGTGGAATATATATGATACAGTGCCGCCCATTCTTCAATCTTTGGGCAAGATCAAGAACCCCTGGCCAAATGTAGATGCGCACAGCGGAGCGTTGCTGGTGCATTATGGAATGGTGGAGTATGAATTCTATACGGTGCTCTTTGGTGTGAGCCGTGCACTGGGTGTGCTGGCCAGCCTCTGCTGGGACCGTGCGCTGGGCTTCCCCCTGGAAAGGCCGAAGTCTGTCACTACTGAGCTGGTGAAGGATTGGTTGAAGGGAGAAGGGGAGATCTGGGGAGAGTAGGACCTCCTAATTGTGGAGAGTAAGCAAGGCGTCCTTCCTGATCTTCGCCACCACGACCACTTCCGGATCGGCAATTTCTGCGATGGTGTATTCCATAGTCGTGCTTATCACCTGTGTAGCCTCGTGCAAGGTTAGCCGAAAATCTTTTTGCAGCCAGTTCAGCATGCCCGCCGATGCGATCTTCAGAGCTTTGTTGAGGTCCTTGTCCGAGCCAAGGGTCATGATATATGTTGCATCTTCCGCCCGGGGATAAGTCAGCCGCAGGAGATCGCTTTTGATAACTTTTACGGTAAATTCCACGTCCAGCGAGGTTTCCAGCGCATTGCCGGCGATCTCTCCATCTCCCTGTGCGGCGTGACCATCGCCGATGTAGAAATATGCGCCGGGATGAAAGACGGGCAGATAGATGATCGCTCCTTTTGCCAATCTGCTGTAGTCTAAATTGCCTCCAAAAGGTCCCTGAAAAAAACTCAGTATCTCATCTTTTTTGTTGGACGGCGCTACTCCTATGCATCCCAGGAAAGGGTGGAGAGTGACTTTAAAATTTTTCAGATGGTCATAGGTATCTGCTGCGCTGTCGGGCCAGCCGAGGGCGTTTTGCAGATCGAGCCGCCATTTTACGATAGGGGCTCTTTTCGGTAGTTGCCGGAGTATGGAGTCCGGCATACTCCGTTCGTCAAAGGTTTCGGATGTATAGGCATACGGGCGATTGAGGGTCACTTCATTCAGCGTGACGGCCAGGACGTCTCCAGGCATGGCATCTTCAATGTAGAAGGGGCCGGTCAGGGGATTGCCACCACCTTGTCGTTTAGTGCCTTGCTTGTCATGGCCGAAGGCGTCTACCGTCTCGGTGCGTACCGTGTCGCCGGATTGGATGTGGAGTACGGGATCGCGGTGGATGGTAAAGCTGTTGGAAAAGGTGGCGGGTGTAAAATGGATCAACCGGGGTGGGGTGTCCTGGGCGGCTGCGAGGGTGCAGGAGAGGGATAGAGATAGTATGGCCAGGGGGTATTTCATTCGTCATAACATTTTCACAAACTTCCATTTTTGATTGTTGCCGCCATTGCTTGCCCATATTTGCACCTTGGTGCCGTTGGCAATTCCGGAACCGTTGAC
>Ga0207695_10001217_pt1 | contig 44094 bp, 39 predicted proteins | sample KBSC54metaG_FD_184354 | JGI IMG/M metagenome (GOLD analysis project Ga0207695, IMG submission 184354) | Corn rhizosphere microbial communities from Kellogg Biological Station, Michigan, USA - KBS C5-4 metaG (SPAdes) (version 2) | ecosystem: Host-associated > Plants > Roots > Rhizosphere > Soil...
TCCGGCACGCCGCCGGGCGGGGTGATGACCACGTCCGTGGAGAGCAGGTTCAAGGACAGGAAGGCGCCGGTGTTTTGGCGGTCGGCGAAGAACACATTCAGGGTGTGTCCGCCGGCGCCGAGCGTGGGCGAGGTGAAGTCGACGTTGGTCACCCCGTGCACGCCCGGGTTCTGGCCGAACAGTGCGCCGTCCACGTAGATGAAGGAGTCGTCGTCCGAGCCCAGCTGGAATTCCACCGTTCCGGGCGCCGCCAGGGTGAAGGCGCCGGTGAAGACCGCGGTCTCGAAGGCCGTGCCGTCATTCCCGCCGGTGCTGTTGGGAGGGAACATGTTGCTGGAATAGGGAAGGGCGATCGTGCCCGTGCCGGTGGCCATCACGTGGGTGTTGAGCGTCGGGCTCCACCAGGTGATCTCGTGGGTGACGGGATTCACGTCGTTGACGCCGAACGGCGACGTCGCGACCGGCAGGCCGTTGGCGCCAAGGCTGCTGCCGTTGGCGACGTTGGGGGTGTTGAAGACATTGAAATCCGGGTCGGTGTTGTCGAGCACCTGGAAATATTGCGCGGCGAGGGTGGCGTTCACCGTGCTCGCGTGCGCCGTCTGGCCCACCATCCCGAGAGCGCCGACGATTGCGCCCGTTGCAACTAGTCCTTTGATATTCATGAGCTTAGCCCCTCTACTGAACGAGCAAGCCCACCCCGACGAAAAACAAGCGGGACATTGTTAACCACACTGGCAAGTCGCCACAATCCCGCTCGCCTGAAAGGCGAGTCGAGGTTCAGGCGTCAGCGAACCCCGCCAGGTTCGGCGTCCGGCCGTTCCAGCCGGAGAGCCGCTCGAATGCGGCGCCCAGGGCCACCACCGTCGGCTCGTCCCGCGGCCGGCCAAGGATCTGCAGGCCGACCGGCAGGGCTGCGCCCGTCAGGCCGCAAGGGACGCTGACGCCCGGCAGGTCCAGGTAGTTGGCCGCGCGGGTCAGGCGGCTGAGCGGCGAGATGGTCTCGTCCACGTCATCCATCGGCGGCGCCGGGATCGGGCAGGTCGGCGTCACCAGGCCGTCATAGGCGGCGAGCCAGGCGTGGAACTGGGCCTGGTCCTCGGCGCGCTGGCCGTGCGCCTGCTGAAGCTGGTCGTCGGAGATGTCGCGCCCGACCTCGAAGCGGCGCACGATCCAGGGGTCCATGAGCTTGACGTGGGTCTCGATGCGCTGGCGCCAGATTCGCCAGCCTTCGCCGGCCATCAGGAGGCCATTGGGTGCGAAGCTGTCGTCCAGCGACTTGGGCGGCCGCACCATCTGGACGGTGACGCCGGCCTTGCGCAGCCGGTCCAGCGCCGCCAGGTAGAGGCGGCCCACTTCGGCGTCCACCTCGCCCAGGTGCTCCAGGGGGATCGCCGCCAGCCGCCGGCCCTCGACCTCCATGGCCAGCGCGGCCTCGGCGTCGAAGACGCGGCGTACGGCGTCCGCACCGTCAGGACCGGAGATCGCGCCCAGCATCCGCGCGGCGGTGGCGACGTCGCGCGCGAGCGCGCCGACGGTGTCCAGGGAGGGCGCCAGGGGATGCACGCCCGTCAGGCTGACGAGGCCGCGGCCGGGCTTCAGCCCCACCACGCCGCAGGTCGCCGCCGGGATGCGAACGGAGCCGCCTGTGTCGCTGCCCAGGGCGGCGTCCGCCAGGCCCGCGGCCACCGCCACCGCCGAGCCGGAGGAGGAGCCGCCCGGCGCCCGGTGGACCTTCGCGTCCCAGGGATTCCAGGGTGCGCCGACCGCCCGGTTGGTGCCCCAGCCGCCGTAGGCCAGCTCGACGGTCTGGGTCTTGCCCACGGCGCACCAGCCGGCGTCCAGCAGCCGCTGAACCACCACCGCGTGGGCCCTCGGAGCTTCGGTCAGGGGAACCCGCGCCCCGCCGCCGGTGGGGACGCCCTTCACATCGAACAGGTCCTTTATGGCGAAGGCCGGGCCCGAACCGCCGCCCAGGGGCGGATCGAACACCCGCACGAAGGCCTTCAGGCGGCCGTCGTAGCGGCGGATCCGGGCGAGCGCGTCGTCGGGCGACATGAAGCTTCCTTTGCGGGCAGGGGACTATTGCTCGCTCCGCCTTCAGGAAACCAGATGACGCGCGCCGCGGCCTGTGGCTTTTCCTTGACGCACGATGACCAGCGCGCTGCCCGATCAGCTTCGAACCACGGTCCGGTTCCTGGGCCGCGTCCTGGGGGACGTGATCCGCGCCGAGGACGGCGAGGAGGTGTTCAACCAGATCGAGGACATCCGCCGCGCCTCCGTCGCCTACCATCGGGAAGGGACGCCCGAGGCGGCCGCGGTCATGGCCGGACGGCTGGAGGGGCTCAGCCTGCCGGATACGGTCCGCTTCGCCCACTCCTTCGCCTGCTTCCTGCAGATCACCAACCTGGCGGAGGACCAGATCCAGCGGCAGCGCGGGCGTGGCGGCGACAGCCGGCCGGACACCCTGGCCGGCGCGATCCGCACCCTGGAGGCCGAGGGCGTCGGCCGCGAGGCGGTGCTCGACCTGTTGAGCGACGCCCTGATCGCGCCGGTGATCACCGCCCATCCCAGCGAGGTGCGGCGCAAGAGCGTGCTCGACCGCGTGGGCGCCATCGCTGACGACCTGGACGCCTATGCCCACGCCCACGGGGAGGCCGAGCGCGGCGCCGTCGAACGCGAGCTGGTCCGGCAGGTCTCGATCTTCTGGCGCACGCGCCTGCTGCGCTCGGTGAAGCTGGGGGTCGGCGACGAGATCGAGAACGCCGTATCCTACTTCGAGCGCAGCTTCCTGCCCGAGCTGCCCCGGCTCTACGCCCACTGGGTCGAGGTGCTGGGTGAGCCGGCGGAGCTCAACAGCTTCCTGCGCGTCGGCTCCTGGGTGGGCGGCGACCGCGACGGCAACCCCTTCGTCACCGCCGAGGTGATGCGCCAGGCGATGGCCCGCCAGGCTCAGGCGGCGCTGCGGAAGTACCTGGAAGCGGTGCACGCGCTCGGCGCGGAGCTGTCGCTTTCCGGCCGGTTGGCGCAGGTGACGCCGGAGCTCCGGGCGCTGGCCGAGGCCGCCCATGACGCCTCGCCGCAACGGGCTGACGAGCCCTATCGCCAGGCGCTGACCGGGGTCTACGCGCGGCTGGCGGCCACCTATGTCCTCCTGACCGGCGAAGCGCCGGTGCGGGCGCCGGCGGGGAAGGCGGAGCCCTACGACAGCCCCGACGCGCTCAAGGCCGACCTGGAGACGGTGCTGGCCAGCCTGCTCGCCAAGCACGGCCAGGCCTTCTCCCGCGGCCCGCTGCCGGACCTGATCCGGGCGGTGGACACCTTCGGCTTCCACCTGGCGCGCCTCGACATGCGCCAGAACTCCGCGATCCACGCCCGCACCGCGGCCGAGCTCCTGAAGGTCGCCGGCGTCTGCGACGACTACGAGGCGCTGGACGAGGACGCGCGGCGCAAGCTGCTGCTGGCCGAGCTGGCCCATGGCCGGCTGCTGCACTCGCCATTCGCCGACTACAGCGACGAGACGGTGCGCGAGATCGCGGTGCTGACCGCCGCCGCCGAGGTGAAGCGGCTCTACGGCCGCGACGCCATCCGCGCCTACATCGTCTCGAACACCCAGTCCGTGTCGGACCTCCTGGAGGTCTACCTGCTGCTCAAGGAGGTGGGCCTCTTCACCCCTGGCGACCCACCGCGCACCCAGGTGTTCGCCGAACCGCTGTTCGAGACCATCGGCGACCTGCGGGCCGCGCCCGAGACCTTGAGGGCCTACCTCGCCCTGCCGCTGATCCAGAAGCTGGTCGAGCCCATCGGCCTGCAGGAGGTGATGATCGGCTATTCGGATAGCAACAAGGATGGCAGCTACCTGACCTCCACCTGGGAGCTCTACGAAACGTCCAAGGCGCTGGGGCAGGTGACCAAGGACCAGGGGCTCCGGCTGCAGCTGTTCCACGGCCGCGGCGGGGCGGTGGGCCGCGGCGGCGGATCGAGCTTCGAGGCCATCCTGGCGCAGCCCGGCGGCACGGTGAACGGCCGCATCCGCATCACCGAACAGGGCGAGGTGGTGGCCAATAAGTACGCCGACCCGGAGCTTGCCCGGCAGAGCCTGGAGACCATCACCGCCGCCGTGGTCCTGGCATCCCTGCGAAGTGCGGCGGAGGCCGCGGTGGCGCAACCGCACGCCGATGTCATGGCGGCGCTCTCGCAAGGCTCAATGACCGCCTACCGCGCCCTCGTCCACGACACGCCGGGCTTCGTCGACTACTTCTATGGCGCCACCCCGATCAGCGAGATCGCCGACCTGAACATCGGCAGCCGGCCGACCTCGCGGCAGGCGAGCCGCAGCATCGCTGGCCTGCGCGCCATCCCCTGGGTGTTCTCCTGGTCGCAGTCGCGGACCATGCTGCCGGGCTGGTACGGCCTCGGTTCCGCGGTGGCGGAAGCGGGCGTGTCGATGGAGACGCTGTCGGACCTCTATGCCGCCTGGCCGTTCTTCTCCTCGGCGCTCGCCAACATGGAGATGGTGCTGGCCAAGGCCGACATCGCCATCGCCGCGCGCTACGCGGATCTCGTGGAGGACCGGGCGCTCGCCGACCACGTTTTCGGTGAGATCAAGGCCGAGTGGGAGCGCACCACGGAAGCGCTCCTGAGGATCACCGGCCAGTCGGCGCTGCTGGAGAAGGACCCGGACCTCGCCGCGGCCATCCGCTCGCGCCTGCCCTACATCGACCCGCTCAACCACCTGCAGATCGAGCTGATCCGCCGCCGGCGGCGTGGCGACAAGGACGAAGCGGTGGTGGAAGGCATCCACCTGACCATCAACGGCGTGGCGGCGGGCTTGCGGAACACCGGCTGAAACCGGCGAGGGGAGGAACCATGATCAGGACCCGGCGGGACTATCTGAAGCTGTCCGCGGCGGCGACCGGCCTGGCGCTGGCGGCGCCGGCGGTCCGAGCCGCGGAAACCGCAAGGGCGAAGAAGAAGCTGAAGATCCTGATCCTCGGCGGCACCGGCTTCATTGGTCCGCACGAAGTCCGCTATGCCCTGGCGCGGGGTCACGAGCTGACGCTGTTCAACCGCGGGCGCCAGCCGAAGGAATGGCCGGGCCAGGTGGAGGAACTGCTCGGCGACCGCAACACCGGCGACCTGAAGGCCCTGGAAGGGCGCGAGTGGGACGTCTGCATCGACAATCCCACCACCTTGCCGTTCTGGGTGCGCGACGCGGCCAAGGTGCTGAAGGGCAAGGTGAAGCACTATGTGTTCGTCTCGACGATCTCGGTCTACGCCGCCAACGATACGCCGGCCGACGAGACCGCGGCCTTGGCGGCCTACAAGGGCGCAGACCCGATGGCCGAGACCGCCCAGACCCTGAGTAAGAGCCCGGCGCTCTATGGCCAGCTGAAGGCGGTCAGCGAGGGCGCGGCGCGGCGGCAGTTCGGCGAGGCGGCGACCACTGTGGTCCGCCCCGGGCTGATCGTCGGCCCAGGCGACGAGACCGACCGCTTCAGCTACTGGCCCGTCCGCCTGGCCAACCTCGGCGGGCGCTGGGGGCCTGAGGTGCTGGCGCCCGGTGACGGGAGCGATCCGGTGCAGTTCATCGATGCCCGCGACCTCGCCGAATGGATCGTGCGGATGGCGGAGAGCGGCGCGCCGGGGACGTTCAACGCCACCGGCAATCCCCTGCCGATGAAGGCGTTCCTGAAGGGCGTGGCCGCCGGCGTGCAGGCGCGTCCGAAGATCACCTGGGTCTCCACGAAGTTCCTGGAAGACCACAAGGTCAACGCCTGGAGCGACCAGCCGGTATGGGTCCCGGGGCAGGGCGAGACCGCGGGCTTCCACCATCGCAGCATCGCCCGCGCCCTGAAGGCGGGGCTCACCTTCCGGCCCCTGCCGCTCACCGCCGGCGACACCCTGGCCTGGTTCAAGACGCAGCCACCGGAGCGGCAGGCGAAGTTGCGATCCGGCCTCACCCCGGAGCGGGAGGCGACGCTGCTGGCCGAATGGAAGGCCCAGGGTGGCAAGGGCTGATGGCGAACCTCTACGAAGTCCTGGCGGCGGGCTTCCCTGCGGACCGGACCCGGCCGGCCTTCCTGCTGGGCGATGGCTCGGCGGTGAGCTACGCCGAACTCGAGGCGGGGGCGGCGCAGGTCGCGGGCCAGCTGGTGGCAAGCGGCGTCGTCCCCGGCGACCGGGTGGGCCTGCAGGCGGAGAAATCCGTCGAGGCGGTGATGATCTATCTGGGCGTGCTCAAGGCGGGCGCGGCCTTCCTGCCACTGAACGCCGCCTACACCCAGGCCGAGGTGGACTACTTCGTGCACGACGCCGAGCCGCGGGTCTTCATCACCGACGCGGAAGGCTTCCGCGCCGAGGCGGACGCGGCCGATCCGCTGCGGGACGCCGTGCCGCGCGCCGACACCGACCTGGCCTCCTTGATCTACACCAGCGGCACCACCGGGCGCTCCAAGGGCGCCATGCTGAGCCATGGCAATCTGGCGGCCAATGCCCGCGCCCTGCACGAGATCTGGGGATTCACGCCCGGCGACGTGCTGCTGCACGCCCTGCCGATCTTCCACGTCCACGGCCTCTTCGTGGCCCTGCACTGCGCGTTCCTGAGCGGCTGTCCCATGGTCTGGCTGCCGAAGTTCGACGAGGCCCAGGTGCTGGCGGGCCTGGTGCAATCGACTGTGATGATGGGGGTGCCGACCTTCTACACACGCCTTTTGGCCAACCCGCAGTTCACGCGCGAACGCGCCGCGCACATGCGGCTCTTCATCTCCGGATCGGCGCCGCTCCTGGAGTCGACCTTCGCCGAGTTCGAACAGCGCACCGGCATGCGCATCCTGGAGCGCTACGGCATGAGCGAGGCGGTGATCATCACCTCCAACCCGCTGGCCGGCGATCGCATCCCGGGCAGCGTCGGCTATCCGCTGCCGGGCGTGGACCTGCGCATCGGCGGCGCCGAGGAGACGGGCGTCCTCCAGATCCGCGGTCCCAGCGTCTTTTCGGGCTATTGGCGGAGGCCGGAGAAGACCGCCCAGGAGTTCACCACCGACGGCTTCTTCATCACCGGCGACGTGGGCCGGCAGGACCCCGACGGGCGCGTCTGGATCAGCGGGCGGGCCAAGGACCTGATCATCTCAGGCGGCTACAACGTCTATCCCAAGGAGATCGAGCTGGTGCTCGACGAGCTGGCCGGCGTCACCGAGAGCGCGGTGGTGGGCGTACCGCATCCCGACTTCGGCGAGGGCGTGGTGGCGGTGGTGATCGCACCCAAAGGGGAGACGCCCGAGGAGGCGGCGATCATCGCCGAATGCCGCCGGCGGCTCGCGCCCTACAAGGCGCCCAAGCGCATCGTCTTCGTGGACGCCCTGCCGCGCAACGCCATGGGCAAGGTGCAGAAGAACCTGCTACGCGACCGCTATGCCGGGCTGTTCGACGCCGGCTGAGAAAGAGGGGAGGCGACATGGATCTGCAACTGAAGGGCAAGGTGGCCGTCGTCACCGGCGGCACCCGGGGCATCGGCCGGGCCATCGCCGAAACCTTCGCCGACGAGGGGGCGCACGTCGCCATCTGCGCCCGCAACGCCGACCAGGTCGCCGAGACCGTCGAGGCGCTGGAGGCCAGGGGCGTGACGGCCTGGGGCGCTGCGGTCGACATCTCCGATGGCCCAGGACTGCAGGAGTTCGTCCACAAGGCCGGCCAGACCCTGGGCGGCCTCGACATCCTGGTCTCCAGCGCCAGCGCGCTGGTGCAGGGAAATTCCGAGCAGGACTGGCAGGCGATGTTCGACATCGACATGCTGGGCGCGGTCCGCACCTGGGAGGCGGCCAAGCCGTTTCTCGCCAAGGCCGCGGCCGAGAAGGGCGACGCCGCCTTCCTGATCATCTCGTCGGTGTCGGCGGTGAATTCCGACAACCCCTCGTCCTACGGCGCCATGAAGGCCGCCCTGATCCACTTCGCCAAGGGCGTCGCGCGGCAGAACGCGGCGGCGAAGGTCCGCTGCAACGTCGTCTCGCCGGGCACGGTGTTCTTCGAGGGTGGCGTCTGGGGCAATGTGAAGGCCAATATGCCGGGCTTCTTCGATCAGATGATCAAGCGCAACCCCACCGGCCGGATGGCGACGCCGGAGGAGATCGCCGCGGCGACGGTCTTCCTGGCGAGCCCGCGCTCCGCGTTCACCACGGGCATCAACATGATCGTCGATGGGGCCATAACTCAGCGTGTGAACTACTAGGCTCAAGCCTGTGGAATACAATTACTATGAGCTTCGTCTGAACCGCGAGCGTACGGCGCAGAAGGCGCTGGCGGACCACATCAACGGCCACCTGGGCTCGCAGGCGGTGGCGGTGTTCTCGCCTCTGCTCGGTTTCGCCTCCAACCAAGCCCTGGTGCTCACCGAGGCGAACGCCGCGAGCGAGGCGGTGATGCGGGCGCCGGGCGTGGTCTCCGCCGAGCGCCACCCCCTGACGGCGACGATCCGCCCGGCGTCGGGGGCGCGGCCCCAGGCCATGGGTGTCTACGTCCACAACTGGTTCACCATCGACGCTGCCGGATTCGACGAGTTCGTCAGGCTATCGGGTGAGGCCTGGCCGGATTTCGAGGGCCATTTCGATACCAAGGTCTTCGGCCTCTTCGCCGCGCAACCCAGCAAGGACGACCTGATGGAGGGCGCGCGCCGGCTGCTGCTGATGACCGGCTACCGCGACCTCGCCGAATGGCAGAAGAGCCGCAATCCGGCGGAGACCGCCCGCGCCGCCTTCGCGCGCCGCCGCGAGCTGACGCGGGTGTCGCTGGCCAGGGCCTGCGTGCTCGCGCCCGCGAGCTGAGCCGCACCTGAACGGAACATAACGGCGCCCTCAGATCGGGTTCAGCGGCCAAGGCGCTTACTGCAGTCCATGAGCGGGACAGCCCTTCTGGGAACCCCGCATCAACAGAGGACTGGAGACAGCCATGAAAGCCGCCGCAATTTCCGGCGCCGTGATCGCCGCCCTGGCGGCCGGCGCCATCGCCACCCCGACCCTGGCGCAACCCTATCGCGCCTACGCCTATGACAACGACTGCCGCAGCGACGGAACCGCTGGCACGCTGCTGGGCGGGATCGCCGGGGCCATCCTAGGCTCCAACCTCGCCGCCCATCATGGCGGCCGCGCCGGGGGCGCCGCCATCGGCGGCGTCGCGGGCGCCCTGATCGGCAACTCGATCGCGCGCAGCAACGACAGCTGCCGCAGCTACAGCGATAGCTACCGCGCCCCGGTCTACGGCTATGGCGACAGCTACGCCTACGGCTACTCGACCCGCTACGTGCGGCCGGCGTATGTGTACGACCGGCGGGACTATCGCGATCACCGGGATTACCGCGATCACCGCGACTACCGCTACGGCTACTAAGGTCGGCTAGAGGCCTGACCGGCGGCCGCGCCCAGCAATGGGCGCGGCCGTCGCCATATCGTCAGGCGGCGCTGACCTGATCGAAGAGACCGGCGTTGTAGTCGCGGATGGCTTCGGCGATCTCTTCGCGGGTGTTCATCACGAAGGGGCCGTGGGCGACCACCGGCTCGCCGAGGGGTTCGGCGTGACCGAACAGCACCCGTGAATCCGCCTCGGCCACCATCTCCAGCATGCCGCCCTCGAGGTCGAGTTCGGCCAAGGTCCAGGCGGGAACGGCGGTTCCGTTCACCTTCACCTCGCCGGAGACCACGTAGAGGAAGACGTTGCGGCCGCCGAGCGAGCCGAAGCCGGCGCGGCCCTTGGCCTTCAGGTCGATGGTGGACATGAAAACACCGGTGAGCGAGGCGACCGGCCCGGTGTGCCCGCCCCAGGCTCCGGAGATCAGATGCACCGTCGCCTGGCCCTGGTCGACCGGCACCGCGGGGACCTCGTCCGCCTGCAGGCCCTGATAGCGCGGCGGGCTCATCTTCAGCTGGGCCGGAAGGTTCACCCACAGTTGCAGGAGTTCCAGCGGTCCGCCCGACTTCAGGAAGCCCTCCGGCGAAACCTCGGCGTGGATCAGGCCGGAACCGGCCGTCATCCACTGCACGCCGCCGGCCCTGATGACGCTCTCGTGGCCCGCCGAGTCGCGGTGCGCCAGTTCACCCGCGAGGATGAAGGTGACCGTCTCGAAGCCGCGGTGCGGGTGCGGGCCGAACGGCAGGCCCGCGTTGCCGGGCGGGTAGATCTGCGGGCCATGATGGTTGAGGAACAGGAACGGATCGACCTGCTCCAGGCGCGGGCCCGGCACCGGCCGGCGGGTGACGAGGCTGCCGATGTCGTCGCGCTGGGCGGCGTGCAGGGCTTTCACGGTCTTGGCGGTCATGGGCGTGCATATAGGCGGTTTCGAGGGCTTGCGAAGCGGCGCCGGGCGGGCTCATGAGAGCAGCCATGGAGCCGCTCTTCTTCGACCTGCGCGCGACGCACAATCCGCACCGCTGGTTCATGCCGCTGACGCCGGATGTCTGCGTCGGACGGCCGGACGAGATGTTCATGTTCGGCGGCGTCGGCCTGGCGTCCGCCATCGGGGCCATGGAGCGCACCACCGGCCGGCCGCTGATCTGGGCCACCTGCCAGTACCTCTCCTACGCGCGGCCGCCGAGCGTGGTGGACCTGGACGTCTGGACCCCGGCCATCGGCAAGTACAACACCCAGGCCCGGGTCATCGGCCACGTGGGCGACAAGGAGATTTTCACGGTCAACGCCGCCCTCGGCGCCCGGCCCAGCGACATCTCCGGCCAGTGGCTGACCATGCCGGAAGCGCCGCCGCCGGAGGACTGCGATCCGGGAGAGCACTGGCGCGGCGCCGCGGCCGGCGTCCACAGCCGCATCGAGGTGCGTCTCGTGAAGGGCCGCTACGGCGGGGACCGGGACGGCAATCCGGAGCACGACGGGCGCAGCCTGCTGTGGATCCGCCCCCGCGAGCGCTTGGCCATCGACGCCACCATGCTGGCGATCATGGCCGACCATGTGCCCTCGGGGATCGGCAATGCGTTGGGCAAGAACGCCGGCGGCAACAGCCTCGACAACACGCTTCGCATCCGCCGCATCGTGCCCACCGAGTGGGTGCTCTGCGACATCCGCATCCTGGGCGTCCACGGCGGCTTCGGCCACGGCGCCATGTATCTGTTCGCCCAGGACGGCGAGCTGATGGCGACGGCCAGCCAGTCGCTGATCGTGCGGGTGCGGGAGAGCGTGGCGGACCGCTAGGTCCTACTGGAAGTCAATCCAGATCAAGCCGCGCAACGGTAGATTCTCGGTATGCCCGACCTTCGCCACTTCCGCTAAGACGGCAGGATCGCTACGTATCTTGTCGAACCGTTCGCTGATCGTTGCGTCAAACGGCGCCCGCTTGCCTGAAGCGAAATGGCAAAGCTGCAGCAAGGCCTCTGCATGGTCATCCCGGTCCTGGAGCCATTCCAGATATATTTGTCGGGCTGCGGCAACGTCGCCGACGCAAAGCAAGGCCTTCACCCGCGCGTTGCGGTTGTCGCCGGCGTGCGCTGCGGTGAAGGCCAGGGCCTTGTCGGTTTCGGGGGCGTTCGATAGCGCATTCGCGGCGCAGGCGCGCTCAGCCGCCACCCACATGGCCCCATAGCCGCTTAGCGGCCCGTCGAGCGGCGGCAGCACCGCCAGCGCCTCTGCATGTTGGCCGACGCCATTCAGCATTCCGGCGAGGTTGATTGCGTTGCTTACGTTGAGGCCGCCGCGCTCTGTCAGCTTTGCCGCAGCCTCTTCGGTGGCGATTGCCTCGGCGAACTGGCCCATGTCGAAAAGCACATAGGCCCGCCGATCCTCGATCCAGTTGCGATAATCCTGCCCATGATCGTCGATGATTTTCGCCTTCGCCAGGGTCGCGTCGGCGACTGTGAGCGCGTCATCAAGGCGACCCAGGAGCCGCAGGTCGTCGATCACCTGGTAGGCACCCATGTCGTTTGCCGCCGTCGTGGCGGTCTTGCGGTCCCGCTCGAGTGTCGCGTAGGCGGCGTAGGCCACATCGAAGTTCCCAGGGTCGGCGGATGTGAGCGGCTCGAAGTCATTGTCGAGACGCATCAAGAGCAACTGGCGCGGGTGGGTCACTTTGGCGGAAACCCGTTTCGCGTCGGAGGCGCGGTGATCGCGCAGCAGCATGCCGGCGTATTCCCTCCAGAAATAGCTCGGATCCGCTGCAGGATCGGCCGGCGTCCACCCGCTCTCGTCGAGAACCGCCAGCAGCCGCCGCTTCGAGGCCGGATCATCCTTCAGTCGGTTGTGGAGGAAATAGACGCCATCGTCGTTGACCACGTCGAACGCCTCGCCGGTATGCGCTGCGGCGCGCCGGTCCGCCTCCAGATCGCTCAGGGCTTCCTGGGTGTCGCGACGGTCGACCGCTTCGAGAAAGAGCAGTCCCCACGCGAGCGGAGGCGCGTCGGGCTCCTTCGACGCCAGAACCCGCCATTCGTGCTGACGGCTTCCGCCGATGCAGGCCCCCAGGTTGATGTAGGTAGCGGCCCGTTCCGCACTCGAGAGTTTCGGGAACGCGGCATCCTGGGCGATGGCGGTCCAGTCCGCGCCATCGCAGTGGCCGTCGCGAATGTGCCGAAGCCCTGCTTCGAGGCGCTGGGCTAACGCCGCGGAATCGTTTTCCGCCGCTGTGGCCGCCGACCCCAGACATAAGGTCGCCACCAGCGCGCCAATCACTCTGCTCAATCTGATCCGCAAACGCCCGCCCCCGAACTGACCAGGGAACGCTAGCGTGCGTCCGCACCTCCCGCCAGTGGCCGATGGCGGTTTCAGCCGACCGCTAGGTCCGGCTCGGGATCACCACCGGCAGGGTCTCGTAGCCCTTCACGAAGCTGGAGTAGACGCGGCGAGGCTCGCCCACGACCTCGATCGTGGGGAAGCGCTTGAGGATCTCTTCCCAGATCACCTTCAGCTGAAGTTCGGCCAGGCGGTTGCCGACGCAGCGGTGGATGCCGAAGCCGAAGGAGATGTGGGTGCGCGGCCGCTCGCGGTCGATGATGTAGTCGTTGGGCCGTTCGATGACCTCTTCGTCGCGGTTGCCGGAGACGTACCACATGATCACCTTGTCGCCCTTCTTGATGGTCTTACCGCCGAACTCGAAATCCTGAAGGGCGCGGCGGCGCATGTGGGCCAGCGGCGTCTGCCAGCGGATGGTCTCGGAGACCATCGAGGGGATCAACCCCGGGTTGGCGCGCAGCTTGGCGTACTGGTCGGGGCTCTGGTTGAGCGCCAGCACCGAGCCGGAGATGGTGTTCCGCGTGGTGTCGTTGCCGCCGACGGTGAGCAGCACGACGTTCCCGAAATACTCCCGCGGCTCCATGTTCCGGGTGGCCTCGCCGTGCGCCAGCATCGAGACCAGGTCGCCGGTGGGCGGGGCGTTCACCCGCTCGTTCCAGAGCTTGGTGAAATAGGCGTGGTACTCCACGAAGATCGCCATCTTCTGCTCGATGGACTCCACCAGGCCGCCGGGCATCGGCGCGGCGGTGACCACGTCGGACCAGTAGATCAGCTGGCGGCGATCCTCCTGCGGCATGCCGAAGAGGGTCGCCAGGGTCATGCCGGTGAGCTCCTTCGACACCTTGTCGACCCAGTCGAATTCCTCGCCGATGGGCAGGCTGTCGAGGATCATCGCAGCCCGCTCGCGGATCAGCGGCTCCATCACCTGCAGGCTGGTGGGCGAAACCGCCGGGCTGACGGTCTTGCGCTGCACGTCGTGGCGCGGCGGATCCATGGCGATGAACATCGGCAGCGGGCCGTCGCCCTGCGTCTGCTCGGCGATGGTGATGCCGCCTTCGGACGAGAACACCTGGTGATTGGTGTCGATCGCCATGATGTCGTTGTACTTGGCGATCGACCAATAGGGGCCGAACTCGTGCTCGGCGGTGTAGTGCACCGGGTCCTCGGCGCGCAGGCGCTCGAAGATCGGCCACATGGTGTCGGCCTGAAAGAGGGCGGGCTGCGCCGGGTTCAGCTCGGCGAGCGGGGTGGCGTAGATCGCGTCGCGGGCCTCAGCGAGGTTGGGGAGATTGCCGTCGGCCATGCTGCGTCCTCCGCATTTTAGCATTGTATAGATCGCAAAATGACGCTCGCGTCAACTTTGCGAGACCCTGGAGGCGGACCCACCGGCATGACAGAAGCATCCCATGGCGCCCGCGATCCGCATCGACGACCCCGATGACCCCAGGCTTGCCGACTATCGCCAGGTGCGCGAGCGCGACCTGGTGGGCCGGCAGGGGAACTTCATCGCCGAGGGCGTCGTGGTGCTGGAAAAGCTCATCCGCGCCGGACGCCACCCGATCGCCTCTGTCCTGGTGGCGGAGAAGCGGCTTGAAACCCTGCGCACGCTCCTCGCCGAGCTGGACGGCCAGGTGGCCGTCTACGCCGCCGGCCAGGCGGTGATGGACGCGGTCGTGGGCTTTCCAATCCATCGCGGGGTGCTGGCCGCGGGAACCCGTGCGGACCCGGACTTCGAGACGCTGCTCGCCGGCCTGCCGGACGCGGCGCTGGTGGTGGGCCTCGTCGGGATCGCCAACCACGACAACCTGGGCGGCCTGTTCCGCAACGCGGCGGCCTTCGGCGCGGACGCCGTGGTGCTGGATGCGGGCTCGTGCGATCCGCTCTATCGCAAGGCGATCCGGGTCTCGGTGGGCGCGGCGCTGACCGTGCCCTTCGCCCGCGCCGGCGAGGCGTCGGAGATGGTCGGCCGGCTAAGCGCGGCCGGGTTTTCCCTGGTGGCCCTGTCGCCCCGCGGAAACCTGGATCTCGCCGCTCTTCAACCATCGGGCCGCACCGCCGTGCTTTTCGGCGCGGAGGGTCCGGGCCTTCCCGCGGCGGTGATGGCGCAGGCCCAGACCGTGCGCATCGAAATGGCAGGCGGCTTCGATTCCCTCAACGTGGCGACGAGCAGCGGAATCGTCTTGCACCACACGGTTGCAAATCGTCGCAGGCAATTCCGGTCTGGAGCCCTTTCTTAACCCGCGGCGGTCATTTTGACGGCCTGGACGAAAAACCGTCCCTTGGGGGAAGACGTGGCTGACGCAGGTCGCCGGAAGACGCCGCTCGGACTGGAGGAATCGGGCGCGGTGTTCGACCGCGCGCGGCGTCTGGCCAAGACCCTGTTCGGCGCGGTCGACGCGCAGGTTGTCCTCATCGAGGACGGCCAGGCCTGGCGCAGCCATGACCCGGACGGCCAGCTGCCCAACGACGCCCCCGTCGCCGCCATTGCGGTGCGAGAAAATCGCCTGATCTGGATCGGCGACGCCAGCCAGGATCCGCGCTTCCGCGACCGGCCCGCGGTCAAGGGCCCGGCGGGCGCGAGGCTCTATGTGGCCGCGCCGCTGCGTCTCGAGGATGGGTCGATCCCCGGCGTCTTCGCGGTGGGCGGCAGGGTTCCAAGGGCCTTCGACCAGGACCTGGCTGACCGGCTGCAGGACCTGGCCGACTTCCTCGCCGACGAGTGGAACCGCATCCAGGCCAAGCGCGCCCGGGAGGCCGCGCGCCGGGAAAGCGACGTCGCCCGGAAGATCGTCGCCCAGATCATCCAGACCGCGCCGATCTCGCTCCTGATGACCGACCGCAACATGGCCGTGCTGTCGGCGAGCCCGCGCTGGGTGGAAAGCCGGCAGATGACCGGCCGGCAGGTCGTCGGCCGCACCCTCTTCGACCTCTTCCCGGACGCCCACGAGAAATGGCGCCCGGTCTATGCCCGCTGCCTGGCCGGCGAGACCGTGCGCGCCGATCGGGTGGAGTTTGTCCGCCTCGACGGGTCGGCGATCTGGCTGCAGGTCGAACTGACCCCCTGGACCGACAGCGCCGGCCAGATCGGTGGGCTGATCATCAGCTCCCATGACATCACCGACATGGTCGAAGCCCTGGAGCGCACCGAGCGGTCGGAGGAGCGGTTGCGCCTGGCCATGGAGATCGCCGACATCCACGTGTGGGAGCTCGACTTCCGTCGCCAGGAACTGATCAAGGTGGGCGCCGAGGAAAATTTCTTCACCGAGCCGGCGACCTACGAATCCCTGACCCGCGACATCTGGTCGACCATCGACCCGCGGGACCTGCCGGAGGTCCAGGCGGCCTGGAATCGCCATGAGGCCGAAGGGACGCCCTACAGGCCGGAATATCGGGTCCGCCGCTCGGACGGCAAGGAAATCTGGGCCCAGGGCGCAGCCCTCTATCTGACCGACGAGCATCAACGTCCCGTTCGGTTGGTGGGCGCGCTCCAGAACATCACCCACCGAAAGGCCGCGGAACTCGCGCTGGTGCAGGCCAAGGAGGAGGCCGAAAGCGCCACCCGCGCCAAGAGCGCCTTCCTGGCCACCATGAGCCACGAGATCCGCACGCCCTTGAATGGCGTGCTGGGCATGGCGCAGGCCATGGCCATGGACGAGGTCACCGACCAGCAGCGCGAACGGCTGGACGTGATCCGCCAGTCCGGCGAGAGCCTGCTGGCCATCCTCAACGACGTCCTGGACCTGTCGAAGATCGAGGCGGGCAAGCTCGTCCTGGAGCAGGCCGAGTTCGACATCGACGAGCTCGCCCGCGGCGCCATCGGCGCCTTCGCGGCGACCGCCCAGGCCAAGGGCCTCGCCTTCGAGCTCAAGGTGGGAAAGACCGCCCACGGCGTCTATCGCGGCGACAGCGTGCGGGTGCGGCAAATCCTCTACAACCTGGTATCCAACGCGCTCAAGTTCACCGAGTGCGGCGGGGTGAAGGTGGCGGTCGGCCGCAAAGCCAAACGCCTGACCATCGCCGTCACCGATACCGGCATCGGCGTCGCCCCGGAGAAGCTGGCGAGCCTGTTCCAGAAGTTCGAGCAGGCCGACGCCTCCACCACCCGGCGCTACGGCGGCACGGGCCTGGGCCTGGCCATCTGCCGGGACCTGGCCGAGATGATGGGCGGCGCGATCCGCGGCGAAAGCCGGCTGGGTGGGGGCGCGACCTTCATTGTCGAACTGCCGCTGCAGCGCGTCGCCGCCGCCGCCGCCAAGCCCGAAGCCTCGGCGAACCCGGCCCGGGACCCGGTGGACGGCGCCGCCGTCCGGGTGCTCGCCGCCGAGGACAACGGCATGAACCAGCTTGTCCTGCGCACGCTCCTGGAACAGGTGGGCGTGACCCCGGTGATCGTCGCCAACGGTCGCGAGGCGGTGGAGGCCTGGGCCCGCGAGCCCTGGGACCTGATCCTGATGGACGTGCAGATGCCGGAGATGGACGGGCCCACGGCCACCGGCGTGATCCGCGCCCGAGAGCGGGCCGAAAAGCGTCCGCGCACGCCCATCGTCGCGCTCACCGCCAACGCCATGGCCCACCAGGTCAGCGAGTACCTGCAATCGGGCATGGACGATTTCGTGGCGAAGCCCATCGAGGCCAGCCAGCTCTACGCGGTGATCCAGAAGGCGCTCGACGGGGCCCAGGACGCCCGAGCCGCCTGACAACAGACCCATTCGCGGGCGTCCTTCCGGGCGGCGGGTGTGTGGGACACCGCCAAAGAAGAACGCCCGCCCGCTCGCGACACCGAGCGGATCCTCAGAACCTAACCGCCGAATTCGTAGCCGCTGATCGCCACGTCCATGGCCACGTCGCGGAAGGCCACGCGGCCGGGCTCGCCCTGCGCCGCCCCGGCGGCGACGAACAGGGGCGCCAGGTGCTCCTCGCGCGGATGGGCCTCGCGAGCGTAGGGGCCGCGGTCCCAGTGCCGGATCGCCTCGTCACGATGCGTGGGATCGGCGATCACCGCGCCCAGCCAGGCGTCGAAGGCCTGCGACTTGGCGGTGAAGGCCGGCGAGAAACCGCGCATGTTGTGCCAGCTCATGCCCGAGCCCACGATCAGCACGCCCTCGTCGCGCAGCGGCGCGAGCGCCCGGCCGGCGGCCAGGTGCGCCCCCGGGTCAAGGTCGCTGCGCAGGGATAGCTGCACCACGGGGATGTCGGCGTCTGGCGTCGAGAGCAGCAGCGGCACGAAGACGCCGTGGTCGTAGCCGCGGGCGGGATCTTCGGCGGTGGCAAGCCCCGCCGCCTCCAGGAGGTCGCGCACCCGCTTGGCCAGCGCCGGCGAGCCGGGGGCGTCGAAGCGCAGGCGATAGGTCTCCTCCGGGAAGCCGAAGTAGTCGAAGATCAGCGGCGCCTTCTCGGCCGAGCCGACCGTGAACACCGGCTCCTCCCAGTGGCCGGAAACCATCAGGATCGCCTTGGGCCGCTCGGGCAAGTCCGCCACCAGCGTCTTCAGCCAGGCCGCGGTCCTGTCCCAGGTGTCGGCCGGCCCGCGCGTCCAGTCCATGAAGAAGCAGGGACCGGCGCCATGGGGGATGAAAAGGGTCGGCTGGGTCATCAGCCTACGTGCCTTTCGATCCCCTCGGCGAAGACCTTGCCGAAGCCGGTGAGGAATTCGCGCGAGGCTTCGTTGACCAGTTGGCCGTTCTCGTCGAACAGGGCGGCCACGCCGCCGACATAGGTTTCCGGCTGGTTCAGCGTCGGCATGTTCAGGAACACCAGCGACTGGCGCAGCTGGTGATAGGCGCCGAAACCGCCGATGGCGCCGGGGGAATTGGAGACCACGGCCGCGGGCTTCCCGTTCCAGACGCTGGAGCCATAGGGGCGCGAGCCGACGTCGATGGCGTTCTTCAGCACGCCCGGCAGGCCGCGGTTGTATTCGGGGGTGACGAACAGCACCGCGTCGGCCGCCTTGATGCGCTCGCGGAAGGCGGTCCACTCCGCGGTCGGCGTGGCCTCCAGGTCCTGGTTGAAGTGCTGCAGCTGGCCGATATCGACGAAGTCGAAGGTCAGGTGCGCCGGCGCGACGGCCGCGATGGCCCTGGCCAGCTTGCGGGAAAACGACTCCTTGCGGAGGCTGCCGACGACGACGGCGACGGTGCGGGGTTGCGACATGGATCAGTCCCTCTCGAATGGTGTGGGTGAGAGATGGACCCGCGCCGGTCTGTTGATAATCAACCTCTCCTGCACAATTATCTTTCCGATCTGGAAGCAATTCGTTGTGAGGGCACTTGGACCGCTTTGACGAGATCAACGCCTTCGCCGCCGTCGCGGACGCCCGCAGCTTCACGCAAGGTGCCCGTCGGCTCGGGGTGTCCAGCGCCCAGGTCTCCAAGCTGGTGGCGCGGCTCGAGAACCGGCTGGGCGCCCGATTGCTCAACCGCACGACGCGCGATGTCTCCCTCACCGACACCGGCCGCGCCTATCTGGAGCGGGCGCGGAGCCTGATGGAGGACTTCGAGGCGCTGGAGGGCTCGGTCCGCGACCAGGGCGGCCCGCGGGGCCTGCTGAAGGTCTCCGCGCCGGTGTCGTTCGGCGCGACCCAGCTCACGCCGGCGCTGCTCGACTTCGCCGCCGCCTATCCTGAGGTCTCCCTGGACGTCTCCTCGACGGATCGGATGGTCAACCTGGTGGAGGAAGGCTTCGACGTCGGCGTGCGGATCGGCCAGCTCGCCGACTCCTCGGTGATCGCGCGCAAGCTGGCGGCCGTGCGCATGGTGACCTGCGCTTCGCCGGCCTATCTGCAGGCCGCCGGCGCACCGGGCGCCCCGCACGACCTCGTCCAGCACGAGGCGATCATCGACACCAACGCCCGCGACGCCCTCGTCTGGGCCTACGGCAGCCAGGCGGACCGCCAGGAGGTGCGGGTGCATGGACGCCTGCGCTTCGGCGGCGCCGACGCCTGCGTGGCCGCTGCGCGGCGGGGCCTGGGCGTCACCCGCACGCCCGCCTTCGCCGCGGCCGAGGACCTGCGCGCCGGGCGCCTGGTCCCCCTGCTCTGCGCCTACGAGCCGCAGCTGATCCACGTGCACGCGGTCTATCCGCACGCCCGCCACCTGGCCGCCAAGGTCAGGGCCTTCGTGGACTTCCTCGCCGAACGCTACGCCGGCGAGCCTGAGTGGCACCAGGGCTGGGGTCAGGCCCACCCCGCCGGTTGACGGCCTACCGCTTCCGCGCCGCCTGCCGCGCCGCCACGAAGCGGGCCAGGGATTGCGAGGGCTCGTCCGTGGTCCAGGCGTCCTCGAAGGCGTCGACACCGGCGGCGATCGCCGCCGTGGTCGGCAGGTCCTCCCACTGGCGGATCAGCGCCTTCTGGATCTGCACCGCCCGGGGCTCGGCCTCCAGCAGCTTGTCCAACAGGTCCTCCACCGCGGCGAACAGCAGGGCGCGGGGATGGACTTCCTCCACCAGGCCCCAGGCCAGCGCCTCAGCGGCCCCGAAGCTCTCGCCGGTCATCAGGATGCGGCGGGTGCGGCCCCAGCCGATCAGCGAGGGCAGGAGGGCGGCCTCCACCACCGAGGGCAGACCCAGCTTCACCTCCGGCATGCCGAACTGGGCGCTGTCCACCGCCAGCCGCATGTCGCAGGCCGCGGCGATTTCCAGGCCCGCGCCCAGGCACCAGCCGTTGATGGCGGCGATCACCGGCACCGGCGTGTCGCGGATCGCCTTGCAGCAGCCGTGCACCTTCAGGATGAAGGCGCGCGCGGCCTCCGGTCCCGACAAGGCCGCCATCTCATCGATATTGGCGCCGCCGATGAAGGCCGCGTCGCCTGCTCCCGTCAGCACCACCGCCCGAAGCGCCAGGTCGGCGGCGAGGCCGTGGAAGAGGTCGGTGAACTGGCCCATCACCGCCGACGAGAGGCTGTTCAGCTTCTTCGGGTTGTCCACGCAGACAAAGGCGATGCGACCGCGGGCGTGCTGTTCGTAGCGGACCGTGACGTAAGAGATCATTGTTCAGTTGGGCCTTTGATGTTCTCTTGTCGCGACCCAGGCGGAGGACGCGACATGGCCGACGGCAATATCACCAAGGATATCCTCTACGACGCCGTCGCGCCCGACGATTTCGAGTCCATGCTGGAGCTCGACCGTTACGGCGCCCGCTCAACCGCCTTCGACAAGATCATCTCGGCGACCCACGACCACTTCTGGGATCCGCTGGACCCCAAGTACATCGACTTCACCAGCGACTGGGACATGGAGAACGACGCGCTCCTGCCCGACGACCAGGTGGTCAGCTTAGGCGTGCCCTATGTGCTCGAGCACCTGGAGAAGACCGGCCAGAAGGCGAAGTTCATCAATGAGATGGCGCTCTGGCAGTTCTCCTCGATCCTGCACGGCGAGCAGGGGGCGCTGAACCTCTCGGCCTCGCTGTGCCACGTGCTGAAGGACCAGGGGGCGCAGGAATACGCCGCCAACCAGACCCGCGAGGAGGCGCGCCACGTCACCGCCTTCGCCAAGTACATCAAGGCCCGCTGGGGCCGGCCGCGCCCCTGCGGGGTGGTGTTGCAGCAGCTCCTGGTGGACATCATCTCCGCGCCGGAGGTCTACAAGAAGATCATCGGCATGCAGATGCTGGTGGAGGGCCTGGCCATGGGGGCCTTCGCCACCGGCTTCCAGTTCAACCGCGACCCCTTGGCCCGCAAGCTCTTCCAGCTGGTGATGACCGACGAGGCCTTCCACCACAAGTTCGGGAAGATCTGGGCCGACCGGACGATCCCGAAGATGAGCCAGGAGGAGCGCGAGACGGTGGAGGACTGGGCCGCCCACTGCTTCCAGTCCTTGCTCTTCAACCTCGGCTCGCCGATCCAGCAGAGCCAGGTCTACCGTGACTTCGGCATGGACCCGGACAAGGTGCTGGAGGGCGTGCGCGAGATCATCCAGAACGACGACGCGCGGCGTGAGCGGCTGAAGAGCCAGACCAACATCTTCCGCGTGCTCATCAAGACGCTGCACAACGCCGGCCTGATCACCGAGCGGACCCGGAGCTTCTACGCCACCTATGTCGACATGGACGAGCTGAAGTCCGAGGGCGACAAGATGGTCGGCGACGACATCGCCGAGGAGGGCATCAAGTACCTCCAGGAGATCAACTTCAAGGACCGCGCGCGCTCGGTGAGCCTGGCGGCCGAGTAGGCGTCAGGTCACGCGGCGGCCGACGCCTCGCCGCCGCTCATCTGCTCGGCCAGCATGTCGAGCGCCGTTTCCAGGGCGGCGATGCGGACGTTGGCGCGGCCGACGGCGCCCAGCTCCAGCTTGCGCTGGATCGTGGCCGCGCCGCGCCGGGCGCAGGCGAAGTGGACCAGGCCCGCCGGCTGTCCTGGCCCGCCTTCGGTAAAGCCGGTGATCGAGACTGCGAGGTCGGCCCTGGAGCGGGCCAGGGCGCCCTCCGCCATGGCGCAGGCCGCAGCCTCGGAGACCGCACCGTCCTGGTCGAGCACCCATTGCGGCACGCCCAGCATCTCGGCCTTCGCCTCATGGGTATAGACCACGAACCCACGCTCGAAGGCATGGCTCATGCCCGGGATGTCGGTCAGCAGGGAGGCCAGGAGGCCGCCGGTGCAGCTCTCGGCGGTGGCCAGGCGCAGGCGCCGGTCGCAGGCTTCGCACAGCACCCGCTGGGCCAGCGCGTCAACCTTGGGCGGCAGGGCGGGGTCGAGGGCTTCAGCCATCGCGTCTCCTTGTGCTTCCAGCCCGGGGGAACCCTTCGACGCGGCCCCGGTTCCGCTTGATTTTCCGTGGCCGGACGGCTCGTTAGCGGCATGGGCCGAGGCGCTGTGGTGATCGTGGCGGGGGCGGGCGCGCTGGGACTGGCGACGGCCCTGGCCCTGGCCGACGCCGGCTGCCAGGTGAGCGTCTTCGATCCGGCGCAGAGGGGCCAGGCGTCCGCCGTGGCGGCGGGCATGCTGGCCCCGGTGTTCGAGGCCGCCCTCGATCCCGAGACGGCCGGCGACCTCGACCTGCTGCTCGCCTCCCGGAACCTGTGGCCGGCGCTTGCGGCGCGGACCGGGATCGTCCTCGACCGGTCCGGAACGGCCGCGGCGGGCTCCGAGGCCTGGTTGGCGCGGGTGCGCGCCGGGCTGGGGCGCCTGGGGCAGCGGGGCGCGGACCTGCCGCGCGCCATGCTGGAGGGACTGGCGCCCGGGATCGCGCCGGGCCTGGAGGCTCTGCTGGTGCGGGAGGACTGGCGGCTGGAGCCGGGGGCGGCCTTGGCGGCGCTCCGCGGCGCGGCGCAAGAGGCCGGCGTGACCTTCCGGACGGCGGCGGTGCGGGAGCGCGGCGAGGCCGACTGGCTGGTGGCCGCGACCGGCGCTGGGACCGGCCTGGCCGAGGCCGTCCCCGAGCTCGCCGACCTGACGCCGATCAAGGGCCAGATCCTGCGGTTCGGCGACCGCAGCGGCCTGTCCGTCAGCCTGCGCGGCGAGGGAGCCTATGCCGTGCCCGCCTCCGGCGGCCTGGCGGTGGGCGCGACCATGGAGCCGGGGCGGCGCGACGCCGCCGTCGACCCGATCGCCCTGGCGCCGCTCGTCGAGGCGGCGGGCCGGCTGTTCCCGAAGCTGGCCGAGGCGACCTTCGGGGTTTCGGCCGGCGTGCGGGCGGCGACGCCGGACGCGCTGCCGATGGCGGGCCTCTCACGGACGCCGGACGTGATCCTGGCGACGGGCGCGCGGCGCAACGGCTGGCTGCTCGCGCCGCTGGTGGCGAAGGTGGTGACCGCTTGCGTGATGGGGCGCGATGCTGGCCCCTATGCGGCGCGCCTGGATCCGCAAAGATTCGGTGCTGGGGGATTCGGCGCGGGGAGGGCAGGCCGATGAACGGCTTCTGGTTCACCGACGAGCAGGAGGCGATCCGCGAAGGGGTCCTCAAGCTCTGCGCCCGCTTCGACGCCGACTATTGGCGCCGCACCGACGAGACCGGCGTCTTCCCCGAGGACTTCGTGGCGGCCATGGCGCAGGCCGGCTGGCTGGGCGCGGCCATGCCCACGGAGCTCGGCGGCTCGGGACTGGGGGTGACCGAGGCCGCCATCGCCATGCAGGCGGTGGCCGAGAGCGGGGCGGGGTTCTCGGGCGCGAGCGCGCTGCACCTGAACATCTTCGGCCCCATGCCGCTGGTGAAGTTCGGGACCACGGAACAGAAGAAGAAGCTGATCCCGCGGCTGATCTCCGGCGAGGACAAGATGTGCTTCGGCGTCACCGAGCCCGACGCCGGCCTCGACACCACCAGCCTGACGACCGCAGCCGTCCGCACCAACGCGGGTTACGTCATCCGCGGCCGGAAGCTGTGGACCACCATGGCCCAGCGGGCGACCAAGATGCTGATCGTGGCCCGCACCACGCCGCGCGCCGAGGTGAAGAAGGCCACCGACGGCATCAGCCTGTTCTACGTCGACTTCGACCGCGAGAAGATCCAGGCGACGCCGATCGCCAAGATGGGCCGCAAGGCGGTGGAGTCCAACGCGGTGTTCATCGACGACCTGCCGGTCCCGGCCGACGCCCTGGTGGGCGAGGAGGGCCGCGGCTTCTACTACCTGCTGGAGGGGCTGAACCCTGAGCGGGTGCTGATCGGGGCGGAGGCGGTGGGCCTGGGCCGCGCGGCGCTGAAGAAGGCCGCCGGCTACGCCCGGGAGCGCGTGGTGTTCGGCCGCCCGATCGGCCAGAACCAGGGGGTGGCCCACCCGCTGGCGCGGGCCTGGGCCGAGCTCGAGGCCGCCAACCTGATGGCCTTCAAGGCCGCCGCCCTCTACGACGCCGGGCGCGAGTGCGGGGCGGAGGCCAATGCGGCGAAATACCTGGGCGGCGAGGCCGGCTTCCACGCCTGCGAGACCGCCGTCCTGACCCACGGCGGCATGGGCTATGCCAAGGAATATGACGTGGAGCGGTATTTCCGCGAGTCGATGATCGCCAGGCTGGCGCCCATCAGCCGCGAAATGGTGTTCAACTACATCGCCGAGCGCGTGCTGGGGCAGCAGAAGAGTTATTGAGGGGGAACATGGGGATGCGTGGACTTCTTGTGGCGGCGTCGGCCGCGGCGCTGCTGTGGGCGCAAGGCGCCTCGGCGGCGACGGACAGCTTCAGCGTGGCCGACGCTATCGCCTATCCCTTCACCCTCGGGCTGGTGAGCGCCGAGCACGCCGACCGCATCGCCTGGGTGCGCGACGTCAAGGGCGTGCGCAACGTCTGGGCCGCGGAGGGGCCGGACTTCGCGCCCAGGCAGGTCACCCAGTTCACCGCCGACGACGGCCAGGAGCTGACGCAGCTCACCTTCTCGCCGGACGGCAAGACCCTGGTCTTCGTGCGCGGCGGCGACCACGACGCCAACTTCCCGGCGGCCGGCAACCTGGCGCCCGATCCGGGCTCTTCCACGACCGAGCCCAAGGTGACGCTCTGGCTCGCCGACCCGACTGGCGCGAAGCCGGCGGCCAAGATCGTCGAGGGCGACGCGCCGGCGATCTCCTCGCGGGGCGAGCTCGCCTATGTGAAGGACGGCGCGGTCTGGACCGTCCAGCTCGACGGGACGGCTGCGAAGAAGCTGTTCTTCGACCGCGGCAAGGACAGCGGCCTCACCTGGTCGCCGGACGGGACGAAGCTCGCCTTCGTCTCCCTGCGCGATGGCGACCACGCCTTCATTGGCGTCTATTCCGGTGGGGCCCAGGATCTGGAATGGCTGGCGCCCTCCACCAACCTCGACCGCGAGCCGGTATGGTCGCCGGACGGCAAGGCGGTGGCCTTCACCCGCCAGCCGGGCCGCGGCGGCGAGCTCCTGCCGATCCTCACGCGCCAGCCCCGGCCCTGGTCGATCTGGACGGCGGACGCGGCCACCGGCGCCGGCCACCGGGTGTGGAAGAGCGCCGACGATCTGCACGGCTCCTATCCGGACGTCGCCGGGCAGGCCAACCTCGCCTGGGCGGCGGGCGGCAAGCTGACCTTCCTGTCGGAGGCTGACAACTGGCCGCACCTCTATGCCGTGCCCGTTGCGGGCGGCGCGGCGAAGCTGCTGACGCCGGGCGCCTTCATGGTGGAGCACATCGTCGCCAGCCGCGACGGCCGCTCGCTGATCTACTCGGCCAACACCGGCAAGGATCCCGACGACAACCAGCGCCGCCATCTCTATCGGGTCTCGGTGGATGGCGGCGCGCCGGTGGCGCTCACCGGCGGGACGACCCTGGAATGGAATCCGGCGGCGCTGTCGGGCGGCGTGGCCTTCATCGGCGCGGACGCGAAGAATCCGCCGACGGTCGATCTGCTGGGCGGCTCCGCCCGCCGCGAGCTGGCCGGCCAGGCGGACCCGGGCTTCGCCGGCGGGAAGTTCGTGGTTCCGAAGAAGGTGAGCTGGAAGGCGCCGGACGGCTGGACCATCGAGGGCCAGCTCTTCCAGGCGCCCGGCGCCAAGGCGACCCCCGGGGTGATCTTCGTCCACGGCGGGCCGCCGCGGCAGATGATGCTGGGCTGGTCCTACATGGACTACTATTCCAACGCCTACGCCATGAACCAGTACCTGGCCGCCCACGGCTTCACGGTGCTTTCGGTGAATTACCGTCTGGGTATCGGCTACGGCTGGGACTTCCAGCACGCGCCGCAGGGCGGGGCCGCGGGCTCGTCGGAATATCAGGACGTGGTCTCAGGCGCGAAGTTCCTGCAGGGCGTCGCAGGCGTCGATCCCAAGCGGATCGGCATCTGGGGCGGTTCCTACGGCGGTCTCCTCACCGCCCTCGGCCTGGCGCGCAATTCCGACATCTTCAAGGCCGGGGTCGACTTCCATGGGGTGCACGACTGGTCGCGCACGGTGGCCCGCCAGTTCGGCGCCCGCACCGACCGCTACGAGAAGGGCGACCTGGACCGGGCGATGGAGGTCGCCTTCAAGGCCTCGCCGGACGCCGACATCGCCACCTGGACCTCGCCGGTGCTGCTGATCCAGGGGGACGACGACCGCAACGTCCGTTTCGCCGAGACCATCGACCTGGCGCGGCGGCTGCAGGCCAAGGGTGTCGACTTCGAGGAGATGGTCATCCCCGACGAGATCCACGGCTTCCTGCGTTACGGCTCCTGGCTGAAGGCGGACAGCGCCACGGCCGAGTACCTCACGCGCAAACTGGGCGCGACGCCTGGGAAGTAGCGTCGCGCCCAGCCGCTCTGCTTCAGCTCAGCGGACGCTGAAGCGGATGGGGATGCTGACGCTGGCGCCGTCCACCGGCTGCCCGTCCAGGGTCTGCGGGTTCATCCGGAAGAAGCGGGCGAGCTTCAGGGCCGCCGGGCCGAAGCCCGCGCCGGGGGGCGTCTCGTCGCCGATCCGGCAGTCGCGGACCGTCCCGGCGGCCGAGACCATGCAGGTCAGCGTCGCTGACCCGGTGATCTCGCGGCGGAGCGCTGCCTCCGGATAGACGTTGGCCATCTCCTCCCCTGAGGGCTTGCGCAGCCAAGAGGGGCTGCGGACCTCATGCCTGGCCTGCGGCGGCGGATCGGCCGGCGGCGGCGTAGGCGTGACGATGGTCTCTGTGGGTCTGAAGGCCGGCGGCGGCGTGTCGATCACCCGCGGCTTGTCGAGGCTGAAGGGCGGCGGCGTCGGGCTCTGCGGGGGGTGCAGCACGACCTTCGGCTTTTCGATCGGCTTTGGCGCCTCGGGCTTCGACGGCGTGAAGAGGGTGGTCAGGATGGGTGGCGGGGAGAGGTCCGGCTGCGCCGCGGGCGGGGCGAACTTCGCATAGGCCAGGTAGGCGAGGATCCCGGCGTGCAGGGCGATGGAGGCGCCCACCGCCAGGCGCATGTGCGGCGGCATGCGGTGCGCGGCGCGGGCCTCGGAACCGAAGGGCAGGATCTGACGGATGACCATGGCGCGCGCCTTCGAGGCAACAAAAATTACACCTGTCATAATCACCGGAAAATTACATCTGTCAACTGCCGTGGACCCGGCTTCCCGGCTTCGTGAACAAGCCGGCGCGGTCGCCGTTCATGTTCAATGAGTCATGTTCTCGACGCCGGAATTGGAACAGCGAAGCTTGCCGAGGGTTTGAACGCCATGACCAACCACCGCCTTCTGCTGACCGCCGCCGCCGCGAGCCTGGCGCTCGCCGCCTGCGACCAGAAAACCGCCGGGCCCGTCACCGGCGCCCCCATCGCCAGCCTGCCGCTGGCCCAGACCGCCCCGCCGCCGGAGGCCGCCGCGCCCTACGCCGACGCCCTGCCGCCCGCGCCGCCGCTGCCGCGGATCGCGCATCCTCGCCGTCCGGCCTACGCCTATATCGACGACGCCTATGAATTGGGCGACGCCTTCGCCGACAGCCCGCCGGACTACACGGTCGACTATGACGGCGTGCGGCCCTACGTCTGGCGCGCCAGCGACGGCGAGTACCGGGTGGTGGAATACACGCCCGACGGTGAGCGGGAGTATTTCTACCGCGGCGACAGCGACTATCCGTTCCTGGTCCGCGACGACAGCTACGCCTTCGCCTACGACGGCCCCGAGCTGGTCGAGGTCTACGACAGCTACGGGCGGCCCTATCCCAGCTACGCCCCGTCCGTCGCCGAGATCGCCGCCCGCTATCTGTTCCGCGCCCGCGGCCTCTATGGCGCGGCCCTGCACCAGCAGCGCCAGTCGGCCTATGCCGCGGACTGGCGGGCCCGGCGCGACTTGGTGGTCGCCCAGCAGCAGCAGTGGGCCGCCGAGCAGCAGCGCAACGCCGACTGGCAGCGCGTGCGCCAGGCCCGCGCCCAGAACCAGCAACTGCAGCGCCAGCAGGCTGTCTGGCAGCAGGAGCGCTCGCAGCGGCAGGCCTACGCCAACCGCGTCGCGCCGGTGATCGCCGCCGCGCCGGCGGCCCCGCGCCGCGAGTTCGGCGACCGCGGGCGCGGTGGCTTCGTCCCGCAGGGCGGTCCGCCGGCATTGCAGGCCCAGGTCCAGGCCGACGCCGCCGCCCGCCAGCAGGCCGAGGTGCAGCGCCGGCAGGCCTTCGCGGGCAATCGCGATCTGCAGCGCGCCCAGGCCGAGGCCGACGCCCGCAACCAGGCCGAAGCCCAGCGCCGGCAGCAGCAGGCGCAGGCCTTCGCCGGCCGCGACCAGCAGCGCGCCCAGGCGGAGGCTCAGCGCCAAGCGCAGGCCGCCGCGCGGGTCCAGGCCAACGCCCAGGCGCGCGACCAGCGCGGCCGCTTCGAGGCCGATCGTCGCCAGCGCGCCGAGGCTCAGATCCAGACCCAGGCGCAGATGCAGGCGCGCGCGCAGGCCCAGGGGAACGCCAACGCCCAACGCGACCAGCAGCGGGCCCAGGCCCAGGCCGCCAACCGCGCCCGTGGCGAGGCGGAGCGCCAGCAGCAGGCGCAGGCCCGCGACCAGCAGCGGGCGCAGATGGAGGCAGGCCGCCAGGCCGAGGCGGCCGCCCGGCAGCAGCAGCAACGCGCCCAGGCGGAGGCCGCCAACCGCGCCCGCGGGGAGGCGGCGCGCCAGCAGCAGGCGCAGGCCCGCGACCAGCAACGGGCCCAGATCGAGGCGAGCCGCCAAGCCGCCCAGCAGCAACAGCGCGCCCAGGCCGAGGCCGCCAACCGCGCCCGTGGCGAGGCGGAGCGTCAGCAGCAGGCCCAGGCCCGCGAGCAGCAGCGGGCCCAGATGGAGGCCGGTCGCCAAGCCCAGGCCGCGGCTCAGCAGCAGCAGCGCGCCCAGGCCGAGGCCGCCCAGCGCCAGGCCCAGGCCCAACAGGCCGCGGCCCAGCACCAGCAGCAGGCCGCCGCCCAAGCCGCCGCCGCGCAGCAGCACCAACAGCAGGCGGCCGCCCAGGCGGCGCAACACGCTGCGGCCGCCGCCGCCCGACAGCCGGACAAGAACAAGAAGAACGAGCACGAGAAATAGCAGAGCCCCAATCCGCCCTATGGTTAGCGGCGCGTTAACCACGATCGTTCAGGAGTCCCTCCATGGCGATCGAGGGCATCCGGGGAGTCGTGGAGGCGGCGATCCAGCGCGCCTCCCAGGCGACGGGGGTCGACTTTTCGTTCCTGATGAAGACCGCCGGGCGCGAAAGCGGCCTGAACCCGGCCGCCAAGGCCGGATCGTCGTCCGCCGCGGGCCTCTTCCAGTTCGTCGAGCAGACCTGGCTCTCCACCCTCAAGCAGCACGGCGCCAAGCACGGCTACGCCCGCTACGCCGAACTGATCAGCAAGGGCGGCGACGGCCGCTACCACGTGGCCGGCGACGAGGCCCGCCGGGCGGTGATGGACCTGCGGCTGGATCCGCACGCCGCCTCGCTCATGGCCGGCGAGCTCACCTCCGACAGCGCGGCCTACCTCAAGGGCCGCACCGGCCGCGCGCCCACCGCCGGCGAGCTCTACGCGGCGCACTTCCTGGGCCCGCAGGGTTCGGCGCGGCTGATCGAGGCCGCCCAGAAGCAGCCAGGCGCGGCCGCGGCCCAGCTATTTCCCGACGCGGCGCATGCCAACAAGGCGATCTTCTACCGCGAAGGCCGGGCGGCCACGGTGGGGGAGGTCTACGCCAACCTGACCCGCGCGGCGGGCTCGGCCACGCCGATCGATCCCCAGGCCGCGCCGACGCCCTCCGAGGACGGCGGCTTCATCCAGTACGCCTCGGCGCGCACCGCCGACCACAAGCTGCAGCAGGAGGAGCTGATCTCCATGATCCTGCGCGGGACCCAGCCCAGCGATCAGCTGGGCGTCGGCAGCCGGCTCACCGGCTCGTTGTTCACCACCGAGATGCTGAAGATGCTCCAGGAGAGCCGCAGGGGGTAGCCGCAGGTTAGGCCGCCGCTTCGGCCGCGAAGATCGCCTCGATCTCGCCTTCGGAATAGCCGATCTCGGCCAACACCTCGCGGGTGTGCTCACCCAGGCGCGGCGCGCGGGGGCGGGGAGCGCGCGGCTCCCCCGGGAACACGGCCGGGCTGGCGGGCGAGCGGTAGACGCCGCCTTGGCCGTCGTCGACCTCCACGAAAGCCCCCGCGGCGGCGACCTGCGGATCGGCGTCCACGTCGGCCGGGGTCTGGAACGGCGCCCAGACGAGGTCGGCCTCGTCCAGCCGGCGCGCGATCTCGTGGAACGGCAGTTCCGCGAAGGCCGCCTCCAGCTCGGCGGCGAGCTCGCGGGCGTGGGCGCGGCGCTCCTTGCCGGTGGCGAAGCGCGGATCGGTGACCAGGTCCGGCCTGCCGGCGACGGCCAGGAACTTCTCCCAGCCGCCCGAACCGCCGCGCGGGTTGTGCACGAACCAGCGGCCGTCGGCGCTGCGGAAGTGGTTGGCGACCGCGTTGATCGGGTTCTCCCGCGGGCGAATCGAAGCCACGCGCCCAAGCTTGAGCTGCACCGCCAGGTCCGAGCCCCAGAGATAGACCCCAGTGGCCAGGAGCGAGGTCTGCACCATCCGGCCGACACCGGTGCGCTCGCGCTCATAGAGCGCCGCCAGGATCGCCGAGACCGTGGCCAGCGAGGTGGAGTGGTCGCCCATGCCCGAGGTGCGCATGAAGGGTTCCACCCCCTTGGGCGCAGTCATGTAGCCGATGCCCGAGCGCGCCCAGAAGGCGGTGACGTCGAAGCCGGGCAGGTGGGCGTCTGGGCCCTCCAGGCCGTATCCGGTGATCACGGCGTAGACCAGCCGCGGGTTCGCCTTGCGCAGGGTGGCCTCGTCCAGCCCGTACTTCCGGAGCGACACGGGCCGGGTGTTGGTGAGGAACACGTCTGCCGTCGCCGCGAGCCTGGCCAGGGCGTCGCGGCCCGCCGGCTTGGTGATGTCCAGCACGATGCCGCGCTTGCCGCGGTTGTCGAGCTCGAAGGTCGGATTGGCGCCGATGTCGGTCTTCAGGTCAGCGAAGACGTGGCGCATCGAGTCGCCTTCCCGCCGCTCGACCTTGATCACCTCCGCGCCCCAGTCGCCGAGGATGGCGGCCGCGCCAGGCCCGGCGATGTAGGCGGTGAAATCGACGACCTTCAGGCCCTTCAGCAGCACGGATGGCGTCCCCTCGATGGCGGCGCCGGCACTGTAGAGACGCGCGCCGGGGCGTGGAAATTCTTAATCCACAGATTCGAGTCCTAACCCAGTGTTAAGCATGGCCGTTGATACTCAGACTCGTGGGAGTCCGCATCCGGGGGTGGATGCGCCCTGAAACGGGGATCTTCGGCGGAGCATGGCGACCACGCGATCAGCGCTGACGGAAGGGGATATCCGCACGCTGGTGAAGGGCGCGACCGCCGAGGAGCGCGCCGACGCCGCCTACAAGCTCTGCCGGGCCATCGATACCGGCCCCTTGAGCGACGAGGACCGCGAAGCCGCCGCCGACATCCTGCGGGTGATGGCCGCCGACGCCACGGAACTGGTGCGCCGGGCCCTGGTGGTGACGCTGAAGGAGTCTGCCCTGGTGCCGCGCGATGTGGCCCTGAAGCTGGCGCGTGACGTCGAGACCATTTCGCTGCCGATGCTGAATTGCTCGCCGGCCTTCCTGGACGAGGACCTGGCGGAGATCGTGCGGCTGGGCGGGCCGGTGCGGCAGCTGGCCATCGCGCGGCGCCCACGGCTCTCCACCACCGTCACCGCGGCCTTGGCCGAGCACGGCGGCGAGCGGGCCGTGGCGGCGGCCTGCGCCAACGACAACGCCGCGTTCGCCGAGGACGCCCTGCAGCAGGTCATGGCGCGGTTCGAGAAACACGAGAAGGTGCTGGCGGCGGTCGCCTACCGGGCGGTCCTGCCGCTGTCGGTCAGCGAGAAGCTGGTCACCCTGGTGAGCGCCGAGGTCCGCGAGCACCTGATCGCCAACCACACGCTGGAGCCGGAAACGGCCCTGGCCATCGCCGTGGGCGCCGCCGAACGGGCCACCGTGGACCTCGTCGACCAGGCGGGCCGCGCGGCCGACGTGCGCGGGTTCGTCGGCCACCTGGCGGCCGAGCAGCGCCTGACCTCGTCCCTCCTGCTGCGGGCGCTCGCCCAGGGGCACATGACCTTCTTCGAATGGGGGGTGGCGGAGCTGGCCGGGGTGCCGCACCATCGGACCTGGCTGATGATCCACGACGCCGGCCCCCTCGGCCTTCGGGCCATCTACGAGCGGGCAGGGCTGCCGGCGCGGCTGTTCCCGGCCTTCCGCGCGGCGGTGGACACCTATCACGCCATGGAGTTCGACGGCGGCGCGCGAGACCTGGAGCGGTTCCAGGAGCGCATGCTGCAGCGATTCCTGACCCAGCCGCAGTCCGCCGCCCGCGAGGACGTGGACTACCTGCTGGACAAGATGGACCAGCTCTCGGCGGACTCCCGCGCCGAAGTCGTCGCGGCCGAGACTGCCTAAGGTCGGCTTGCGCCTGGCCGCCCGCCGCCCCAAGCTCGGCGGATGAGCGACACACCTGCGACCCCCGATATCAAGCCGGCCGCCACCATCCTGCTGCTGCGCGACGACCCGGCCTTCGAGGTGCTGATGGTCAAGCGCCATCACCAGATCGACTTCGCGTCCGGCGCGCTGGTTTTCCCCGGCGGCAAGAGCCACGCCGGCGACCACGATCCGGCCTGGGCGGAGCAGGTGCTGGGCTGGGACGCCTACGACGCGGACCAGCGGGGCCTGCGGATCGCCGCCATCCGCGAGGTCTTCGAGGAGGCCGGCATCCTGCTGGCCAAGCGCCGGGACGGCGCCCCGATGAGCGGCGAGGCCTGCCCCATGAACGTGCGCCAGGCGGTGGACGAGGGCGCGGTGGCCTTCCTCGACGTGGTCCGCGACCTGGAGGCGCGGCTGGACCTCTCCGCCCTGACGGTGTTCGCCCGCTGGATCACCCCGCCCCTGACGCCGAAGCGCTTCGACACCTGGTTCTATGCGGTGAGCGCGCCGGCCGAACAGCTTGCGGCCTGCGACGGGCGCGAGACGGTGGACGCGGAGTGGATCGCGCCCGCGGAGGTGCTGCGGCTGGCCGCGGCCGGCGAGCGCAAGGTGATCTTTCCCACGCGGATGAACCTGCAGCTGCTGGCCGAGGCGAGCGGCGCTCGCGACGCCGTGGCCCGGGCCGCGGCGCGGACGCTGGTGACCGTGCAGCCGCAGATCCAGCAGCGGGGCGGCGGGCGCGTCCTGGTGCTGCCGCCCGACGCCGGCTATGGCCCCGTGGCCGAGCCGCTCGAAAACGTCATGTGACGCCTTGGGTCCCCGGTCCCGCGGAAGCATGACCAAAGCTTAAGTTGCGCCCTTCCGGCGCCGCTGGTGTCCTGGCCTGGAACCCAAGGAACCCCGCCATGCGCCTCGCCCTTCTGATCGCCGCCGCCGTGCTGACGGCCGTCCCGGCCCTCGCGTCGGCGGAGGCCGTCGTGCCGGTCGACAGGTTCAACGCCCTTGAACTGCATGGGGGCGGAACGATCACGATCAAACAGGGTCCGGTCCAGCGCGTGACCGTGGTTGACGACAACAACGGCCGGGCGCGCGTCGAGGTCGTAGGTGGCGGCCGATTGATCCTCAGCTCCTGCCGCGGGACCTGCTGGGGACCCGGTCACTTCGATGTCCTGGTCGAGACGCCGGTGATGAATTCCGTGTCGATCATGGGCGGCGGCCATATCGTGTCCGAAGGGGCGTTTGCGCCGCAGGGCTCGGTTTCGGCCGTGATCCACGGCGGCGGCGTCATCGACCTGAAGACCATGCCGGCGCAGTCGGCCTCCGCCACGATCCATGGCGGCGGCAAGATCGTCGTTGCGGCCCAGAACAACCTGTCAGCGTCGATCGCCGGCGGGGGCTCGATCCGCTATCTCGGCAAGCCCGCGGTGAGCACCAGCATCCACGGCGGCGGCTCGGTCGACAGCATCCGCTGAGGCCTCGCCGCTCTCGCCGGAAGGTCGAAACGCAAACGCCGCCCTGCGCTCAGGCGCAAGGCGGCGGTCCAATAAGTCTGCGAATAGGGCTGCTTAGGCGGCCATCGCCTTCACGCGGCGTTCGAGCTCTTCCACGAGCACGCTGCCGACCGGGTGGTCGTCGGTCTTGATGTCGTCGCGGACCGCGGCCTTGATGGCGTCGATGTGGGCGTCCACCAGTTCCATCGGCGTGGCGGCGCGCTTTTCCTTGTCGTCGATCATCCGGCAGAGCGAGCCGGCGATGCGGGTGATCAGCTGGTAGCCGTAGGTGGTGCCCAGGCCCTTCAGGTCGTGCGCGCGGAGATAGAGGTTCTCCATGTTCTCGGGGGTGGTTCCGGAGGCGCGCACCTGGGCTCGGGCGGCGTCGAGCTTGGTGATCTCGTCGGAGAGCCACTGGGAGAAGTTGCTGGCGAGGCTCTTCAGCGCGGCTTCCGCCTTGGCGATGGCCGCCGGGTCGATGGCGCCCAGCCGGCCGCCGCCCACCTTCAGGCGCAGCGCATTGGTCGGCTGGATCATCTGACCGGAATTCTGCTGGCTCACAGGGACGCCCTCCACGGATATGCCCGTGAGGCTAGGCCCAACCCGTTAATAAGCGATGAGAAGCAAGCTCTAGTATTGGCGGGGTTTCCGCGGCGCGGCGCCGCAGGTGTCCACAGGTCCCCTCAGGCCGAGAACTGCTCGGCGAGCACCCGTTCCTCCAGGCTCCGGCCCTCGTCGAACAGCATGATCAGCTCGATCTCGCGGTCCTCCGCGACCTGCACTTCGATGACGTCGCGCACCTCGATGTTGTCGGCCACCGCGCTCACCGGCCGCTTGGGAGCTTCCAGGATCTCGAAGGTCACCTGGGCGGTGTGCGCCAGCAGCGCCCCGCGCCAGCGCCGGGGCCTGAACGCGCTGATCGGGGTGAGCGCCAGGATCCGGGCGTCCAGCGGGATGATCGGTCCGTGGGCGGAGAGGTTGTAGGCCGTGGAGCCGGCCGGCGTGGAGACCAGGGCGCCGTCGCAGAACAGTTCCCCCAGCCGAAGCTTGCCGTCGATGGCGATGCGCAGCTTGGCCGTCTGGCGGGTCTGGCGCAGCAGGCTCACCTCGTTGATCGCCAGCGCCACGTGGGTCCTGCCGTGGACGTCGGTGGCGGCCATCCGCAGGGGGCGGATCACCGCTCGCTCGGCCGCGGCGATCCGCGCCTCCAGCCCGTCCTCGTTGTAGTCGTTCATCAGGAAGCCCACCGAGCCGCGGTTCATGCCGTAGACCGGCAGGCCCGTCGCCATGTGGTCGTGGAAAGTCTCCAGCATGAAGCCGTCGCCGCCCAGGGCGACGATGACCTCAGCCTCGGGGATGGGCACATCGCCGTAGCGGGCGGCCAGCCGGGCGCGCGCGTCCTGGGCCTCGGGGCGTTCGCTGGCGGTGAAGGCGATGCGCGTCACGGAAGGGCGGCTCGGGCTGGGCTCGTGCAAGGCAAGAGCAGGCAAGCGCCGGGGCTTGTCAAACCGACATCGCGGCCTGTCGGAAGGCGGTGGCGGCCACCTGCGGAGCCACCGGGCCGAAGGCGCCCACCGCGCGGCGCGCGCCCTCCAGTCCGCCGCCCGGCCGTCCGCCGTTCAGGCCGCGGATCATCTCCAGGATGCTTGGGAAGACGCTGCGGTCGATGCCGATGGCGGCGCAGGCCAGTCCGAGCAGTTCCGGCCTGTCTGAATCGATCACCCGCTGCACGTGCTCGGTCTCGAACCGCCCGAGCGTGGCCAGCGCCACCACGAACAGCGAAAGCCGCCCCTCCTGCAGGGCGCGCACCAGGTAGCCGGGGCGAAGCTGGCCGGCGGCATGCAGCTTTTCGATCAGCCGCTGCTCCATGGCCTCGCGCTCGCCGTCGCGGGTCAGCACGATGGGGACCTGGCCGGCGGGGGCCGCCAGGTGCGCCTCCTGCACCGACTGGGCGAGGGCGACCTCGATCAGCTTGGGGTCCATGCGGAAGCGGTCGGCGAGCGACTGGCGTAGGGCCTGGCCGACCCAGATGTAGAGCTGCATCGCCAGGTCGCTGGTGAGCCTTGGGTGGGCCGCCAGGGGCGAGCGCAGGGCGGCGACCTTGCGGGCCGCCTGCACCAGCCGCTTCATGTCGGCGGGTCCCACCTCGGCGGACTGGTTGCCGGCCAGCGCCGTCATCACCGCCGGCTCGGCCGCGTCGAGGATGGCGGACACCACGCCCGCGCCGATGTTCGGCCGTCGGGCCACCTCGATCTGGTGCTCGATGGTGGCCTCCACCAGGAGGCGGATCAGGTCGACGTCCTTCAGGAGCGGGCTGGCGGCGATCACCGGGCGGGCGATCTCGATCTCGTCCAGCGCCAGGACGTTGATGAGCGCGCCCGGGGCCCATTCGACGGTGGCGAGCTTCTCGGCGAGCCGCCTGCGGATCTCCCGCTCGGCGCCGGCCACCAGGCCCAGGAAGATGGAGTTGAGCAGGGCCTGGATCTGCGGCGAGGCCATGGCCGGAGCGCCGTCGCCGGCGTCGCACAGTTCGACGATGCCCAGCAGCAGGCGCTCGCGGTCCGCTGGCGCGCGGCTCTTGGCGAGTTCCAGCAGGCTTTCGCTGCTCAGGGCGACGCTCAAGCCCATCCCTCCGTTCTGTCGGTGAGGCTTTGAAAGCCAATCTGCCCAGCGCGGAGTGAAAACATGTTTAAGAGTGGCAAAACCAATCTTCGAAAGGATTGAGACATGGCCGATCCGCTGATCCTTGCGCTCGACCAGGGGACCACCAGCACCCGCGCGATCCTGTTCGACGCCAAGGGCCGCGCCCTGGCCGAGGCGGGCCGTCCGCTGGAGCAGTTCTATCCGGCCGACGGCTGGGTGGAGCACGACGCCGAGGCCATCTTCGCCGCCTCCGTGGCGGTGCTGCGCGAGGCGGTGCAGAAGGCGGCGCGCTCGATGGCCGACGTGGCCGCGATCGGCATCACCAACCAGCGCGAGACCGTGGTGATCTGGGACCGCAAGACCGGCCGGCCGATCCACAGGGCCATCGTCTGGCAGGACCGGCGCACGGCGCCGCTCTGCGACCGGCTGCGGGGCGAGGGCCGCGAGGCTGAGGTCACCGAGATTTCCGGCCTGTTGCTCGACCCCTACTTCTCCGGGACCAAGATCGCCTGGCTGCTGGACAATGTGGACGGCGCGCGCGCGCGCGCCGAAGCCGGCGAACTGCTGGCCGGCACCATGGACGCCTGGTGCATCTGGAAGCTGACCGGCGGCCCAGACAATCCAGGGGCCGTGCACGCCACGGACGCCACCAACGCCTCGCGCACGCTGCTGTTCGACATCCGCAGGCAGGCCTGGTCGCAGGCGATGGGCGAGATGCTGGGCGTGCCGCTCGCCCTGATGCCGGAGGTTCGCGACTGCAACGGCGACTTCGGCCAGACGCAGGAGGCCCTGCTCGGCCGCGCCATCCCGATCCGCGGCGTGGCCGGCGACCAGCAGGCGGCCCTGATGGGGCAGGGTTGCATCCGGCCCGGTGAGATGAAGGCCACCTACGGCACCGGCTGCTTCATGCTGGTGAACACCGGCGAGGCGGCCCCCGTCTCGAAGGCGCGCCTGCTCACCACGGTCGCCGCCCGCGTCAATGGCAAGACGAGCTACGCCCTCGAAGGCGCGATCTTCATCGCCGGCGCGGCCATCCAGTGGGCCAACGAGGGCCTGCAGGTGGGCGGCGGCCCGCAGGGGGTGGAGAAGCTGGCCAGGGAGGCCCGCGACGACCTGGGCGTGGTGCTGGTGCCGGCCTTCACCGGCCTCGGCGCCCCCTGGTGGGACGCCGGCGCGCGGGGCGCGATCATGGGCCTCACCCGCGACGCCGGCCTGGCGGAGATCGCCCGTGCCGCCTTCGACGCCTCGGCCCTGCAGACCCGCGACCTGATCGAGGCGATGCGCGCCGACGCGCCGGAGGCCTTCCACGACAAGGTGGAGATGCGCATCGACGGCGGCATGTCGCGCTCGACCTGGTTCAGCCAGCGGCTGGCCGACCTCACCGGCGTCAGCGTCTGCCGGGCCACCTATGGCGAGACGACGGCCCTGGGCGCGGCGCTCTTCGCCGGGGTCGGCGCGGGGGTCTATCGCGACGTCGAGGAGGCCGCCGGCGCGCGGCCGCAGACGGAGGGCTATGCGCCGGCCATGGACGCCGCCCGCCGCGAGGCCGCCTACGCCCGCTGGCTGGACGCCGTGGGGCGTGTGCGCAGCTAGCTTGACGCCCTCCGCGCGGAAGACGACTCTGTGGATGACAGACCAGGATCGGAGACCCCCATGGCGGACGGATCGGTTGGCGGCGTTGCGTCGCTCAAGGGCAAGGTCAGCGCCGAGGAATGGCAGGCCCGGGTGGATCTGGCCGCCCTCTACCGGCTGGTGGCGCTCTATGGCTGGGACGACCTGATCTACACCCACATCTCGGCCCGCATCCCCGGGCCCGAGCACCACTTCCTGATCAACCCCTATGGCCTCCTGTTCGAGGAGATCACCGCCTCGTCGCTCGTGAAGATCGACCTGGAGGGGAACATCCTCCAGGAGACGCCCTACTTCATCAATCCGGCGGGCTTCACGATCCATTCGGCGATCCACGCCGCGCGGGAGGACGCCCACTACGTGATGCACCTGCACTCCGACGACGGCGTGGCGGTGGCGGCCCAGGCGTCGGGCCTGATGCCGCTCTCGCAACATGCCCTGATCGTGCTGCCGAGGCTCGCCTACCACGACTACGAGGGCATCGCGCTCAACCACGACGAGCGGGAACGCCTGGTGGCCGATATCGGCGACAAGAGCCTGATGCTGCTGAAGAACCACGGCACCTTGGCCGTCGGCGACACCGCCGCCAACTGCTGGGTCGGCATGTACTATCTGGAGCGGGCCTGCACCATGCAGGTGAAGGCGCTGTCCGGCGGGGCGCAGGGCGTGCTGACCGCCCCCGACGCCTCCCAGGCGGAGGTGCGCAACCAGGTGGGCCGTGGCATCGGCGGCGCGCTCGCCTGGCCCGGCTGCCTGCGCAAGCTCGAGCGCGAGCTCCCCGGCTACGACGCCTAGGCCTTTTCGGTCCGTCTAAGAAAAGGCCTCCCCCGTCGCCGGGAGAGGCCTCCAGGGATGCGCGCCAGGAGAGGACGTGGGGGACGTCGTGCCCGACTTGTGCGCACCGCCGGCGCATTGGGGGCGCCCCGGCGTATGGCCGCCCCCGGGTCGGGGGTCCAACCCACGGGCGACGCCGCCACGATGCGCCCGCCGGTTTCACTCGTCAAGGTTGAGCTTCCGAGAGACGCTCTACTCGCGTGGGTGGAGCATCTACGGTTTGAAGCCGGTCCCGATCATGAGGTAGGCGATGACGTCGGTGCGGTCCTTGGGGTCCTTAAGCCCGACGAAGGTCATCTTGGTGGTGGGCAAGACGGCTTTGGGATCGGTGATCCAGGTGTCGATGCGGGCGGCGTCCCAGGTCCAGCCGGTGGCTTTCAGCGCGTCCGAATAGGAGAAGCCGGGGGCCGTGCCCGCCTTGCGGCCGAACACGCCGTGCAGGTTCGGACCGGTCATGTTGGGACCGCCGGCCGGCAGGGTGTGACAGGTGGAGCAGAGCGCGAACTTGGACTCGCCGTTGGCCAGGTCGGCGGTGTTGTAGGGCGCGGGCAGGGCGGCCAGCGCCTTCTGCTTGTCGGCGTCGCTCATCTCGCTGGGCGGCGTGACGGGGCCGGCGGCCTGCTCCGCCGGAGGGCTCGTCGCGGACTTGTTGCAGCCGGCGAGCGCCACGGACAGGGCGGCGGCGGCGAGCGTCAGACCGGGATGGCGCATGCGCAGGTGTCTCCTCGAAGCGGAACGGCCGCCTTGCGCAAACAGGCTTGGGGCGGCGCTCGCCTAAATCGATGAAAGGGCGCTTCGTTGCAAGGCCAGCTTGACCGGAATGGAACCTATAGGTTACATGTCACCTTGAGGTTACTTCAAGGACGATCCCATGCCCGACAAGATCCCCGGCCCACCGCCGTCCGCCGAACTCATCGAGCGCCTGCAGCGGCGGCGCACGCGCCTGCTGTTCTTCCAGGCGATCGTCTTCCTGCTCTGGCAGACCACCTTCCTGCGCATGGGGACGTTGGACGGGACCCGCCTCGTCGACCACGTGAAGATCGGCTCCTACATCATCTGGACGGCGCTCTTGCTGGCCTACATCGGGACCGGCGGCGGGCCGTTCCTGCCGCGCGAGGTGCGGGCCATCCTCAATGACGAGACGACCATCGCCCACCGCTGGCGCGGCATGGCCATGGGGTTCTGGGCGGCCATGGGGGCGGCGATCGGCTGTTATGTCGTCACCCTCTTCGACGTGGTCACGTCGCGTGAGGTGATCCACGCGGTGCTGACCGCCGGCGTCGGCGCCGGACTGCTGACCTTCGCGATCCTAGAACGCCGCGCCCAGCGAGCCGATGACTGAGATCCTGCGCAACCGCCTGCGCGCGCTCCGCGCCGAGCGCGGCTGGACCCAGGCGGACCTCGCCGAGCGGGTCGGCGTCACCCGCAAGACGATCAACACGGTGGAGAACAACGTCTTCATCCCCTCGACCGTGCTGGCGCTCAAGCTCGCCCGCGCGTTGGAATTGCCGGTCGAAGAGGTCTTCCAGTTGCCGCCCGGAGCCTGAAGGCCGGCGCCTAGCGGGGTCGGCGCTTCTCGCGGTTCACCGCCTCGTCCAGCGCCTGCAGGAAGCGCGAGCGGTCGGCGGGCGCGAACGGGCGAGGCCCGCCGGTGACCTCGCCCATGGAGCGGATGTGCTCGCCGATGGCGCGGGAGGCCAGCGCCGAGCCGATGGAATCCGCCGTGAACGGCCGCCCGTTGGGAGCGATGGCGGTTCCGCCGGCCTTCAGCACCCGGTCGGCGAGCGGAATGTCGTTGGTCACCACGATGTCGCCGGGCTCGCACCGCTCGGCGATCCAGTCGTCGGCCACGTCGGGACCCGCGTCGACGATCATCCGCGCGATCAGCTTCGACGGCGGGATGGCGATGAAGCTGTTGGAGACCACGGTGGTGGTCAGCCCATATCGCGCAGCCACCCTATAGACCTCGTCCTTCACCGGGCAGGCGTCGGCGTCGATGAAGATCTGCATGGAAGCTAGATAACCCGCCTCCGCCCGGTCAGGCTACGGCGCGGCCGCCATCGCCCGCGCGGGCTTGCCAAGCCGAGGCGGGCTTGCACGCGAAGGCTGGTGCCGGATGCAGGACTCGAACCCGCGACCTTCGGTTTACAAAACCGCTGCTCTACCAGCTGAGCTAATCCGGCGCCGTGGCGCAGGGCCTTAGCGACAAACATTGAAAAAGTCAGCCGCTGAACGGCGTTGGATCGCGGGCGCGGCTGTGCTTTGGCTAGGCGGACAACAGCCAGGATGGCCGCCATGGACTTCGAGGACTATCGCCGCCACGACGCCGTGGGGCTGGCCGAACTGGTGGCACGGCGCGAGGTGAGCGCGGGCGAGCTCCTGGACGCGGCCGCCGCGCGGATGGCGCAGGTCAATCCGCAGATCAACGCCGTCACCCAGGACCTCACCGAGCGCGCCCGCGCCGAGACCGTGGGGCCGGGGTCGCTCTGCGGCGTGCCGTTCCTGCTGAAGGACCTCGGCGCGACCCTGGCAGGCACGCCCACCACCATGGGTTCGCGCCTGTTCGCGGACAATGTGGCCCAGTCCGACAGCGCCCTCACCGCCGCCTACAAGGGCGCGGGCCTGTCGATCTTCGGCAAGACCAACACCCCGGAGTTCGGGCTCTGGCCGTTCACCGAAGGAGAGTTCCTGGGCGTCTGCCGCAATCCCTGGGACCTCTCGCGCACCCCCGGCGGCTCCTCCGGCGGCGCCGCCGCGGCGGTGGCGGCGGGCATCGCGCCGGCGGCGCACGCCAGCGACGGCGGCGGCTCGATCCGCACGCCGGCGGCCTGTTGCGGCCTCTTCGGGATGAAGCCGTCCCGGGGCCGGGTCTCCTTCGCGCCGGCGGGCGAGGGCTGGGCCGGGGCCTCGATCCAGCACGCCGTCACCCGCTCCGTCCGCGACAGCGCCGAGCTCCTGGACATCGCCTGCCGCCCGCAGCCGGGGGATCCCTACTTCCTGGCGCCGCCGGAGCGCCCCTTCGCCGAGGAGGCCGCCCGCGAGCCCGGCCGCCTGCGCATCGCCTTCACCACCGCGGCCATGCAGGCGCCCGGCCTCGATCCGGAGTGCGTGGCCGCCGTGCTGGAGACCGCGCGCCTGTGCGAGGAGCTGGGCCATCATGTGGAAGAAGCGGTGATCCCCGGCGACGTGGCCGCCATGCAGGCCGCCGCCGGGACGGTGATCTCCGCCAGCATCGCGGCCAACCTCGACGCCGAGGCGGAGCGGCGCGGCCGGGCCATCGAAACGGGTGAGGTCGAGAGCTTGACCATGGCGACCTATCGCCGCGGCGCCAAGGTCGGGGCCGCAGCCTATGTGCGCGGCCTTCAGGCTCTGCACGCCTACGCCCGCGTGGAGGCGCAGTTGTTCGAGACCTACGACGTCCTGCTGCTCTCCACCCTGGGCTCGCCGGCGGTCCCCATCGGCTCGATCCTGCAAGACCCGGAGCTGATCGGCGAGCGCCTGTTCGCCTTCATGCCCAACACCCAAGCCTTCAATAACACAGGACAACCGGCCATGACCGTGCCGCTGGCCTGGAGCGCCGGCGGCCTGCCGATCGGCCTGCAGTTCGTGGCGCGGATGGGCGCCGAGGCGACGCTCTTCCAGCTTGCCGGCCAGCTGGAGCAGGCGCGGCCGTGGTTCGACCGGACCGCCCCCCTCTAGACCCTGTCCCGTTTTGATTGAATCAATCAAAACGGGAAGAACAGGGTCGTCGCCTAAACTTGCGAGCACGATTCAGGGTTTTGATGGTTCCATCAAAACCCATCGTGCTCTAGCGGGCGCAGGCGTTGGATTCCACACGCCTGGGAATTGAAATCTTCGCGCGAGTTGCACGCCGCTTGCAGCGTGCGCGCCATGACCCAATCGCGTTCCAGATCGAGACACGCCAAGCGGCTCGCGGCGGCGCTCTGCTCCACCTTCGTCGCGGCCGGCGCCATGGCCTATGCGACCGGGGGGCTGCAGCAGCATCACCCCAAGGATGCCTCCGACAAGCCGGCGGCGGGCTCCGGCGCGCATGGCGGCGGCGGAACGGTGCTGGAAAGCCAGGCCGAGGGATCGGATAGCGCCGGCGGCGGGGACAGCGACAGCGGCGCGGGCGGCGGCGCCGGGGGTGGAGGCTTCACCCTGGCGGACGGAGCCCCGCACGGGGCTTTCGGGCCGGGCGAGGATCACGACGGTCCGAAGGCCGACGGCTTCATCCCCAATGGCGAAAACGGCCTGATGATGCTGGCTGACCTTGCCCGGCGCGGCGCCGAGGGCGGCGGCGACAACAACAGCGGACACACCCCGGGCCTGTCGCCCGCCGGCCCGGGCGCGCAGGATGGCGGCGACGACGCGGTGCTGCCTTTCGGGGCCGGCGGCGGCCCCGCGGCCCCGGGCGGCGAGGGCGACACGAGCAAGCTGTCCGGGGGCTTTGGCGTCCCGGGCTTCGGCGGC
>Ga0207695_10001219_pt1 | contig 44087 bp, 38 predicted proteins | sample KBSC54metaG_FD_184354 | JGI IMG/M metagenome (GOLD analysis project Ga0207695, IMG submission 184354) | Corn rhizosphere microbial communities from Kellogg Biological Station, Michigan, USA - KBS C5-4 metaG (SPAdes) (version 2) | ecosystem: Host-associated > Plants > Roots > Rhizosphere > Soil...
CGAAGAACCAGGTGGAGGCGGTGATGGCCAACCTGCAGAAGCGCGCGCCCAGCTTCGCGGACTGAGTTCCTCCCCCGCGCCAGCGGGGGAGGGGGACCACGAAGTGGTGGAGGGGGCGCTGCGGCGCGCACGGCGCACGGCCCCAGCGCCCCCTCCGTCACCTCCGGTGACACCTCCCCCGCACGCTGCCGCTACGGGGGAGGAACCGGTGGCGCCCAACTTTGCGGACTAGCCCCGGCCGACGAACGGCATCTTGGTCGCCATGACGGTCATGAACTGGACATTGGCCTCGAGCGGCAGGCCGGCCATGTAGAGGACGGCGTCCGCCACGGCCGCGACGTCCATCACCGGTTCGGCGGCGATGGCGCCGTCCGCCTGCATGACCCCCTGGCTCATGGCGCGGGTCATCTCGGTGCCGGCGTTGCCGATGTCGATCTGGCCGCAGGCGATGCCGTAGGCCCGGCCGTCCAGCGAGGTCGAGCGGGTGAGGCCGGTGATCGCGTGCTTGGTGGCGGTGTAGGCGACCGAGCGGGGCCTCGGGACATGCGCCGAGATCGAGCCGTTGTTGATGATCCGCCCGCCGCGCGGGTCCTGGTCCTTCATCAGCCGGAACGCGCCCTGGGTGCAGAGGAAGGCGCCGGTCAGGTTGATGTCCACGACTCGCTTCCAATGCTCGAAGGCGAGGTCCTCCAGCGGCACGGGCGGCGCGCCGGTCCCGGCGTTGTTGAACAGCAGGTCGAGGCGGCCGAAGCGGGCCCTGGTCGCCTCGAACAGGGCCGCGACCGAGGCCGGGTCGGCGACGTCGGCGGCGTGCGGCAGGGCGCGGCTCGCGGCCTCGCCGGCCAGGCCGGCGGTCTCGTCGAGGCGATCGACCCGCCGACCGGCCAGGACGACGGACCAGCCCGCGTTTAGTAGCGCCAGGGACACAGCTCGCCCGATCCCGCTACCGGCGCCGGTGACTATAGCGACCTTGGCTGTTGCGCTCCGCATTGCGGCTGGATAGCGCTAACGCCCGCGAATGCCCAGCATAGGGCTCGTGGGGGAATTCCGATGCCAGCCGTAGCGCCTCCGCCCAGCCCGACCGTGGAAGTCGTGGTGGTCTATCCGCCCAGGCTCGCGCCGCTCGGCGGCGACGCGGCGTTCAGCGCCGTCCAGGTCGGGCCCGAGGTCCTCAAGACCATGCCGCGCCTCGACCAGGCGCTGGAGACCGTGCCCGGCGTCTCGCTGTTCCGCCGCACCACCTCGCTGTCGGCCAATCCGACCACCCAGGGCGTGTCGCTGCGGGGGATCGCCGGGTCCGGCGCGGGCCGGGCGCTGGTCACCCTCGACGGGGCGCCGGTGAACGATCCGTTCGGCGGCTGGGTGATCTGGACCGCCCTGCCGTCCGAGGGCCTGGAGGGCGCGACCATCGTCCGCGGCGCGGGCGCCGGGCCCTATGGCGCGGGCGCGCTGACCGGCGTCATCAACCTGCAGGAGCGCGGGGCGCGGGACGGCCTGGGCGCGGTGGACGTCTCGGCGGGCGAGCGCAGCAGCTATCGGGGCGCGGTCTCGGGGGGGACGCAGAGCCTGCTGATCACCGCCGCGGCGGAGAGCACGGACGGCTACACCCCGGTGCGCGGCAAGGTCGCCGGCGCCGCGGACCAGCCGCTCAGCCTGCGCGACGAGACCATCTCGGCCCGGCTGCAGCACGACTTCGGCGACGTCCAGGCCGCGGCCCGGGTCGGCGCCTTCGAGGAAAAGCGCGGCGCGGGCCTCCTGGGCGCGGCCTCGACCGCCAAGGGGACCTCGGCGACGCTCACCCTGGCGCGGCCGGCCATGACGGGCGTCGGCGGCTGGCGGCTGCAGGCCTGGGCGCGGACCAGCGACCTGGCCAACAGCTCCGTGGCGGTGGCGGCCAACCGCGCCACCACCACGCCCGCCAACAACGAATTTTCGACCCCGGCCCACGGCTATGGCCTGAACGCCGCCTGGCAGGGCCACTGGGGCGGGGCGAGCTGGGAGCTGGGCGCCGACGCGCGCTGGGCGGACGGGACGGACCACGAGCAGTTCCGGGTGGTCAACGGCGCCTACACCATGGGTCGCGACGCCGGCGGCAAGACCTTCGTCGGCGGGGTCTACCTCGAGAGCGCCTACGACCAGGGACCCTGGCTGGTCACCGGCGGGGCGCGGGTGGACGCGTGGCGTTCCACCGACGCGCAGCGCCACGAGTTCGTGCTGGCCACGGGCGTCACCTCGCTGAACACCTCGGCGCCGGACGCCTCGGGGACCGTGCCCACCGGCCGCATCGGGGTGCGCTACACGGTCTCGCCGGACCTGTGGCTGCGCAGCGCCGCCTACGCCGGCTTCCGGGCGCCCACGATCAACGAGCTGCACCGGCCGTTCCGGGTCGGCAACGACATCACCGAGGCCAACCCGCTGCTGCGGCCCGAGAAGCTCTATGGGGTCGAGGCGGGCCTGGGCGGCGACGCCGGCGTGCGATGGAGCCTGACCGGCTTCTACAACCAGCTCGACGACCCGATCCTCAACGTGACCCTGGGCGTGGGCCCAGGCGTCATCCCCGCCCTGCCGATCGCCGGCTTCATCCCGGCCGGCGGGACGCTTCGCCAGCGCCAGAACGCCGGCGAGATCGACGCCTGGGGGGTCGAGGGCGACCTCTCCGGGGACCTGGCCACGACGCTCGCCTGGCGCACCGCCTTCGCCTACACCCACGCCCGCGTCGACGGCGGCTCGACGGCGCGGCAGCTCACCGGCCTGCGGCCCGCCCAGACGCCCGAATGGACCGCGACGGCGGGCCTTGACTGGCATGCGATGGAGAGGCTGACGCTCTCCGGCGCCGTCCGCTACATGAGCCTGGCCTTCGAGGACGACCAGAACATCCGAAGGCTGGCGCCCGGCGCGGAGCTCGACCTGCGGGCGGGCTGGAGCCTCGCGCCCGGCGAGGAGGTCTATGTGGCGGTCGACAACGTGGCCGACGCCAGGATCACCACCGGCAAGACGGCGGACTTCGTGAGCAGCTATTCGGAGCCGCGCACCTTCCGGGTGGGCTTCTCCTACCGGCGCTAGGCGTCGGCCGCCGCCTTGGCGGCCGTCTCGGCCATGACCTCCTCGTGGCGGGCGACGATGCGCGGCCACAGGTCGGCGGCCTGCGGCACGTCCAGGGTGAAGTCGTCCTTCAGCACGGCCACCAGCTCATCGGCGGAGGCGATGATCCGCTCGTCGCGGACGCCCGGACGGATCTGGCGATAGGTGCGGCCCAGGAGCTGCAGGATCTCACCGCCGCGCCAGCGCTGGCAGATGACGTTCATCACGAACGGCGAGTCCGGCGCGGACTGCAGCCAGGCGCACCGCTCGCTCAGCACCGCGGGGTCCGCCGGCGGCAGGGTGAAGTCGAAGGACTTGGCGCCGCCGAACTCGTGGTTGTGGAAGCGCCACCAGCCCTGGTCCATCGCCTCCAGCCGGAACCTGTGGCCTTCGGCGACCAGGTCGCCGGCGGCGAGCGGGAAGGGGTCGAGGATGCCGTCGCCGAAACCGACGTCGGCGATCCAGGGCGCCGGCTCGCCCGGGAGGTCGACCCGCAGCACCAGGTGGTTGCCGATGGTGGAATCGCCGCGTTCGGCGCGCATGGCCGCGCCGGCCATGCGGGTGACCGAGAAGCCGATCTCCCCCAGCGCCCAGCCCATCAGCCCGTTCATCTCGTAGCACCAGCCGCCGCGGCGGCGCTCGACGATCTTGTCGTAGGCCGCGGCGGGATCGATGGTCAGCGGCCGGCCGAGCTGGACGTCGAGGCTGTCGTAGGGGATGGCCTGCAGGTGCGCCCGGTGGACGGCGCGCAGGGTCGCCAGGTCCGGGCGCACGGGGCCGGCGTGGCCGATGCGGTCGAGGTAGGCCTGCAGGTCCATCGGGCGGCTATTCGGCCTTGGGCGCCGCCGCGGCGCCGGTGATCAGCTCGACGATCTGCGGGCTGATGTTGTCGGCGCCCTTTTCCATCATGTGCTGGACGATCCTGGCGCCGACCGCGCCGCGCACCTCGTTTGTGAAGGCTTGCTTGTTCGCCTTCACCCAGTCCATCGAGGCGTGGCGATTGTCGTTGAGGTTCTGGAAGTGCGGGAAGACGTAGCGGGCCATCAGCTCGTAGGAGTGCTTCGTCGCGCCCCAGTTCGCCCAGTTGTGGGCCATCAGGAGGAAGGCGCCGAAGCCGCCGCTTTCGTCGACCAGCTGCTGGAGGCGGGCGATGGCGTCGTCCGGCGTGCCGATCACCGCCAGGCCCGTATCGACCATGGCCTTCACCGGGTCCGGGCCCTCGGGCACGATCGGCAGGTTGGCGATCTCGCGGAAGTAGAAGATCCACTTCTCCAGGCCGAAGCGGATGTCTTCCATCGCCTGCTCGCGGGTCTCGGCGATGTGCATGGGGCCGACCAGGCGCCAGGCGTTGCGGTCCATGGCCTGGCCGTGCTCGGCGGCCTGCTCGGTCGCGATGGCCCAGTTGGAGGCCAGCGCATTGAACCCCGCCGTCGAGGTGGCGCCGAGCGACAGGAGGCCCAGCCCATGCTGGCCCGCCGCCCGCGCGCCGGTGGGCGAGACCTGGCTCGCCACCGCCATCTCGACGCTGGGGCGCGAGTAGGGCGTCATCTGCAGGCGCGCCTTGTCGAGCTCGAACCAATCGGACTTGTGGGTCACCTCCTCGCCGCGCAGCAGGCGCACGATGACGCCCAGCGCCTCGTCCATGCGGTCGCGCTGCTTGGCGACCGGGATGCCCATCATGAAGGCGTCGGAGACCAGCGCGCCGGGCCCGGCCCCGAACATCACCCGCCCGCGGGTCATGTGGTCGAGCTGGTTGATCCGGTCGGCCAGCATCAGCGGATGGTGGTAGGGCAGGGAGGAGACGCCGGTGCCCAGGCGGATGTGCTTGGTCCGCTCGGCGGCGGCGGCGATGAACACCTCGGGGCTGGCGATCAGCTCGTAGGCCGCCGAGTGGTGCTCGCCGATCCAGGCTTCGTCGAAGCCCAGCTGGTCCATCCATTCCACCAGCTCCAGGTCGCGCTGGATGGCCAGCGTCGGGTTCTCGTCGATCGGATGGAACGGCGCGATGAAGGCGCCGAAGCGCAGGCGCTGGGGCAGCATGGGGTCTTCCCTCCCGAGGATCGGGGGAGAGCTTAGGCGCGCGACGCCGGGGAAGGCTAGGCGGCCTTCTGCGTCTGCGGCCTGTCCCGGGCCTCTTCCAGGAACTTGAGCACGGCCAGCTCGAAGGCCCGGTCGTCGCCGCCGGCCTTCAGCGCCAGGCGCCCGGCCTCGTAGGCCTCCAGCACGGCGGGATGGATGTAGGCCTTGCGGCAGACGGCGGGCGTGTTGCCGAGCACGCCGGCGACCGCCTTCACGCAGGTGACGACGTTCTTCCTGGCGCCGCCCTCGTCGCATTCCGGCAGGGCGACCAGCGCCCGGGCGGCGGCCAGCGTGCCGGCCCAGGTGCGGAAGTCCTTGGCCGAGAAGTCCTCGCCCATCGCCGCGTGGATGTAGGCGTTGACGTCGGCGCTCTCCACCGAGTGCCGCTGGCCCTCGTCGTCGAGGTACTGGAAGAGGCGCTGCCCCGGCAGGTCCTGGCAGGCCTTGACGATGCGGGCCAGGCGCCGGTCGCTGAAGCCGGTGGTGTGGACCTTGCCGCTCTTGCCCCGGAACTCGAACACCGCCTTGGCGGGGCCGATCCGGGCGTGGCGGTCACGCAAGGTGGTGAGGCCGAAGCTCTTGTTGGCCTTGGCGTACTCTTCGTTGCCCACGCGGATGAGGGTGATCTCCATCACCCGCACCACGGCGGCCAGCACCTTCTCGCGGGGCAGGCCGCGCAGCGCGAGGTCGTGGTCCACCTGCTTGCGCAGCTTCGGGAGCGCGCGGCCGAAGGCGATCAGCCGGTCGTATTTGCCGCCGTCGCGCACCTCGCGCCAGCGCGCGTGATAGCGGTACTGCTTGCGGCCCTTCACGTCGCGGCCGGTGGCCTGGATGTGCCCGCGCTCGCCGGGCGCGATCCAGACGTCGGTCCAGGCGGGCGGGATGGCGAGCTTGCGGATGCGCTCGAGCGTCGCCTCGTCGGTGACCGGCTTGCCCTCGGCGTCGAGGTAGTTGAAGCCATGGCCGGCCTTCCGGCGGCGGATGCCGGGGTCGAGGTCGCTGACGTAGGTCAGGTGCGCGGCGCGAAGCTCCTCGGCCGGGACGGTCTGCTCGCTCATCTCCCTGGCCCTGGCCCCACGACGCCTCCACTGAAGCTGCGCCAACGTGGTATGCGCGACCGCGGTTCCGGAGAGTCACGGCCTTGAACTACCGACACGCCTTCCACGCCGGGAACTTCGCCGACCTGGTGAAGCACGCCGCCCTGCTGCAGCTCCTGGCGCGGCTGACCGCCGAGCCGGGGCCGCTCGCCGTGATCGACACCCACGCGGGCCGCGGCCTCTACGACCTGGCCGGCGTCGAGGCGAAGAAGTCCGGCGAGGCCGAGGCCGGGATCGCGCGCCTGATGGCGGCGGCGGATGCGCCGGCGGCGTTCGCGCCCCTGACTGCGGCGATGCGCAAGCTGAACGGGGCGGGTCCGGCGCGGCGCTATCCGGGCTCGCCCTGGCTGATCGCCGAGGCCCTGCGGCCCGGCGACAGCTACCTGGCCTGCGAACTGCGGCCCGACGAGCACGCCGCCCTGCGCGAGCTGATGAAGGCCCGGCGCGGCGTCCGCACCCTTTGCGCCGACGGCTACGAGGCGGCGGCGGGCCAGGCGCCGGCGGCCGGCCGTGTCCTGCTGCTGATCGATCCGCCCTTCGAGCGGCCCGACGACTATGCGCGGATCGTCGAGACCCTGGTCCTCGCGCGGCGCCGCAACCGCGCGCTGACCGCGCTCGTCTGGCTGCCGCTCAAGGACCTGGAGACCTTCGACGGCTTCCTGCGCGACCTCGAGGACGCCGGGCCCGGACCGCTGCTGGTCGCCGAGACGCGGATGCGGCCGCTGACCGACCCTCTGAAGATGAACGGCTGCGCCCTGGTGCTGGCGGGCGCGCCGGCCGACCTCGCGGAGCCGCTGACGGCGGTCTGCGGCTGGACCGCCCGGACGCTCGGGCAGGCCGGCGAAGCACGGGTCTATACGGTCTGAGCCCGGGCCGGCGCCTGCGGGGCGGGCGCCGATCACATTCTGGCGGGTTCACGGATCTTTCGCACTTGCGAGATTGTTCGGCGTGATATGTTGCGTCGCACAATCCCAAGCCGGAGATTCCCCATGTCCTTCGCTCCCGAGACCGAATCCATCGCCAAGCCGGAAGCCTTGCTGCGCGTGCCCGTGGGTCTGGCCTCGCCGCTCTGGGGCCTGTTCGCTGGGGCGGCCATGACCGGGGCGGCCTGGTGGTGGATGACCCGTTGGGCGCGGCCGCAGAACCTCGAGGCGCTGTATGGCGCGGCGGCCGGGGTCGAGGCGGCGGTGGAGGCCGAGACGCCGGTCCTCGCCGCGGTCGAGCTTGCCGACGCCATCGCGGAGACGGCGCCGGCCGCGGCCCCTGAAACCGTCGCCGAGGCGCTGATCGAGGCCCCCGCGGCGGCCCTGCCGGTCGGCGGTGAGGCCGCGCCGATCTCGCCGGTGCTCGAGGCGCTGTCGCCGGAGGCGGTCGCCGAACCGGCGGCGCCCGAGGCCAAGCCGAAGAAGAAGGCCGCCGGGCCGCAGACGGCCGACAAGCCCGCCTGACTTGGCGCGGCGCGCCGGCTGCGCCTACAACAGCCGGGGCCGCGTTCCTGGACGGCCGTGGGGCGGGAGCCGTCTTGAAGCGGGCCTTGGACATCGCGGGCGGTCTGGCGGGCCTCGTCCTGCTGTCGCCGCTGCTGCTCGGCCTGGCGCTCGCCGTGCGCCTCGACAGTCCGGGGCCGGCGCTGCACTGGTCGCGGCGGGTGGGGCGGGGCAACCGCATCTTCCAGATGCCGAAGTTCCGCACCATGCGGCTCGGCGCGCCGGAGGTGGCCACCGACCAGCTGGCCGACCCCGGCCGGTGGGTGACCGGCCTGGGCGCCGCGCTTCGCCGCTACAGCCTGGACGAGCTGCCGCAGCTCTGGAGCGTGCTCCGCGGCGACATGAGCCTGGTGGGGCCCAGGCCCGCGCTGTTCAATCAGCACGACCTGGTGGCGCTGCGCACCGAGGCCGGCGTCGATGCGCTGAGGCCCGGCCTGACCGGCTGGGCGCAGATCAACGGACGCGACGAGCTTCCCGTCCCTGAGAAGGCGCGGCTGGACCGCGAGTACCTGGAGCGGATGTCGCTCAGCTTCGACCTGCGGATCCTCGCGGCGACGGCGCGGGCCGCCGTCTCCGGGCGCGGGGTCGTCCACTAGCAGCCGAAGACGGCTTCGCGCGTTAGGGCGCCTGGGCGCCATGAAGGAAAGCCGTTTGACGACCGAGACCGCAACGACAGCCGAAGCCCGCGCGGCCGAAGACCACACGCCCGTGGAGGACCGCCGCCCGCGCCGCCGCGCGCTCGCCTGGACGGCCGGGGTGTTCCTGGCGATGGCCGCGGCTGCGGCGATCCTGGCGGCGCTCTGGGACTGGAACTGGTTCCGCGGGCCGGTGGCCACGATCGCCTCGGCGCGGATGCACCGCCAGGTCTCCATCGACGGCGACCTGCGCGTCCACCCCTGGTCGTGGCAGCCCAGCGCGACCGTCGACCGCGTGCGGATCGCCAATCCCGCCTGGGCCGGCAAGGGCGACCTGGCCGTCATCGACCGTATCGCCGTGCAGATCCGCCTGGCGGCCCTGTTCACCGGGCATCTCGACCTGCGGCTCCTGGAGTTCGACCGGCCGCAGGCCGCGCTCTATCGCGACGCGCAGGGCCGGGCGACCTGGGATTTCTCGGATGGTTCGAAGCCGGACGAGCCCCTGCGCCTGCCGCCGATCCGCAAGTTCGTGATCGACGGCGGCAAGCTCAACTACCGCGACGACGAACGGAAGCTGACCTTCACCGGGACCATCGAGGCGAAGGAGCGGCTGGGCGTGGCCAACCGCGGCTTCCAGCTCGACGGCCAGGGCGTGCTGAACGCCCAACCCTTCGGCCTGCAGGTGACCGGCGGGCCGCTGCTCAACATCGACCGCAACAAGCCCTATCCGTTCGACGCCGACATCCACGCCGGCCAGACCTATGTGACGGCGCAAGGGGCGGTGCCGAAGCCCTTCGACCTGGCCCAGTTCTACATGAACGTGACCTCGCGCGGCCCGGACCTGTCGCAGCTCTATGGCCTGACCGGGGTGCCGCTGCCCAACACCCCGCCCTACAACCTGCATGGCCGCCTGTCGCGCGACGTCCACCTGTGGAAGCTGGAGAACATCGGCGGCCGGGTCGGCAGCAGCGACCTTTCCGGGCAGCTCTCGGTCCGCACCGGCGACAAGCGGCCGTTCCTGACCGCCGACCTGCGCTCGCAGAGCCTCGATTTCCCCGACCTCGGCGCCCTGTTCGGCGGCGCGCGGACCCACGGCAAGGTGGCGTCTCCCAGCCAGGTCGCCGTCGCCCAGAAGATGCGGGCGGAGGCCAGGATCTTCCCCGACGCTACGCTGAACTTCGAGCGGATCCGCGGCCTCGACGCCGACGTCAGCTACAAGGCGTCCTCGATCACCGATGCGCCGATCCACCTGAAATCCGGGTCGGCCCGGGTGAAGCTCAACGCCGGCGTCCTGCGCGCCGAGCCCATCGACCTGGAGCTGCCCCAGGGCCGCGTCAACGGCTTCGTGCAGCTGGATGGCCGCAAGACCGACGCGATCACCGACCTCGACCTGCGGCTGGTCAACGCGCGCCTGGAAACCCTCGTGCCGGTGACCTTCCAGGGCGCCCCGCCGCTGGCCGGCGCGGTCGCGGCGCGCGCGCGCCTGCACGGCTCCGGCGACTCCGTGCACGACGCCATGGCCGACGCCGACGGCGAGGTGATGGTGGTGGCGCCCGGCGGCGAGATCCGCCAGTCCCTGGCCGAGCTGGCCGGCGTCGACGTGATCAAGGGCCTGGGCCTGCTGTTCGCCAAGAACCAGACGACGACGCCGATCCGCTGCGCGGTCGTGCATTTCAGGACCCGGAGCGGGGTGATGGACGCCGACCGGCTGATCGTCGACACCGGGCCGGTGCTGATCGACGGGACCGGCACGATCAATCTCGACACCGAGCACCTGCAGTTCCGGGTGAAGGGCCACCCCAAGAAATTCCAGCTGGTGCGCCTCTTGGCGCCGATCACCGTCAGCGGTCCGATGCTCTCGCCCAAGGTCGGGGTGGAGAAGGGCCAGGCGATCGTCCAGGGCGGGGTGGCCGTGGCGCTCGCCACCGTGCTGTCGCCGTTGGCGGCCCTGCTGCCGTTCGTCGACGCCGGCCTCGCCAAGGACGCCAACTGCGCGGGTCTGGTGGCCGAGGGCAAGGCGCAGGGCGCGCCGGTGAAGGCCCCCGCCGCCGCGCCGCCGGCCAAGAGGGTCGTCTCGGCCGCCGCCAGGACATCCCGTTGACGCTGCGGCTGCATTCCCGTCACATCCGCCGGGCCGACCGCCCGTGAGGAGACCCGCGCCGTGGCGTTGAAGACGATCGTGACGGGGCTCGCCCTGGCCGCCGGCCTGGCGCTCGCGCCCGCCGCCGCGCCGGCCGCCGACAATGCGCCCGGGCCCGCGAGCCCCGGCGGCAAGGCGCTGACGGCGCGCCAGGCGCACTTCAAGGAGCAGAACGCCGCCTTCCGCGCCGTGGGCGAGGACCTGCGCAAGGACCCGCCGGACAAGGCGGCGCTGGCGGCCGACGCCACGCGGCTGAAGGCCATGGCCGAGGCCCTGCCGAGCTGGTTCCCCAAGGGCAGCGGCCCGGAGACCGGCCTGAAGACCGGCGCCAAGGCCGAGATCTGGACCGACGCCGAGGGCTTCGCGGCCGCGGCGACCAATTTCCAGGGCGAGGCGGCCAAGCTCGAGCAGGCGGCGACGGCCGGCGATCTGGACGCCGCCAAGGCGCAGGTCCGGGCGACCGGAGCGGCCTGCAAGGCCTGTCACGACAAGTACCGGGCGAGCGACGCCCGCTAGAGCCCTTCCCACTCACGATGGATCATCGTGAGTGGATAAGAAGGGCTCCCAGCATTAGAGCGACGACCCTGTTCATCCCGATTGGCTTGATTCCAATCGGGACAGGGTCTAGCGCCCCCTCGATCCGGACTTGAGCTTGGCGGCGTTTTGGCGTGCGGTGGGCGCGGGCTTTCAGAGGGGGACACGGTATGCGGACGGCATGGACGGCGGGCGCGCTGGCGCTGGCGATCGGCGGCGTGGCGACGGCCGCGCCGGTTCCCGGGCCGCCCCGGGCGATCACCGACCCTAAGTCCATCGTCTCGGAACAGAAGCCGGCCGCGCCGCCGGTCGCCATCCCCGAGCTCTACGCCAACCGCGCGTCGCTGGGCGCGGCCTGGAGCCCGGACGGCAAGTGGGTGGTGGTCTCCGCCAACCTCTCCGGCCGGTTCAACCTGTGGAAATATCCCACGGCGGGCGGCGCGCCCGTCCAGCTCACCCACTCCGAGGACCGCCAATCGGGGATGACCGTCTCGCCGGACGGCAAGTGGGTGGTGTTCCAGTCCGACCATGGCGGCGACGAGATGTACGACCTCTACGCCGTGCCGATGGCGGGCGGCGAGGTCGTCGACCTGACCAATTCCAAGACGGTGTCGGAGACCGGCGCCCGCTTCTCGCCGGACGGCAAGCTGCTCACCTTCGCCTCGAAGCTGAAGACCTCGCCGATCACCAATGTGGCGGTGATGGACATGGGCACGCACGCCGTGCGCGCGCTCACCAAGGAGCCGACCCTCGACAACGGCTGGCAGCCCGTCGCCTGGACGAAGGACGGCAAGGCGCTGATCGCCAATCGGGGCGACATCGGCTCCACCACCGGCAGCGTCTGGCGCCTCAGCCTCGCCGGCGGCCCGGCCAAACGGCTGACGCCGGCCAAGAGCAAGGCGCGGATCTCCGCCAGCGACCTGTCGCCGGACGGTCGGCTGCTGTCGATCACCTCCAACCAGAAGGGCGGGATCGACCAGGCCGCGCTGCTCGACCTGAAGGACGGCAAGCTCACCTGGCTCGCGCCGTCGCCCTGGGAGCAGGAGGGGGGCAGCTTCTCGCCGGACGGCGTCTCGGTGATGATCCAGACCAACGCCGACGGCCGCGCCAACCTGTCAGCCTACAACCTGCAGGGCGGCCAGGTCTCGAAGGCGCCGCTGCCGGAGGGCTTCAACGCCGAGGCGGGGGGCGCCGACGGACCGTTCGCGCCCGACGGCCGGCTGCTGGCCGGCCACGACGCCAGCAACACGCCCTTCGACTATTGGGTGCTGGACCGGGCCGGGAAGGCGAGCCGCCTGACCAATTTCGCGGCGCCGGGCCTCGACCCCGCGCGCCTGCCGGTCTCGCACATCGTCCACTACAAGAGCCAAGACGGCACGGTGATCAGCGCGATCCTCAGCGTGCCCTTCAACCTCAAGCGCGACGGGACCGCGCCCGGCGTGGTCATCCCGCACGGGGGGCCGACCGGCCAGACCACCGACCGGTTCAGCCGCCTGGCCGTGGCGCTCTCCTCGCGCGGCTATGTGGTGATCCAGCCCAATCCGCGGGGCTCCACCGGCTATGGCGAAGCCTTCCAGAAGGCCAACCACAAGGACCTGGGCGGCGGCGACCTGGTCGACGAGGTCTATGCGGCCAGGTTCCTGACCGCGACCGGCTATGTGAACCCGAAGAAGATCGGGGTGACCGGCGGCTCCTACGGCGGGTTCATGACCCTGATGGCGGTGGGCAAGACGCCGGAGGTCTGGGCGGCGGGCGTCTCGATGTACGGCATCATCAACTGGTATGAGATGATGAAGCACGAGGACGCCGCCCTGCAGGCCTATCAGCGCTCGCTGATCGGCGATCCGGTCAAGGACAAGGCGGTCTATGACGCCGACTCGCCGATGACCTATATCCGCAAGACCAAGGCGCCGCTGCTGATCCTGCAGGGCGAGAACGACATCCGGGTGCCGCGCGGCCAGGCGGCCGAGGTGGTCTCGACCCTGAAAGGCGTCGGCGCCACCGTCGACGTCCACTACTACCCCGAAGAGGGGCACGGCTTCGCCAAGCGCGAGAACCAGATCGACAGCCTGCAGCGCACCGTCGACTGGTTCGACAAGTACCTGAGGTAGGCTAGCGCTCGGCGGCGTCGCGCAGGCACTTCAGCCAGGCGTCCTCGCGGGCCTTCTCGGCCTCGCGCAGCGCCGCCTCGGCGTCGCGGACGCCGGCGTCGTGCTTGCGCCATTCGGCGACGGCGCCTTCGCGGGCGGCGCGGGCGGCTTCCAGCGTGGCGAAGCGGGCCAGCACGGCGCGCACCGAATAGCTCACCGGCGGACCCACGGTCTCGCGGTCGGGATAGAAGCCGGTGATGGAATCGGCGCTCTCGGTCTCGATGTGGAAGACGTCCGCCCAGCCGGCGTGGTGGCGCATCAGGGCCCAGGGCCGTTCCATCCGCTCGCTCACCCGATATCTCCTAAATGCCGTCGTGTTCGAATCCGCCGCGGCGGTTGGCGCGCAAACTAGCCCAGGCCCCCGCGGGCTCCAACGTCGCGGACGGCGATTTGGCCTTCCGTGATCGACGCCTTCCGTGGAAAAGCCTTGGCCATTGATTTGATCCATAGCGTCACGAGCGATTTCCCTTGGCCAAGATCGTCATCGCCCAGCAGTTCTGCGGGCCCCCGAATTCCGGCAACGGTGGCTATGCCTGCGGGGTCCTGGCCCGCGGCCTGGACGGGCCGGCGACCGCGGTGCTGCGGGCGCGCGTTCCCCTGGACGTCGACCTGGACCTGCGCCTGGAGGACGGCGCCATGCTGATGACCGACGCGGCCGGAGGGCTGGTGGGCCGCGGCGCCCGCGCCGACGCCGCCCTGCTGCCCGACCCGCCGGCCCCGCCCAGCCTGGCGGCGGCGCGCGCGGCGCAGGGGCGCTACCTGGGCCTTGAGCAGCGGATCCACCCGATCTGCTTCACCTGCGGCCCCGAACGCGGCGAGGGCGACGGCCTGCGGGTCTTCCCCGGGCAGATCGAGGGCGCGCCGGCGGGCCATGTCGCCTGCGTCTGGACGCCCGACGCCGCCTTCGCCGACGCCGAGGGCTTGGTCCCCACGGAAGTGATCTGGGCCGCCCTGGATTGCCCGGGCTTCTTCGCCTGGGTGGTGCTCGAAGGCCGCCACGGCGCCCTGCTCGGCACCATGACCGGCGAGGTGCTGCGCCGTCCCGCGGCGGGCGAGCCGTGCATCGTCACCGCCTGGCCGCTCGTCCGCGAGGGCCGCAAGGAGACCGCGGGCGTCGCCCTGTTCTCCGCGGCCGGCGAGCTGCTGGCCCGCGGCCACCAGGTCTGGATCATGGGCGTCGCGCCGGCGCAGGCCGCCGCCTGAGGCTTGCGCGGAGCCGCGCTTCGGGCTCCAACTTCGCCGGCCTGATTGGGGGAGGGACGTCTTGCGCGCGGCTTCGGTCTCGGACTATCGGGAGCTCGCGCGGCGCCGGCTCCCGAAGATCTTCTTCGAATATATCGACGGCGGCTCCTACGCCGAGGCGACCCTGGCCCGCAACGTCGCCGACATGGAGGCGATCGCGCTGCGCCAGCGGGTGATGCGCGACATGTCGAGCCTGGACATGAGCGTGACCACCCTCGGCCAGACGATGTCGATGCCGGTGGGCCTCGCCCCCGTCGGCATGGCCGGCATGTACGCCCGGCGCGGCGAGACCCAGGCGGCGCGGGCGGCCGCCGCGGCCGGCGTCCCGATGTGCCTCTCGACGGTCAGCCTGTGCTCGCTGGAGGAGGTGGCCGCGACCGGGGTCGCGCCGTGGTTCCAGCTCTATGTGCTCAAGGACCGCGGCTTCATGCGCGACCTCCTGGGCCGCGCCAAGGCGGCCGGCTGTCCCGTGCTGGTGTTCACCGTCGACCTGCCGACGCCGGGGGCGCGCTACCGCGACGTGCGGTCGGGCTTCACCGGGTCGAGTGGACTTTCCGGGGCGCTGAACACCGCCTGGGACGGGATCACCCATCCGGCCTGGATGTGGGACGTCTGGGCCAACGGGCGGCCGCACGTGCTGGGGTCGGTGGCCAAGGCGATCGAGGGCAAGGGCCGGGTGACCGACTACCTCTCCTGGATCGCGCGGAACTTCGACCGCTCGGTGACCTGGAAGGACCTCGACTGGGTGCGCGAGGTCTGGGACGGGCCGATCGTCGTCAAGGGCGTGCTCGACGTGGCCGACGCGAAGGACGCGGTGAAGGCGGGCGCGCAGGGCCTGGTGGTCTCCAACCACGGCGGGCGGCAGCTGGACGGGGTGCGCTCGTCGATCTCGGCCCTGCCGAAGATCGCCCAGGCGGTGGGCTCCGACCTGGAGGTCTATATGGACGGCGGCGTGCGCTCCGGCCTGGACGTACTGAAGGCCATGGCGCTGGGCGCCAAGGCCTGCCTGGTCGGCCGCGCCTGGGCCTATGCGCTAGGGGCCGGCGGCGAGGCGCAGGTGGCCCGCATGCTGGCGACGCTGAAGTCCGAGCTGGCCGTGGCGATGATCCTCACCGGCTGCGCCAACGTCCGAGACGCAGGCCGCGAGCTCCTCGACCTGGAATCCTGAGCCCAGCTCACGGCAAGGTGAGCCCCTTCACCGCAGTGCAGCGAAACCTCTTGCGCCGCAAGGTGTTGAGCCCCCGTGAGAGCGTGAGGGATCCCAGTATGTCGCAGCCGTCGTTTGCCTATTCCCTGAGCCAGGTCGAAGAGGGCTGGCGCTGGAGCGTCTACGACGAGGAAGGGATCACCGTGGCTGACGGGGCGGACCCGAGCCGCGACGCCGCCAAGGCCGCGGTGGAATCGACGCTGCGGTCGCCGCCCGAGCCAAGAACGTTCGGCTAGGCCGCTGCGCCTGCTAGGCTTCCGGGACATCCGCGCCCTCGGAGGCCCATGCCCAAGCTCCTGAAAACTCTGCTGCGCCGCGTCGAGAGCCGCGCGCTCATGTGGGTGATGGGCGCGGCCGGCGCGCTGTGGGCCTTCTTCGGCATCGCCGGCGAAATGGGCGAGGGCGAGACCTCGGCCATCGACCGGCGCATCCTGCTGGCGCTGCGCAATCCGGCCGATCCCAGCGACCCGATCGGCTCGCGCTCGGTGCAGGAAGCGCTGCGCGACGTCACCGCGCTCGGCGGGGTGACGGTGATGATCCTCGTCACCCTGGTGGGGGTCCTGGCCTTCCTGATGCACCGCCGGCGCTGGCACGCCGCGATCCTGGCGGGCACGGTGCTGGCGGCCGACATCTCCAGCGAGGGGCTGAAGCACTTCTACGGGCGGCCACGGCCGGACCTCGTGCCGCACGGGGCCTATGTCTATTCGGCGAGTTTCCCGAGCGGCCACTCGACGCTGTCGGCGGCGACCTTCCTGACGCTGGCCATGCTGATCGCCAGCCTGGAGCCCAACCGTGGGACCAAGGCGATGGTCTTCGTGCTGGCGGGGATCCTGATCCTGGCCATCGGATTCAGCCGGGTCTACCTGGGGGTCCATTGGCCGAGCGACGTGCTGGCCGGCTGGTGCCTGGGCGCGGCCTGGGCGCTGGGCGCCTGGACCCTGCTGCTGCGGGTGGGCGGCCGTGGGGATGTCGTCGAACGGCCCGAGCCCGGCCAGGCCGCGCACCGGAAATAGGGCCCCCGGGACCGCCGCCGGCCCAACGGCCGTCAGGTTGCTTCCGTCGTCGTCGCAGGCACAAAACTGCGAAAGAACTGTCATGAAACCTTGATTTGTGACGACGCGAAGACTGCGCTTTCAAGCCACCAAGCAAAACGGGGTGTCGGTCCGGGCAAGTCCCTGACCGAACATTTGGGGGTGGGCGATGAAAGCATCATTTGTGCGTGCACGGACCTATCGGGCTGTGTGTTTGACAGGTTCGGCGCTGGCCCTACTGGGGGCCATGGGCGCAACGCCTGCCCGCGCGGCCGAGGGGGCCGCGGCCGCGGCGGAGGCCGGCCCGGTGCACATCGATCCGGAAACCCCGGACTTCGGGCGGCAGGTCGACGAACTGGTGGTCACCGGCGCGGCCGGGGCGACGGCGGCGGCGCCGGTCAAGGCCTCGCTGGAGGCCATCGAGCCGCAGTCGATCATCGACCGCAAGGCCATCGACCAGTTCATCCCGGCGACCGCCGACTATACCCAGATCGTCAATCTCGCCCCCAGCGTCTCGGGAACCTCGTTCAACGGGCCGGGGCTCGGCGAGGCCAAGACCACGCTGCGCGGCTTCAAGGACGGCGAGTACAACATCACCTACGACGGCATTCCGTGGGGCGACGCCAACGGCCCGACGCACCACTCGACGTCGTTCTTCCCCTCCTCGACCATCGGGGCGGTGGTGGTGGACCGCGGGCCCGGCCAGGCCGGCCAGCTGGGCGTCGCCAGCTTCGGCGGCTCGATCAACCTCTATTCGCCGGAGGTCAGCGACGAACGCGGCGGCTCGCAGTCGGTGACCTCCGGCTCGTGGAACACCTGGATGTCGGTGACCAAGCTCAACACCGGCGACATCGACCAATTTAACGGCGCCCACGCCCTGTTCAACTTCCAGGAACTGACCACCGACGGCTACCTGACCCACTCGGGGGCGAAGGCCTACAACCAGCTGGTCCGGGCGGTCTTCCCGCTGATCGACAGCTGGAAGCTGACGGTGCTGGGGACCTGGAACCAGACCAAGGTCTACACCAACGACAACACCGGGGCGACGCTCACCCAGGTGGCCTTGTTCGGCAAGAATTTCGGCCTGACCACCGATCCGGCGAACCCGACCTTCTTCAAGTACAACCTGGTCACCAAGCACACCTGGTTCAACTACGCCAAGCTGAACGGCGACATCACGCCGAGCCTCAGGCTCGAGGACACGCTCTACTCGTACTACTACAAGAACGACACGGAATCGGCGCTGGACCCGACGCTGTCGCCCACCGACATCGCCAACAGGACCGGCCTGCAGATCACCCAGGTCCCGGGGGGCAAGCCGGTGGTGAACGGCCATGTGCCCGGCTACACCAAGCTCAACGTCTACAAGATCTACGGCGATATCCTGCACCTCGACCAGGACCTGTCGTTCGGCAAGATCAAGGCCGGGCTCTGGCTGGAGACCGCCGACACTGGCCCGCGGGCGCGCTACGACTACGACGCGACCGCCAGCCTGGGGCAGGCGATGAAGGTGCAGGATTTCCGGCAGAAGGTGCTGCCGGGCGTGCCGCAGTACCTCGAGTACCTGCAGTTTTCCGGCTGGCATCAGTACGAGCCGTTCGTGGACTTCGAGTGGAAGCCGACCTCGCAACTCACCATCACGCCCGGCCTGAAATACCTGCACGAGCGGATCTTCGTGAACGCCGACGTCAACCAGAAGTCCCGCCAGCCCTTCCACGGCGACAAGGTCTTCGAGAAGACCCTCTATTTCCTGACCGCCAACTACAAGCTGCAGGAGAACTGGTCGGCCTACGCCCAGTACGCCACCGGCTTCCTGGTGCCCGACATCAGCGTCACCCAGGTGGCCAATCCGCAGCTGTCCGACCTGAAGCCCCAGCAATCGACGAACTATCAGGCGGGGACCGTCTATCACGGCTCGAAGATCAGCATCGACGCCGACGTCTACTACATCGATTTCAAGAACAAGCTGCAGACCGCCTCGGTCGTCGACCCGGTGCTGGGGTCGGTCACCGCCAACTTCAATCTGGGCGGGGCGATCTACAAGGGGATCGAGGGCGAGATCACCTACGCTGTGACCGACAATCTCTCCCTGTTCGCCAACGGCTCGATCAACTCGGCGAAGGCGCAGGGCGCCAACACCACCATCCTGGGCGTCCCGATCGTCATCGCCGGCGGCAAGCAGATCGCCAACGCGCCGAAATCCACCGCCGCGGTGGGCGCGCTCTACAACACAGCCGACTGGTCGGTGTCGCTCGTCGACAAATACACCGGCGAGGAGTGGGCCAACGAAGGCGAGCCGTCGAACTTCCACGTCTCGGGCTACAACTCCGCCGATCTGACCGTTGTCTACCGGTTCGGCGATGGCCGCTATCGGCTGGAAGGCGCCGTCTACAACCTCTTCGACAGCCAGAAATTCACCTCGATCAAGCCGGCGGGCAAGGGCAACACGATCTCGCCCTTCGACCAGTACTACTTCCAGCCGGAACGGAACTTCCAGGTGTCGCTGAAGGTGAACTTCTGATGGCCCGCGGCGTAGCGACCCTGGCGCTGGCCGCCGTCCTTATGGCCGGCGTCGCCCACGGCCAGGGCGCGTCCGGCAAGGCGCCGGCCGTCTCGAAGTTCCTGGGGCCGGGCGAACTGGATCCGGCCCTGCTGCTGCCGCCGCCGCCGAAGGACGAGGCGCCGGCGGCCGTCGAGGGCCGCGCCGAGCTGCACCGCATCGCGGCCGCCGCGCGGACTCCCGAGCGGCTCGCGCAGGCGAAGCACGACGACGAGATCGAGGACGTCCGCGCGATCGCCGATGTCCTGGGCCCGGCCTTCGACCTGGGGCGGTTCCCGGCGACGGCGAAGCTGTTCGCCGACCTGCGCAACGAGGACAGCGTCGCGGCCAAGCAGGCCAAGGCCTATTTCAAGCGCGAGCGGCCGTTCCTGAACGACCCCGGGCTGGATGTCTGCGACGACCGCCACGACAAGGCCAACAGCTATCCCAGCGGCCACGCCACCATGGCCTTCGCCGCGGCGACCACCCTGGCCCAGCTGATGCCCGGCAACGCCCAGATCATCCTGGCGCGGGCCTCGGACTATGCGGAGAGCCGGCTGATCTGCGGCGTCCACTACCGCGGCGATATCGAAGCCGGGCAGGTGCTGGGAAGCCTGCTGGCCGCCAGGCTGATGACCAAGCCGGCCTTCCAGGCCGAGCTCGAGGCGGCCCGCGCCGAGCTCACCGCCGCCCACATCGCGCCCTGAGGCCGGCTGCGGCGCGGATCGTCGTCCCGGCCTCCAAACCGCGCAGGACAGCCTATCGGCGCCCGGCGATGCGTCCGGCCTCGCGCGCTCTTTCGGCAGAGTCTAGAAGGAGGGAAACAGGGAGGATTCGTCATGAGGGCATCAGGACTCGCCGCGCTTTGCCTCGGCGTCTGCGCCGCGGCCTCCGCGGCCCAGGCGGCCGGGTCCGGCTACCGGGTCATCGATCGCGTTTCCGGCCCCGACGGGGGCTGGGACTATGTGCGGGTCGATCCGGCGAACAATCGCGTGCTGGTGGCGCACGGCGGCTCGGTGATCGCCCTGGATATCGCCACCAAGAAGGTGACGCCCGGCCTGGCGCCCGGCGCCGTCCTGCACGATCCGCTGCCGGTGAACGGCGGGGCCGAGGTGCTGGTCACCAACGGCGGGACGGCCGAGGCGGTGTTCTACAACGCCAAGAGCTTCGCGGAGGTCGCGCGGGTCAAGACCGGCGTCGGGCCCGATGCGGCGGCCTTCGACGGCAAGTCCGGGCTGGTGCTGGTGATGGACCACCGGGGCGGCGACGTCACCCTGATAGACCCCAAGGCGCACAAGGCCGTGGGCTCCATCGTGGTCGGCGGCGACCTGGAGGCGGCGGCCGTCGACGGCGCCGGGCGCGCCTTCGTCAACGTCGAGAACAAGAACGAGATCGCCGTGCTGGACCTGGCCAAGCGCACTGTCGTCACCCGCTACCCGCTCGCCGGCTGCGACGGGCCGACGGGCCTGGCCTACGACGCCGCCGACAAGCAGCTGATCGCCGCCTGCGACGGCGCCACCGTGGTGCTCGACGCCGCCACCGGCAAGATCGTGGCGACCTTGCCCACCGGCAAGGGCGCCGACGGCGTGGCCTTCGATCCGAAACAGCACCTGGCCTTCGTGCCGGCCGGGCGCGACGGCACGCTTTCGGTGGTCTCGGTGGCCAAGGGCAAGGCCAGCATCGTCGACACGGTGAAGACCGAGGTCAGCGCCCGCACCATCGGCCTCGATCCGCGCGACGGCCGCGTCTACCTGCCCTCGGCGGAGTTCGGCCTGCGGCCGGCCGGCGGCGGTCGTCCGCCCATGGTCCCGGGCAGCTTCAAGATCCTCGTCGTCGGCAAGTGACGAAGGCCAGGCTCAGCGCTGTCGTCCTGGCGCTGGGACTGACCGCCTGCGTCCACTACGCGCCCGCGCCGCCGCATCCGGCGCAGTTCGCCGCGGCGATCGACGCCCGCACGCTGGACGAGAAGCCGCCGGGCGCGGCCTGGAGCGGCGCGGACCTGCTGGCCGCGGCGCTGCGGCGCAATCCGCAGATCGCCGAGGCGCGCGCCAAGTATGCCGCCGCGCTCGCCGCGGCGCGGGCCGCCAAGGCCTCGCCCGGTCCCAGCCTGACGCTCACCGCCGAGTACGCCAACGAGGCCCCGCACTGGGGCTACAGCGGCGGCAGCGACATCCCGCTGGATATCGGGACGCGGCGGAGCGCGCGGATCACCACGGCGCAGCTGCAGGCGCTGCAGGCCTTCTACGACCTGGGCGAGGCGGTCTGGAGCGTGCGCACCGCCCTGGAGAAGGCCCGCGGCGACCTCAACGCGGCCCGCACCGAGATGGTGCTGGCGACCCTGGCCGCCGGCGTCCGCGCCGACCGGGCAGGGCGGATGGAAGAGCGCGTCAGGGCCGGGCAGGACGCCCGCGCGCTGGCGATCGCCGCACAGGGCGATGCGGTCAACGCCAACCGCCGCGCGGCCGCCGCCAACGGCCGCCGCGAGGCCGCCGTCGCCGACCTGGCCAAGGCCCTGGGGGTCAGTCCGGCCGCGGCCCGCGACCTGGTGCTGGACCCGGTGGTCGAGGCCCCGCCGCTGACCGACCTGGCCGCCTGGCGGCGCGACGCGGCGATCTCGCGGCGCGACGTGCTTCGGGCCATCGCCGACTACGACCTGGCCGAGCAGGCGTTGCGCCTGGAAGTCGCCAACCAGTATCCGTCGGTGAGCCTCGGCCCCGGCTACAACTACGACCACGGGGTGACCAAGCTGCCGTTCAACCTGTCGCTGGCCCTGCCCCCCTGGGACCTCAACCGCCACGCCATCGCCCAGGCCGAGGCGGCGCGGGCCGCGGCCGGCCGGTCGCTGGAGCTGGCGCAGGCCAATGCGCTGGCGCAGGTCGACACGGCGACGGCGGCGCTGACGACGGCGCAGGACGACTTCCGGCGGACCCGCGACCGCGACCTGCCGATGGCGCAGCGGGCGCACGCCGGCGCCGACCGGTCGCTGCGGGCCGGCGAGGGCGACAAGGTCGACGAACTGGCGGCTGAGGGCGCCGTGCTGGACGCCCAGCTCGCCCTGCTGGACGCCCGCCACGCCGCAGCGGGCGCCACGGCCGATCTGGAGGATGCGCTCCGGCGATCCTTCGACCCGGCCGAGACGGCGTTGATCGGCCAGGCCATGACCGAAGCGCAGACCAAGGCGGGGGTGGGACGATGAAGGCTTCGGTTGGGGTCATGCTGCTGGGCCTGGCGCTGCTCGCGGCGCCGGCCCTGGCGGCGCCGGCAAGCGTCCTGAAGATGGACGCCGCCACCCAGGCGCGCCTGGGGATCGCCACCGCGCCGCTCAAGGCCGCGCGGCGCGGCGCCTCGCTCTCCGGGTTCGCCCGGGCGTTGGACCCCGGGCCGCTGGCCCAGCTCGACTCCGACATCGCCGCCGCGGCCGCCGCGCTCTCGGCCTCGCAGGCCGAGGCGGCGCGGACCAAGGCGTTGAACGCCTCGGACCAGACGGTCTCGAAGCAGGCGGCCGAGGCCGCCGCCTCCCAGGCGCGCCAGGACGCCGCCAAGCTTTCGCTGCTGCGCCGGCGGGTCGGCCTGGAATGGGGTCCGTCGCTGGCCCGGCTGGGCGACGCCCGTCGCGGCCGGCTGGTGGCCGAGATCGCCGCGGGCCGCGCGGCCCTGGTGCGGATCGATTCCAGCCAGGGTCTCGCCCTAGCGCGCGGGACCGCCGAGATCGACCTGGGTGCGAACGGCCGGGCGCGCGCCGCGATCCTCGGCCCCGCGCGGGCCGGCGATCCGCGGCTGCAGTCGACCGGCGTGCTGGCGCTGGTGCGCGGCCCACAGGCGATGCAGTTCGGCGTGGGAACCGTCGCGCCCGCCGCCATCGACCAGGGCGTCGCCGCCGACGGCGTGGTGATCCCCCGCGCCGCCCTGCTGCGCAACGGCGGCCAGACCTTCGTCTACATCCGGCGCGACGCCGCGGACTTCGAGCGGCGGCCCGTTCCGGCCGGCCTGACCGACCCTGAGGGGCTGTTCGTGTCCGGCGGCTTCAGGCCCGGCGAGCTGGTGGTGACGACGGGCGCGGCGCAGCTCTTCGCCGCCCAGTCCGCCCCGGCCGGCAAGGCCGACTGAGCATGCTCTCGCGGATCGTCGGATGGACGCTGGATCGGCCCCGCCTGATGGTGGCCGCCGCCATCCTGCTGCTGATCTACGGCGGCATCGTCCTGGGCCGCGCCAAGCTCGACGTCTTCCCGGACTTCGTGCCGGCCCAGGTGGAGGTGCAGACCGACGCGCCGGGCCTCACGGCGGAACAGGTCGAGCAGCTGGTCACCCGGCCGGTCGAACAGGCGATCAACGGCTCCGCCGGGGTGGCGGCCTTGCGCTCGGAGTCCATCGCCGGCCTTTCCGTGGTGACCGTGAACTTCACCCAGGGCTCCGAGCCGTTCCGCGACCGCCAGGTGGTCTCCGAGGCGCTCAACGAGGTCGACAAGATGCCGGCCGGCGTGGCGGCGCCCAAGGTCACCCCGCTGACCTCGTCGACCATGGACCTGCTGAAGGTCGGCTTCACCAGCGACCGCCTGACGCCCATGCAGCTCAGGGACCTGGTGGACTGGACCGTGCGGCCGCGGATCCTCGCCGCCGACGGCGTCGCGCGGGCCACCGTCTATGGCGGCCAGTTGCGGCGCATCGAGGTGCGCGTCAAGCCGGCGGCGCTGGCCGCCAGGGACCTCAGCATCTCCGACGTGCAGGCGGCGGTGAAGGGGGCGGTGGGGGTGTCGGGCGGCGGCTACATCGACACGCCGCAGCAGCGGATCCTCATCGAATCCCGCGGCCAGGTGCAGAGCGCGGCCGACATCGCCGCGGTGGCGCTGCCGGTGGTCGCCGGCGCCGCGCCGGCCCGCATCGGCGACGTGGCCGAGGTGACGGACGGCCCGGCCCAGCTCAACGGCGACGCCCTGATCCTGGGGCGGCCCGGCGTGCTGCTCAGCATCTCCAGCCAGTACGGGGCCAACACCCTGGACGCGACCCACGCCGTGGAGGCCGCGCTGGCGGAAATGGCGCCGGCCCTGAAGGCGCAGGGCGTCATCGTCAACGCCGGCCTGCATCGGCCGGCGAACTTCATCTCCTCGGCGCTGAGCGGCATCGGCGACGACCTGGGCATCGGGGCGGTGCTGATCGCCGTGGTGCTGTTCCTGTTCATGCGTGACCTGCGCACCGTGGCGATCGCCTTCGTGTCCATCCCCCTGGCGCTGCTGACCGCGGTGGTGGTCCTCGACGCCATGGGCTCGACCCTCAACACCATGACCCTCGGCGGCCTCGCCGTGGCCCTGGGGGTGGTGGTGGACGACGCGGTGATCGGCACCGAGAACATCGTGCGCCGGCTGCGGACGCGGGCCGAGGGCGCGTCGCCCGTCGCCGTGGTGCTGGCGGCGTCCGTCGAGGTGCGGGCGCCGGTGCTGTACGCCACCCTGATGCTGGCGCTGGTGCTGTTGCCCGTGCTGCTGCTGCATGGGCTGCAGGGCGCGTTCTTCTCGCCGCTGGCGGCGGCCTTCATCATCGCGACGCTGGCGTCCCTGGCCGTGGCGGTGCTGCTGACCCCGCCGCTGGCGCTGCTGCTGCTGCAGGGCGCCGCGCTGCATGGGGAACCGGCCTTCCTGCGCCACACCAAGACCTTGCACCATCGGCTGCTGGTGCGCGCGATCGCCTCGCCCGGTCTGGCTCTGGCCACCATGGCGGTCGCCGCGGCCGTCACCGTGGCGGGTTTCATGATGTTCGATTCCGAGCTGCTGCCGAGCTTCCGCGAGGGGCATTTCGTGCTGGGCGTCTCCGGCCCGCCGGGCACCTCCCTGGGCGTCATGCGCGACTACGGGCAGCGGATCAGCAAGGAGCTCCTGGCGATCGACGGGATCGCCGATGTCGAGCAGCAGATCGGCCGCGCGGAAGGCGGGGAGGACACCTGGGGAACCGAGAAGAGCGAGTTCCACGTCGAGCTGAAGCCCAAGCTGTCGGGCCGCAAGCAGGATGCGATCCAGGCGCGCATCCACACGGTCCTGGACGGCTATCCCGGCCTGAAGACCGAGGTGCTGACCTTCCTGGGCGACCGCATCGGCGAGTCGCTGTCCGGGGAAACGGCCGCGCTGGCGGTGGGGATCTATGGCGCCGACCTCGACACCCTCGACAAGGTGGCGGGCGAGGTCGCCGCGGTGCTGAAGACGGTGCCGGGCGCCGTGGACGTCCAGGTGCAGACCCCGCCCTCGACCCCGGTGGTGCGCGTCGACCTCGACCTGCCGTCGCTGGCCCGGTTCGGAATTTCGCCGTCCGACGCGCTGGACGCTGTGGGCTCTGCCTACCAGGGGTCGACGGCGGCGGAGATCTTCAAGGAAAACAGAACCCTGGACGTCACCGTCACCACGACGCCGGACCTGCGCCGCGATCCCGAGGCGGTGGGCGACCTGATCATCCGGTCGGGCGCCGGCGCGGCGGTGCCGCTGCGGGCCATCGCCAAGGTCTATCTCGCCGAGGGGCGGACCTCGGTCAGCCACGACGGCGGCCGGCCGCGGCAGGTGGTGACGGCCAACCCCGCCCCGCGCGACACCGCCAAGGTCTCCAAGGCCGCGCAGGCGGCGATCGCCGCGCGGGTGAAGCTGCCGCCGGGGGTCTACCTCGACTACACCGGGACGGCGCAGGGCGCGCAGGCGGCGCGCAAGGAGTTGCTGTTCAACACCGCGCTGGCCATCGGCGGCGTGGTCGCCCTGTTGCTGCTGGCCTTCCAGAGCGGCCGCGCGACGATGCTGATCCTGGGCGCCACGCCCTTCGCCCTGCTGGGCGGGGTGATCGCCGTGGCGCTCACCGGGGGCAGCCTGTCGCTCGGCTCCCTGGTCGGGTTCGTGACCCTGTTCGGCGTCGCGGCGCGCAACTCGATCCTGCTGGTCGCCCATATCGAGCAGCTGATGGATCAGGAGGGGCATGACTGGTCGATCAACACGGTGCTGATCGCCACCCGCGAGCGGGTGACGCCGATCCTGATGACGGCGCTGGTCACCGGCCTCGGCGTCCTGCCGCTGGCGCTCGCAAGCGGGCAGGCGGGCCGCGAGATCCAGGGGCCGATGGCGGTGGTCATCCTGGGGGGCCTGATCACCTCGACGATCGCCAGCCTGGTGCTGCTGCCGGCGCTGGCCTGGCGCTACGCCCACCCGCCGTCGGATCGGGTCGGGGCCGCTTAGGGCCGCTTGGCGAGTTCCCGGGCGACGACGGGCGCGAGCTTGCCCGCGATGATCTGCACCCCCTGGGCGTTCGGGTGGATGGCGTCGCCCTGGTTCAGCGCGCCGTTGCGCGCGACGCCGGCCAGCAGGTCTGGATAGAGGGCCACGCCGTGGGCCCTGGCCAGGCCCTTGAAGACCGCGTCGAAGTCGCGCGCGTAGCCGGCGCCGAATTCCGGCGGCGGATGCACGCCGGCCAGGACGACGCCCATGTGGCGCTGTTTCAGCCGGGTGAGGATCTTGTCGAGGTTGGCGCGGGTGATCTTCGGGTCGACGCCCTGCAGGATGTCGTTGCCGCCCAGCGCCACCACCACGACCTGGGTGTCCGGCTGGATGCTGAAGTCCATGCGCGCCGCGCCGTCGCTGCTGGTGTCGCCGGAGACGCCGGCGCCGCGCACCACGTTGTGGACGCCGAGTTTCTCCAGGGCCAGGTGGAGCTGGATGGGCAGCGCGAGGTTGGCGGGCAGGCCTAGCCCGGCGGTGATCGAATCCCCCAGGATGGTCACCACCTGGCCGCGCGCGGCGAGCGCCCGGACCGGCGCCAGCGCCAGGCCCGCGGCCAACAGAGTTCGGCGGGAAATCGAGAGGGGTCGTGTATCGGCCATGCGTCTGTCCTATCTAGGTCATCGTGTACGCAACTTGAACGCCTGAAGGCCCGCATTGACCGAAACCGCCGCCGATCCGCTCGTCCTTGAGAACGTCTCGCTGACCCTGCCGTCGGCGGCGGGCCCGGTGGAGATCCTCAGGGGCCTCGATGTGACCGTGATAAGCGGCGAACGCGTGGCGCTCGTGGGCCCCTCGGGCTCGGGCAAGTCGTCGCTGATCGCGGTCGCCGCGGGCCTCGAGCGGCCCACCGGCGGGCGGGTGCTGCTGTTCGGCCAGGACCTGGCCGGCGTCGACGAGGACGGCCGCGCGCGCCTGCGCCGCGGCCGCGTCTCGCTGGTCTTCCAGAGCTTCCACCTGCTGCCCAACATGACGGCGGCGGAGAATGTCGCCGCCCCGCTGGAGATCGCCCGCACGCCCGGCGCCACGGAGACCGCCAAGGTCTGGCTCGACCGGGTGGGCCTGTCGGCCCGCGGCAGCCACTATCCGCACCAGCTCTCCGGCGGCGAGCAGCAGCGGGTGGCGCTGGCCCGCGCGCTCGCCTCGCGCCCGGCCCTGCTGTTCGCCGACGAGCCCACCGGCAACCTCGACGCCGCCAACGCCGCCCACGTGGCCGAGCTGATGTTCGACCTGGTGGCCGAGACCGGGGCGGCGCTGGTGCTGGTGACCCACGACGAGGCGCTGGCCGCGCGCGCCGACCGGGCCGTGCGCCTGCGTGACGGCCGCGTGGCGGACGCCGCGGCGTGACGCCGCTCTCCTTCCGCTTCGCCGGCCGCGAGCTGCGCGGCGGGGTGCGCGGGTTCCGCATCTTCCTGGCCTGCCTGGCGCTGGGCGTGGCCGCCATCGCCGCGGCCGGCTCGACGGCGGAGGCCTTCCGGCGGGGCCTCGCCAGCCAGGCCAGCGAGATCCTCGGCGGCGACCTGGCGCTGACCATCCGCCAGCGCGGCTTTTCGCCCGCCGAACAGACCGTCCTGCAGAAGGAGGGCCGGGTTTCCTATTCGGTCGGCTCGATCGCCATGGCCCAGGCGCCGTCCGGCGAGCGGCGGCTGATCGAATTCCGCGGGGTGAACGAGACCTATCCGCTGGCCGGCAAGGTGACGCTGAAGGGCGCATCCTCGCTGCAGGCGGCCATCGCCCCGGTCGGCGGGGTGGCCGGCGCCGTGGTCGAGCAGCCGCTGCTCGACCGGCTGCACATGAAGCTCGGCGACCGGTTCCTGGCCGGCAACCTGCCGCTGCAGGTCCGCGGCGTCCTGATGGAGGAGCCGGACCGGCTGTCGCGCGGCTTCGCGCTCGGTCCGCGGGTGATCACCAACCTCGCGGCCCTGCAGAAGGGCGGGTTCATGGATCCCGGCCTGCCGTTCGGCGAGACGGCGCGGGTGGCGCTGCCGCCCGGCGCGCCGCTGGAGGCGGCCAAGACGCGGTTGCGCAAGGCCCTGGGCGGCGCGCCGCGCATCCGCGACCGCGAGGACGCCGCGCCCGGCATCCACCGGCTGATCGACCAGCTGGAGTACTTCCTGGGCTTCATCGGCCTGGCCTCGCTGGTGGCCGGCGGCCTGGGCGTGTTCGGCGCCGTCAGCGCCTACCTGGAGGCGCGCAAGCCGGTGATCGCCACCCTCAAGGCCCTGGGCGCCGAGGGGCAGCTGGTCCGCGACATCTACCTGATACAGATCGCGCTGCTGGCGGCGCTGGGCGTCGCCATCGGCCTGGCGGTGGGCGCCGCCGCGCCGCTGGTGATGGGCGTGCTGGTCAAGGACAACCTGCCGATCCCGGCCCTGTTCGCGGTCTATCCCTGGCCGTTGGCCAAGGCCGCGGCCTTCGGCCTGCTGTCGGCCGCCGCCTTCTCGCTGGCGCCGCTGGGCCGGGCGCGGTCCACGCCGCCGGCCAGCCTGTTCCGCAGCGACCTTTCCGGGCGCCTGCAGATCGGGCCGGAGATCGTGGGCGCGGTGCTGGCCGCCGGCGGGCTTGCGGCCATGGCGGTGGTCACCGCCCCGACACCGATGGCGGCCGGCGTCATGATCGCCGGCGTGGCGGTCTCCTTCGGCCTGCTCTGGGTGCTCGGCTGGGGCTCGGCCTGGGCGGCCGGGAAGGCGAGGGCCGGCGCCCACGGACCCTTGCGGATCGGCCTCGCCAACCTCGCCGGCCCGCACTCCGCGGCCCGCACCGCCTCGCCCGCCATCGGCCTGGGCGTGGCCCTGCTGGCCGCCGTGGTGCTGATCCAGTCGTCGCTGCTCAACCAGGTGGCCGAGGTCGCGCCGCGCACCGCCCCGGCCCTGGTGTTCACCGACATCCCCGGCGACCGCACCGCCCAGTTCGACGCCGCCGTGGCCCGCGCCTTCGGCCGGCCGCTGACGCCCAAGACCTATCTGCGCGAGCCTTTCGTCAGCGGCCGGATCACCAAGGTGCGCGGGGAGGCGGTGGACGCCTCGAAGATCGACCGCCGGGACCGCTGGGCCTACGACAGCGACGTCTCGATGTCGGCGATCGGCCCGGCGCCCGAGGACGCCGGCGTCACCGAGGGTCGCTGGTGGCCTGCGAACTACGCCGGCCCTGCGCTGGTGGCCATGGATGTCGACGTGGCGCGGGGCAAGCAGATCAAGGTCGGCGACGCGATCACCCTGTCGGTGCTGGGCCGCGACATCGACGCCCACGTGGCGGCGCTGCGCAAGGTGGACTTCGGCGGCTTCGGCGCGAGTTTCCCGCTGGTGGTGACCCCCCAGGCGGTGGCCGGCGCCAACCTGCGTCAGGTGGCGATCGCCAAGGCGTCTAAGGCCCAGGAGGCGGCCGTGATCCACGAGCTGGGCCGCGAGTTCCCGACGGTGAACGTGGTCTCGGTGCGCGAGCAGCTGGAGGCGGCCACCGACCTCTTCGACCGCCTGGCGCTGGCCGTCCGCGGGGCCGCGGCGGTCGCCGCCCTGGCGGGCCTGCTGGTGCTGGCCGGGGCCATCGCCGCCCGCGCGCGCGCCAGGACCCGCGAGGCCGCCACCCTGAAGGTGCTGGGCGCCTCGCGGGCGCAGATCCTCAGCGCCTATGTGCTGGAATATGGCGCGGTGGGCGTGATCGCCGGCGCGGCGGGCGTGGCGCTGGGCTATGCCGCGGCCTGGCCGGTGGTGGTCAAGGTGTTCCACGCCAAGTGGAGCATGGACTGGGCGGGCGTCGCGGCCCTGGTCGGCGCGGCCGCGCTGGTGGCCGGCATCGGCGGCCTGCTCGCCGCCTTCCAGGCGCTCTCCAAGCGCCCCGCGCCGGCCCTGCGGGCCGAATAGCCGTGGTCGACGCGGCCACCGTGCGGCGCCTGGCGCTGGCGCTGCCGGAGACCGAGGACCGCTGCACGGCCCTGCGCCTGGCCTTCGAGGTGCGCGGCAAGGGCTTCGCCTGGAGCTTCAACGAGCGGGTCCACCCCAAGAAGCCCCGCGTGCCCCGGATCGACATCCTGGCCGTCCGCTGCCCCTTCGAGACCAAGGAGATGCTGATCGAGGCCGCGCCCGACCGCTTCTTCGACGACGACCACTACCGCGGCTTCCCGGCCGTGCTGGTGCGGCTGGAGGTCATCGAGCGGGACGAACTCGCGGGCCTCTTTCGCGGCGCCTGGCGGCAGGTGGCGCCGAAGCCGCTGCTGAAGGCCCATCCGGAGGTCTAGGCGAAGCCGCTGAGGTCCGGCGCGCGGCCGTTCCAGCCGGAGACGGCCTCGAACGCCGCGCCCAGGGAGACCACGGTCGCCTCGTCGCGGGGCCGGCCGAGGATCTGCAGGCCGGCCGGCATGCCGCCGCCGTTCAGGCCGCAGGGCACGCTGATCCCCGGCAGGTCGAGGTAGTTGGCCGCCCGGGTCAGGCGGCTGAGCGGCGAGGTGGTCTCGTCGATCTCGTCCATCGGCGGGCCGGGGATCGGGCAGGTGGGGGTGACGAGGCCGTCGTAGGCCGCCAGCCAGGCGTGGAACTGGGCCTGGTCGTCGGCGCGCTGGGCGTGGGCCTGGGCCAGGCGGTCGTCGGAGATGTCGCGCCCGACCTCGAAGCGCTTGACGATCCACGGGTCCATGACCTTGCCGTGGGTCTCGATCCGCTCGCGCCAGATCCGCCAGCCCTCGCCGGCCATCAGGAGGCCGTTGGGCGCGAAGCTCTCGTCCAGCGCCTTGGGCGGGCGCACCATCTGCACCGTGACGCCGGTCTTGCGCAGGCGGTCGAGCGCGGCGAGGTAAAGGCGGCCGACGTCGGCGTCGACGTCGCCCAGATGCTCCAGCGGGATGGCGGCGAGCCGGCGGCCCTCCACGTCGGCGCCGAGCGCGGCCTCGGCGTCGAAGGGGTCGCGCACGGCGGCCTCGCCATCCGGTCCGGAGATCACGCCCAGCATCCGCGCGGCGGTCGCCACGTCCCTGGCCAGCGCGCCCACCGTGTCGAGCGAAGGCGCCAGCGGATGGACGCCCGTCAGGCTGACCAGGCCGCGGCCGGGCTTCAGCCCTACCACGCCGCAGGTCGCCGCCGGGATGCGCACCGATCCGCCGGTGTCGCTGCCCAGCGCCGCCTCGACGAGGCCCGCCGCCACCGCCACCGCCGAGCCGGAGGAGGATCCGCCCGGCGCGCGATGGATCTTGGCGTCCCAGGGATTCCAGGGCGCCCCGACCGCCCGGTTGGTCCCCCAGCCGCCGTAGGCCAGCTCCACGGTCTGGGTCTTGCCGGCCGCCCGCCAGCCGGCGTCGAGCAGCTTTTGCACCACCACCGCGTTGGCCGCGGGGCTCTGCGCCAGCGGGACCTTTGCGCCGCCGCCGGTGGGGACGCCGGTCACGTCGAACAGGTCCTTGATCGCAAAGACCGGCCCCTCGCCCTCGCCCAGCGGCGGGTCGAACACGCGCACAAAGGCCTTCAGGCGGCCGTCGTAGCGACGGATGCGGTCGAGGGCTTCGTCGGGGGACATGAAGCTTCCTTTGCAGGCCGCGCGACTATTGCCGGTCCTTGGTCAGGAAACCAGATGACGCGCGCGCCTTGCTGTGGCTTTTCCTTATGCCGCAATGACCGCCCAGGCGTCCGATCAGCTTCGAGCCACCGTCCGGTTCCTGGGCCGGGTGCTCGGCGACGTGATCCGCGCCGAGGACGGCGAGGCGGTGTTCAATCAGATCGAGGATATCCGCCAGGCCTCGGTGGCCTTCCACCGCAAGGGCACGCCGGCGGCGGCCAAGGCCATGGCCGAACGGCTGGAAGGGCTGAGCCTGCCCGAGACGGTGCGTTTCGCCCATTCGTTCGCCTGCTTCCTGCAGATCACCAACATCGCCGAGGACGAGATCCAGCGCCGCCGCGGCCGGGCCGGCGACGCGCGCAGCGACACCCTGGCGGGCGCGCTCCGCAGCCTGGCGGCCGATGGGGTCGGCGCCGAGGCGGTGGTGGAGCTCTTGCGCCACGCCCTGATCGCCCCGGTGATCACCGCCCACCCGAGCGAGGTGCGCCGCAAGAGCGTGCTGGACCGGGTCGGGACCATCTCCGACGACCTCGACGCCTACGACCACGCGCGCACCGAGGCCGAGCGGCGGACTATCGAACTCAGGCTGGTCCGCCAGGTCTCGATCTTCTGGCGCACCCGGCAGTTGCGGCCCGTGAAGCCCGGGGTGAAGGACGAGATCGAGAACGCCGTCTCCTATTTCGAGCGCAGCTTCCTGCCGGAGCTGCCCCGGCTCTACGCCCATTGGCTGGAGGTGCTGGGCGAACCCAAGGGCCTGACCAGCTTCCTCAGGGTAGGCTCCTGGGTCGGCGGCGACCGCGACGGCAACCCCTTCGTCACCGCCGACGTGATGCGCGACGCCATGCGCTGGCAGTCGCGCGCGGCGCTCAGGACCTATCTCGACCAGATCCACGCCCTGGGCGCGGAGCTCTCCATCTCGGCGCGGCTGGCGGCGGTGACGCCTGACCTGCAGGCGCTGGCCGACGCGGCCCATGACGCCTCGGCGCAGCGGGCGGACGAGCCCTATCGCCAGGCGCTGACCGGGATCTACGCCCGGCTGGCGGCGACCTATCCGGCGCTGACCGACGAGCCGCCGATGCGCGCGGCGGCGACCGTCGCGCCGGCCTACGAGAGCCCCGACGAGCTGAAGGCGGACCTGGAGACCGTGCTCGCCAGCCTGATCGCCGAGCATGGGCCGGCGTTCGCCTACGGCGACCTGCCCAACCTGATCCGCCAGGTCGACACCTTCGGCTTCCACCTGGCGCGCCTGGACATGCGCCAGAACTCCTCGGTCCACGAGCGCACCGCCGCCGAACTCCTGAAGGTCGCCGGGGTCTGCGCCGACTACGCGGCCCTGGACGAGCCGGCGCGGATCGAACTGCTGGTGGCGGAGCTCGGGCACGGCCGCCTGCTGCACTCGCCCTACGAGACCTACAGCGCGGACACGACGCGGGAGTTCGACATCCTGCGCACCGCGGCCACGGTGAAGCGGCTCTACGGCAAGGACGCCATCCGGGCCTATATCGTCTCGAACACCACCTCGGTGTCGGACCTCCTGGAGGTCTATCTGCTCCTGAAGGAGGTGGGGCTGTTCACCCCCGGCGAGGCGCCGCGCACCCAGATCTTCGCCGAGCCGCTGTTCGAGACCATCGCCGACCTGCGCGCGGCGCCGGAGACGCTCAAGGCCTATCTGGCCCTGCCGCTGATCCGCAAGCTGGTGGAGCCGATCGGCATCCAGGAGGTGATGATCGGCTATTCGGACAGCAACAAGGACGGCAGCTACCTGACCTCGACCTGGGAGCTCTACAAGACCTCCCGCACCCTGGCCTCGGTCGCCAAGGACGAGGGACTGCGGCTGCAGCTCTTCCACGGCCGCGGCGGGGCGGTCGGCCGGGGCGGCGGCTCGACCTACGACGCCATCCTGGCCCAGCCTCAGGGGACCGTGAACGGCCGCATCCGGATCACCGAGCAGGGCGAGGTGGTGGCCAACAAGTACGCCGATCCGGAGCTCGCCCGCCAAAGCCTGGAGACCATCACCGCCGGCGTGGTGCTGGCGTCCCTGCGCAAGGCGCCGCCCGCCGACGTCACCGGGCCGCGCGGCGAGGCCATGGACGCGCTCTCCGCCCGGGCGATGGCCGCCTATCGCGCGCTGGTGCACGAGACGCCGGGGTTCGTGGACTACTTCTATGGCGCGACCCCGATCAGCGAGATCGCCGACCTGAACATCGGCTCGCGCCCCACCTCGCGCCAGGCGACGCGCAGCATCGGGGGCCTGCGGGCCATCCCCTGGGTGTTCTCCTGGGCCCAGAGCCGCGCCATGCTGCCCGGCTGGTACGGCTTCGGCTCGGCGGTCGATCAGGGCGGCGTGTCCCTGGACGCCCTGGCCGAGCTGCACGCGACCTGGCCGTTCTTCTCCTCGGCGCTGGCCAACCTGGAGATGGTGCTGGCCAAGGCCGACATGGCCATCGCCGGCCGCTATGCCGGCCTGGTCGAGGACCGCGCGCTGGCCGACCGCGTGTTCGGCCAGATCCGCGCGGAATGGGAGCGGACCAACGCGGCGCTGCTCAAGATCACCGGCCAGTCGACGCTGCTGGAGAAGGATCCGGACCTGGCCGCCGCCATCCGCTCCCGCCTCCCGTACATCGACCCGCTCAACCACCTGCAGATCGAGCTGATCCGCCGCCGCCGGCGCGGCGACGCGGACGACGCGGTGAAGGACGGCATCCACCTGACCATCAACGGCATCGCCGCGGGGTTGCGGAACACCGGCTGAAGCCGGGACAGCAGGGGAGGGAGCAGAGATGACGACCCGACGCGACTATCTGGGGCTGACGGCGGCCGCCGGGCTCACGCTGGCCACTGCGCCCGCGCGCGGCGCCGAGGTCTCCAAGGCGAAGACGAAGCTGCGCCTCCTGATCCTCGGCGGCACCGGCTTCATCGGGCCGCATGAGGTCCGCTACGCCCTGGCGCGCGGCCACGAGGTGACGATCTTCAATCGCGGCAAACAGCCCAAGGACTGGCCGGGCCACGTCGAGGAGCTGCTCGGCGACCGCAACACCGGCGACCTGAAGAGCCTGGAGGGCCGCGAGTGGGATGTCTGCATCGACAATCCCACCACCCTGCCGGCCTGGGTCCGCGACGCGGGGCGGGTGCTGAAGGGCAAGGTCAGGCGCTACATCTTCGTCTCGACCATCTCGGTCTATGCGGGCAACGAGGCGCCGGCCGACGAGACCGCGCCGCTGGCCGCCTACAAGGGCGCCGACCCCATGGCGGAGACGCAAGGCTCCGTGGCCAAGAGCCCGGCGCTCTACGGCCAGCTCAAGGCGCTGAGCGAGGCCGAGGCGCGCAGGCAGTTCGGCGAGGCGGCCACGACCATCGTCCGTCCCGGGCTCATCGTCGGCCCCGGCGACGAGACCGACCGCTTCAGCTACTGGCCCGTGCGGCTGGCCAATCCCGGCGGGCGCTGGGGACCCGAGGTCCTGGCGCCGGGCGACGGCGCCGACCCCGTGCAATTCGTCGACGCCCGCGACCTGGCCGAGTGGATCGTGCGCATGGCCGAGAGCGGGGCCCCGGGGGTATTCAACGCCACGGGGCCGGCGCGTCCGCTGGCGATGGCTGACTTCCTCAAGGGCGTCGCGGCCGGCGTGCAGGCGAACCCGAAGCTCACCTGGGTCGCCACGAAATTCCTGGAGGACCACAAGGTCGCGGCCTGGAGCGACCTGCCGGTCTGGATTCCGGGCCAGGGCGAGACGGCCGGCTTCCATCGGCGCGCGATCGGCCGGGCGCTGAAGGCCGGCCTGACCTATCGTCCGTTGCCGGTCACCGCCGCCGACACGCTGACCTGGTTCAAGACCCTGCCCGCGGAGCGCCAGGCCAAGCTGCGGTCGGGCCTGACGCCGGAGCGTGAGACGGCCTTGCTGGCCGAGTGGAAAGCGAAGGCCTGATGGCCAATCTCTACGACATCCTGGCCGCGGGCTTCCCGGCGGACCGCGCCGGGCCGGCCTTCCTGCTGAGCGACGGGGCGGCGGTGAGCTATGGCCAGTTGGAGGCCGGCGCGGCGGCCGTGGCGGGCTATCTGGTCGAAAACGGCGTGCAGCCCGGCGACCGCGTGGGCCTGCAGGTGGAGAAGTCCGTCGAGGCGGTGATGATCTACCTGGGCGTCCTGAAGGCCGGGGCGGTGTTCCTGCCGCTCAACGCCGCCTACACCCCCGCCGAGGTGGCCTATTTCGTGGGCGACGCCGAGCCCGCCGCCTTCGTGATCGACGCCTCCGAATATATGGCCGCCGCGCGCATGGCCGCCCCGCTGGCCGACGCCGTCGCGCGCGACGACGCCGACCTCGCCTGCCTGATCTACACCAGCGGCACCACAGGCCGCTCCAAGGGCGCCATGCTGAGCCACGGGGCGCTGGCGGCCAACGCGCTGGCGCTGCACCGGGCCTGGGGCTTCGGCGCGGACGACGTGCTGCTGCACGCCCTGCCGATCTTCCACGTCCACGGCCTGTTCGTCGCCATGCACTGCGCCTTCCTGTCGGGCGCGCCGATGGTCTGGCTGCCGCGGTTCGAGGACGCCCAGGTGCTGGCCGGCCTGGCGCGATCGACGGTGATGATGGGCGTGCCGACCTTCTACACCCGCCTGCTGGCCAATCCGGAGTTCACCGCCGAACGCGCGGCGCACATGCGCCTGTTCATCTCCGGCTCCGCGCCGCTGCTGGAAAGCACCTTCGCCGAGTTCGAAGCGCGCACCGGCCAGCGCATCCTGGAGCGCTACGGCATGAGCGAGGCGGTGATCATCACCTCCAATCCGCTGGACGGCGAGCGCATCCCCGGCAGCGTCGGCTATCCCCTGCCGGGCGTGGACCTGCGCATCGGCGGCGGCGAGGCGACCGGGGTCATCGAGATCCGCGGGCCCAGCGTCTTTTCCGGCTACTGGCGGATGCCGCAGAAGACCGCCGAGGACTTCACCGCCGACGGCTTCTTCATCACCGGCGACGTGGGGCGCCAGGACCCGGACGGGCGGGTGTGGATCTCGGGCCGGGCCAAGGACCTGATCATCTCCGGCGGCTACAACGTCTATCCCAAGGAGATCGAGCTCGTGCTCGACGAACTGCCCGGCGTCGCCGAGAGCGCCGTGGTCGGCGTGCCCCACCCGGACTTCGGCGAGGGCGTGGTGGCGGTGGTGATCGGGGCCAAGGGCCAGATGGCCGACGAGGCGGCGATGATCGCCGAATGCCGTCGCCAGCTCGCGCCCTACAAGTCGCCCAAGCGGGTGGTCTTCGTGGACGACCTGCCGCGCAACGCCATGGGCAAGGTGCAGAAGAACCTGCTACGCGAGCGCTACACGGACCTGTTCAAGGCCGGCTGAACCAAGGGGAGGGATGAGCATGGACCTGCAGCTCAAGGGCAAGGTGGCCGTCGTCACCGGCGGCACGCGCGGCATCGGCCGTTCGATCGCCGAGACTTTCGCCGACGAGGGCGCGAAGGTGGCCATCTGCGCGCGCAACGCCGATCAGGTGGCCGAGACGGTCAAGGCGCTGGAAGGCCGCGGCGTGAAGGCCTGGGGCGCGGTGGTGGACATCGCCGACGGGCCCGCGCTGCAGGCCTTCGTCAGAGAGGCGGCGGCGAAGCTGGGCGGCCTCGACGTCCTGGTCTCAAACGCCAGCGCGCTGGTCCAGGGCAATACGGAAGCCGACTGGCAGGCGATGTTCGACATCGACATGCTGGGCGCCGTGCGCACCTGGGAGGCGGCCAAGCCGCTCCTGACCGAGGCGGCCGCGAAGACCGGCGACGCGGCCTTCATCATCACCTCGTCGGTCTCGGCGGTGAATTCGGACAGCCCGTCGTCCTATGGCGCGATGAAGGCGGCGCTGATCCACTTCGCCAAGGGCGTGGCGCGCCAGAACGCGGCGGCCAAGGTCCGCTGCAACGTGGTCTCGCCGGGCACGGTGTATTTCGAAGGCGGCGTCTGGGGGAACGTGAAAACAAGCATGCCGGGCTTCTTCGACCAGATGATCAAGCGCAATCCGACCGGCCGTATGGCCACGCCCGAGGAGATCGCCGCAGCCACGGTGTTCCTGGCCAGCCCGCGCTCGGCCTTCACCACCGGCATCAACATGATCGTCGACGGCGCCATCACCCAGCGCGTGAATTACTAGGCGTAAGGCATTGAACTACGACTACTATGAGCTTCTCTTGAAGCGCGATCGGACCGCCCAGCGGGCGCTGGCCGACCACGTGCGCGGGGCGCTCGGCCCGGCGGCGGTGGCGGTGTTCGCGCCGCTGCTGGGGTTCGCCTCGAACCAGGCGCTGGTGCTGACCGAGGGCGCGGCGGCTTCCGAGGCGGTGATGCGCGCGCCCGGCGTGGTCTCGGCCGAGCGCCATCGCCTGACCCCGACGATCCGCCCCGCCGACGGCGCGCGGCCGGGGCCCCTGGGCGTCTATGTCCACAACTGGTTCACGATCGACGCGGCCGGCTTCGACGAGTTCGTGAAGCTGTCCGGCGAGGCCTGGCCGGACTTCGAAAGCCATTTCGAAACGAAGATCTTCGGCCTGTTCGCCGCCGAGCCCAGCAAGGACGACCTGATGGAGGGCGCGCGCCGGCTGCTGCTGATGACCGGCTACCGGGACCTCAACGAATGGCAGAAGAGCCGCAATCCGGCGGAGACCGCGCGCAACGCCTTCGCCCGCCGCCGCGACCTGACCCGGGTCTCGCTGGCCCGGGCCTGCGTCCTGGTCCCGACGGCCTGAAGGGGGAGGCGAGATGGCCCAGGCTGCGCTCTCGGGTCTGAAGGTGCTGGACTGCACCCACGTGATCGCCGGGGCCTATTGCTCGCTGATCCTGGCGGACCTCGGCGCCGACGTGGTGAAGATCGAGCCGCCGGCCGGGGAGAGCACGCGCGTCCTGCGCTCGACGGGCGATGGCGCCGCCTTCCGCGCCTTCGACTTCGTCAACCGCAACAAGCGCGCCATCGCCCTCGACCTCGCCACGCCGCGCGGCGCAGGCGTGGTCCGCAAGCTCGCGGAGACGGCGGACGTCTTCGTGGAGAACTACCGGCCGGGCGCCCTCGACCGCATGGGTCTGGGCTACGCCGAGCTGTCGAAGATCAATCCGCGGCTGGTCTACTGCTCGGTGTCGGGCTTCGGCCTGGACGGGCCCTACCGCAACCGCGGCGGCTTCGACCTGATCGCCCAGGCGATGAGCGGCCTGATGAGCTTCGTCGGCGAGACCGGCAGCCAGACGCCCTGCTCGACGGCGGTGCCCATCTCCGACCTCAACGCCGGGATGTTCGGGGCGGTCGGCATACTGGCCGCGCTGCAGAGCCGCCATGTCACCGGCAAGGGTCAGCATGTGGAAAGCTCGCTGCTGGAATCGGCGCTGGCCTACACGATCTGGGAGACCGGCATGTACCTGACCACCGGGGCGGTCCCGCAGCGCACCGGCACGCGCCACCGCCTGGCCGCGCCCTACGAGGCGCTGAAGACCGCGGACGGGCACCTGGTGGTGGGCGTGAACAGCGAGCGGCTCTGGCGGCGGTTCTGCGAGGCCCTGGGCGAGCCCGGGCTGGCGGACGAGCCGGGCTTCGCGCGCCCGAACCTGCGGCTGGAGAACCGCGACGCCCTGCAGGCGCGCCTCGAGGCGATCCTGGCCCGCGACGCGACCGCCAACTGGGTCCTGAAGCTGGAGGCCGTCGGCGTGCCGGCCGGGCCGCTGAACACGATCGCCCAGGCCTGGGACGACCCGCAGGTCAAGGCCCGCGGCCTGCTGGCCGAGGTGGCCGGCCGACGCTTCGTGCGCACGCCGATCAAGCTGCACGACACTCCGGTCGAGCTCCGCCGCGGACCCGCCGAGGTCGGCGAGCACACCCGCCAGGTGCTGGCCGAGGCGGGCTTTGCGAGCGACGACATCGAGGCGCTGATCGCCGAGGGCGCGGCGGCCGTCGAGCGAAAGGAAATCCCCGCATGAGCGGCGCGGTCCACGTCCACCCGGTCAACGACGCCGTGGTCCTCCTGGAGATCGACAACCCGCCGATGAACCCGCTGGGCGTCGAGATGCGCCAGACCTTCATGGAGGCGCTCGACCAGGTGGAGGCGAACCAGGCGCTGCGCTGCCTGATCGTCACCGGCAAGGGCAAGGCGTTCTGCGCCGGCGACGACCTGAAGAGCGTCGGCCCGGCCGGCGAGGACCTGGCGGGCTTCGGCCGGCTGCTGGACCGGCTGGAGGCGACGCGGGTCCCGGTGGTCGCCGCGGTGAATGGCTGGTGCGTCGGGGGCGGCTTCGAACTGGCGCTCTGCTGCGACATCCGGCTGGCCGCCACCGAGGCGAAGTTCGTCTGCGCCGGCGTCAACGTCGGGCTGATGGCCTCCACCTACCGCCTGCCCAGGCTGATCGGGGTGTCGCGCGCCAAGGCGATGCTGCTCACCGGCCTGCCGCACGACGCCGAGACCGCCGAGCGCTACGGCCTGGTCACTGGCCTGCATGCGCCGGGCGACCTGCGCGGCGCCGCCATCGCGCTCGCCGAGCGGATCGCCAGCCGCGCGCCGCTGTCGGTGGAAGCCACCAAGCGCACCGCCGGTCGCGCGCCCGACCTGTCGCCGCAGGAGGCCGCCGCCATGGCCGCGCCGGAATTGCGCATCCTGCGCCGCTCGGCGGACCACAAGGCCGCCGTGGCCGCCTTCCGCGAGCGCCGCGACCCGGTCTTCACGCGCAGCTAGGCGCGGCCCCGCTCAGCCGGCCCGCGATCCGCCCAGCAGGCGGCCGAGCCAGGTCTCCCGCACGGGCGGCAGGAACGCGCGCTTGTGGAAGTAGGAGCCGCCGCCATAGCGCACGCGCTCGAAATTCGGATCGCGGCTGGCCGTCGACTTGGGGAGCGCGGCGTAGTGGCAGACGAGGCTCTTGCGGGTCGGCGGCTCGGCGTCCGGCGCCGCGATTGCGCCGCCCGCATGGACCAGGTCGCCGTGCCAGAACAGCATGTCGCCCTGGTCGGCTTCGAAGGTCACGGGCTCGCAGCCATTTTCGCGGCACAAGGTATCGAGCGCGCGGGCATAGGCGGCGTAGTCGTGCTCCAGCTCCCAGCTCAGGTCGGGCTTGGGAACGCGGTGCGAGCCTGGGTAGATGATCAGCGCGCCGTTGCGGACGCTCGACGGCTCCAGCGCGAACCAGGACGCCACCAGCGTCTCGCGATCGTAGTCATGGGCGTGCGGCGGGGCGACCAGCTTCTTGTCCGAATGCGCGCCCTGCTCGCTGGAGAACTTGTAGGTCAGGGTCTGCAGGCAGGTCGGCGCCGCGCCCTTGTACCAGTGCTTCAGGAACCGGCTCACGACCGGTGCGAGCATCAGCTGGCGCGCTTCCGACACGTGGCTTTCAATGTCGATGATCCGCGGCAGCTTCTTGCCGTCCAGCGGCGTGTCGGTCCCGGTGTAGATGTTGCCGTACATTGTATAGGTAAGATTGTCGTTGTGGGCGATGGCGTCTTCCACGCGCGACCAGAAGCTGCCGGACAGTGCCTGTGGGATGACGTTCCTGAAGACGACGTAGCCCCAGCGATCGAAATACTCCGCCGCCGCCCGAATTTCCGTCGTGTCGAACTTACGCATCAGCACCATCGCCGTCTGGATTCGTTCCCGCAGCGCCGCGTTTGCGGCCGGCGCGCGGCGGCGGCCCGCCAACGCCCTGGCCGAACCGCTCCGTCGCCTTCTAGCGTCCCGGGAGACTCAGGTCATCCCCCAGGCCCGCCGGCGCGGCTGGGCTGGCGGCGACCAGCGCGGCCTTGCGAAGCCAGGCGATGAACCGAACATAACCGCGACCTCAGACCCGGTTCAGCGGACGGGGCGCTAAATCCGGTCCATCAGCGGCGCCGACCCTCGGCTCCGCCCGATCAAAGGACTGGAGAACGACATGAAAGCCGCCGCAATTTCTGGCGCCGTGATCGCCGCCCTGGCGGCCGGCGCTCTGGCCACCCCCACCTTCGCGCAGCCCTACCGCAGCTACGCCTACGACAACGGCTGCCAGACGCGCAGCGACGGGACCGCAGGCGCGGTGATCGGCGGCATCGCCGGCGCCCTACTGGGCTCCAACCTCGCCAGCCATCACGGCGGCCGGGCCGGCGGCGCGGCGATCGGCGGCGTCGCAGGCGCCCTGATCGGCAACAGCATCGCGCGCAGCAACGACGGCTGCCGCACCTACAGCCAGGCCTACCGGGCGCCGGTCTACGGCTACCGCGACCGCTACGCCTCCGGCTATGGCGACAGCTACGCCTACCGCGACAACAGTCGCTACCAGGCCTACGGCGACGACGACCGTTACCAGGCCTATCGCGACACCCGCTACGAGCGGCCGGCCTACGACCGCTATCACCGGGACTATCGCTACGGCTACTAGCCTCGATTGAGGCCCGGCCGGCGGCCGCGTCCAGCGATGGGCGCGGCCGTTTTCCTGCGTGGGCCTAGGCGGCGACAGGGCCGAGGGTCTCGTCGAAGAGCTGGCGCATCGCGGCCCAGGACCGGCGGTCGGCCACGGCGTCGTAGGCGAACCCGTCCCACTTCAGCGCGTCGATCTCGGGGTTGGTGAAGCTGTGCGCGACGCCGCCCATCACCAGCATCTGCCAGTCCACGCCGCCGGCGGTCATCTCGGCGGCGAAGGCGTCGCGGTGTTCGGCCCGGACGATCGGATCGTCGGCGCCCTGGCAGACCAGCACCTTGCCGCCGATCGCCTTGGCGTCTTCCGGCCGTGTGGTCGAAAGCGCCGCGTGGAAGCCCACTACGCAGGCGACGTCGGCGCCGCTGCGCGCCAGCTCCAGCACCGTCGTGCCCCCGAAGCAGAAGCCGATGGCCGCGAGGCGGCCGGGATCGACGTGCGCATGCCGCCTCAGGACGTCCAGGGCGGCGGCGGCGCGGGCGCGCAGCTCCGGCAGGTCGGCCATCAGGGCGCGCAGCATCGCCTGATTGCGCTCCAGCGGCGCGCCGACCACGCCGTAGATGTCCATGGCGAAGGCCACATAGCCGAGCTCGGCCAGCATCAGCGCGCGGTCCTTGGTGGGCTGCGAGAGGCCGTTGCCCTCGTGGGCGACCAGGACGCCGGGCGCCCGGCGGCCTTGCGAGCCATCGGCCAGATAGCCGGTGAACGAGGTTTCGCCGACCGTGTAGACGATGGGTTGCAGCTCCATGTCGTTCCCCCTTCCGATCGATCCCTAAGCGCTGACGTGGTCGAACAGCCCGGCGTCGTAGTCGCGGACGGCGTCGACGATCTCCTGGCGGGTGTTCATCACGAAGGGCCCGTGGGCGACGACCGGCTCGCCCAGCGGCTCGGCGTGGCCGAACAGCACCCGCGCGCCCTTGGCGGCGACCATCTCCAGCATGTCGCCCTCCAGGTCGAACTGCGCGAGCGTCCAGGCCGGAACCGCCGTCCCGCCCACCTTCACCTCGCCGGAGACCACGTAGAGGAAGACGTTGCGTCCGCCCAGCGAGCCGAACCCCGCCCGCCCGCCGGCCGCAAGCTCGATGGTGGTCATGAAGACCCCGGTCAGCGACGGGATCGGGCCGGCGTGGCCGCCCCAGGCGCCGGAGATCAGGTTCACCGTGGCCTTGCCCTGGTCGACCCGGATCGCCGGGATCTCCGCCGCCTGCAGGCCCAGATAGCGCGGCGGGCTCATCTTCAGGCGGCCGGGCAGGTTGATCCAGAGCTGCAGGAGCTCCAGCGGCCCGCCGGTCTGCTTGAAGTCCTCGGGGGAGACCTCGGCGTGCACCAGGCCGGAGCCGGCGGTCATCCACTGCACGCCGCCGGCCCGGATGACGCTCTCGTGGCCCGCGGAGTCCCGGTGCGCCAGCTCGCCCTGCAGGATGAAGGTGACGGTCTCGAAGCCGCGGTGCGGGTGTGGTCCGAACGGCAGGCCCTGGTTGTCCGGGCCATAGGTCTGCGGCCCGTGGTGGTTCAGGAACAGGAACGGATCGACCTGTTCCAGGCCCGGCTGCGGCACGGGGCGCCGGGTGATCAGGTCGCCGATGTCGTCGCGATGGGCGGGGTGCAGGGCTTGGACGGTCTTGACGCTCATGACCGTCCATATAGGCGGTTTGCGGGACTTGCGAAGCCGGGGCCCTCGGGCTCATGACAGAGG
>Ga0207695_10001220_pt1 | contig 44065 bp, 35 predicted proteins | sample KBSC54metaG_FD_184354 | JGI IMG/M metagenome (GOLD analysis project Ga0207695, IMG submission 184354) | Corn rhizosphere microbial communities from Kellogg Biological Station, Michigan, USA - KBS C5-4 metaG (SPAdes) (version 2) | ecosystem: Host-associated > Plants > Roots > Rhizosphere > Soil...
CAATGCGTTTGCCTGGTTGAATGGGATCTCGGCACTCGATGCTCCATCTGGAGCCAAGCCGAGAAAACCCGGATAGAAGTCTAAAGCCATCACCGCTTGACAAGCCCGGCTTCATAGAAGTAAGCGGATTAGCGCGAGACTGCGCCAATCCGCTTACTTCGTGCGCGGCTCTTTCATTCTCGCTCCGCTCGCGATGTCCAAGGCTTTTGCTCGACCGAAAACATTCCCGACTTGACGCACCGCACCCGCATGAAATAATCCGCCGCGGATGGATCACACTCGACCTGACGCCCCCGATCCGGCAGTGCGGAGGCTCAGCCTTTATCTGCGGCAGCTTGAGGCCTTTGCGCGCAAGGAACGCCGCACCATTTCCAGCAAACAACTGGGCGAGAGTCTCGGCCTCACCGACGCGCAGGTGCGAAAAGACCTGGCCTACTTCGGCCAGTTTGGTCACCCCGGCATCGGCTACCGCGTCGATGATCTGATCGCTCAGGTCCGGCGCATCCTCGGCACCGATCGCACGCGCAATGTCATCCTCGTCGGCGCTGGCAACGTGGGCCGCGCCCTCTCGGCCTATCGTGGCTTCAATGCCAAGGGATTTCGACTCGTCGCGGTCTTCGACAACGACCCGACAAAAGTCGGCCGCAAGCTCGGCAATTTCACCATTCAGTCGCTGGCCGACATCGACGCGACCGTTCAAAACGAAAGCGTGAAACTCGCGATCCTCGCGGTGCCCGCCGACTCGGCTCAGGATGTCGCCGACCAGCTCATCGCCGCTGGAGTTCGCGGTCTGCTGAATTTCGCGCCGGTGTCGCTCAGCGTCCCGCGCGATGTGGCGCTGAGCACCGTCGATGTCGCGGTTCAACTCGAACAGCTATCGTTTCAAGTGAATGTGAATCCCGCCCCGCCGAAGAGATAGCCTGTGCTACGTCATTTGCCCTTCTCATTCCTACCGTTAATCTACCGCCCCTATGGCCAAGAACATCAAGAAGCGTTCCGAAGATTACGCGCAATGGTATCTGGACGTCATCAAGGCGGCGAAGCTTGCCGATTATGCGCCGGTGCGCGGGTGCATGGTCATTCGGCCCGAGGGCTATGCCATCTGGGAAGCCATTCAGCGGCAGCTCGATCGGCGCTTCAAAGACACCGGCCATGTGAATGCCTATTTCCCGCTGCTGATTCCGGTCAGCTTCCTCGCTAAAGAGGCGCAGCACGTTGAGGGCTTCGCTATGGAATGCGCGGTGGTGACGCATTCGCGCCTGGAGAAAGGTGAGCACGGCCTCAAGCCCAGCGGGGAGATTGAGGAGCCGCTGGTCGTCCGCCCCACCAGCGAAACGGTCATCGGCCATATGTATGCCCAGTGGGTGCAGAGCTACCGCGATCTGCCGCTGCTGATCAACCAGTGGTGCAACGTGATGCGCTGGGAGCTGCGCACGCGGCTGTTTCTGCGCACCGCCGAGTTCCTCTGGCAGGAAGGTCACACGGCTCACGAAACCGCCGAGGAAGGTCGCGAAGAAACGCTCAAAATGCTCGATGTTTATGCGGATTTCGTGGAAAACGTGCTGGCCCTGCCGGTCATCAAAGGCGCCAAAACCGACAGCGAAAAATTCCCCGGCGCGGTCGTCACCTACTGCATCGAAGGGCTCATGCAGGATGGCAAAGCGCTGCAGTGCGGCACCAGCCACGACCTCGGCCAGAATTTCTCGACCGCGTTCGACATCAAATTCCTCGGCCGCGATCAGAAGCAGCAGCATTGCTACACGACCAGTTGGGGCGTCAGCACGCGACTCATCGGTGCGATGATCATGGCCCACAGCGATGATGAAGGGCTGGTGCTGCCGCCGCGGGTTGCGCCGGATGTGGCGGCAATCGTGCCGATCTACAAGGGAGCCGAAGAGGAAGCAAAAATCCGCGAGTTCGTCGATAAACTGATTCGCGCTTTGTCGGGCGGGCAAATCGGAAATCGCATCTCCCGTCACGGCATCGATTCCTATCTCTTCGACGTGGCGACCGAGCAGCGCATCGTCGCCGACTTCCGCGATTCCCGGCCGGGCGACAAGCAATATCACTGGGAACAGCGCGGCGTGCCCTTCCGCATGGAAGTCGGCCCGCGCGATATGGCTGCCGAGTCGTTCGTGCTCAAGAGCCGCTACGATGGGTCGAAGACCATCGTCAAACTTTCCGAAGTCGGCCCCGGCTGGCTCAAAGCAAAGCTCGATCAGGCTCACAACCAGCTTTTCGAAAAGGCCCGGCAATTCCGCGACGCCAATACGCGCGATGCCGACAGCTACGAGCAACTGAAGAAGATCCTCGCCGAGCAAGGCGGCTTCGTCCGCTGCTACTTCCAGCCCGACCGACAAGCCGAGGCCAAGATCAAGGAAGAAACCAAAGCCACCGTCCGCTGCATCCCCTTCCAGCAGCCGGGCAAAAAAGGGAAGTGCATCTACAGCGGGCAGGAAACAGAAACGCAGGTGCTGTTTGGGGTCGCGTATTAGTGCGGTGCTTTTCCAGTTTCCAGTCCTCTAGTTTCTGGTCTCTAGGACGTTAGGTAATTGTTCCACGTGGAACTCTGGAACTCATGCGGTCGTCTACTCGCGTCATGTGCCGATTAGCGGCAAGCGCTTGCGCTGCGCGTTTTGGACCGTCCTTCGACCACGCTCAGGGCAGGCGCGCGGCGCGCGACACCTGCGCGCCGCGCGCCCTGCTTGGGAGGCTCACCGAATGCAATTGATTGACTGCGAAAGGCTTACGATTTTGCCCCGCGCGCGGCGCGCTACCCTCGCGCGACACCAGCGCCGCGCTACGATTGTCAAACGAAATTTCATTTTAACCGATGGGAAACCCGTCCCGAGCGACGTCGAAGCGGATCGCCGGGGCATCCATTCGACGGCGCTCAGGGCAGCCTCGCGGGGCGTAAACGGGGCGCGCCGGCCGTAAACGGGGCGCGCGAGTTGAAATTGCCCCTTACTGCAACCACAGCACCGTCAACCGGATACGATAGTACGTCCCCGTACATGAGACAAAATGAGACAAAACGGGGCGCGCATTGACCGTTTTTGAACCCCGAAATCGACCTCTTTTATGCGATAAGTCTTGGTCAGACAATAACCTACGATAATATCAATTTATTGCTTAGTCCGACATGCGCGCCCCGCTCGACTGTCAAGCGATTTTACGTTCTCCGGCATCTAACCCCCCGCCGACTATCCACTTACGCCGCGGCGAGCATTTCGGACGCCGTGGGAGTCCAAAATTAGTGTCTCACGTGCGCGCGCTTCGCCTAATCGTCTCGACAATTGCTCGGGCTACGGCGGGGAACGTCACGGTGCGGTCCAAAGGCAGTATGGGCGCACCCGGGGCTCCGACGCCGGCCTCGGCCGCATAGACGCCCGTGCGCACGGTCGATAGAATCGCGTTATTCCCGGGAGCGAAATATTTCTAAGTTATGACTTTCGAAAGGGGACGGTCCGGGCCACTTAGACACCGTATCTCCAAGTCTTGTCAGTGCTACCGAGTATGAGAGATGCCCCATCACGGCCGTGTAAGTCGCCACTCTCGCAGCGCTGGACCTACGCTGAGGCAGCGCGCGCGTCCATACATGTCCCTGTTGTTTGCGGGAAAGTCTTTACCTTCGCCCCTAGATGTCGCGATCAAGGAAGAAGATTCGCGCGTCATTGATTTTATTCTGCGCATCTCGCCGGTAACCAGCCGGCGCCTACTTGGCAGACCATTTCCACAAGCGATTAAAGATCTTGCCGGGCCCATCCCCACGGCATTCAGCGACGACATCACGACAGAAATTCATTGGACATTCTCGGAGCTCCTGCACCACGCAGAAAAGGTACGGGACTTTATCCTCTCCAAAAAACAGATAGAAGATGCGCTGCTGAAGGGGGAATTCGATACATGTGGATCGCTTCTCACAAGCGTCGAGTCCCGGCTCGGGAAGTCATGGTGGGGGCTCGAGACAGGCCTGCTTTTGGCGCAGCATAAAGGCGGGTTAGCCGCAAACCGCAGTCTGCTGAAAGCGTATCACGACGAAGACATTTCACCCTGGACCAGGTTCCTTGCAAGCTTTTTCAGTCGGAGAGCAGAGGACGAAATTTCCGCTGAAGAATACGACGAGACTTGCGCGGCGTTCTCCGCGACAGCGGATGAGCCTAAGAATCGCCTGCGCACGTGGGCTTACTTTCGGTTCAGGCTGCAGTTCCCGCGATTTGATTCCGCCGAGTATCTGCCCTATTGCTTGAGCGTTGAGGAATCGCATTCTCTTATCGATCGATACGTAACGTTCGTCCGGGTACTCCAACGGGTTCTGATAGATAACACCCACCCAGCCGATGAACGCATTCGAGAGACCATATTGCATGCCGCACGAGAAATTCCAGGCGATCACCTGAAGCTGATGGCGGCATTCCTCGACCCGGGTTACCTCGGCCGAACTGACGAATCCCAGCTCCTAATGGATCTCCTTCACGAGTATACTATAGGGGAATATGACTCGGTCCGAGAAAAGTCGCTCGCCGCAGCGCAAAGCCACGTCGGCCGCTTCGCCTTCTATGAGTTGGCGGCTAAAGCGACAATTCGGTCCCGAGCTAAGCTCGTTAACCCGTTCGGTGTTCGCCTCGTCCCTCACCGCATCTTGAACTGCCTCTACCATATACTGGCTCGCGACACGGAAACGACACAATGCATGCGCGAGCTCCACAAGCTTTCGTATCAGCATGATAGCATGTCCCTCGGGCACGAGATGTTCGCGTTCCACGAGCAGCACTCCGAGGACCAGAAGCCCTTGCGAGGGAATCGCTTCGCCGCGTTCACCGCAACCATTCCGACTCCGCGCCTCGTCATGGCAATGACAAAGCATGGGGAGGCACTGGACTACTTAAGCAATTTGGACGCCCTGTATCCGGGCAATTCCGCCGTTCAGCTTTTCTTATCTACCAGTCGGTCCTTGTCAACGGGTAGAGATGTTCTTCCCGCGTCCGGCCTGCCTAATAGCAGGCTACTGAAGTATCGCGCTTATGTTTTGGAATCCTTGAAGCAATACGGGAGCGCGCTCGATGCTTACCGAGAACTCGAAAAGACCGCGGAATCGAATCCGATGCTAAGAGCCGACGCCACGACCGGCCAGTACCGATGCTATTTAGAGCTCGATCAGGTAATGGAATGTGCTGAGATCCTGGCTGCCGCCGCGGTAAATAATCCACATCTTGTCTCACCGCATACCCTGCTTGTAGTCATTCGACGTTACTCGGATTCGCGTGAAAACGAGTGGCTCAAGAACATGGCGTGGCCGATTTTGTTCAGCGTATCGCAGCGCGAGGGCTATAGCCCACAGGACCCCGAGCTCCTCCACGATGTGCTAGACGATTTCCTTAGCGCTTGGGGCCTTCGCCGCCCCAGCGACCTGCGTGGAGGTGACGCTCTCGCTGAGTTATCACGTCCGATGCTGGTCTACCTGCTCCGATATTTATGCATTCCTGGCGTGCTCGATTCGTCGATTTGGTACGATAGTCAAGAGGAGGTCGAGCAGGAGCGAATTAAGATCTGTGAGTGGCTTTCAGAAGTCGATGCCGATGGCCGAGATGCATACACATCGGAGATTGCCGAGCTTACGAGCCGTGCCACGATTCGCGACCTCACACATAAGGCCGGCCAGAGCAAGATTTACGTAGACACGGCCGGTATAAAGTCTCAGTTGCCGGTTGGGTTTGGGGATCGCTGGCGAAGATGCGCGCTCTACGCGACGTTATCTAAAAATCTTCAGGACGGAGTTGAGCTTCTCGGCCTCGCGGATAAGCAAGCAAAAAGCATGAATATCGCGGCAATTGACGAGGGCTTTAAGCTTTTCAAGTCCCTATTCCAGGAACTTCGCCAAAGCTTTATTTCGAGCAACCAGTACGGCCTAGATTCAAACCTCAGCCAAAGGATTCGCCATGGGACTCTATCCGGCGAAATCCGAGCGCAGTTCGAAGCTTTCGGGCTAGTGACGCAAAAGGACGTAAGCGGGAGTGACTACCTAGAAAACGTTCATTGGCTCGATAAGCTCGGGGTGACCGATGACGATCAAAGACGATCGCGAGTTGCGGAGGCATTTGCGGTGCTCTCCCGGGGTGTCGATTCCCTCGTCCATACTGTGCGAAATAGGTGGATTCAAATTCGGGGGCCGCAAAAAGAAGATGGAATGTTTGATTACGACTTTACTGACGATGAATTGAAGGCCATGCATCAGCAGATAGTCGGTCTGCCAAACCTCGATGCCTTTACCGACGGCGTATTTGACCAACTTTGGCGGAGAACTGAGCGCGATTTAGAACGGGTGCGCGTTGCTATTACCGAGCGGCTCAAGCAGCTGTTGTACGACCTCCTTGACTCCTGTTACGCGGCCATTCAATCCATGCTCGCCCCGTCAGAAACGGTTGATCTTCGATCAGATATCACAAACTGCAAGCAGCAAATTGAGTATGGCCTAGACACCTTGTCCCAGTGGTTCCATATTGATCGAGCGCAACGAATGCCTTCATTTCAGCTTTCAGTCCTGACCGACGCGCTATTGCAGCAAGTCGCCAAATATTGTGGGCCGTACCGCCTGCAAGTTGATAAACACTTTACAGAAGATCGACGGTTAGTCGGTCGCCTCTTTCGCCCGCTTTGGGATCTGCTTTTCATTCTCTTCGACAATATTGCAAAATATGCCGGCCTTGATCGCGTTCCGGTGGATTTGACGGTTTGCGAACATGATGGCGTGTTAACCATCCAGGTGCTAAATGATTTGGGTCAGAGCGTTGATCGTAACCAAGTGATGTCGAAAGTCGAGAGGGCGAAACGTGAGTTCGACCGCGGCGACAGTGATCTCTTAAGGAGCGAAGGCGGCAGCGGGTTCCACAAGATTTACAAGATCGTCCGTTACGAGCTTCATTGCGATCGGTACGAAATCGCCCTTGGCATTAGCGATAACGACAGATTTGCTGCGACGGTAGAGTTGCCCGCCGGAGAGTTTTACGATGAAGATTCTGGTCATCGACGATAATCCGCACAAGATGCGACAAATCGTCGATTTTTTAAAGCACGATTTTGCAGCTGCTGAGATTGTGGAGCGCCGATCGTATCAGAGCGGGCTCAAGGCCGCCCTCCTGGAAGACCCGCAGATAATCCTGCTAGATATGACCATGCCGACATTCGACGTTGGGGGGAGAGAGACCGGCGGGAGGGAACGTAGATACGCTGGCCAGCAGATCCTCAGGCAGCTTCGTCGGAAGGATGCAAAGGCGTTTATAATTGTCGTTACACAATTTGAGAAATTTGGGGAGGGGGACGAGCAGGTAACGCTTGATCAGCTTAGAGACGGATTATCTAGAGAGTTTGAAGAGCGGTATCTAGGGGCAGTGTATTACCAAGCCGCTGATTCAAAATGGCGGGAGGAACTCCGCGCAATGGTCGCGCGGGTGGTGTCAATTACAACACGGGGTACGGATGCTTAATGTGCTCATCGTTGATGACGACTCGCGTAAAGCGGGTAAGGTACAGCGTGTAATTGAGGAAGCAATCGGCGTAAAAGGTGGTTCGGTAGACTTAGCGGGGTCAGCCTCTGCAGCCGCTAAGTTGCTTGAGGGTAGGCAATATGATCTCCTGATCTTGGATCTGAATTTGCCTATTCGCGACCGGCAGCCAGCGAGCAAAGACGGTGGACTGCGATTTTTAAAGCAGATTGTTAGAGGCGGGCCCCGCTTTTACAAACCGAGTCATATTCTCGGGCTCTCGGAGTACCCAGAGCTGGTGAATCAATATGGCCCTCAGTTCAATGAGGAAGCTTGGCAACTCGTTCAATTTGACGTGACGTCGGAAGCGTGGGTGAAAACAATACAAAACAAGCTCATTCACATAGCTCAACTGGCGAGTACGAAGAGGGATGGTGCCTACCTGCTCGACCTTGCCATCGTGACAGCGTTAAAACCCATTGAACTAGACGCGGTCTTGGCCCTTGATGCTGGGTGGCGCGAGGAACGACAGCCCGGCGACGACACGTTCTATCATCGGGGCGAGTTTGCACGGGGCGATGCGCGCGTCACTGTCGTTGCTGCCGCCGCCATCGAAATGGGGATGCCCGCTGCGGCCTGCATCACTTCGAAGCTGATACGTGCATATAAGCCACGATTCGTAGCCATGGCCGGGATAACCGCTGGCGTTGGGATGAACTTCGGCGACATCATTGTCGCAGATCAGTCCTGGGATTACGGAAGCGGTAAGATCGGAACGGGCACGCGAAAACAGAGCCTTTTCGCCCCAGCACCGAACTATATTCCACTGGATGCAGGCTTGAAGGAAAAGGTCGACTTTTTCATTTCACGTCGAGCGCCCGTTCTGGCGGCCATACAGGGCAGGTGGCAGGGAAACAAGCACACAAATGTACTGAGCGCAAAGCCAGGCCCAATCGCGAGTGGAGCGGCCGTTGTCGAAAACGAAATAGCCATTAATGCGATAAAGGATATGAACCGAAAGGTAATCGGGATCGAGATGGAAACCTACGGCGTTTACTTGGCCGCGCGTGTCGCGCCCCAGCCCAAACCGTTGGCCTTCGCCGCGAAGTCCGTCTGTGACTTTGGCAAACCTCCCAAGACTGATGAGTATCAGCGGTACGCTGCCTTCACGAGCGCCAACTTCATATATGAGTTCGCGCTGGATCAACTCGCGCGGACATAACGCAGCTCGCGATTTGTTAGACAGCTAAGAATAGTGCTTCTTCGCCTCGCGCTCATTCACCGCAAATACGGCAAAACCGTCCCGGCGAGTTCGCGCGTGTCATACGTCCGGCCCGTCAGCACGCGAAGGCGGAAGCTCGGAATAGTGAATAGTGAATTTAGAATTGAGAATTAAATTCGCGGATTCTCTTAAACACCCTGAGTCTGCTCCCGCCAATCATTCCAATCCTCCGTGATCGTATCCAGCATGTCCTTCGCCGCGGCAATTGGCTGGGCCTTCCCCTGGCGGGGTCGCCGCCTCGGGCATCTTCACGGGAATCACGAGACATTGTCCGCTCAACACGCTCTTGAGCATCGATAACGCTGCCATTTCCGGCTGAACGATTACTCGTGGATCGGGAGCGGTTATGAAAACATCGCCGATATGTACTGGAACAGGCTTTGGCGTTAGCTAAATTGTTGCCATGAGAAAGGCGAGCGGGGCAACGGGTAACGGGGCGGCATTTGTCCTCTGGGTGGTGGTGGTCCCGATGGCGCTGATGGCAGTCTCCGCGTACTTCTGGACGGCTGCCTTTCCCAGGGCGATTCCACTTCGCTCGGGCGCTACTCCTGAATCAGTTGATGTCGGCCAGAAGTTTGAAGTGTTGGGAGCCGTCTTTACGCTCGGTGGCTATGTCGCACTCCTGGCGACCCTGTGGTATCAGCGTCAGCAACTTGTCGATCAGCGACAGCGCGCGGCTGAAGATCAGGTCCGCAGTGAATTCTTTCAACTTCTGGAGGCGTGGCAGGAAATCATTCATAACGCCGGATACCGTGGGGAAACAGGACGCGCGACCTTCGTTAAACTTTCCGAGCAGCTTGCATCGGTCGTCGAGATGAAGAGCGGCGGCAGGAGCGGGGGCGAGCCAGCGAGCGAGCAATGTAACCCAAATGCTTTGTACGAGTTGTTCTACAAGGGCGATGTGAAAGCATTGCTGGGCAACTACTTCAGGTTGTTTTATCACATCATTCGATACGTCGACCAATCCGATCTGAGCCAGAAGGATAAGGATGGCCTGGTGAGGATCGCGCGTGCCTATTTGTCCGAACCCGAATTGCACCTGCTGTTTTGGAACGCAATCAGCCAGCATGGCATCGAGAAGACCAAGCCGCTGGTTGAGAAGTACGACTTGTTGCAGAACTACGGCGGGTTTGATGATCAGCAATTCAAAGAGTTGTACGATTTTCGCGCGGCAAACAGGGGTGCAAAGGGAGAGTGTTTAAACTAACGGTTCTCCATACCTCTAAGCGGAAGGCGATCCGAGTTCGGTCTCCGGCTCTACTCTTCCCTCGCTTCGGTGGTAACCGGGAACGCGGGCATGCTTTCGGTCCGGGTTGTCTTATAACGGCGAATAACAAATGCGATTATCCAAAAAAATGGCAGAATGGCTGGAAGCACCAAGACCGGCCAAATGGGAACTTGCGCATATCGCAGCATGACGGTAACGCCATCGACATCGACTGGACCGGCGGTATAGCTGAATCCCATCGTGTCGCCTGGCGCTCGTGGATCGCCACCCCAAAGCATATTTCGATTAACCTGTGGAAGGCTTGGGAATGGCCCGAGGATTTGAAACGAGAATTGCGAATACCACCGAGTCACGCCATACGTCCGGCTTGGACCAAGTATCCGGATGTCTTTCCACTGATCAATAAATACTGAATAGCAGAGCGCCGCGGCAAGCGCGATTAGCAGAAACAGCGAAGTCGCGGTTGTTATGTTGAAAACCTTGCGTCCCATTCGATTTTGTAACGAGCGCTCTGAATTAGGAATCGCGGTGCGAGATGCGCACCGGGATCCGCGGCGGCTCTCCTGAGCTTCGTCGAAGGGGCGCGAGTACGCTTTGCCTCGGCGTGGACAGGAGACGTTTCTGCGTGGCTACGCGACTCTTGCGGAACTGGATGCGCAATTAGAATTCGATGCAGGCCACTTACTTATTGCCCGGCGGGCCCGGTCGCGGGAGTACCACCACTCGGTTGCGTCGCGGGCGTCGGGGCGGCGGCGCCAGTTCCGGTATCTGCGCCGCTGGGTTGCGTCGCGGGGGTCGGGGTGGCGCCGTTTCCGGTTTCTCCGCCGGCGGGGGCGGTCGTGGGGCCATTACCACCGGCGGCCTCTTTTTCCTTGGGGGGCTGGATTTCGGCGGGCAGGAGGATGCTGATTTCCTGCTGTTCGCTGATGATGCCCTTGGCCTGCTCGAGAGCCTTGGCGGCGTTGTCGGCGTCGCCGATGGACTTGAGGAGAAGCGACTGGGCGTAAAGCTCAATGGCACGGGTGACTTTGACGTTGCTTTGGAACGTGCTGCCCGGGGTGCTGCGCGAGCCGCCGGTGCCATTGGTGGCGGCGCTCAGGTCGCCGTCGGCGGCGTTGAACGCTTCGCGGGCCAGTTGCTTGGCCTGGGTGAGATCGCCTTCGTAGGCCTTGTCGGGGTTTTCGGGCATGCCGGCGACGGTGATCTTTGCTTCACCGAGTGCGGCCCCGAGGTCTTTGATCATCGCCTGCTGCGCGGCAAGCGTGTACGCGGCACCCGATTGAAGCTGGGCGCGGCGAAGCTCGGCTTCGCCCTTGTCCAGCGTGGGCTGCGCGACATTGAAAATCATCGTCATCAACTGCCAGGCCGGTTGCTCGGCCGCCTGCGGATGGGCAGTAAGATAGCCGCTGTATTCCTTGGAAATCGTCAGGCTGCCGGTGGCGGCCTGGGCGAATTCACTGATGGCGTTGGTCAGGTGCCTGTCGGCTTCGCCGCGAAGATCGGAAGCCTCTTTGACCAGATCGGTCAGGCGGGCAATGCCGGCGGAGATGGTCGTGGGCATCTCGGTGATGCCGCTTGGTTCAGTCGTCGGAGCGGCTGCGCCACCCGTCCCGGCAATCGCCTGGGAAATCTGCGTGTAGGCCTGCGCCTGTTTTTGGATAGTTTCCCAACCGGCATTGGCCTGTTTCACAGCTTCGTCGAGCCGGGTGAGGGCGCCGTTTAATTCCTTCTGCTGCGCTTGCGCGACTTGAAGGTCCTGCTGCTCGAGCATGACTTTGGAGTCGGCATCTTCGATCTGGCCGCTCAGATCAGCCGCCTTCTTGCGCAGGTCGGCACCCTTGTTGTATAGGTCCAGCGCCTCTTTCCCGCTGGCGGCTTCCGATTGCTGATTCAGTTTCTGGGCCTGCTGAAGCAGATCGGCACGCTGCTTTTCAAACTCCGCGCGCTTGGATTGCTGATCTTTGATGCGCTGCTGAATGTCATCGATGTTCTTCTGCACGAGCGCCAGCGACGGCACAGGAGCCGGTTCACCGGCGATCCATGGATTGGATCCATCGCCCTTTGCCGCGCCGGAGACTTTCGAGAGATTGTCCAGCGACTTGGTCGGCTGCAATTTTGCCAAGCCGGCGATCGCGAGGTTATTGGCCTTGATCTGTGACGAGAGGCTGCTGAGCCGATCGACCACCTGGCGAATCTGGAACTCGGTGGTTTCCAGCTTGCCGATGGCCTTGTCGGCCGCCGACATTTCGCTCATGCCCGTCTCGTCGTGCTTGAGAACCTGCTGAACGTCGGAAACGCTCGAAGCGGGTGACGCGCCGGGCATTGCCGCGCGCGATGTTTGCGCGAAGCCGATGCCCAGCAGGACGGAAAGGATTGCGTTTGAGAGAAGGATGCGATTCGATGGTGCGGAAATTCCAGGTGCGTGCATCTTGATAATCTCCGTAAGCCCTTCGACGAAGCTCAGGGCAGGCCTGTTTGCATCCGAGGGATGTAAACCAGCGCCGCGGGGAGAGGAGCTGCGAACAATAGCGCAGCGTCCTCCCGAATCTAAGAGGTCAAATTCTGCCAATTTCGAATGATAAAGTCAAAAAAAGTGGAGATGGTGCAGGGATCGCGGGTTGTTGGACGTTCGAGCGTCCCCCCCGCCATTAAACGCCGGGTAGTCGCTTGCGCGTTCGCGGACGGTTCAGCGATCGAATTGAGCGCATCCGTCCGCGAATGCGCAAGCGACGTGGGCGGCGGATTCGGCGAGGCTCAGTTTACTGGTGCTTTGGAGATTCGGATGGCGGCGCTTAGCGAACGAGCTCGATCTGCATTCCACTTAAAAGACGCGTGTAATCGGAAGCTAAAACGGTGAATGATTCTACTTGCTGCGCGCTGTGGGCAAACTTCATTTGCGCGGGAGGCGATGCATCAGAATGAAATTGAGGCAGTTTACCTGTCATAAGAACTGCGGCGATTCCAGCGAGTGGCGTGACGCTGAAGAGTTCTGGGAATTGTCCGGCGAGCGAGGAAACGACGGGTTGCGAAATCCCTCCGCGCCGGATGGCGGCGGCTTCCATTCGTCCGAGCCAGGTGCGGTTGGCGGAGCTGAGAGCATTTTGAGTTCCGAGCCAGCCGTGGCGTGGGGGTCGGGTTCGAGGTCCCCAGGTGGAGACGATCTTTCCGCGCGGGCGGCCGCCCCGCTGCTGCATCGAGAGCGTGCTTTCGAGGATAAAAGTCGCGGCGCCGCAGCCGGCGGCGAATTGGCCGTGGGAATCGAAGACGTTGCCCGTTGCACAGGGAGCGTGAAGTTTCCAATGGGCGTAGGCTTGATTGACGAGGGCGGAGAATTCTTCGCCGGCGCTGACGATGGCGCGGTCCCATTCGCCTGAAGCGATGCGGGAGGCAGCAAGTCCCAGCGCATCGAGCCCGGCGGTGCGCGTGCCGATCACCGTTTGACATGCGCCCTTAATCGACATCATCAGGCTCAGATGCGCGGCCGCGGCATTGGGCACGCCTTCGGCAAACATCAGCGGATTCGCGGCGTCGATGCCTTCGTTGACGATCTGCGCGTAATAGACTTCGCTGTAATTGGTCGAGCCGTGCGTGCTGCCGAGAATGGCGGAGCAGGATTGGAAAAAGTCGGGTGATTGCGAGACCCCCGCATCCTGGCAGGCGAGCATCGTGGCCGCGAGGGAGAGCTTCACGTAGTCGCTCATTCGACGGATACGCCGCGCATTGAGCAGATGAATGTATTGCGATTCGGGGATCGCCCCGCTGTCGCAAACGGCATCATTTTCAGCGGGCGCTTGGAGTCTTTGCGCGAAGGCTTCATTTCCGATGCAGCCGGGGGCGATGATGCCGAAGCCGGTGATCCAGACATCGCTGGATAATCGTCCTAGAACATCGTTTCGCGACGAGAGTCGAATCGCAGGAGCAGATTGCCGCGCCTGCGGGTCGAGCTTTGGCGGCAGCCCCAGGATCATGCACGTATTCGCGCCGCCGAAGCCGAGCGACGTGTTGAGTGTATGACGAATCTTCGCCGGCCCGCGCGCGGTCGCGATCTTCAGGTCGGGAAACTCAATTTCATCTTCGGTGGCATTTGGGCATTTTGGAATGACCTGATCGCGCAGGGACATCGCGGAAAGGATCAGCTCTACCGCACCCGCCCCGCCGAGCGTGTGGCCGAGATGGCTCTTGAATGCGACGACCGGTGGAACGCGTTCATTGAAAACAGATTTCATCGCCGCGAATTCGGCGGCGTCATTGTCGGGCGTCGCGGTTGCATGTGCGGCAACAAGATCGATTTCTTCTGGCGATAAATTGGCCGACTTCAGCGCGGCACGCATCGCACGGGCGGCGCCTTCGCCGGTGGGATGAGGCTGCGTGAGATGATGAGCATCGGCCGATTCTCCGTAGCCCAGAATCGTGGCGAGTGCAGGTTGATTTCGACGCGCCGCGTCGGACGCACGTTCCAAAACGACAACCGCATATCCTTCCGCGAGCTTCATCCCCTGCCGCTGGCGCGAGAAGGGCTTGAGCGGACCCTCGGCCACAAGCCGAAGACTGTTGAAACCGCCGTAGACATATTCGCTGATCGTGTCGTAGCCGCCGGCGACGATCAGATCGAATTGGCCGGAGCGAAGCAGCGACATGCCGAGGGCGATACTGCCGAGGCTTGATGAGCAGGCCGAGCAGATGGTGGCGCGCATGCCGCTGATCAGCTTTTCGTCGGCGCTGGATTGGAGCGTAGCTCCGGCGAGGAAGTCTTTCAGCCGGCCGAAATTTCCAAGCCTTAGATATCGCCCGGCGGCGCGGATGCCATGTAGCGTGGTTCCAAGGATGATGCCGCAGCGATCGGGCGGATATGGATTCTGTGTCGAGAGACGCGCTTCAGAAATCGCTTGACTAAGGGCATGATGGAGATATCGAACTTCTCGAGATGCTTCAGGAAGCACGTCGGCAGGAAGATCCGGACATTGGCCGCCCTTTCGCCCTGGAGCCAGCGGCTGCTCCATCGCAGTCAGCGGCTGATCCAGACCGCATTGGCCGGCCCGGACCTGCTTCCACGTGCTTTCTTTATCGAGACCGAGCGGCGTGATCAGGGCTGCTGCGGTAATCAGGATGGAGTCAGAATTGGCTGGCAATGGCGTATGCGAACTTGAAGTCAGGGATATTACGGCGCCCATGAATCATGCATATTCAGCACGCCTCTTCAAGCTCGCAACGCCATTGCCAAAAGATGACCGGAATCAGCGGGTTTAGCGCCAATCACGATCATCGCGGTCGTAATCATGGTGATCGTAATGATGGTAATCGCGCCAGTGGTGGTCGCGATCCCCACGGTCTTCATCGATTTCACAGCCGGTCAGAAACGGCGCCGTCATCATCCCCAGGAGAACGAGAAGAACTGGCCATCGTCGTCGCATGACTGGGTCTCCTTTTTGAAAAATCCAGTTGATTCCGCTTTGCCACGGTGGCAGTTTCGTTCCGGCGGACTCGCGGTGTTCAAACGCAAGTGGGATGCCAGCAGAAGTGACGACGACAATGTGCAGTCGCAGAAGAGTTTGCCGCCCAACCATTTCATTGACTCCCCTATAGGCTACCGCTATAGTCCCAAAACCCACCGAGACCCCGTTTTTTCGGGCGATTTTTTTCCTGGCGCTGCGCGGAGCCGCGTTGCGGGGCCGGCGGGACAGCCGCCTCGGCTGATCAGCGCCGACGTTACGAAATTGCCCATCAGTTGCAATTAAAATTCTCTCCACGAAAGAGTTCGGGGTGTCATGAGTCAGACCGCTTCTGCCGCCACCAGTGTTCCTCGTAAGCCCGGCGCAGGCCTTGAGGGCGTTGTCGCCGTTCAAAGCGAAATTTGTTTCATCGATGGGATCAACGGGCGGCTGGTTTACCGCGGTTACGACATCTCCGACCTTGTCGAAAATGCGAGCTTCGAGGAAGTGGCCTTTCTGCTGTGGGATGGCAAGCTCCCCAATCGCGCGGAGCTGACGGCGCTGCAAAAGGATCTGGGCAAATCAGCGGCGCTGCCGGAGCATGTGCTGAATATTCTTCGAGCGCTTCCGCCGCAGACGCAGCCGATGGATGCGCTGCGAACCGCGGTGAGCGCGCTGGCGGCAACCGATCCGGATCTTCAGCACAATGATGCCGCGGCCGAGCGGCGCAAAGCGATTCGACTGACGGCGCAGATCCCGACGATTATCACGGCATTCCATCGCCTTTGTAATAAGCAGCAGCCGGTTGCCCCCGATCCATCGCTTTCGATCGCGGGCAATTTTCTTTACATGCTGACCGGGAAGAAGCCGCACGACACGCTGACGCGCGTTCTCGATGCGGCTCTGGTGCTGCATGCGGAACATGGCATGAATGCCAGCACGTTCACCGCACGCGTGACATCGGCAACTCTGGCCGATTTGCATGCAGCGATTACCGCTGCCACTGCGGCACTGAAAGGCCCGCTGCATGGTGGCGCCAATCAGGATGTGATGAAACTGCTCCTGGAGTGCGGCGACGCGGACACCGCTGAGAAGCGCGTGAAGAAAATGCTCGATGAAGGGCAGAAAGTCGCCGGCTTTGGACATCGCGTTTATCGCACGTTCGATCCGCGCGCCACATTCCTTCGCAAAATGAGCAAGCAGCTTGGAGAGGCGGCGGGCAATCTGAAGTGGTATGAGATGTCGGAGCGACTGATCCCGCTTTTGAAGGATTCGCTCAACTCGCAGGGGCAGCCGCGGAATTTAAATCCGAACGTCGATTTCTTCTCTGCCAGCGCGTATTACACGATGGGCATTCCGGTGGATTTATTCACGCCGGTCTTCGCGATGGCGCGCGTAACGGGCTGGAGCGCTCACGTGATGGAGCAACACAAGCACAATCGTATCATTCGGCCGACCGACGATTACACCGGAGCGTTTGATCTGAAGGTTAAGCCAATCGATGAGCGGCCATAGAACGAGCTGAAGCGATTTTTCGATTCAAAAACCCGCGAAAATTCGCGGGTTTTTTGTTTTCACAATTTTGGTGCAGTTGACCGCGGCGCAGGGCACCCATCTTGCAAGACCATCTACGAGAGAAAGGATGTGCTCTGTGGCTAAGAAACCGACTGGCATGAAGCAAGCTCAAGATCGCAAACAGAGGGGTAGAACATCTATTTCCGGCAAGTTCGAGAAATCACCTACGAGGCCGGATGTTCCAATTTCCCGGCGCACAGAGTCGTCACGCCCCGTTACCGCCAGCGGAAACATGGGCAAGCATCGCGGCGATCGGCGCGATATGAGCAAGACCTACACGAACAACGCCACTCATCGCTCCCGCGGCTCCGATCCGCGCCCCGATGTGAAGACCCGGAAACGATAGCCATTCTAAAACGGAATTATCACGGCAGGAGCGGGCTGGATGACAGGATCCAACCCGCTCCACTTTTTTGCGCGATAAAATCGCACTTCCAAAAAAGAAACGCAGAACCTGCAAATGCAGGCTCTGCGTCACTTCAGTCTCTTGCAATGGCCGCGCGCCAATCATGCATAATTCGACGCGCCGGCCGCCACGCCTGTCGGCGACTGAATATTGATCGAGCTCTCGGCGATGCCCGACAGCTTCTTGTCTGCCGCACCCTCTTCATCCAGCGTCTGCTGGAGAATCCTGGCGACGTCCGTCATTCCCAACTGCTTGGCGAAGGTGCGGACTGTGCCGTAGCCAGCCATTTCATAATGCTCAACCCGCTGTGCTGCGGCAATCAGGCCGGCGTCGCGAACCGTGTTGTCGCCCTTGGCGCGGATCATTTCTTCGCCCTCTGCCAAGAGCCCCTTGATTGCCATGCAGGTTTCGCGCTTGGGCTCGCATCCGATGCGTTTGAATACATCTTCAAGTCGCGTCACGTGACGTTCTGTTTCCTGCAGATGGTCGTTGAAAGCGGTCTTCAAACTTTGAGATGAAGCCGCCTCAACCATTTTCGGAAGCGCCTCGGTGATGCGTTGCTCGGCGTCATAAAGGTCTTCCAACTGCTGCACGAATAGGTCGTTGAGGTTTTTGAATTCGTTTGCCATGAATGCCATGATCGTTCTCCTGTTAAGCCTGCTGGCGGCGCCCCTGAGATTTACTGCGACCACCTGGCCCAAATGCCCGGCAGCCTGCGGGCGCGATGCCCATCAAAGCAGTATTTGGCAACGTCCATACCATTGGCAGGCAAAAGCGAATCGCAGTTTTTATCGGACCTCAAAATAGGTGATCGGGGCGCTTTGTCGCCGGGGCGAGGCAATCGTATATCCGGAGCGTGGAGGAGCGGTCTGAAGCAAGACCGCAATCGATATGGAAGAACTCGATCTTGAATTTGCCCAGGCCCCAAAGTCGCGCACGGCTTTTGTCGTCGTGCTGCTGGCCCTGGCGGCCTTTACCTTCAGCTATCTCGGCGCGTTCTGCGTTCCTGAAGCGCTCGCGTCACAGAACATCATCACGCGCTGGCAGCCGGGCCATGACCCGCGGCCCCACTGGATGGCCATCAGCTTTGTGGCGCTGACCGTACTGTTCTGCGGCTCCGGCCTCACCGCCCGAATCATGAGCTGGCGCCAACTTCGCCGAATCGACTCGATGGCGGATGAATGATCTAGGCGCTGCAACTGAAGTCGTCGCGCATTGGGCGTTAAGTTGTGATACTATTTGTGTATGAACGTGTCATTACCTGCCGATCTCAAACGCTGGGTGCAAGATCAAGTCAGGGCGCGGGGATTTCAGAATTCGGCTGAATACGTTCGCGACATGCTCCGGCGAGCAAGAGAGAAAGAAGCTCGCCTGGAGTTGGACGCACAACTGCGCGAGGCCGTGGAAAGCGGCGCGAACATTGTCATGGACAACGCGGATTGGGCGTCGATCCGCAAAGCTGCCAGGGCAGCGACAAAGAAGAAGTCCGGCCGATGAAGTGCTTCATTCGCCGCAGTAAGCAAGTCCGTAGCGACATCATCGCGATCTACGAATATATCTACGAGCGGAATCCCGAAGCGGCCGAGCGCGTCCTCGACGCGATTGAGAAGTCCATCCGCTCACTAATCGACACTCCGGGGATCGGGCACTACTGGAATTCGACCGATCCGCGGCTCCAAGGGATCAAAGTCACCAGCGTTCGGCCATTTCGACAATATTTAATTTTCTTTCGCGAATCCGAAAATGCGATCGAAGTATTCCGAGTTGTGCACGGTGCCCGTGAACTTTCACGCATGGTGGACGAGATGGAACTGGAAACGGAACGAGAATAACTTCGATAGCGATCACGCCAAACTCTTCTTCACAACTTCCCGCATCTTTTCCAAGCCCGCTTTGGCAACTTTCAGGGGGCTTTGTTTCCAATAATCGCGATTGAAGAGCTCAAGTGACAGGTATCCGCGAAAGCCGATGTCGCGGAGCATTGGCAGAATCTCCTTGAACGGCGCGATGCCGTCGCCGGGATATACGCGATTGGCGTCGCTGACGTGCGCGCGATCGGGCTTGGCGGGGTAGTCGTTCATGTGCAGGACGTGCAGCGATCCGCCATTGATTTGCGAAAGGCTCGCGAAGTCGGTCCCGCCTTTATACAGGTGATAAATATCCAGCAGCATGCTGGCGTCGGCCCGGCCGGTTTCGATCGTCACGAGCGCGACTTCGCCCAATCGGCTCATCGTCTTTGAAAATCCCCACAGCTCCGCCAGCGGCAACACGCCCATCTTCTGCCCAAGCTCGAGCAGCGTCCGGTATCGCTCGGCAGCGCGATGCGGATCGACGGCGCGATCGGTCGCGCCGATTGGCGGCGCAGCGATGCGCTTGCCTCCGATCTGCGCGACCACATCCATATCACGCTTCATCGATTCCAGGCCCGAAGCGCGCTTCGCATCATCGTCGATGACCCAGGGGCTGAAGGCAATCGCATCTTCCACGCTCAATCCCAGATCGCTGATCCGCTTTTTCAGGTCCTTCAGCGATCCGCCTTTTTTCACGTAATCATCGATCGTGCGTACCCATGGCTCAATCGCGTGATAGCCCGCCTTGGCCGCCACCTCGACCTCTTCGACGATGTTCAAATTCGCGCCGCTGATCGTGCTCATGTTCAGGCAATACCCGAACGGTTCTGCGGGCGATCGATCTGACGCGTTAGATTCCGCGGCTCTCGTCTTTGACACGATTGCCGAAGCAACCGCCGCCCCTGCAATGCCCAATACTTTTCTGCGCGATGGTTCGCTACCCATTTTCAAGCTCCGAGTCTGGAAGATTGACGCGACGATATCACAGGCCCTTGGCAAAGCTCAAGGAAACTGCGAATGTCGCGCTGCGCAACACGCTGCTCCGCCACTCCCGCCACGACGATGCACCAGCTCAGTCGAACTTTCGTGGCCGATGGCGGGCGCCGTGGCGGATATGAATGATACGAACGGCCCGGTCGGTGTCGTAAACTCGAAAGTACGCGATATAGGGCTGCACGGGGAGGGATCGCACTGGATGACGGAGCTTGCGGTTCTGTCGCTGAACCAAGTTGCGATGGGGTGACTGCTTGAGCGCCTCAAGCGCATCCAGGATTCGCTTGACCATCGCGGCCGCGTGGACCGGTGAGTCTTGCGCAATGTAATTGTAGATCGCTTCAATATCTCGGCAAGCGCGCGGCGTGATGAAGATGCGGTAAGCCTCCATCACTTGCCCGCGATACGTTTCATCGTCTGGCTTCGGAACTCATCCAGTTCTACTCCCTCGCCTCGATCCGCCTGCTCCAGACCTTCGTTGATGGCTGCTATCGTCTGGTCGTCCAATTCTTCATCGGCGCGGCGCATTTCGATAATGGCGGCTTCGACAACCGCCTCCGGTGATGGAAAATGGCCCGCCTTCACTTGCTCGTCGATAAACTGCTGGATATCGCGTGAAAGGGAAAGAGTCATGTCGTCACCTTCCTAGGTTCCACATTTATTGTATCCAGTTATGTGCCGGCGCCCAACGATTCCCGCGACGCGGTAGCCAACACTCTTCGTCTGTTCACCGCCCCGTCCCGCCCTCTTCCCCGGCCTTCTCCGTCTTCTGTTGCAGTGGCATGTAGCGGTAATAGACTTCCAAAGTCAGCGTGGCCATGGCGGTCGTGAAGACATGGCCGCCGCGGTCGCCCCAGCGCATGCCTTCCCAGTAACCGCCATCGCTGCCGACATGACGCTGCATGCGGATGAGCGTATCGCGAACCTGCGTGTTCCAATTCTTCCAGGCATCGTTCTGCATCTGCATCATGCAGAGGGAGCCGTAGTACCAGTAGTAGATGTCGCTTTCGCCGCGGTTGGGCGGCTGGTTTTGCAGAAAGTCGCACACTTCATTCGCTTCATCTTCGGTGAACTGCTGCCCTAAGAGCATTCGGCAAAAGGCAATCTCCGCGGTCATCGGCGGCGTGGGGCCGTTGTGAGGCTGATAGCCGGCGAGCATCTCGTGCTGGCCGCTGGACGCCATCTTGATGTAGCGCAGCATTCCGATCCGGCAATCATTGGGGATTTCAAACCCAATCTGCTCGGCACTGTGCAGGGCCATGATCTGCCAGCCGAAAACGCTGCTGTCGCCCTGCTCGCGCGGAATGTAGCGCCAGCCGCCGGTTTCCTCGTTCTGCGCTTCGACGATGAACTTCGCGCCAGCCAGGGCGGCCTGTGTGTACTTCGGATCGTGCGACATGATTGCTGCCTCGGCCAGGGCGAAGGTGGCGATGCCCTGGTCGTACATGTTTCCCATGTCTGCCCCGCCGCCGCGCATGGGGCCGCGCAGGTCTCCATCGTCAAGCTGCTTTGAAATCAGGAAATCCAACGCCCGAGTGACGTTATCCTGATACGGTCCCGCCTTGGCCGGCGAATGCCCTTGGGCCAGGAACGCAAGCGTCGCGAGCCCTGTGCAAGCCATGTCATGTGGATGATCGGCTGCGCGACGATGGCGATTGGTCGTGATATATCCCCATCGCCCTTCTGGCTCCTGCACCGACGCGAGCCAAACTAAAGCCCGATCGACAGCCTTCTCCGATTCCTTGGTCCCGCCAAGCTCCTTAAGAATCGGCTTATGAACTTCGGGATCGCGCATGCGGAATGCCGACTGCGGAGCGGGCAGACTATTGAAGCTCAGCGCGGGCGGCTCGCCCGGGAACGAAATCTGCGGGGCAACCTGTGCCGAGGGCAAAGCTGCGGGAGCCGGATGGCCCTCAAGATTGGTGATTGGAAAATTTGCCTCGGCAATCTTTGCCACAGCGGGCGGAGCCGGGGTCGAAGCGGACGAGATTTCCCGCGGGCCGGTTTGATGATCGGCTGCAGTAACCGGTGATGAGGCCAGGATCACGGCATCTGGACTAACTGATTTTTCCTGAGAGGAGTTGCCGGAGCTCTTTTGGCCTGAGGCTGCAAGAGACTTTGGAAGCGATACCGCCGGGAAATCTTTTGACGTGCCAAAAGCTGCAGAGGCAAGAGGCGAGGGTTGGATTGGATCGTGGATGGTGTGTGATCGCGGCGACGAAATTCCATTCAGCTCTAACGATTCGTGGCTGCCAGCCATGGCTTTGACTGCTGAGGAAGCCGGCGCGCTGACGACTGTGGAATCAGCCGCCCCATGATTCATTGCTGTTGCGACGGATGGACCCGCGATGGGCTGCGTCGTGGGTGCCACGACTTCGTGATCATTGAGGCCCGCCTGCGAATCCGCGATACGATGGCTGGCTGCGGGACCAGGTTGTGCAACCAATGGTGCCAGGATGTTCGACAGCGCGCTGCTTGCCGAGGGCTGCGGCGCACTGGAGGTCAACGCGTTGAATGGTGCGGTCACATTCGCTTCCGGCGCCGACGCGGCCAAACCGCTTCGTGCCGAGGTGGATGTCGGATTAATCGCGGGAGCCGCGATTTGTGGGGCGCGAGCCTCAGCGCCGGTGGCTGTTAATTGCCGCTCGACTTTAGAAGGCGGGCCGACGGTCGTCGGAGCATCACTTGAGGCGCTTGAAAGCTTTGGACCATTGGCGATCGCGCTGGTGCCGATTCCACCGGGCGATGTCGGAACGGCAGCAGGAAGGACTGCCTGTGCATTTGCAGAACCGGTCAGAGTGGAGGAAGCCACCGGGCCCGTTGGCGCCAGCGATTCCGTCACGCTTGAGGCAATTTGAAGCTGTCGAGGCGGCGCGCTTACCGATTTTGCGATGCCATCCGTTTCCGCGCGGGTGTTCCGTTGAATGTTTACCTGGGCCGACTGCGGAACAACCGCATGAGCAGTGGGATCCGGCGTCATTTCAGACTGGCTGACCGTCTTGGATGCCGGAAGCTGCACATCCAGCGAGCTTGCGCCGCCTAAGTTTGCCGAGGCCTGCACGGCATCGGTATGACTCGGTGCTGCCAGGAGGGAAGTCGGCAGGTTGATCGTCATATCGGTCGGCGATGGCGCAAGTTTTGTCTGCCCGGCATTAACCGAAACCGCCTGTGGGCGATTGACTATTTCCATCGGCTGCGCTGCTGTCTTAGCGATCTCCACTGGCCCGGCACTTCCGACTTGAAGGTCGGATGAAGATTGCTGGCGAATCGCAAAGCCAATGTCCGCATCGCGCGGAGCCGACAGTGCGACGACCGCATCTCCGCCACTGCCCTCATGAACGTAGTGGTAGGCTTGTGCCGTCACCTTCATAAAGGTCAGTGCGAAGCAAATCGCGACGTGCACCAGCAGCGACAGGAGCAGGCAACGCTGCAGCGTGCTGAGTCGGCTGTCTTCCCAGCCGCGCAGGAACATGAGCAGCGGGATCAGCGCGATGAGAGAAAGGAGCATCAGCCAGAAGCTCAGTCCAATTGCCGGTCCGTGGCGTGACTGATGCAGCGGATAAACTTCGCGCGAGTCGGTAATCAAGAGATGATAGATGCCGTCGCCACTGTCGCGATCGGAGCTGAAGAACATGCGATAGCCGTTGAGGGCCATCGATGGATCGGTTTCGTTCTCTGCCGTGTTAATTTGCGGGCCGAGGTTTTCAACCGTGCCGAAAGTCCATGAGCCATCGGGATTGGTCGTCACCCGACTGCGCCAGATATCAAATTTGCCGAAGCCACCGGGGCGATTCGAGGAGAAATAAAGAAAATCGCCGGCAGGCGACATGCAGCTTGCGCCTTCGACATAAGGCGTGTTGATGCCGGGGATCTCGGCCGCGGGTTTGAAGACAAAGGGGCTTGTTGGCTGCGTTGTGGGTGCGGAGGGCTGCGTGGCCGGCGAGCTCGAAACAATGTCGGCCATCCACAGGTCATAATCGGCCGACATGGTCTGGCGGATGGTCGCCTGCCAGGCTTGCTTCTGCTGGAGGTTGGCCGATTTGCGGTTGGTGGCGAAGATCAGGTGCTTGCCATCGGGCGCGGGATCGGGGCTGAATTCATTGAATTCGCTGTTGACCTGCGGCCCCAGATTAAAAGGCGTGCCCCAACCCTTTTCCGTGCGACGGGCTCCCCAGATGTCGTATCCACCGAATCCGCCTGGGCGGTCGGAATAGAACAGCAGCGTGTTTCCGTCCGGCGTCAGGCGCGGGCCAAGGTCGTCATACAAACCATCCGCCTGCCCTAAGATGATAGCGTCGCCCCATTTGTTGTTTTTGCGATAGCTGACATAGATACGGGCCTTGTGGCCGGGCTTTCCGACGACGAAAAAGAATTCGCTTCCATCGGGAGAGAGGCTTGGCTCATAGCGCTGCGTATCGCCATCAAAGGGTGCACCCAACGCCTGCGGAGGCGTCCAGAGCACTTCGCGCAACTTCGCATCGCGATCGGCAACGCGAATGAATCGGCTGTCGGTCCAGAATTTCGGCCCGACAAACCACCTGCCCGCGACGGCCAGCGCAATGAGCAACCCCAGGCCGCCAAAGATGATCGGCCAACGATGACTGGTTGTACGTCCTTCCCGATCCATGCGGCACCTTCAATCCAATCCCCGAGCCTGCGCCACACGTCACTCTTCAAAATCAAAATCGCGTCAGTTCTCTTTCCCGTTCTCGTCGAGGTAAACGATCCTCGCTTCCTTGATTCCCGCGGATCGGCAGGTCCGCGCGACGCCGGCAAAATATTTCATGATGCTCTGCTCGTCGGCCCTGACGATCACCGTCTGCTCCGGATTCGACTCGGCCGCCGACTTGACGACTGGCGACAGCCCATCCAGCGAATAATCCTTGCCCGCCACCGTGATCGTTCCGTCTTTGCGGATGTTGATGATCAACTGCTTCGGGGGCGCAGACAGCGGCGCGAAGGCGGATGTGGTCTTGGGAAGCTGAACCTTCAGGTCCTTCTCGATCTGCACGAACGTCGTCGCGCAGAGGAAAAAGATCAGCAGGTTGAAAACCATATCGGTCAGCGGAACCAGGTTGTAAGGTTCCTCGGCTTCAGTATGCGGATCGCGAATTCGCATGAGACATCCTGAAAAATTCATTCCACCACGGAGGCACGGAGACACGGAGGCCGGGTTTTGCTGCAACAAAGTGCCGCCGCGATGGAAATCGATGAAATTCTAAATTCAAAGAACTTCTTTGTGGCTAACTTCGCGCCTTTGCATCTTTGCGGTCGCTCTAATCTCGTCAAATTAAAGCGACCGCAAAGACGCAAAGGCGCGAAGGAAACGCGAAGAATACTTACAAAGAATTGATTCAATTGGCTCTCCTCGCGTCGGCCCGACACTTCAGCAAAACCACACCTCCGTGTCTCCGTGCCTCCGTGGTGATCTCTTCTTTATGCCGCCAGCTCGGGCTCGTCGCGCAAGGCGTATTCATCGGAGAAGTCGCCTAAAGCGTCATTGAGCTCCGAGATGAATTTCTCGATTCGTCCGACAAAGAAGTAGTAGAAAATCGTGACGACGATGGCGACGGCGAGGCCGCCGAAGGTGTTGACCATGGCTTCGTAGATGCCGGTCGAGAGCTTGTGGACGTCGCCGGTGCCCGAGGCAGCGGCATTCTGGAACGCGAGGATCATTCCGGAGATCGTGCCGATCAAACCGAGCAGCGTGGCGACCGAGCCAATCGAATACAGAAAACGCATATTGCGCCGAAGCTTGAGCGCTTCATTCGCGCCCGCGTCTTCGATGCCCTTCTCGGCGGCAGTCCAGCCGCGCGGAAGCCGACGCAGGCCGGCGGCAATCATGCGGGCGATCGCCGAGTCGTGTTTCTTGCAATACTCGATGGCCGCCTCGCGGTCTTCGCGCGGATCGCGAAGGACCTGCTTGAGTCCGTCCATGAACTTGGGTGGAATGACGACGCGCCTTCGCAGCGCGACGAATCGCTCGATGATCAGCGCCACCGCCAGCACGCTGCAGGCGGTCAGCGGGATCATGAAGAAGCCGCCGGCTTTGTAGAGTTCCCAGGCGTTTTTCTTGGTGTCCAGCGCTTCGGCCGCAGGACTCGAAACGGCGTTCGCCTGGGTCGCGTCGGCAGCCAATGCCGCCTGCACGAAGATCATCATTGACAGCACGGCAACGATGATCGCCGATTGAAAAGACAACTTGCGAATAGATCTCTTGTTATTCATGGGAGCAACTGGCCATTGGCCGATTGAAAAACGACTTGCGGATATTCATTCGTTTCTGGAGGGCGGCAGTCCCCTGCCGCCGCGAATTTCGGCTTCATAGATCGCGCATCCGCTGCTGCGCGACTTCCGCTTCGGGGGCATTCTTGTATTTGTTGATGAGCTGTGTGTATTGCTGCTTGGCCCGGGCCGGCTGCTTGAGCTGCTCGAAGGCTCTTCCGGCTTCCAGCAATGCCCGGGCCGACCAGGTTGGGTAGGCATACACATCTTCCACCGCCAACAGCGATGCGATTCCCTGCTCGAATTTCTGCTCGGCAAGATAGGACTCGCCGATCTGGAATTGGGCGCGGGCCGCGGTCTGGCCGTTGGTCATCGCGAGCACTTTCTTGTAGTCGTCGCGCGCCGGGCCATATTGCTTGAGATTCTCCTCGGCCCAGCCGATGCCGAACTGGGCGAGGTAGGCATATTCGCTCTTGGAAAACTTATCGAGGAACTGGCGATTGGTTCGCAGCGATGCATCAAATTCCTGTCGTTCGGCTTGCGCCTGGCCAAGCTTCAGCATGGCGACCGGCGACTGGTCGCTGTCACCATGCTTTTCCAGCATTCGCGAAAGCACCGACTCGGCTCGATCGAACTTTCCTTCCTCGCTGTAAGCGACGCCCGCCTCGACCAGCGCCGAGGCATCCAGCTTGGCATCCTGGCCGAAATGATCGGAAAAATCGGTGAAGGTGGAGGCAGCTTTGTCCCACTGCTTGAGTTTTTCCTGGCAGAACCCGAGCCGATAGGTTGCTGGGCCGACGACTTTCGCATCAGCTGATTTGTCGTGAACCACCTGATCGAGCAGATCGGCGGCTTCCGAATATTTCTTGTCGTTGTAAAGCAATTCAGCCAATTCGGTGCGTGCCGCCGGCGCGAGCTTGCTGTCGGGATGAAGGCTCAGAAGTCGGCGATAGGTTTCCTGAGCCGCGGGGAGATTCTTGAGATTCCGCCGGGCCCAGGCCAGGTCATACAGCACTCCGTCGCTGGCCTTTGATTCGTTGGCCAATTCAGCAAGGATCTTCTCCGCCTGTTCATGCTTGCCCTGGGCGGCGAGGATCGAAGCGGAAAGCTGTCGAGCACTCGCGTAATTGGGATGATCGCGATGTGCCGACGCGAAGGCATCGAGCGCTTCCAACGCCTCATCATTTCGTTTCGCTTCTTTCAGCGCGATGCCACGCTGGTAGGCCGCATCGATTGCCAGCGGCTCCTTCGCATATTGATCGATCAGCTTCTTCCACTGATCGGCGGCCTGCCCATAGCGCTTGGCGTCGAAATCGACCCAGCCCAGAAGATAGAGCGCTGGTGCCGCGAGTTGAGCGGGTGGATTGGCGGAAACCAGCCGGCCGAGCATCGATGCCGCCTGGTCGGCCTCTTTGGCTTTGTAGAGAAGCTGGCCATATTCGAGCAGCCCGCGTTGCACCCAGGGCGATTCAGCCGAGCCTTGAGCCAGTTGGGCCAGCGTCTTGCCGGCGCCCTTTGTATCGCCCGTGGCGATTTGTGCGTGGCCGAGTTTGAATTGCGCTTCGGATTGATCCGATTTGGCCTGTCCCGAGCCCTGTCGAGGGGTCCAGGCGAGGTATTGTTCGAATGCGGGAATTGCTTCCGCGTTCTTCCCTTGCTGGAGCAGCGCATCAGCAAAAAGGAAAATAGCTGGCCGAAGCTCGTCTGATTGCTGGACAGCCGAATCGCTCGCCATTGGCTTGAGCGCCTCAGCGGCCGCCGCGTAGTTGCCGGCAAGGTAATCACATTGCCCAACCCGCAACGTGTATCGCAGCTTCTTCTGCTGATCGGAATTTTCCTGCGCCAGCTTGCCAAAGGCCGTTTTCGCCTCAGGATACTTGTTGAGCAGGAACAGATTCTCGGCATCCAGTTCAGCAGCGGGTGTAGTGACGGATGATTTGCCCATGCCCGCCAGGCGCTGACACAGGTCGTGACTCTTGGCGTAATCCTTGAGCTTGTGCAGGCAGAACGCCTGGCGGTACATCGCCTCCGGAACCTGCGGCGATTTCGCGTGGGCCGACTGGAGCGAATCCAGTTCGCCCGCCGCCTGCTCATATTTGCCCAACTCCATCAGGCAGACCGCGCGATCGAGGAGGATCTGCGAAAGATTCGCGGGCGCGGGTTGGAGAAATGCGAGCGTATCGAGCATCGCGCGAGCCGATTCGAATTTCTTCTGGGCGATGTCGCATTGGGCCAGGCCATACCGGGCATCGGCGGCGCGAGCCGTGTCATCTCGCGCAACCGCTTCCAATGTTCGACGGGCCTTATCGATCTGATGATCGGCCAGCTCCGCCAGCCCCTCTTCGAGTTTGGCTGGGGCGGCATAGTTGGTTTTTGGATAATTGTCACAGACGCTGGCCAACTCGCGGGCGGCTTCGTCGTATTTGCCAGCTTTGTAGAGCGCGACGCCCAGGCTGTAATGCGCATCAGGCCGGCGCGATTCGGGCGCGATCGACGCCATCTGGCGATATTTCTCGATGGCGGCATCCAGCTTCTGCAGTGCCTCCAGACTCTGGCCGGCCAGGAGCAGTGAATCGACCTTGTAGGGCGAATCGGCCTTCTCGCGATCGAGCTTGTCGAGCGTGGCCAGTACCTGCTCGTGCTGGTTTTGGGCGTGCTGCGACAGGGCCAGGAAATAAAGCGTCGTCGGACGCTTATCGCTTGAAGCGTGATCGCGAAGGAAGCTGTCGGCATAGTTGGACGCATCGGCGAACTTTCCGCCGAGGTACAAGGCCTGCACGCGGTAGCATTCTGCCGACTCGATCTGCTTGCTCTGCGGGAAGTGCGAGATCAATTCGCTAAAGGCGCTGTTGGCTTTGTCATACTGGCGGGTCATGAGCTGGCAATAGCCCAGAACAGCCAGAGCCTCATCGCGCTGGGCGAAGCCGCCCTCATGCGAGACCGGCTCGATCGCTTCGATCGCCTTGTCGTATTGCTCCAGGCGAAGCCGACAAACCCCTAGCGCGTAATGCGCGGCAGACGCCTGCGCGTGATTCGGATTGATCTGGAGAAAATTAGTGTATTCGTCGGCGGCCAGCTTGAAAAGCCCGCGCTGGAGCAGGCCGTTCGCGGCCATGAGCTGCTTGGAAGCCGCATCTACTTCCTGCTTGGCATGATCGCCTGACTCAGCTTGAGCCCAAGCGCCGCATGGCACCATTAGCAGCGAAGCGCAAACGCACGTCAGGCGCAGCGCCTGCCGCCAATCCCTTAGCGTCGAGTTCATCGACAACCTCCTGGATATCCAGCAGCGCCACACAGCGAACGTGTCAATCCCACAAGGCATGCGGCCGCCCACACAGCTTCAAGCCCGGCGGCCAATCAGACCGGCGCTACTATGTCTAATGAATCGAGGGGCAAGGCGTCAAGTCAATCGCGCGGAAATTTTGAAGATGAGGGCATTGAAGCGCCAAAATGCCGATAACCGTCGCCGAATCGCTTGCGCCTTCGCGACCGGTTCAGCGCGTCCGCTCGCGAAGGCGCAAGCGACGTCAGTAGCGGCCTCGGCGAGGTCACGAGCTATTCCCTCAATCGCATCACATCCAAAGAGCGACGGGATTCCGCGCAACATGAAGTTTTCGAGTTCGGCGGGTATTCTCGCCCATCATGGAAATCAGGCCGGTGGGTCCGACGGAGGTCGATGCGCTGATCGAGATCGATGCGACGATCGAATCGTCGGAATATCTGCATGTCGAGCGAAGCGGCGAGGAGATGGCCATCCAATGGAAGCTGGAGCCGCGAGCGTTGCGAACAAGGCTGGCCGATCGCAATCGCCCCACCGATGACCTTCAGTTTCTTTTGAAGCAGATGGCAAACGGGATCGAAGACGGCATTGCGCTGCTGGCCGAGCATGAAGGCGCGCGGGTTGCGCTGCTCGTGGCCCGGCCCGATCTGGAATTGAAGACGATGCGGATCATCGACGTGCGCGTCGATTCAGATTTCCGTAGGCAGGGCCTTGCGACGGCGATGCTATTTGAAACCATCGCTGAAGCACGTCGCCGGGAATTGCGCGCGGTCTATGCCGAATCGCCCGCCAATAACATGCCGGCCAACAAGCTATTCGCGAAGCTCGCATTTGATTTGGCGGGACTCGATACGTTTCATCGATCCAATCACGACCTGGTGAAAGAAGTGGCGACGATCTTCTGGTATGCGGCACTGGATTGAGCAGAGATTTGCACCACCCTCTCCGGATAGGACGCTATGATGCCGCCATGGCTTTTCGACAAATGGGGCGGGCGGCTGGCGCGGTGGTCGTTCTATTAAGTCTCCTGTTCGCAGTCACATCGGCTTACCTTTGGGTTCGGAGCTATCGGTCAGGTGCTGAGATTTCACGAAAGGGAGTACGCTTCTATTCGCTGATTTCCAATGAGGGGAGTCTTGGCGTGCAGAGCCTGGGAGTTGTGATCCACCGAGGCGATTTTTCGACGCAGCGCGCGGTCATTGGTCGTCCGTTGACCCAATATAAGGAATCGCCAGCCAACTATGCGCAGTGGGAGCAGGCCAATCAGATAATGAATATCAAGGTGCGTCTTCGAACTTCGAAGGCTCAAACTCGTTCGGGCCGGATCGTGCCTTCCGCACCGGCTATCCTCAAGCCTCCGTCGAAATGGCCGCGTTACGAAACGATCAAACAAATGCGAATCGAGCGCGAACTTCTGACGGAGAAACCGGTCGATGGGAAGATGACTGCGCTCAGTCAAAAGTTCGAAGAGTGGCTGATGGGCTGGCGAATCTGGATTCCTTATTGGCTGCTGGTCATCATTTTTCTGCTTCTGCCGATCTATGCGGGTTATCGACGAATCCGGTACGGCAAGCGCGTCGCGACGAACTGCTGCCCATCCTGTGGATATGATCTGCGCGCTTCGCCGGAGCGGTGTCCCGAGTGTGGCAGGCCGACCGATCCAACTCGTGCAACGGCCACTGCGTGAGGAAAATATTATTGCGTGCCCCTCTCGATCTTCAGTTTCCCAAAACAAATTCTCGTTCGCGCTCGACTCGCGGTGCCGCTGTCCCAGGTGCAGAAGTATTCGCCAGGAGCGCGCTCGACGAGGGTGGGATAGCTGTTGTGGGTGCCGGAATCGAAGAAGGTGCGCTCGGGGCCCCAGGGCTGGCCGGGCGGCTGAAGCTTGTAGCGCAGGGCCATGCGGGATCGGGCGGGGCCGTCGTTGTAGACATAAATATGCTCACCAATTGATGATCGGCCGAAGTAGGCCTTCGAAACGGAATTCCACAGCTCCGGTTCAGCAGCGCCGGGCGTCCAGGTTTTACCGTTATCGTGACTGATGCTGGAATAAGCGCGGGGCGGATCGAGGGCTTTGCCTTCCTTGATGTAGTCGCTGGTGCGCATGACGATTTTCAATTCGCCGGGCGAGTCGACTTGCGCGATCGTGCCTTCGTGCATGAAGACTTTGCCAGTGGCGGGCTGCGGGATGTAGCCCTGCAAGCGCCATTCGAGCAGGCTGGTGCTGGCCAGCACGAGTTGATCGCGCGATCCAAGGGGATCGGAGCGAAGGGTGTTGCGATGGGCCGGCAGCAGATAGAGCGGATGGCCGTCCTGCTGCACGACTTCGATCCCCCCGACGATGATCAGCGGGCCGGCGTAGTGCATCGCCAGCTCGACCGGCAGCCAGGATCTTCCGCCATCGGCTGAGTACGCGGCACAAAGCTGCGAATCCTCGCTGTTCTGGTAACCCATCGGGCAGCGCATCGCGAAGCACCAGACCACATCCTGCCCCGGCGGATGAAACAGCACCGGGTTGGCATAAGCAAACTGCATCGCGCCGAAGCGCTGATGATGATCGAAGACATACAATGGCTCGCTCCAGGTCTTGCCATCGTCGGTTGAGACGCAGGCGAGGATGTCGCCCATATCGGTCTTGCCGGGGATGCCCGCGCCAAAGGCGACGATCCACTGCCGCCCTTTCCATGGGGCAATGTAAGGCTCCCACAGGAGCGACGCGCCCGGCTGCTGCGAGACATCGCGGATGACGGTGACTTCTTTTACGTCGCCGGAGTAGTCGGCCGCTAGAACAGCAGAAGTGCAAAGGATGCAAAGAAGAAGTGCGATCCCAAAAATGATTGTCAAAACATTACACTTCTTTTTCATGCCGCTTTTCCTTATCGTTTTTCGCTGGTTTGTCCACCAAGAGTAACACCCGGGAGTCGCGACCATGGCTCATTTGCGACTGTTTTTGACGGCTATCCTCTTTTCTCTGATGTCCGGCACTTGGTGCCTCGCGCAGAAGCCGCCGTTTCCACCGGTGCCGCAGGAAGGATCTGCTGATCCGGTACCCGCGCTTTCGCAGCAGCCTTTACCGGCGGATGTGCGCGAGAAACTTTATCGCACAGAACTCGGTGACCTATTTCGACCAAGTGACCTGCCGCAGTTGATGCACGGGCATGAATTGCTCGAGGATTATTTTGCCGCGACGAAATCGGCCGATCGGAAGGCGATCGTCAATTCGCTGGAACAGACGCATCTGCCGCCGGGCGTGCTGGGGCGACTGTCGCGCATTCGGCTGCATTGGCCGGCGCTGGCGGGCGGGGTCTATTACGTCAACGAGCGGCGCGGGCCGTATGAGGTTCAATATTTCCTGGGAATTCCCGACGGATATGACCGCAATCGGGCCTGGCCGCTGGTGATCAAGCTGGCGGAGCCGGGCGCGTTCATGACCAATCCGCCTCCGGATGCGCAGCGCGTGGTCGATCTGTACAACGCCTGGATCAAGGCAGACTTGGCCGCGCATCCCGATGCGATCGAAATCATGCCGCTGCTGAATATCGAGCTGTTTTACGGCCCATCGCAAGCGGGGATGAACCGCGTCATTCAGCCGATGTTGGATGCGGCCGACCGGGTCAACATCGATCAGTCGCAGGTTTATCTGATCGGACACGGCGCCGCGGCATCGGCTGCCTGGAACCTGGTGTTGCAATATCCAACCTACTTCGCGGCCTTCGCGCCGCTTGCCGGCGAAGTTCCTTATGACTGGCAGCGCCTTCGCCTGATCGATTTGCGAAACACATTGCCGGTCGTGTGGAATGATATCGATGACAAAGCGGTGCGCATCGAGATGGCACGATCGATGATCAACGCCCTTCGCGGGCAGAAGATTGATGTTGATTACCAGCAGACGCGCGGCAACGGCCATAATCCGACCGATGCGATCGTCGAAGAGCGATACCAGAAAATGCGGGCGACGAAACGAGTGCTTTATCCGAAGCGCGTATCGCTGCAATCAGATCGCCCCGAAACGCAATTCAATCGCGATGACTGGCTTCAGATCTGGCAGGAAGCCTCGCCCGGCACCGATCGCCGATTGCTGCTGCGTAATGGCGAAATCATGTGGCTGCACGAAACTCCCGCAAAGCTCGATGCAACGCTCGGGCAGAATCAGATTGACGCCACGGTTGAAAACGTCGCGTCCCTGCGTTTCTATCTCAACGACCAGATGGTGGACTTCAGTAAGCCGCTGACGATTGCGATCAATCGCAACAAAAAGGTTCAGGGCTTCGTTAAACAGAGCATCGACGAAATGCTCAAGGATCAGGTTCTTCTGGGGCGCGGCTGGAGATATTTCACCGCCGCGATCGATATCGATCTGATTCCGGCGCCAACGACGCGCCCCGCCACACGCCCAGCAACGACTCGCGCGACGACGCAGCCGCACACGGGACGGATTATCGTCGGGCCGGGCGCGGCCAACTAAAGACCCGACGTCGACGGGCGCTCAATTCACTCACTTCATCGATGACAAGAACTCCAGCAGATCGGCCACCTGTTGCTCATTCAGCGGAGCAAGTACGCCTTCGGGCATTGGCGAAACGATCTTGCCGTTGACCGTGTTCGGCTTGATACGCGCCTGCGACTTTGGAACGTGCAGAGTCTCCAGCGACGTCTGATCTTTAACCACATATTCGCTGCCGCTCTGGCTGATAATGAACACCGAGATTGGAGTAATATCCGTCTTACGTAACATCAAATAAGGCGTAAAGCCCTCGGCAATCGTCTTGCTTGGATTGACGATATTGTCCAGCAGGGCAGCCTTGTCATATTTCGAACCGATATGGCTAAGATTCGGGCCAAAATCGCGCACTCGGATCGTTTCCGCATAATGACAATTCGCACAGATATTGCCTGCAAACACTTCGCGGCCGCGCGAGGCGTCGCCTTTAATGGATAGAATTTCTTTGATCTTCGCCTCGTCGATCGTCGCACCCAGCGGCGTCTTGGAAATCTCCACGCCCTTGGGCTTTTCAACCAGTTCCGGTGAAACCTGGAAACGGGCAAACAGATCATGCACAAACAGTTGCTTGCCCTTCCAAGCTCGATCGATCACCTGCTGCTGCACGTCATTAGAAACTCGGCCCGTCTCCAGTGCGCTGACCAGTTCCAGCGCGCCGCTGGTTGAGCCGACCAAACTATCGACGGCCTTGTCCACTTCGTCGGGCGAAGAGCCACTGCTGGAAAGCACACGAAGGGCATCGTTATCGCGGTCGCGAGATCGCGCAGCGCCCTGACTCACAGACGCGGCAAGGTCATTGCTGCTTAAGCTGGAAATCCAGTCGCTCAGCAGCGCCACCCAGCGATCGTCTACCTCCAGCGAGCCAATGTGAGGCATGCGCCCGACGCCGGTCTTGGCGACGCGGTAGAGCATGACCGATCGGGTCGGATCACCGGGATAGATGATCTTGGCGTCATTGATACCAAAGGAGCCGAGCATCGCCGGTGCATTGACGATATGCGTCTGTTCGAGCGGCAGTTCTTTGCGCACATCGAACAGCGCCGCCCCGCCGCCGCCGAAGCGATGGCAATGGGAACAGTTCACCGCCAGGTAAGAGCGTGCCCGGCTTTCCAGAGGTTGCGTGGAGTCGTACGGATTGACCAGCGTGTAAAAGGCCGGGCGATCGCCGTTGGGATCCTTCGGCTCATATTTGCCGGGGATCAGGCCGAGCTTGCGGAACTGCTCGAGCTGGTTCCAGGTCGCGCCGCTGCTGGTTTCGATGTCGCGATTGAGCTGCGGCTCATTGAACGCAAGCGTGTAGTTGGACCACAAGTTGTGGCAGGTCATGCACTGGGCACGCGATGAATAATGCCACGTTTGGGTGCGCTGCCCCCCTGGCGCAGTCCAATCCTTGATGGTGAAATCCTGGTCTTCGCCGTCAGCTTTAACCAGATCCGCGTCGGTCTGGGCGTCGTTCCACTTGTAGCCGTAGGCCTGCCAGGATCTGCCATCGAATTGCAGAATCTGCGTTTCAACCTTGCGCGCTGATCCCGGATCATCCGCCACCATCGGCAGCGAGATCGTCCGTACCAGCACACTTCCATCCGGGAATTTGTGATAAGGACCAACAGGACCATCCGGCGCCCACGCCACATTCTTATCGCTGGCAATCGCGACATAGCGCTGCGCTGTCGCGCCATCCAGCCATTGTGGCGTATTAATCTCAAATGGAGTCACGCCCGGCGCGAGCTTCTGATCGGGCGTGGATACAAAGAGGCCGGTCTGGCTCAGTTTCCGGGGAAATGCCGATTCGCTACTCTTCTCCTGCGTGCGAGCCAAGTCGTAAATCCCGCCGCCCTGGTAATCGACGATGAGCGGCTCGCCCTGCGCGTCTTCGCCAAAGGCGACAATCTGCGCATTGGTTTGGGCAATCGTCCGATGCGACGGCGCAAGCTTGTCGGGTCCATCGAGCGCCGAATCCCACATTAGGCGAGTGGACCAATCGCCGCAGATATAATGGTCGTCCAATTCCGGCAGCTTCTTGCCGTGATAGACGATGCCGCCGGTCAATGACGCAGCTTCAGCGTGCGATAGTGCAAGCAAAGGCGGAATGATCGGGGTCGGGCCGGGCTTGGCATCGGGATGAACCGGGTTGGGTCCTTCCATGATGCTCCAGCCATAGTTTCCCCCGGCCTTGGCGCAGATGACCGATTCGTACAATTCCCAGCCGACGTCACCGATCCACAGCCGCCCCGTCTTGCTGTCAAAGTTCATGCGCCAGGGATTGCGCAGGCCAAAGCACCAGACTTCGCCGCGTGCGCCGGGCGTTTTCACAAACGGGTTGTCATCCGGAATCGAATAGGCGAGTTGCCCCGATGGATGCTCGACATCGATGCGAAGAATCTTGGCGCGCAGGTCGCCGACGTTCTGCCCGACATTGAACATGTCCGGCGGATCGGGGTCGGCGTTATCGCCGGTCGAGATGTAAAGATCACCGTCGGGACCGAATTTCAGGCAGCCGCCGTTATGTCCGCCCGCGGGCCAGGTGAGGAAGATTTTTTCACTCGCCGGGTCAATGGTCGGCGGATCCATTTTCGAGACGGTGAAGCGCGATACGCGGGAGCCATTATCTCCGCGCGGATTGGGCGCGAAGCTCAGCACGTAGCAGATGTAAACGTAATGGTTGTCCTGGAAATGCGGATCAAATGCGATCCCATACACCGAATCGACAGTCTTGGCCCCGGGAACTTCCTGGATGTTGTGAGCGGCCGATTTGATGTCCACCAGCAGATCGGCCTTGGGAACGTCGTCGCGGCTGGGGAAGGTGAAAATTTTGCCATACTGCTCGACCACTGCCACGCGATCAGTTCCAGGGACCAGTGTGATGTCGAGGGGGTGATCGAACGTCAGCTTCGGATAGATCCGGTGAAGTTCGTACGGAGGTGGCGGCTCAGGGCTGCCAACGATACGCGACGCCCATGCAACCCTGGCGATTGGTGCTGAAGCTGGCACCTTCCACGGCTTCCAGAGAAACATCGCCGCGAAAATCGCGCCGGCGATGATCAGGATGAACAATGCATCAAAAGCAAAATGGCGGCCGGATTCCGGCGTTTGGTCAATTTCTTCTTGAAGGGGCATACGTGTCCTCAAACCTCCGCGTCAAACAGGGAATGCGGGGATCGATGAAAATATACGCCAGCGTGGATTGATGCCAGCCGCCGAGTGCGCTATTTCGTCGCGGAGCGCGTAGCGAGGTGCTGGAAAACCCGCTTTTACTTCGCGTTACCGCACGCTAACGCCGACAACCTCCGATACTCGCTTGCGCATTCGCGGACGGATCAGCGATCTGATTCGGCGCTCCGGTCGCGAAGGCGCAAGCGACGTGGGAGGCGGAATCGGCGGAGTGGCGCGACGTAGATCCTTTGCAAAGCAGATTCCATCTTCCCGTCACGCCACGGTCACCGCCGGATCGAGATAGATATCCTGAATGAGGTTCAGCAGCGCGACTCCATCGTTCATCGGGCGCTGGAAGGATTTTCGGCCGCTGATCAGGCCCATGCCGCCGGCGCGTTTGTTGATGACGGCGGTCCGCGCCGCTTCGGCAAAATCATGCTCGCCCGATGCCCCGCCGCTGTTGATCAGAGGCGATCGGCCCATGTAGCAGTTGGCCACCTGATACCTGCAAAGCTCGATCGGATGATCGCCGGGCGTCAGGTTGCTGTAGACGCGCTTGTCGGTCTTGCCGAATTTGAGCGCGTTGTAGCCGCCGTTATTTTCCGGCAGCTTCTGCTTGATGATGTCGGCCTGAATCGTCACGCCCAGATGATTCGCCTGGCCGGTCAAGTCCGCGGCCACATGATAATCCTTGTCAGCTGTCTTAAAGGCATTGTTGCGAAGATAGCACCAGAGCACAGTCACCAGCCCATATTCATGCGCAGCGGCAAACCAGCGCGATACTTCCTGAATCTGCCGATCCGATTCCGGCGAGCCAAAATAAATCGTCGCGCCGACCGAGACGGCTCCCATGTCCGCCGCCTGCTTCACCTGCGCAAAAGCAATTTGATCGAATTTGTTCGGATAAGTCAGCAGCTCGTTGTGATTGAGCTTCACGAGAAACGGAATGCGATGCGCATATTTTCGCGCCACCGCGCCTAAGACTCCGAGTGTCGAGGCGACGGCATTGCAACCGCCCTCGATGGCCAGCTTCACGATGTTTTCCGGATCGAAATAAATCGGATTGGGCGCGAAACTCGCGCCGGCCGAGTGCTCAATCCCCTGATCGACCGGCAGGATAGAAACATACCCGGTGCCCGCGAGCCGGCCATGATTGAGAATCTGCTGAAAGTTCCGCAGCACCGACGGCGAGCGATCGGAAGCCGCCACGACCCGATCGACAAAGTCCGGCCCGGGAAGATGCAGCAGATCGCGCGAAAAGCCGCGCGCCTTATATCCGAGCAAATCGGAAGCATCCTTGCCGAGCAATTGTTCCAGATTCGGGCGGGGAGAACTCATGGGAAAATCTCCAGTAGAGCCTCTAAAACTACCTCTCGCGGTGCGCGAGGTTGTGGTTCGAACTCTAACGGAATCTTGCCATGAAAAAAGCCCGCGACGCAAGTGCAGCGGGCTACTGGTGAATCATTAATAAAGGTGCAATAAGTTACTGCCGTAATCGCTTGATGCGCTCTTGCACATCCAAGTAATTGAAATCCATCTGCGCCACCCGGCTGAATTGCTTGATGGCCGATGCGCCGTCGCCCTTGCCTTCCAGGGCTCGGCCATACCAGTAGAGCATTTCCTTTGAGCGGTCGTCGCCGTGCGCGGGATATTCATCGACGGCAGCCTTGAGCGTGTCGATCGCTTCGTCGATGTAATTGGACGATAGAAACGCCCGGCCCAGCAGAATCGTGGCGCGAATGCGATACTTCGGATCGCTTCGCACGTGCTGGAAGACCGGAATCGCTTCCTGATACTGGCCGAGGGCGAAGAGCCGGCGGGCCACTTCGAAGCGGGCGGTGGTGTCGGTCGGATAATTCTCAACTACCAGCTTGTATTCCTGCAGCTCGGTCATTGCGCGCTCGCGGGCAAACTGATCATATTCCTTGCGCATCTCCGGATCGCGCTGTGCATCGGCACGAAGCATCCGCTCCATGCGCGACAACTGCGTCATCTTGATGATGCCCACGCGCTGCCGCCATTTGAACTGATTGGTCTTGCGATACACCTGCTCAAGCTGCTCGATAGCCTTGTTTTCCTGCTCGGGGTTTTCAGTGGCCTGCAGCGCGTCGATGTATTTGGAGAAAAGCGAAAGGTCTTCGGCATTGTTCTGCCATTCGACCTCGGCTTCCTTCACCTTCCGCATGAGGAAGTCGTCGGATTGATAATCCTTCTCCTCATCCAGCAGGCGCTTCTGCGAATCCATATCGCGGATGCTTTCGCGGAAGCTCTTGGCCTTGCCGTATTTCCCGATCTCCATCGTATGGCGGGCGCTGAGGTCCTTCACTTCTTTCTGCAGGTCCATGTCGTCCGGCTTAAGTTTCAGCGCCCAATAGCACGCCTCGGTCGCTTCTTTCCAGCGCGACATGCTCTTGTAGCCGTCCTTGAGCGTGATGAACTTGCTGAAGTCCGGCTTGGGTGTATCGGAGTTGGCCTTCATCAGAACGGCGCCGATCCACATCGCCGTATCGAAATACCCGGCCTTAATCGAGCACTGAAACATGTTGACCATTCGGTCCATGTTCCCCGGGTCATAGGCCAGCAGTTTTTCTGCATTCAGCGCGTTGAGCTTGTCATCCTTGGTGGCCTTGCCGAGCTTCATCTTCTCGAACATTCCGATGTCGCTTCGCTTGCCGCCGGTGGCTTTGCGCTTCAGAGAGATTTCGCGGATGTATTGGTGTGCGTCAGTATTTTCCGGATCGATGCTCAGCCCCTGAAGATACAGCTCGATCCCGTATTCAAAGTTGCCGGTGTCGGCTACCGTCTTGGCGCGATCGAAAAAGATCTGCGCCTTCTTGCGATCTTCCTCGGGGATATCTCGATAGCCGGCTGGCAGATCGGTCATGCTGGCGTTGTCCTGTTGTGTAGTCTGCATGCGCAACCTTGGCGCTTTGAAAAGGGAAAATTTGAGCCAAACCCCACTCTTATCAGATGCGGCATGGCCAACTCACGCCACTTTATCCGTCAATCTGCAATACTGTCAATCATTAGTGGCGTGGCGTACACTTCACAAGTGATTGTAGGCAATCGAGGAAAGTGAGACTATCGACCCATGGCCGAGCCTGTAAGCATTATCTCTTACCCAGACCCCCGCCTCAAAAAAGTGAGTGCTCCGATAACTGCATTTGACGAAGCCCTCAAAGAGCTGGCCCAGCAGATGTTCGCCCTGATGCGGGAGGAAAAAGGCGTCGGTCTGGCCGCCCCACAGGTAGCGCGAAATATCCGCATGTTTGTCATGAATGCCACCGGGAACCCCGAGGACGACCGGGTTTACGTCAATCCCGAGCTCAGCGAAGCCGAGGGTGAAGAAGAAGGCGAAGAAGGATGTCTGAGCATTCCCGAGCTGCGGGTCAAGATTTTCCGGAGCCGGAAATTACGCATCGTGGCCAAAGATTTAGAGGGAAAACCGATCGACGAGTCCGCCGACGGCTATATCGCCCGCATCTGGCAGCATGAAACCGATCATCTCAACGGCATCCTCCTGACCGACCGCATGGGCCCCGTCGCCAAGATCGCCAATCGATCGCTGCTCAAGGATCTTGAAGAGCAATACAAGAAGAAACAAGGCAAGTAGTCGTTGAATCCCAAACTCCGCGTCATCTTCTGCGGCAGCGGCGAATTTGGTTTGCCTACGCTCGCATCAATGCCCGAACATGGGCACGATGTCATTCAAGTCATCAGCCAACCCGACCGCCCCGCCGGCCGAGGGCGCGGCTTAACGCCGACGCCCATCAGCCAATGGGCGCAATCCGCCGGCTTCCCATTGCTCCGCACCGACAACATCAATCAGGAATCGCTGCCGGACGCCGATGTGATGGTGGTCATCGCCTTCGGCCAAAAGATTGCGCCGCAGATCGCCAACCACTGCCGGCTCGGCAGCATCAACCTCCATGCCTCGCGCCTCCCCCGTCTTCGTGGCGCGGCCCCCATCAATTGGTCGATCATCAACGGCGACACCACCACCGGCAACTCCGTCATCCGCCTCGCTCAGAAAATGGATGCCGGCGCCGTGCTCGCGCAATCGGAGCTTGCGATCGGCCCCACCGAAACCGCCGGCGAATTGCATGACCGGCTTGCCCAGGATGGACCTCCGCTCATCGCAAAAGTGCTGGAAGAATTGGCAACGGGAACCGCAACTGAAACGCCTCAGGACCAATCGCTGGCGACGGTCGCTCCAAAGCTCGCGCGCCAATCCGCGATTCTCGACTTTTCCCACAGCGCCGACGAACTGGCTCGCCGAATCCGCGGCCTGTTCCCTTGGCCCGGCTGTCGCGTGCGTCTGCGCGATGCCGACGACGGCAAAGAACTTCTCAGCCTTCGCCTAGCCCGCGCCCGCGCCGTCGAAAGCACGGCATCTGCTCGCCCCGGCCAAATCCTCCCCGACGGAAACATTCGCGCCGGCCACGGCGCCATCGAGCTTCTGCAACTGCAACCCGAAAGCCGATCGGTGATGTCGCTCGACGATTATCGCCGCGGCCACCCCTGGCCCGCCGGCGCCACGCTCGACCCAATCGAATAGCAATGGGCGACTGATCCACTTGGAGGGCGGCGGTCCCCCACCGCCGCGAAGACCGGATATCGCGTCCGCGCTATCGGTGTGCCACCGCCGCCAGGACAAACTCCAGCACAACCATTGTAATCATCGCATACCCCACCAATCGAAACCGCCGCTGGAATTTTGGAATTTCCTCCGGCGACGCGAAAATCCGCGCCGGCCAGAGCCGCCATGAGGCATAACAAAAGACCACCGTCGCGATCAGCAAAACGAGCATCTTCGCCGCGATCAGCGCGAGCCAGCGATGGTCGGCTTCGCGTGGATGAAAAATGATCAGCAGCGCCCCGGTCAAACCGATCACGGCCAGCGTTCCCAGCATCTTCCACCGCGCCCCATTGCTGATGAAGGCGGTGAACTCCTCAAAATCGGCTGGCTTCTCAAAGAACCGCCGCGCCCTCGGCTGCACCACGCCGATGCTGTACCCCATCGCCCCCAGCAACCCCGCCGACGCGATGATGTGCACGAATCGAATTCCCGCGAGCCATGCGTTCATCAATTTGACCTCTTGCCCACCGACTTTCCGCAAGCCATTTGGCTTCGTCAATCTTCCGCCCGCAGGGAATTTCAGGATATGCGAATTTTGAAAGTTGAGCGGCGCAATCGCGCCGCCTCGAATTTCCGATCAGTGCGCCCACCGATAGAGGGCAAACCCAACTCCAGCCAACACAATCGCAATCGCGATACAAATTAAAACAATCGCGGCGTGCAGACCTGTTACTCGCATGGGACCGCTCTTATCGGCACGACGACAAAAAACATTTCATTATTTACGGTCCCCCGTTTATTGCCGATGTAATTGCGCAAGGATGCTTTGTGCTCGCCGAGTGGAATCTCCAGAATGAGGGCCGTGCTGTTCAGCACGGCTTTCTTCTTTGAGATTTTTTGGTTGTGGCACTTGCAAAAATTCCATGGGCTCCTAATCTCCCCGCCCCATGGCGAACATCCTCATCGTCGATGATGCGATAGACGCTGCAGAAGCGCTGGCCCGATTCCTCGAAAAAAATGGCCACTCGGTTCATGTGGTGCCGGACGGAAAAGATGCTTTGCTGGCGGTTCTTGGGGAAAAAACGGACCTCGTCATCCTCGACCTGCTCATGCCGGAAATGGACGGCCCCTCGTTCCTGGAAGTCACTCGATCGTACTTGCGATTACAGACGCTGCCGGTGGTGGTGCTGACAGCGCTTTCCAGTGGTCCGCTGCTGGATCGCGCCCGTAACGCAAAGGTCAATGCGATCCTCATCAAGTCGCAGGCGACCTACGATGAAATCCTCAGCACCGTGAATTCATCGCTCCACGATAAGCGGACGTAAATCCTGGCGAAGTTTCTCTGACGCAAGCTATATCGCCTGGCGTCGACCCCGTTTTGTTTCCGCGGCTCTAATTCCGCCGCCAGAAAAGAATCCAGATACCGATCCCGATGAGCAGCGCGCCGAATAGCACGGGGAGCAGAGCGTCTGCCCATCGCGCCTTCTTAGAGCGCCCATCACGCGGGCCGATCTGCGGAACGTCGGCGGATCGGTGCGAGAAGTCCCAGATGCCCGCGCCCAGGAACGTCCAGCCGAAGGCGATCATCGCCAGCGGCCCAAGCAGCCGGTTCCAGATCGGCACGTTCCCATGCCGGCAAATGATTCCGCCAACGACAAAGAGCACGAGCGTCGCCGCCGCCGGGAGATAAACCATCCCGGTCAGAGCGGTCCACCCCAGGCGACCCAGTGGAGGTTCGGAGCCGCCGGGCTGGCCGTGGTCGTGGTGGATGATGTCATGGTGGCCGGACATGAATTGAAATATATCGTGCCGTCGCGAAACCGGCGGCGCAGAAAAGCGCAACATCGGAAGAAACCGTCAAAGCTGTGGTCGCTGGTGCGACGGCATTTGGGTTTTCAAGCCATTTCGCATTGAGAAAGGAAAGCGGAACCGGAATGCGTTTTGGACGGCGACGGAGTTCCTGCCTTCGCTCAGAAAGCGCACCTGTCCCTAATGGCATAAAGATAAGCCGCAAGTCCGCGCCGCAACTACATTTACTACATTTGCGCAAGATGTGGCCCCCTGTCAGAATGGTGGTTGCTGA
>Ga0207695_10001221_pt1 | contig 44045 bp, 42 predicted proteins | sample KBSC54metaG_FD_184354 | JGI IMG/M metagenome (GOLD analysis project Ga0207695, IMG submission 184354) | Corn rhizosphere microbial communities from Kellogg Biological Station, Michigan, USA - KBS C5-4 metaG (SPAdes) (version 2) | ecosystem: Host-associated > Plants > Roots > Rhizosphere > Soil...
CAGCATGCGGTCGCCGAAGGACTTGCTGACGTTCTTGAACTCGATCACTTCCTGGCCCAGGCGCTCGCCCGGCGGAATGAAGATTTCATTGGTTTCGTTGCGACGCTGGTATTCGACCGCATTCAACTCTTCGAAGCGGTTCAAGCGCGCCTTGCCCTTGGACTGGCGGCCCTTGGCGGCCGAACGGACCCATTCCAGTTCCTTCTCGATGGCCTTCTGGCGGGACTTTTCCTGCGAGGCTTCCTGCTTGAGGCGGGCGTCCTTCTGCTCCAGCCACTCGGTGTAGTTGCCCTTCCACGGAATGCCGCGGCCGCGGTCGAGTTCGAGGATCCACTCGGCGGCGTTGTCGAGGAAGTAACGGTCATGGGTAACCGCCACCACGGTGCCCGGGTAGTTCTGCAGGAACTGCTCCAACCAGTCGACCGACTCGGCGTCCAAATGGTTGGTCGGCTCGTCGAGCAGCAGCATGTCCGGCTTGGAAAGCAGCAGGCGGCACAGCGCGACGCGGCGCTTTTCACCACCGGACAGCGGCCCGATCTTGGCGTCCCACGGCGGCAGGCGCAGCGCATCGGCGGCCACTTCGAGCTGACGCTCCAGCGCGTGGGCGTCGTTGGCGGCCAGGATGCTTTCCAACGCCTCCTGCTCCTTGGCCAGCTTGTCGAAATCGGCGCCTTCCTCGGCATAGGCGGCATAGACCTCTTCGAGGCGCTTCTGCGCATCGAGCACGACGGAGACGCCTTCTTCGACGGCTTCGCGCACGGTCTTGTCCGCGTCGAGCTGGGGTTCCTGCGCCAGGTAACCGACCTTGATGCCCGGCTGCGGGCGGGCTTCACCCTGAAAATCGGTGTCGACGCCGGCCATGATGCGCAGCACGGTCGACTTACCGGCACCGTTCAGGCCCAGCAGGCCGATCTTGGCGCCCGGGAAAAACGACAGCGAGATGTCCTTGATGATCTGACGCTTCGGCGGGACGATCTTGCTGACCCCGTTCATGGTGTAGATGTACTGCATGCTTCGCTCCCTTAAGGGCGGTCCGTCGGCCCGCTAAAGCGCGGTCCGGCAAAGGAAATGGGGAATTGACCGCCAATTATCGCCGATCGGAGGTCGCGCTGCCACGGTGACGATGCCCGGACAAGGCAGCGGCTGCGCCCGGTTTGTCATGCCGGCGCCATAACCGCGAGGCTTATGGCCCGATTTGCCCGGCATGCTCGTTCGGACATCGGCCGGGCGACGGGACATGGCGGAAATCTACGAGACATCGGGGGCGGCAGCTCTGCTGGGCGCATGGGACCGGGCCGCGGCGCGCTGGGCGGCGACACGTGGCGCTTGGGCGGTGACGCTGCACGAATTGCTCTGTTTTGGCGTCAAACAGGCCTATGCCTGTTTATTTGGCGGTTGCATGCTGGCTTTGCTGCTATCGAGCTGGCTGCTGTATCCGGCCGACGCGTGGCTGAGTCGCTACGATTTTCTGACGCTCGCCGCGCTGGCGATACAGACCGCCTTGCTGGCATGCGGGCTGGAGACGCGTGAAGAAGCGTCGGTCATTCTGCTGTTTCATATCGCCGGCACGATCATGGAAGTTTTCAAGACCTCGGTTGGCTCGTGGATATATCCCGAGGCTTCGTTCTTGCGCGTGGGTGGCGTGCCGCTGTTTTCCGGTTTCATGTACGCATCGATCGGCAGCTATATCGCGCGCGCCTGGCGGTTGTTTGATTTCCACTTCGTGCGGCACCCGCCGTTTGCCGCCACGGTATGGCTGGCGGTGGCGATCTACGTCAATTTCTTTACTCATCATTATCTGCCGGACATGCGTCTATTGTTGTTCGCTGCCACCGCGTGGCTGTTCGGCCCCGCCTGGATCCAGTTTCGCATTCGCGAGGTGCATCGACGCATGCCGTTACTGCTGGGTCTGGTGCTGGTCGCCACGTTTATCTGGTTGGCCGAAAATATCGGTACGTTTACGGCGGCGTGGCGCTATCCGGCGCAGCGCGATGGCTGGCATATGGTGCCGTTGCAGAAACTCGGTGCATGGCTGCTTTTGATGATTATCAGCTATGTCATGGTTTCGGTGGTTGCGCGTCGTCGATCCATCACGACGTTGGCGGACGCGCCGAATCGATCAACGCCGTAACCGTGCGCGTATGCAGCGATGCCGCATCGAAGCCGGGCGGCAGCATGCCGGCGATCTCCAGCATGACAGCGCCATGCAGGGCCGCCCATATCTGGTGACCGAAGATCGGTGCGTCGGCCTGGATCCTGCCTTCGTCGATCATCACGTCGACATGCGCGACCACCGTGCGCAACATGCGCTCGTGCGCCTCACGGTAGGCGTCGTCGTCCCGGTGCGGTTCGGGGTATTCGAACATCAGGCGATAGGTTGCGGTATTGGCGCGCGCAAAGCCGATGTACGCATCGCGCACCGCCCGGCTGCGGGTGCGGCCATCGCCGGGCGAGTCGAGCGCATCTTCCAGCGCTTGCGAAAACCGGTGCATGCCGCGCGCGCGTACCGCGGTCATGATGCTTTCCTTGTTCGGGTAGTAGCGGTACGGGGTCATCGTGCCGCAACCCAGATCGGTCGCGATTCGGCGCATGGTGACCGCCGCCGGACCTTCTTCCACGTATAGCCTTGCGGCGCAATCGCAAATGCGTTCGCGAAAGGCCTCGGTTTCGTGTTCGCTCAGCGCTTTGGGCACGTGATTTTTCCCATCATTTCAAGGCGAAACATGCAGTGTCTTGCGGAAGAACGCCAACGCATCTTTCTGTATCTGCGCGTGCACCTTGATGCGATCCACGCCGGCCGGGTCGCTGCAGATCACCGGCGCCTCCTTGGCCAGCTCGGGCGAGCAGGGCGCGAGAAAGACCCAGTGATCGGCTTTCGGCACCACGGTCTTGCCTTCGAGCGTATGCAGCAGGGGCGCCAGGCGCGCCGCGTTTTCCTGAGGTATCAGGACATGGTCGTCCTGGCCGTAATAGAGATAAACGGGGCGCGTGATGGCGGCAACACTGGAGGCGTCGAACGGGATGCTCAGTGGCGCCATGGCGAACGCGGCCTTGACGCGTGGATCGGCCGTATCGCCCCACTTGAGCATGTCTTTCTGAAAGATGGCGACGATATCCAGGTCGCTTTGCCCATGCCTGGTCGCGGAGGCAAGTAGCCTGCGCAGTGGGCCGCAAGCGGGTTCATCACCTGGGTACTTTTTGCAATATGCGATGAAACGCTCCAGATGAGGCTTGGCGCCCACCACCATCAACGCCGTGTAGCCGCCGGCGGAGAAACCGGCGACGCCGATGCGCTCGTTGTCGATCAGCGTCTTCCAGCGGGGATCGGCGAGCAGGGTGCTGATAGTGGCGGCGACCTGGATTGGTCGGCCGCCCAATACTTGCGGATAACCGACACCGCTCTGGTCGTGGAAATTGTCGCCCGTGTGTTCCAGTGTGGCGACCACGAAGCCGTGGCTGGCCAGATAGGTAGCCAGGTCGTGATGTCCCATGTCCGAGCCGCCGTTGCCATGAGAAATCACGACCAGCGGTTTGGGGCCGGGGATGGCAGGCGCATCTACCGTAGCCTGGATGCGATAAGGGCCACGTACGGTGACGCCTTTGGCCTGGGCGGACGGATAAAACACCAACCCCGGCATTTCGCCGCCGCTTACCGGGTCGTGGATCCGGATGTCACTCAGGCCAACGCCGGTCGTGGCGGGCGAGGCGGCCAGGGCAGCGAAGGACGTCAGCAACAGCGCAAGAAGAGCAAGCCAGCGCAGAGCGCGGAAGCGGTCGGACATGAGCGTAAACCTCAGGATGACGTTTCGTACAATGTATCGTACATCGTACGAAATGCGCCATGCAAGTGCCGCCATTGGCCGTAACCTTCCCTGAGCGTTACAATTTCGCGTCTAAATCCCCGCTTGCCACCCAGAAGAGGTCAGGATGTTCCCCAAGAACGACACGATCGCCGGTTATGACGACGAATTGGCCCAGGCCATTGCCGCCGAAGCCCGTCGCCAGGAAGACCACGTCGAACTGATCGCCTCGGAGAACTACGCCAGCCCCCGCGTGCTCGAAGCGCAGGGTTCGGTGCTGACCAACAAGTACGCCGAGGGCTATCCGGGCAAGCGCTACTACGGCGGTTGCGAATACGTCGACATTGCCGAGAAACTGGCGATCGACCGTCTCAAGCAGCTGTTCGGGGCCACCTATGCCAACGTGCAGCCGCATTCGGGTTCGCAGGCCAATCAGGCCGTGTACCTCGCGCTGCTGCAGCCGGGCGACACGATCCTCGGCATGTCGTTGGCGCACGGTGGTCATCTGACTCACGGCGCCAAGGTCAATATCTCCGGCAAGCTGTTCAACGCCGTGCAGTACGGCGTCAACGATCAGGGCCTGGTCGATTACGACGAAGTCGAGCGCCTGGCGGTCGAGCACAAGCCGAAGATGATCGTCGCCGGCTTTTCCGCCTACTCGCAGGTGATGGACTGGGCGCGCTTCCGCGCCATCGCCGACAAGGTCGGTGCCTATCTCTTCGTCGACATGGCGCACGTCGCCGGGCTGATCGCCGCGGGCGTGTATCCGAACCCGGTACCGCATGCGCACGTGGTGACCTCGACCACGCATAAGACCCTGCGCGGCCCGCGCGGCGGTTTCGTCATTGCCAAGGATTTGGGCGAAGAAATCGAGAAGAAGCTGCAGTCGATCGTGTTCCCCGGTATCCAGGGCGGCCCCTTGATGCACGTGATTGCCGCCAAGGCGGTGGCGTTCAAGGAAGCGCTGGAGCCGTCCTTCAAGGACTACCAGACGCAGGTGGTCAAGAACGCCAAGGCCATGGCCAAGACGCTGATCGAGCGTGGCTACAAGGTGGTTTCCGGCGGCACCGAGAACCACCTGATGCTGATCGACCTGATCGGCCGCGACGTCACCGGCAAAGATGCCGAGGCGGCCCTGGGCAAGGCGCACATCACCGTCAACAAGAACGCCGTGCCGAACGACCCGCGCTCGCCATTCGTCACCTCGGGCTTGCGCGTCGGCACCCCGGCGGTGACCACGCGTGGCTACAAAGAAAGCGATGTGGTCGAACTGACCAACTGGATCTGCGATGTGCTCGATGCGCCGGCCGATGATGCCGTCATCAAGAAGGTGCGCGAGCAGGTCACGGCACAGTGCAAGAAGTTCCCGGTTTACGGTTGACGAGTGCATTGTCCCTTCTGCCAGCATGAAGACACCCGGGTCATCGACTCGCGTCTGACCGAAGACGGCGCCACCGTGCGCCGTCGCCGCGAGTGTCCGCAATGTGGCGAGCGCTTCAACACCTTCGAGACGGCGGAGTTGAAGTTGCCCAGCATCGTCAAGAGCGGCGAGCGGCGGGAGAGTTTTGACGAACGCAAGCTGCGGGTAAGTTTCGAACGGGCGCTGCAAAAACGCCCGGTCGCCACCGAGGCGGTAGACGATGCGGTGCGCGCTATCGTCAACGATCTGCGCAAGAGCGGCGAGCGTGAAGTGCCTTCGCGGCAGATCGGCGAGCTGGTCATGCGTGAGCTGAAGAAGCTCGACCAGGTGGCCTATGTGCGCTTTGCCTCCGTCTATCGGAGGTTCGAGGACGTGCATGCGTTTCGCGAGGAGATCGAGAAGCTGGAGCGCGATCTGCCCGGGTTGGAAAGCTTGCAGCTGTCGTTGCTGGGTGAGGCTGCGGTCAAGCGGAGCAAGAAGGGCTAAGGCTCGCTTCGCGTCGCTTCTTGCGCCCCCTCACCCCAACCCTCTCCCCCGGCAGAGCCAGGGGAGAGGGAGTCGACTGAGGTGACCTCAATCTTTCGCACTTGCGCAACTTAGCTCCCTCTCCCCTGGCTTCGCCGGGGGAGAGGGTTGGGGTGAGGGGGGCTCTTGAGCCTCAGCGACACAAGCCATTCTGGCAAAATGCCCGCTCATGACCTCCCCGACCTTCTCCGCCCTCGATCATCTCCACATGGCGCACGCATTGCGTCTTGCGGAACTCGGCCTCTACACCACCCAACCCAACCCCCGCGTCGGATGCGTGATAGCGCATGGCGATGACGTCGTCGGTACCGGCTGGCATCAGCGCGCAGGCGAGCCTCATGCCGAGGTCTACGCATTGCGCGAAGCGGGTGAGCGCACACGCGGTGCGACCGCCTATGTGACGCTCGAGCCCTGCGCTCATCACGGACGCACGCCCCCATGTGCCGACGCCCTTGTTGCCGCTGGCGTGGCGCGTGTAGTGGTTGCTGCGGAAGACCCCTTTCCCAAGGTCGACGGACGCGGCATGGAGAAGCTTCGCGCCGCCGGCATCGCCGTCGAAACGGGCCTGATGCGCGATGCCGCGCGCGAGCTCAACATCGGTTTTTTCAGCCGCATCGAGCGCGGCCGTCCCTGGGTGCGCGTCAAGCTGGCGATGAGCCTGGACGGACGCACCGCGCTGGCGAATGGCGAATCCAAATGGATCACCGGCGAAGCCGCGCGCGAAGACGTACAGCGCTGGCGCGCACGCAGCTCGGCCATCCTGACCGGTAGCGGTACGGTGCTGGCCGATAACCCCAGATTGACAGTGCGCATGGACGGCGTCACCACGCAGCCCATGCGTGTCGTGCTGGATCGCTTGTTGCGTACACCCAAAGGCAGTCAGGTATTGGATGGCCAGATGCCGACACTCATGTTGCACGGTCACTCCGCCAAGCCTGATGCACGCTTCGCCAACGTGGAATGCATCCCGGTAGCCGAGTCTGGCCATACCTTTGATCTTGCCGCGGCGCTGGCCCTGCTGGCCGAGCGTGATTGCAATGAAGTGCAAGTTGAATCCGGCCCGACCTTGTGCGGCGCGCTGATCGCCGCGGGTCTGGCGGACGAATTGCTGTTGTATGTCGCGCCGGTATTGCTGGGCGACCATGCGATGCCGTTGCTGGGTTTGCCGGCGTTGACGGATATGTCCAAGCGCTGGAACTTGAAGATGATGGATCAGCGGCAGGTAGGAGCGGATCTGCGTCTTCGCTTGCGACCGGTGTAGGGAGTTCTTTGGAATCGAGGGAAGGGGAATGAGCGAGGATTTGGGCAATAACGTCTACGCGCCTTCGCAGGCCGCGCACGAAAGCGCATTCGAGAGCGATGTGCATCGTCGCGGGTTGCGCAATTTAACTGTCTGGATAGTGTCGATTTATTGCCTGATCAACTCGGTGGGCGGTGCATCTGTCTTCATTTTCAAAGGACACTATTTGCAAATGGTGGCCAACGGTCAGATGTCCGTTCTAGCGGCTGTCTTCATTTTTCTGCCGCGTCTGCTGTTGTTCCTGGGTGGCGTTGCGCTCTTTTTCTTGCGAAAGTTTTCTTTGTGGCTTTTGGTCGGGGCCTTGGCCGTGCAAAGTTCGATGCTGCTGATGCCCATGCTGGTCCATCTTCTGGGGCTTGGTGCCTTGCTCTTTAGCGTCGTTATCTACGTGACCGTCTGCGGCTACGTTGTAGTCCTGTATCGCAACCAAACACTGGATTGAGAGCACTAAGGAAACGCTGTTTCCTGTGCGGCGGGGTGCTCCAGCCACCATCGGTGCTAAACTCTGCCAGCCGGCTTGCCGGTGAAAACCAATACGACGTCTTCAGGGCGGGGTGGAATTCCCCACCGGCGGTAGGTGCCTTAGGGCACGAGCCCGCGAGCGCTTTCGGCACCCGCCGGAAGGTCAGCAGATCCGGTCCAATGCCGGAGCCGACGGTAAAGCAGTCCTTTCGGGGACGGCTCAAAGTCCGGATGAAAGAAGACGGCAAGAGGGGCGGCCTGACGGCCGTCCGTCTGCCTCATGCCTTGGGGCGTTCTCGCTTTTTTGATGCGGAGAACGTTTCATGTTTACCGGAATCATTCAGACCGTAGGCCGTATCGCGCGCCTTGAACCGCGTGGCGGGGACGTGCGCCTATACGTCGACACCGCCGGGCTCGACCTCACCGACGTGCAACTGGGCGACAGCATCGCTGTCTCGGGCGTCTGCCTGACCGCCGTCACGCTCGAAACGCGTGGCTTCAGCGCCGACGTATCCAACGAAACCCTGTCGCTGACTACCCTTGGCAAGCTCAAGGCCGGCGACCCGGTCAATCTGGAAAAGGCCTTACGCCTGGCTGATCGCCTGGGCGGCCACCTGGTGTCCGGCCATGTCGACGGCCTGGGCAAGGTGGTCTCGGTCACCCCCGATGGCCGCTCGCAACGCTGGATCTTCGAAGTGCCGGCGACGCTGTCGCGTTACATCGCGGCCAAGGGCTCGGTCTGTATCGACGGCACCAGTCTGACCGTGAACGAGGTGGCCGGGCATCGTTTTGGTGTGAACCTTATCCCCCATACGGTGGAACACACAGCGTTCCATGCGCGTCGCCCCGGCGACGCGGTGAATATCGAGGTGGATGTGGTTGCGCGCTATGTCGAGCGCCTGCTGTCCAGCGGCGAAGCGCCGCGCCTGGACGAGGCTTTCCTCAAGCAGCACGGTTTCGCCTGATTTGCGACCTGGTCCTGCCTCAACGGCAGGGCAGGCTTAACGACTACAAAGAGTTTCCATTCATGGCTTTCAACACCATCCCCGAGATCCTCGAAGACATCCGCGCCGGCCGCATGGTCGTCATTCTCGACGACGAAGATCGCGAGAACGAAGGCGACCTGATCATGGCTGCGCAGATGGTGCGGCCCGAGGACATCAACTTCATGGTGCGCGAAGCGCGCGGTCTGGTCTGCCTGACCCTGACCGAACAACGCACGCGGCAGCTGGGCCTGCGCCCGATGGTCAGCGACAACACCTCGCAATACCACACCAACTTCACCGTCTCGATCGAGGCGGCCGAAGGCGTGACCACCGGTATCTCCGCACACGACCGCGCACGCACCATCCAGGTGGCGGTCAAGAGCGATGCACAGCCGCGGGATCTGTCGCAGCCCGGCCATATCTTTCCGCTGACCGCGCAACCCGGTGGCGTGCTGACCCGCGCCGGGCATACCGAAGCCGGTTGCGATCTGGCCGGCCTGGCCGGATTGGAGCCTTCGGCTGTGCTGATTGAAATCCTGCACGAGGACGGCTCGATGGCGCGTCGTCCGGAGCTGGAAATCTTTGCGGCAAAGCACGGCCTGAAGATCGGCTCCATTGCCGATCTGATCCGCTACCGGCTCGAAACCGAAAAAACCGTGCAGCGCGTCTACGAGGAGCAGGTCGACACCGAGTTCGGCCCGTTCCGCCTGGTCGCGTATCGCGATGCGATCCGCCACGGCCTGCATTTTGCGCTGGTGCGCGGCAAGGTTGATGACGGCACGCCGGTGCTTTCGCGTGTGCACGTACGCAACACCTTGTCCGATGTGCTGCATCTGCAGCGCGATGATTTGGGGTTGACTGTCACCTCGGCGTTGCGCCGCATTGCCGATGAAGGTCGCGGCGTGCTGCTGGTGCTATCGGGCGAAGATACGCCCGATGCGCTGCTGCGCCGCCTGACCCGTCAGCCGACCCAGCAGGCGCCGGAAGAAGTGCAGCAACAGGAATGGCGTCAGCATGGCCTGGGCGCGCAGATCCTTACCGACCTGGGCGTGCAGCGGCTGCGCGTGCTGGGCACGCCGCGCAAGCTGGTGGGGCTGGCGGGCTTTGGCCTGGAAGTGGTCGAACACGTATAAAGTGCGATGACCTTGCCATCTTTTGTAGGAGCGACTTCAGGGAACCTCTAAAAAACCTTTCCTACTCGTCATTCCGGCGAAGGCCGGAATCCATCCCTCAGCGCAGATACTTGTCATATGTTGTCTGACAAGCGAGAGACTGACGAATGGATCCCGGCCTTCGCCGGGATGACGATAAAAACTGAGGTTATTCGAGGTTCCCTTCAGTCGCGACAAGCCGTGACGCAACCGTGGGTCGCGACTTAAGTCGCTCCTACAAACTTAGGAAGTTTTTCGAGATTCCCGATGACACGCATCCGTCTTATCGCTCCCTCCGGTTACCCGCATGATCGCGCCGCGATGGCACGAGGTGTCGCGCGCCTGCGCGACGAAGGCTGCGAGGTGGAAGGTGTCGAAGTGCTCGATCGGGTCGACTTGCGCTTTGCCGGCGCCGACGCGGAGCGTGCAGCCGACATCAATGCACTGGCCACGACGGACCGCTTGCCGGATATCGCATTATCCGTACGGGGTGGCTACGGTGCGACGCGCCTGCTGGAACACCTGCATTACGACACGCTGCGCGAGCGCCTTGCTGGAACGTCGACCGTGCTGGTGGGCCACAGCGATTTCACCGCTATCCAGATGGCGCTCCACGCACGCAGCGGTCTGGTGACGTTCGGCGGTCCAATGCTCGGGCCCGACTTCGGTGCCGAGACGCTGAGCGAGCTGACCTTGCCGCATTTCTGGCGCACTGTGCGTTCGCCTGTCGCGGAGGCTCGCTGGGCATGCGGAGGCGATGCCTCCCTGAAGGCCGAAGGCACGCTGTGGGGCGGCAATCTGGCCGTGCTGTGCAGCTTGCTGGAGACGCCGTATTTCCCGCGTATCAATGGCGGCATCCTGTATGTCGAAGACGTCGGCGAGCCGCCATTCCGCATCGAGCGGCTGCTTTACCAGCTGCATCTCTCCGGTGTGTTGGGGCGACAGCGGGCGCTGATCCTGGGCGACTTCACCCATTGCCGTCATAGCGCCTACGACAACGGTTACGACCTGGATGCAGCTTTTGCGCAGATCGAGCGTGTCGTCGGCATCCCCGTGTTGCGGGGGCTACCCTTTGGCCATGCGCCGGACAAGTTCACTCTGCCGTTCGGCGCCCCGGCCCACCTGACCGCAGCAGGCGGCCAGGCCGCCCTCGCGTTCGAGGCGTACCCCCATTTGGCTACCTGACCCCGGTGCCGGGCACGCCCGGCCCCAAAACCCGTAAAATACCCAACTGCATGGGGCGAGCCTGCCCCTAGGAACCGTTTCAACATGAAGATCATCGAAGGCGATTTCGCCACGCCCAAAGGCCGCTTTGCCATCGTTGCCGGCCGTTTCAACGGTTTTGTCGTCGAGCCGCTGGTCGCCGGTGCGCAGGACGCGCTGGTCCGCCACGGTGTGAAGGACGATGCGATCGACCTGATCCGCGTGCCGGGCGCCTGGGAAATCGCGCTGGCCGCGCACAAGCTCGCCAACTCCGGCAAATACGCCGCGGTGATCGCGCTGGGCGCGGTGATCCGCGGTTCCACCCCACATTTCGACTACGTGGCCGGCGAGTGCGCCAAGGGCCTGGCTCAGTCCGCCTATAGCTCCGGCGTGCCGGTAGCCTTCGGCGTGCTGACCACCGACAGCATCGAGCAGGCGATCGAGCGCTCCGGCACCAAGGCCGGCAACAAGGGCGCCGATGCTGCCATCGCTGCGCTGGAAATGGTCAACCTTTACGCGCGGTTGAAGTGATGAACCAGCGTCCGGAAGGCATCGACCTGGCGGCCCGCTCGCGTGCACGCCGCCGTGCATTGCAGGCGATCTACGCCTGGCAGATGAGCGGCAGCAAGATGAATGCGGTGATCGACCAGTTCCGCCATGAGCAGGACATGGAAGTAGCCGATCTCGAGTACTTCGAAGACCTGCTGCGCGGCATCGAGCAGCACGTCGCCGAGCTCGATGAAGCGCTCACGCCGTATATCGACCGCGAAGTGGGGCAGATCGATCCGATCGAGCGCGCCGCGTTGCGCATCGCTGCCTACGAGCTCAAATTCCGTCCGGACGTGCCGTATCGCGTGGTGATCAACGAGGCGATCGAAGTCACCAAGCGCTTCGGTGCCGACCACGGCCATAGCTACGTCAACGGCGTGCTCGACAAGCTGGCCAGCCAGCTGCGCGGTACCGAGAAACGCGGCTAAGCGCCGCCTCGACACGCGATGGAATTCAGCCTGATCGAGCGCATCCGGCAGCGCACCGCGCAAGGGCGCGAGGATGTGCGTGTCGGTATCGGCGACGATGCCGCGGTGCTGTCGATGCCGGTGGGTCAGGAGCAGATCGCGGCCATCGACACGATGGTCGAGGGCGTGCATTTTCCCGTGGGCACCGCACCGGCCGATATCGGCTGGAAAGCGTTGGCGGTGAACCTCTCCGACCTCGCCGCGATGGGCGCCAGCCCGGCGTGGGCGCTGCTCGCGCTCACCATGCCGCAGGCCGATGCGGATTTTGTCGATGGCTTTGCCGAAGGTTTTGCGCAGCTTGCGCAGCCGTATCGGTTGGCCTTGATCGGTGGCGACACGACCCGCGGCGCATTGACGATCAGCGTTGCCGTGCATGGCTTTGCGCCGCCCGGTAAGGCCTTGACGCGCGATGCCGCCTGCGTGGGTGACGCCGTGTTCGTGACAGGCACGCTCGGCGATGCGGCGGCGGGACTGCATTGCGTCCAGCAACGCTTGCCTGAGAGCGTGCACAGTAATTATCTGATTCAGCGATTGAACCGGCCGACGCCACGTATCGCCGCAGGTATTGCGCTGCGCGACGCAGCGCATGCCTGCATCGATATCTCCGATGGTCTGCTCGCTGACCTTGGACATATTTGCCATGCCAGCGGTGTCGGCGCTGAAATCGACGCAGCGCTGTTGCCACAATCTTCCGCTTTGTTGAGCCTTTACGACGACGCTACCGCGCGTGATTTTGCGCTGAGCGGCGGCGACGATTACGAGTTGTGCTTTACCGTGCCGGCAGCACGCGTGGCCGAAGTGTCGGCCGACCTCGCGCGCCTTGGCTGCGGTGCGACACGTATCGGCCGCATCGTGGCTGGCGAGGGCGTGCGCGTGCGCGATGCCCAGGGACAATGGCTCGAATCATTGTCGAGCGGTTGGGAACATTTTTCGGCATGAACGAGCGTAAGACCCTGACGTCGGAACAACGGCGCCTCCTGCTGACGTCACCCGCCGGTTGGCTGGCGTGTGGATTCGGTTCCGGGCTTGCGCCGGTTGCACAGGGCACGTTCGGATCGCTTGCCGCATTGATTCCCTGGCTTGCGCTGCGCGAGCTGAGTTTGCCGATCTATCTCGGCATCGTCGTGATCGGTTTTATCCTGGGCGTATGGGCGTGCGATGTCGCCGGCAAACGCTTGCAGGTGGACGATCATCGCAGCCTGGTGTGGGACGAATTCATCGGACAGTGGATCGCGTTGATCCCGGCGCTGTTCGCGCCTTCCGCATGGTGGCAGCTGGTGGCCGGATTCGTGCTGTTTCGCCTTTTCGACGTGGCCAAGCCCTGGCCGATCGGCTGGGTCGACCGGCGCGTCAAAGGCGGTTTCGGCGTCATGATCGACGATGTGATTGCCGGCATTTTTGCCGCCTTGGTATTGCAGTTGCTGGGCTATGTCCTGCGCTGAACGTTTCATCCACGGCGATGCGCTTATAGTGGGTGCCTACGTCTTTCGCTTGCCAAGGATTCGCCATGCAATATCGTCGACTCGGCCGTTCCGGCCTGCAACTATCGGCTTTGTCATTCGGTGCCTGGGTAACGTTCGGCCAGCAGGTCGATCGTTCCGCCGCGCGCGACATGCTGGCCTTGGCGCATGATCGCGGCGTCAATTTTTTCGACAATGCCGAAACGTACAACAACGGCGTCGCCGAGCAGGTCATGGGCGACGTGCTGGCCGATCTGCGTTTCCCGCGCGATAGCTACTGCGTATCGAGCAAGGTGTTCTTCGGTGCGGTAAAGAACCCGCTGCCGACCCAGCGCGGGCTGTCGCGCAAGCACGTGATCGAAGCCTGCCATCAGGCACTGCAGCGGTTGCGTGTCGAGCATCTCGATCTGTATTTCTGTCACCGTCCCGATCCGGACACGCCGATCGAGGAAACCGTCGCGGCGATGGATACGCTGATCCGCCAGGGCAAGGTGTTGTACTGGGGAACCAGCGAGTGGTCCGCACCGCAGATCGAAGAGGCGCACCATATCGCCAAGCAAGGTCACTTCTATGCGCCCGTGATGGAGCAGCCGCAGTACAACCTGCTGCATCGCGAGCGCGTCGAGCGCGAATACGCGCCGTTGTATCGGCATTTCGGCATGGGCACGACGATCTGGTCGCCGTTGGCTTCGGGCTTGCTCACTGGCAAATACAACGATGGCGTGCCGGACGATTCGCGTCTGGCCCAGCCGGGGTATGAGTGGTTGCGTGAGGGTGTGATTGGAAAGGGGGATGAGCGGATCGCCAAGGTGCGGCGTTTGCAGCCTATTGCTGACGAGCTTGGTGTTTCGTTGGCGCAGCTGGCGATCGCGTGGTGCCTGGTCAATCCGAATGTGTCGACGGTGATGCTTGGGGCTAGCCGGAGTGAGCAGTTGGCGCAGAATCTGGATGCGATGGATGTGTTGCCGCGGTTGCAGGGAGATGTGCTGGCGGCAATTGAGAAGGCGATCAGCTGAGCTATCTCGATTTACTAGTCATTCCCAACTCTCGTCATCCCCGCGTAGGCGGGGACCCAGTGGCTTCAGTTTTGGGTTGTCGCGAGAGCGTGCATCGCTCTGACTTGGCGTTCGTGCGAGGAAGTCGCCGACGGCGTGTTTCGCCGACCTGCCGGTTGCCGAGTCACTTTCTTTGCTTGTCCACGCACGCAGTGCGAACGGCGTTAGCCGGCCCGAAGGGCGGAGGGCCGTAAGGCCCGGAGTAAAGAAAGATAACCAAAGAAACGACACCCCTAGTCCGCCGTCCTTCGGACCGTGAGGTTTGGCCGGGCTTTTCGACAGAGCCTGTCCCGGACTCGATCCGGGAACGTCCCTGTCCTGTCGAAAAGGACTCGGCATCCCTGCCGAGTCCCCCTTCGGGGCCTGATCGTCCAAACCTCACTCGGCTCCCGAGGGGGCCCAAGAGCTGACCGCTCGCTGCGCATCGCTTGCCAAGAGCAAAGCTGCGCTGTGGGTGATGTTCCCGCGAGCACCCAGCCCCCTCACCCCAGCCCTCTCCCCCGGCAGAGCCAGGGGAGAGGGAGCAAGTAGCGAGAAAACGAAACACTGAGGCCCCCTCAGTCAGTCCCCTCTCCCCTGGCTTCGCCGGGGGAGAGGGCTAGGGAGAGGGGGGCTTTAAGTCCTCACCGCCACGACGCCTCGCGCACCAATTCGGCGCACCTCAGAAGCGCCGGAAGTGTCCCCTGACGATTCGAGTAGACGGTCCGAACGGTTTTATTCTTCAATGCTGCTCAGAGCTCTTGATCCACAGGCCATTTCTCTTGGGTTGGCGAAGTCAAGGAGCAAGTGCACCATCGTTTGCGCTGGCTGCGTAAGCGGCCAGATCGCCCGAACACCCAGGCAAGAACCAAACACTGACGCCACTGGGTTCCGGCCTACGCCGGAATGACGAAGTAGGAGGGCTACGTAAGCGGCCAAGCCGCGAAAGCTCCCAGCCAAAAACGCCCCCACGCCATAGACAAAACCAATCCCCCCAACAGCCCTTGACTATCAAATGAGAATCATTATCATCAACTCCGTCCTTGGCCGATGGCGGAACGCATCCCCATGTCTACCCTGACTTTGCACCGACACAACGAAGCAACCCAACCGCTGCGTCTGCTCAGCAATGCGGCCTCCGCCGCCACCCAGGCCGTGACCACCACGGCCAAGAAGATTTCCAGTCAGCTGTTGCTCGACGGTGCCCGCGAGCTGGTGATTCAGCACCAGGGCAACGAGTACCACCTGCGCCTGACGCGCAACGACAAGCTGATTCTTACCAAGTAACTCCCCCAAGGGCAGGGACGCCCGCTTTTATTCGGCAACGCTGGCCTGGCCGGCTTGCCAAAGGCCTATCGCCAGCGTCGCGATGCGGCGCCCAGCCAGGTCTCCTTTCGGAGCATCGCTATGTTCGGCTGGTTTTCTCATGCACTTACCCAGGTCTGTCCGCAGGCCCTCGGTAGCGGTTGTCACCGCCGCTGGTTACGTGTTTCCCCGGGTGCGCTGGCAAGGCAGCTGCCCCTGCTCGGCACCGTGCTTTATCTTCCATCGTGCACGGCCTTGAGCAGTGCCAACGCGATGTTGCCAGGTTGGCTGGTCGAGCGGATCGAGCTGGTGCCGTTGCTGCGCACCTGCTGGATCGCGGCGGTGAGCGAGATCGGCGCCGAAGGTCCACGCGAGTGGCTGGAATGTTTCGACGCGCAAGGCGTGCTGCAGGCACGACTTCATCTGTTGCCCGATACCGACTATCTCGCATGGGACGCGTTGCTCGCAGCGGCCGAGCCTCTGAACGAGGCGCCCTTGATGCGCATGCTGCGCCCGACACGCTGCGCGATGGCATGGCTGGTGTGCTTTCGCCACCGCCAACTGGGCGGCCTCCGGCTGTTGAATGCCATCGATGTGCGGCAGCTCTCGCCGCTGGGGCAGGACATCGCCAACCAGGTGGCGCGCGTCGCGGGTGTCCACGCCGTTTGACCGTCCGGACGCTTGTCCGCCTGTCCGTGCGACTGTCCGCGGACAGCAACACTTCCGCGAATCGCTTATATAACATGCTGTAAGTAAAAGATTTTATCGAGTATTCCGGCTTGGCACGCGGATTGCTCAACTAGTCCCGGGGGCCGCACTGCTTGCGGCCTTAAGGGACAGCTCGATGATTCGCGATACTTCCGCTCAAGACCGTCTGGTCGAAGTCAAACCCAATCACAAGCGCCGCTTGTTGTGGATCGGTGTTGCCGTGGCCGTCGTGGTCATCGGTGCGCTGGTGCTGCCGCAGGCCGGCCGTATTTTCTCGGCCGACGCTTCGGTCAGCGCTTCACGCCTTGCCTTTGCTACGGTCGAGCGCGGTCCGTTCGTGCGCGACATCGCTGCCGAGGGCAAGGTGGTCGCGGCGGTCAGTCCGACGCTCTATGCCACGTACGGTGGCGCGGTGGTGCTTAAAGTGCACGCCGGCGACCAGGTGAAAAAGGGGCAGGTGCTCGCCGTCGTCGACAGTCCCGAGCTGATCAACAAGCTCGCCCAGGAGCAGAGCGCCGCCGATGCGATGCAGGTGGACTATCTGCGTGCGCAGATCGATGCGCGCAAAAAGCGCGGCGAACTGCAGAAGGCCTACGACAACGCGCAGATCGACCACGAGACCGCGCAACGCGATCTGGGCCGCTACCAGAAAGCCTTTACCCAGGGTGCTGTGCCCAGCATGGACGTGGACAAGGCCAAGGACACGTTGAAGAAATCGGAAATCACCGAGATGCATGCCAAGGCGGACCTGGGCATGGACAACGACAGCCTGAGTTTCGATATCCAGTCGAAGAAACTCGCGCATGATCGTCAATTGATCATGGTCAAGGATCTGCAGCGCCAGGTCGAAGATCTGAATGTCCGCTCGCCCGTCGACGGCCAGGTCGGCCAGTTGTTTATCGCCGAACGCGCCACGGTCGCCAAGGACGCGCAGCTGCTCAGCGTGATCGACCTGTCCGCCCTGGAAGTGGAGATGAAGGTGCCGGAAAGCTTCGCCCGCGATCTGGGCATCGGCATGGGCGGCGAGATCACCGGCAACGGCAATACCTGGAAGGGCCTGGTCAGCGCCATCTCGCCGGAAGTCGTCAACGGCGAAGTGGCCGCACGCCTGCGCTTCGAAGGCGAGACGCCCAAGCAGTTGCGCCAGAACCAGCGCCTGTCGGTACGCGTGCTGCTCGACAAGCGCGACAACGTCATGACAGTGCAGCGCGGTTCGTTCGTCGACGAATCGGGCGGCAGCTATGCCTACCTGGTACACGACGGCATCGCCGAGAAGAAGCCGATCCGCGTCGGCGCCAGCAGCATCGACAAGGTCGAGATTCTCGACGGGCTCAAAGAAGGCGATCGCATCGTGATCTCCGGTACCGACAACTTCAAGAATGCGGCACGCGTCGCCATCAGCCGCTAAACCACCACCGAAGGACGAAAAAACCATGCTGAAGATGACTCACCTGTCCAAGGTCTATCGCACCGAAGTGGTGGAGACCTATGCGCTGCGCGATTTCAATATCAATGTGACCGAAGGCGAGTTCGTTGCCGTGACCGGCCCATCCGGTTCGGGCAAGACCACCTTCCTGACCATCGCGGGCCTGTTGGAAACGTTCACCGGCGGCGAATATCACCTGGACGGCGTCGAAGTGAGCCGGCTGGACGACAACGCACGCTCGAAGATCCGCAACGAAAAGATCGGCTTCATTTTCCAGGCGTTCAACCTGATCCCCGATCTGAATGTCTTCGACAACGTCGAAGTGCCGCTGCGCTATCGCGGCATGAAGGCGGCTGAGCGCAAGCAGCGCATCATGGATGCACTGGAGCGCGTCGGTCTGGCTTCGCGCGCCAAGCACTATCCGGCCGAGCTCTCCGGTGGTCAGCAGCAGCGTGTCGCTATCGCACGTGCACTGGCCGGTTCGCCGCGCCTGCTGCTCGCCGATGAACCGACCGGCAACCTCGATACGCAGATGGCGCGTGGCGTGATGGAACTGCTCGAAGAGATCCATCGCGAGGGCGCCACCATCGTGATGGTGACGCACGATCCCGAGCTGGCTGCGCGCGCACAACGCAACGTACACATCATCGATGGCCAGGTGGTGGATCTCGCCGAGGATCCGCGCTTCCACGCGCAGGTTCACGCGGCGCGCTCGCCGGCCTGACCTTACCGCCGAATCGGCATGGATGCCGGATACGCCTCCCGCCACGCGGGAGGTTGTCGCCACCTCATCGAGCCACTGCCGATGTTCGCATATTATTTTCAACTGGGTGTGCGCAGTCTCCGTCGCAATCCCGTGCTGACCGCCTTGATGATCATGGCGATCGGTTTCGGCGTGGCGGCATCGATGACGACTTACTCGGTCTTTCGCGCCACGTCGAACAATCCGATCCCGCAGAAATCCTCGGTGCTGTTTGCGCCGCAGATCGATAACTGGGGGCCGGAAGACAACGACAAGGGCGAACCGCCTTCGGCGATGACCTATACCGATGCCATGGCGCTCATGCGTGCGCACAAGGCGCAGCGGCAGACGGCGCTGTATCCGATCGCCATCTCGGTCGTGCCCGATGACGCGAACATGCTGCCGATCATGGAAAACTCGTACGCGTGGTATGGCGATGCCTTCAGCATGTTCGACGTACCGTTTCTCTATGGCAGTGGCTGGACCTCGACCGAAGACGACGCACACGCCGCCGTCACGGTAATCAGTCGCGCGCTCAACGAGAAACTGTTCCATGGCGCCAATAGCGTGGGCCGTGCGCTCAATATCGATGGCCGCAGCTACCGCATCACCGGGGTGATCGATACCTGGAACCCGCAGCCGCTGTTCTTCGATCCGGTCAACACCTCCGGTTTCGACGATCCGACCCAGATCTTCATTCCGTTCACACGCGCGATCGATCTCAAGCTCTCCACCGCCGGCAACAACAACTGCAATAAGGACCCGGGCGATGGCTACGAGGCGTGGCTGCGCTCGGAGTGCATCTGGATCCAGTACTGGGCCGAGCTTCCCCAGAGCACGGCGGCCGCCAGCTACAAGGATTTCCTGACCGGCTATGCCGCGGAGCAGCAGCGCGCTGGGCGTTTTCGCTGGGCGCCGAATGTTCGCTTGAACGACGTCATGAAGTGGATGGATGTGCAGAAAGTTGTCCCGCCGGAGTCGAAGATCTCCCTGCTCGTGTCCTTGGGCTTCCTGCTGATCTGCCTGGTCAATACGGTCGGTCTGCTGCTGGCCAAGTTCATGAAGCGGTCGTCGGAGATCGGCGTGCGGCGTGCACTGGGTGCCTCGCGTCGCGAGATCTACGCGCAGTTCCTGATCGAGTCGGCGACGGTGGGGCTGGCCGGCGGCTTGCTTGGCTTGATCCTGACCGGCGTGGGCATGCTCGGTATCGGCCTGGTGTTCGAGCCGCAGATTGCGCGTCTGGCACACCTGGACGTGCAGTTGATCGCCCTTACGTTGCTGGTGGCGATCATGGCGACCGTGATGGCAGCGTTCTATCCGACCTGGCGTGCCGCGCAAGTGCAGCCGGCCTGGCAGCTGAAATCCAACTGAGGGGACGACCATGCTGCAGATCAAGCCCATTCTCGTCGCCCTGAAGCGACACAAGTCCGGCACCATCCTGATCGCACTGCAGATCGCGCTGACGCTGGCGATCGTCTGCAATGCGCTGTTCATCATCCAGCAGCGTGTTACGCGGCTGCAGCGCCCCACCGGGTTGCAGGAAAGCGACCTGCTGACCATCCAAAGCCGCTTTGTCGGTGTGACCGACGACGGCGTCGCGCCGCTGGTTCGCTCCGACGTGCTCGCGTTGCGGCAGGTGACCGGGGTCGAAGATGCCTACGCGACCAACTCGTATCCGCTGCGTGGCGGTGGCTGGTCGACCGGTACCCGGTTGAACCCCGATGCGAAGAAGCCGACGGCGCAGACCACGCAGTATTTCGTCGACGAGCATGCGCTGGCGACTATGGGTGCCAAGCTGATCGCGGGACGCAACTTCAACGCCGGCGAAGTCATCGTTGCCGATCCCAAGTCGCTGAAGACGCCGCCGCAGGCCATCGTCACCAAGGCGCTGGCGGAAAAGCTCTATCCGAAGGAGCCAGCGCTGGGCAAGCCGTTCTATCTGGGTGACGACAAGACGCCTGCCACGATCATCGGCATCGTCGAGCGGCTGCAAGTACCGTGGTCGGGGACCTGGGCGGAAAACTTCAACGACAACGCCGTGCTGCTGCCGGTCCAGCTGACCAGCAATTTCACCGTCTACATGATTCGCGCCAAGCCGGGGCAACTGGCCGATATCACCAAGTCCGTACCGGCGGCATTGTTCAAGAACAACCGCATGCGTGTGATTACCGGTGAGCGCGGCATTCGCACGTTCGCCATGGTGCGCGAGCAGGCCTATAAGAGCGATCGCGGCATGGCGATTCTGATGGGCGTGGTCTGCCTGGTGCTGCTCGCCATCACGGCGGCAGGCATTGTCGGCCTGACCAGTTTCTGGGTGGGTCAGCGGCGCAAGCAGATCGGCGTGCGGCGTGCGCTGGGTGCGACCAAGCGCGACATTCTCAGCTACTTCCTCACCGAGAACCTGCTTATTGGCATCGTCGGCGTGGTGATCGGTGCGGGGCTTGCCATCGGCATGAACCTTTGGCTGGTGAGTCACTTCGAGATGGCACGCCTTTCAATGGTGTATGTGCTGGCGGGTGTCGTGTTGCTGCTGCTGTTGGGGCAGGGTGCGGTGCTTGCGCCGGCGATGCGTGCCTCGCGCGTGTCGCCGATCGAAGCGACGCGGTCGGTCTGACGGTCATCCATCGGGAACAATGATGTTCGGTTATTACGTCCAATTGGGTGTGCGAAGCTTGAAGCGCAATCCGTGGTTGACGGCGCTGATGGTGATGGCGATCGGCTTCGGCGTCGCCGCGTCGATGATCACCTATTCGGTATTCCGGGCGGTCTCGGGCAACCCCATTCCGGAAAAGTCGGAGCGACTGTTCATACCGCAAATCGACAGTTGGGGGCCGAAGTACAACCTGCTGGGCAACGAGCCGCCGTACGCGCTGAACTATGTCGATGCCATGGCGATGATGCGTACCCACAAGGCCAAGCATCAGACCATGCTGTATCCGATCGGGTTGTCGGCATTGCCGCGCGGCGGTCAATCCATACCGTTCACCGTGGAAGGGTTTACGGTGCAGAGTGATTTCTTTGCGATGTTCGATGTGCCTTTCCAATACGGTGGTGCCTGGCCCACCTCGGACGACGATCAGCGCGCGGCCGTGGTGGTGATCAGCCGAAAGCTCAATGACAAACTGTTTGGCGGAGAAAACAGTCTTGGCCGCGAGATCACGCTGAGCGGGCATAACTATCGCGTGGTGGGCATTACCGAAAACTGGAATCCAAAACCGCGCTTCTTCGCTGTCTGGGGCGGTTCCAGCTTCGGCAATCCTTCGGACATCTACATTCCCATCAGCCGCGCCATGGATCTGAGAATCGATACCGCGGGTAACAACAGTTGCCGTGGCCGTATCGATTACAGCGATTGGGACGGATGGCTGCAAAGCAATTGCGTGTGGGTAACTCCCTGGGTTCAGCTCGACAGTGCGGCAGAGGTTATGCAGTACCAACAGTTCCTCGAAGGCTATGCCGCCGACCAGCAGCGTGCTGGACGCTACGGCTGGGCACCCAATGTGCGTCTGCGTAACGTCATGGAATGGCTGGATTACATGCAGGTGGTGCCTAAGGAAAGCAGCATTTCGCTGCTGGTGGCGCTGGGTTTCTTCGCGATCTGCCTGATCAATACGATTGGTCTGCTGCTGGCCAAGTTCCTGCGTCGGGCCGGCGAGATCGGCGTGCGCCGTGCGCTAGGCGCGTCGCGCAGGGAAATCTATATGCAGTATCTGATCGAGGCCGGCGCGGTGGGCCTGGCTGGCGGCGTGCTCGGACTGCTGCTGACGGCTTTGGGTATCTCCGGTGTCGGCTTGCTGTTCCAGCCGCAGATCGCACGCCTGGCGCACCTGGATATCACGCTGGTGGGCCTGACCTTGCTGGTATCCATCTTTGCCACCATGGTGGCCGCGCTGTATCCCACCTGGCGAGCCGCCCAGGTGCAGCCGGCGTGGCAGCTCAAATCCAATTGAGGTCGCAATGATGCTGCAGATCAAGCCCATACTTTCCGCATTGCGCCGTCACAAGGCCGGAGCCGTGTTGATCGCGCTGCAGACCGCGCTGACCCTGGCGATCGTCTGCAATGCGCTGTTCATCATCCAGCAGCGCGTCGCCCATCTTTCCGCACCCAGCGGCATCGACGAAGCGAACCTGCTGGTGATCGAAAACAACTGGGCTAGCAAGTTGAGCAAGGACGACGCCGATGCTCAGCAACGGGCGGACCTGATCGCGTTGCGCCAGCTTCCCGGTGTGCACAATGCCATCGCCAGCAATTCCTATCCCATGCGGGGAGGCGGCTGGGACCAGTTCATCACCTTGACGCCGGATCAGACTACCGCGATCGGCGATCCGGCGGTCTACCTCGGCGATGAGCACTTTCTGGATACGCTCGGCATCAAGCTGATCGCGGGGCGCAACTTCCGTCCGGATGAGATTCACCCGATTGCCAACCGCGAGAATGTCATGCCTCCGGTGACGATCGTTACGAAGGCACTGGCGGACAAGTTGTTTCCCGACGGCTCGGCGTTGGGCAAGTCGATCTACGCAATGAGCAGCACCCCCACGGTTATCGTTGGCATCGTCGATGTATTGCAGACACAGAGCTTGGAGAACTGGCAGATGCGCAATGCCTACCAGTCACTGATCTGGCCGATGCGTCAGGTGGGGGATGCCTATTACATCCTGCGAGCCGAACCTGGCCAGCTTGCCGCGGTTCGGCAGGCCGCGGTCAAGGCGCTCTATGCGCAGAACCGCATGCGCATCATCAACGACGACGGCGTGCTGGACTACGCTCAGATACGTCAACAAGCGTATGACAGCGATCATGGCATGGCGGTGCTGATGGGCATTATCTGCGTGGTGTTGTTGGCGATCACCGCGGCCGGCATCGTGGGTCTCACCAGTTTCTGGGTCGGTCAGCGGCGCAAGCAGATCGGCGTGCGGCGTGCGCTGGGTGCGACCAAGCGCGACATTCTCAGCTACTTCCTTACCGAAAACCTGCTTATCGGCATCGCCGGTGTGGTGATCGGTGCGTGCCTCGCCATCGGCATGAACCTTTGGATGGTGAGTCATTTCGAGATGGCGCGTTTGTCGTTGACTTATGTGCTTGCCGGCATCGTGCTGCTGTTGTTGTTGGGGCAGGGCGCAGTGCTGGCTCCGGCCGTGCGCGCCTCGCGCGTGTCGCCGGTCGAAGCGACGCGGTCGGTCTGACGGCCATCCATCGGGAGCAATAATGTTCGGTTATTACGTCCAATTGGGTGTGCGAAGCTTGAAGCGCAATCCGTGGTTGACGGCGCTGATGGTGATGGCGATCGGTTTCGGCGTCGCCGCGTCGATGATTACCTATTCGGTATTTCGGGCAGTCTCGGGCAACCCCATTCCGGAAAAGTCCGAACGCCTGCACGTGCCGCAGCTGGACAATTGGGGGCCGCAGCATGCGCGTTCCCTGGGCGAGCCACCCGAAGCGTTGACCTACACGGATTCCACGGCATTGTGGAAAGCGCATCAGGCCAAGATGCAGACGATCTTCTACGAGGTCACGCTCTCGGTTATCCCGGAGCATGGCGGTGGCTCGCTGCCGTTCAATGCCAGCGGCTATGCCGCGACGGGCGATTTCTTCCGGATGTTCGACGTGCCGTTTCTCTATGGTTCGGGCTGGAATCAGGCCGACGATGAAGGGCATGCGGACGTCGCTGTCATCGGCCGCAGTCTCAACGAGCGCCTGTTCCAGGGCGCCAATAGCGTTGGCCGCGAGATCAATATGCGTGGCCATAGCTATCGCATCGTCGGCGTGACCGATCGTTGGGACCCCAAGCCACGTTATTTCGACCTGTTCAGCATGTTCACCGTCAACGGTATGGGTGACGCGTCAGAGATCTATATACCTTTCAGCAAGGCGATCGACCTCAAGATCGACACCGGCGGACGCAATAGCTGCGGCGGCGCGTCGAGCTTGAACGCCGGCTGGGATGGCTGGTTGCGTGGCGAGTGCGTATGGATATCGATGTGGGTGCAGCTCGATACGCCGGCGGAGACGGAGCACTATCACGAGTACCTGCGCAACTATGCGGCACAGATGCAGCAATCGGGTCGCTTCGCATGGGCACCGAACATACGCTTGCGCAACGTCACAGAATGGCTCGATTACGAAAAGGTCGTGCCGCCGGAAAGCCGTATCTCCCTGATCGTTGCGTTGGGCTTTTTCGCCATCTGCCTGATCAACACGATTGGTTTGCTGCTGGCCAAGTTCATGCGACGCGCAGCGGAAATCGGCGTGCGGCGAGCGCTCGGGGCATCGCGGCGCGAGGTTTACCTGCAGTTTCTGATCGAGGCCAGCACCGTCGGCCTGGCGGGTGGTGTGCTCGGCGTATTGCTGACCACCATCGGGATGTTCGGTGTCGGCCTGATCTTCGAGCCGCAGATTGCCAAGCTCGCACACCTGGATGCCAGTCTGGTGCTGCTGACCATCGTGGTGGCGATGGCGGCCACGGTGCTCGCCGCGTTCTATCCGACCTGGAAGGCTGCGCAAGTGCAGCCGGCCTGGCAGCTGAAATCAAACTGAGGGCGACGAGACGATGCTACAGATTCGCCCCATTGTTACCGCGTTGCGTCGCCACAAGGCGGGCACGGTCCTTATCGCGCTGCAGATTGCCCTGACGCTTGCCATCATCTGCAACGCCTTCTCGATCATTCAGCAGCGCCTGCAACATTTGTCCCAACCCACCGGCATCGACGAAGCCAATATCATCGTGGTGCAGAACGAATGGGCGCGGCCGATGAGCACCCAGCAGGTGGACGCGCAGGTCAACACCGATCTGGAAGCGTTGCGTCACCTCACCGGCGTGCGCAACGCGGCGATCTCCAACGCGTACCCGCTGCGCGGTAACGGTTGGGACGACCGCATCATGCTGGAGCCCGATCAGCTCAAGCCAACGACTTCCACGGCGCTGTTCTTTTCGGACGAACGCCTGCTCGACACCTTGGGCGTGCATCTGATAGCCGGTCGAAATTTCCTGCCGGGCGAAGTCGCGGCCATGGATGTGCGAGATGAGCTGTCGCCGCCTTCAGCCATTGTCACCCAGGCGCTTGCCAAGCACCTGTTTCCAGATGGCTCCGCACTGGGCAAGCCGATCTATTTCGGGGATAAACATCCGATCGTGATTGTCGGCATCGTCGATACCTTGCAGCCACATAGCGTTGACCGCTGGGCTTCGGGGTTTGCCTCGCAAACCACGATTCTGCCGCGTCGTCTGCTATCGGACTGGGGCAACTATTATCTGATTCGCACCGAACCGGGCCAGATCGACGCGGTGGCCGCCAAGGTGCGCCAGACACTGTTCGCGCAGGACGCGATGCGGGTCATCAGCGACAAGGACGGCATCCAGAAATTTCCGCAGATCCGCCAGGAAGCCTATGACCGCGATCGCGGCATGGCCGTGCTGATGGGGATCGTTTGCGTGGTGCTGTTGTCGATCACCGCTGCGGGCATCGTGGGCCTGACCAGCTTCTGGGTGGGACAACGACGCAAGCAGATCGGTGTGCGACGGGCCCTGGGCGCCACGCGCAATGACATTCTCAGTTATTTCCTTACCGAGAATCTGCTGATCAGCGGCGGTGGTGCTCTATTCGGCATCGTGCTGGCGGTGGGGCTGAATCTTTGGCTGGTGACTCGCTTCGAAATGCAGCGTCTATCGCTGGCTTACGTATTGATCGGAGTGGTGATGTTGCTGCTGTTGGGGCAAGGCTCGGTGTTGGCGCCGGCGATGCGTGCATCGAAAGTGCCGCCGGTCGAAGCGACGCGTTCGGTGTAACCAGTTTTCATACTGCTTGGGGGAAGGGAAGCATGTTCGGGTATTACCTTGATCTGGCGCTACACAGTCTTAAGCGCAACAAGGTGCTGACGGCCTTGATGGTGGTCGCGATCGCGCTCGGCATTGGCGCGAGCATGACTACGTTGACCGTGCTGCACGTGCTGTCGGGCGACCCGTTGCCGGGCAGCAGCGCCACCTTGTTCAATCCACGCATCGATCCCTTTTCGATGGATGGCTACGAGCCGAACAAGCCTCCGCCGGAACAGGTCACCTGGACCGACGGCATGAATCTGCTGCACGCGGCACGCGCGGATCGCCAGGCACTGATGACCGGTGGCGCCGTGCCGATCCAACCCACACAGTCGAGCATCGATCCGTTTTATACCGATGCACGCTATACCACGGCCGACTTCTTTCCCATGTTCGGTGTGCCATTTCTGTACGGGCGCGGCTGGAATGCCGGCGACGACGATGGCAAGGCACGGGTGGTGGTGATTTCCAAATTGCTCAACGACAAGTTGTTCGAGGGCAAGGACAGCACCGGCCAGACCCTGCGCATGAAGGACACCTCGTTCCAGATCGTCGGCGTGCTGGGCGACTGGCGTGTCAATCCGCATTTTTACGACCTGAACATCGGCGACTACGCCGAAGCCGAAGATGTCTTCATGCCACTGTCGACATCGCGCGATATGAAGCTTCCCTTGAACGGCTCCACCGATTGCTGGGGTTCGGGCGGTGATCCCGAGCATGCCGAGAACACGCCATGCGTATGGTTGCAGTTCTGGGTGCAGATCGTCGATCCGGCCAAGGTCGAGGCCTACAAGACGTTCCTGACTCATTACTCGCAGGAGCAGAAAACCCTTGGCCGCTTCGAGCGTCCGCCGAATGTCGCCTTGCTCGATGTCATGCAGTGGCTGGATTACAAGAAGGTCGTACCCAGCGACGTGCGCCTGCAAACATGGCTGGCGATGGGCTTTTTGCTGGTCTGCCTGGTCAACACCGTCGGTTTGATGCTGGCCAAGTTTCTGCGCCGGTCGGGCGAGCTTGGCGTACGCCGTGCTCTGGGTGCCTCCCGCCGAGATGTATTCATGCAGTTGCTGATCGAGGCTGGTGTCATCGGCTTGGCAGGTGGCATGGGAGGGCTGGTGCTCGCCTATGCCGGTTTGTGGCTGGTGCGTCGGCAACCGTCCAGCTACGCCTCGCTCGCGCATCTGGATATGACGATGCTGCTTTCCACGTTCCTGCTCGCCCTGATCAGCACGCTTTGCGCCGGTTTGCTACCGGCCTGGCGTGCCTGCCAGATTACTCCCGCGCTGCAACTGAAGAGTCAGTGAGAGCCGATATGGAAATTCTGCCCATCCTTTCGACATTGCGCCGACACAAGATCACCGCGGCGCTGCTGATCCTGGAGATCGCACTGACTTGCGCGATCGTCTGCAATGCCGTTTTCCTGATCACCCAGCGCATCGATCGCATGAACATGTCCAGCGGTGTAGCGGAGAAGGAGCTGGTGCGTATCCGTTTTGCCAGCATCGGCGCCAACGACGACAAATACGCTCGCGATCAGGAGGACATCGAGTTGCTGCGTCAGATTCCCGGGGTGACCCAGGTGGCCTCGGTCAATCAGGTGCCGTTCGGCAACTCCTCCAACAACAGCGGCATCAAGATCGATCCCGATCAGAAGAAGTCGACCATCAACGCGACCAACTATTACGGCGTGAATCTTGCCGAGACATTGGGCACGCAGCTGGTCGCCGGGCGCAATCTTCGCCCGGACGAATACGTCGACATGAAGACGATCATGAGCGCCCTGCAGACCAAGGACGACAAGGTCATTCCCAAGACCGTGGTGATCACTCAGGCCATGGCGAATCGTCTGTGGCCCGGACAGAACCCGTTGGGCAAGCCGATCTATCTCGACCAGACGCCGCTCTATGTCGTCGGTGTGGTCAAGAATCTGGTGCGCCCATCGATCTGGGACGACTCGATCGCAAACTACAGCATGATCCTGCCCGCGCGTGTCGCCGAAGGTCAGTACCTGATCCGTACCTCGCCACAGGATCGCGACCGCGTACTCAAGACGGCGCTGGAAAAGCTCAAGGCGGCCGATCCTCATCGGGTGGTATTGAGCAAGCAGATCTGGGAAGACGTTCGCACGCGCTTCTTCGAGGACGATCGCGCGATGACCGGCCTCCTCGCCGGCGTTTGCGTCGCGCTGCTGGTGGTTACCGCGTTGGGCATCGTCGGCCTGGGCAGTTTCTGGGTAGCGCAGCGGCGCCGTCAGATCGGCGTGCGTCGCGCACTCGGTGCCACGCGCGGCAATATCCTGCGCTACTTTCAGACGGAAAATTTCTTGCTTGCCACGATAGGCATCGTCCTGGGCATGGTGTTGGCGTACGGCATCAACCTGTTCCTCATGGTGCATTACGAGTTGCCGCGATTGCCGGGATCCTATTTCCCGATCGGCGCACTCGCGCTTTGGGTGGTGGGACAGATTGCCGTTCTTGGACCGGCCATGCGCGCGGCGGCGGTGCCGCCGGTGGTGGCGACGCGGGCGGCTTAACTGTTTTGGTGAACAGATTATGGTTGGAACGACTTCAGGGAGCCTCTAAAAACCCTTCCCTATCCGTCGTCCCGGCGAAAGCCGGGACCCAGTGCCTACGCTTCAACGCGCTGAAGACGCTGGGCCCCGGCGTTCGCCGGGGCGACGATGGAAACCGAGGTTATTCGAGGTTCCCTTTAGTCGCTGCAGGTCGTGACGTATCCGCGGGTCGTGGCTGAATCCGCTCCTACAAAAACCAGCCGAGTTTATCGAGGTCCCCTGATGTTCGGTTATTACCTGGATCTTGCACTGCGTAGTTTGAAACGCAATCGTGTCCTGACCGCGCTGATGGTGATTGCCATCGCGGTAGGCATCGGCACGAGCATGACCACGCTGACGGTCATGTATCTGCTGTCGGGCGATCCGCTGCCAGGGCGCAGCGCGCACATCTTCTATCCGCAGCTCGATGCCGAGACCGGCAAGGGGATGGTACGCAGCCATCCGGCCGACCTGCTCGACTACATCAGCGCCAGGGACCTGTGGAGCAGCGGCAAGGCCGATCGTCAGACGATGACGGCCGAAGCGCTGGTAAAGATTCAGCCGGTCGAGGCCGGCAGGCATCCGTCGATGATCGACACGTTGACCACGACCAGCGCATTCTTTTCGATGTTCAACGTCCCATTTCGCTATGGCGGCCCCTGGCAGCCAGGCGATGACGAGGCGCGTTCGCGAACGGTAGTCATCAGCGAACGTCTCAACCAGCAGCTGTTTGCCGGAGCCAACAGTGTCGGTCGCACGCTGCGCGTCGATGGCAACGATCTTCGTATCGTCGGTGTGCTCGATCATTGGCGCCCGACGCCGCGGTTCTACATGGTCGTGGGCGGGCATGGCGCCAGCGACACCAGCGACCTCTACAAGCCGCCACACGATCTCATGTTGCCGTTGTCGACCGCGCTGGATCTGCATTCGCAGTTCAGCTGGTTCAGCTGCTGGGGCGATGTCGATCCCAAGAACATGGCGGCGGCAGCTTGCGAATGGGTGGGGTTGTGGGTGCAGTTGGATACGTCGGCCACGCGTTCGGCGTACCGGGACTATCTGCGTGATTACGATGCGCAGCAACGCAGCCTGGGGCGCTTCGATCACGCCCCCAACATCCGCATGATGTCGCTGATGGAGTGGCTGGACTTCAACCAGGTGGTGCCCAAGGACGTGCAACTGCAGACCTGGCTGGCCTTCGGCTTCCTGGTCATCTGCCTGTGCAATACCGTGGGCCTGCTGTTGGTGAAGTTCCTCGGGCGCAGTGGCGAGATCGGCGTGCGTCGCGCGATGGGCGCTTCGCGGCGCGATATCTTCATGCAATGCCTGGTGGAGGCGGGAACCGTGGGCATGTTGGGAGGCATCGGTGGCTTGCTGCTCGCCTGGTTCGGTCTTTGGCTGGTACGCCAACAGAAGGTGGCGTATGCCGATGTGGCACAGCTCGATCCGATGCTGCTGCTGGTCACCATCGTGATGGCGATCCTGGCGAGCCTGCTTGCGGGGCTGCTCCCCGCCATGCGTGCAAGCCGCGTCCCGCCTGCTCTTCAGATCAAGGTGAGCTGAGCCATGCGTATAGATATCCGTCATGTCGCCGCCGCGCTGCGCCGCCATCGCACGGCAACCCTGCTGATTGGCCTGCAGATCGCGCTTGCATGCGCGGTACTGTGCAATGCGCTCTTTCTGCTCAGCAAACGACTGGAGTTGATGAGCATGGCCTCGGGCGTAGACGAGTCGCACCTGGTGGCGCTGTCGTTGCAGGGCACCGGCAATGACCTGGGGCGCGATACCTTGCTACGTATCAAACAGGGCTTGCGTGGGATGGCCGGCGTCGAATCGGTCAGCATGACCAATGCCGTGCCCTTCACTCAGCAAGCGGGCGAGATCGGTTTTCGGAGTGTCCTCGACGATCCTCAATACAATCAGCAAGGTCATTTCTACGTCGCCGACAATGATTTTATTCGTACGGTCGGTGTACATCTGACCGACGGTCGCTGGCTGGGCAACGACGAAGCGGCCAACTCGAAATCGTTCCTGCCGTCATCGCCATCGATCCTGATGTCGCGTTCCTACGCGCAGCATATCTGGCCGGGGCAGCCCTCCCTGGGACAGGTGCTCTTTGCCGACGGTGCGCAACGTCGCGTGGTGGGGTTGATCGAGGATCTCGCAAGACCCAACCCCGAGCCACTGATATTGCATAACACGGTGCTGATCACCGGTAGCGATGTACTCGGGCAGGTATTCGTACTGCGTACCGATCCGGGTTCGCGAGACCGGATCTTGCGTCAGGCGCTCGACGCAGTAGCGCGTATCGCACCGGATGTCGTGGTCGACCTGGATTATTCGGGCACGCTCAGCGAACTGCGCGATCGCTATTTCGCTTCCAATCGGGCCATGGCGGTCATGCTCTGCGGCATTATCGCCGCGATGCTGCTGGTGACTGCGCTGGGCATCGTCGGCCTGGCCAGTTTCTGGGTACAGCAACGGCGGCGTCAGATCGGCATCCGTCGTGCCATCGGCGCTCGCCGCAGCGATATCCTCAGCTATTTCCAGACCGAAAACTTTCTTATCGTCAGCGGGGGTATCGCGCTGGGCATGGTGATGGCCTTTGCGCTCAATATCGTCCTGATGAAACTCTACGAAGTACCGCGCCTGCCGCTGGCCTATCTGCCCTGGGGCGCCGTGGTGCTTTGGGTACTCGGCCAGCTGGCGGTGCTCGGGCCCGCACTACGGGCGGCAAGGGTGCCACCGGTAGTGGCCACGCGGTCGGTATGATGGGGCTCTGAAGTCGGCCTTCGGTGGCCGATTTCTCCGCCCCATGACCAAAGTCATGGCAACCTTTTGGCATGGAGCTGCATCCATGCCGACATGTGTAGACGAAAAATGCGAACTGTCCTGATCATCGATGACAATCCCACCGTCGGCGAGGCGCTGTCGCTGGCCTTGTCGCTGCACGAAATCCGGCCGCTGGTGGCGCTGACCCAGGAGCAGGGGTTGGAGATGCTGGAGCGTGAACGGATCGACGTGGTGATCCAGGACATGAATTTCACCGCCGATACCACCTCGGGCGAGGAGGGCGTGGCGCTGTTCCGTGCGATCCGCCAGCGCCATACCGACCTGCCGGTGATCCTGCTGACCGCATGGACGCACCTGGAGACTGCCGTCGAGCTGGTCAAGGCGGGAGCCGCCGACTACATGGCCAAGCCCTGGGACGATGCCAAGCTGCTGGCGACGGTGGAGAACCTGCTGGAGCTGTCCGAGTCGACCCGTGAGGTAAGCCGCGCACGCAACGAACGGCGCAAGCGCCGTGAAGACCTGCAGCGTCGCTACGACCTGGACAATCTGGTCTTTGCGTCCGAGTCGATGGCACGGACGCTGGACCTGGCCTGCCAGGTCGCACGCTCGGAAGTGCCCGTGCTGATCACCGGTCCCAATGGTGCCGGCAAGGAGCGGATCGCGGCGATCGTGCACGCGAACTCACAGGCGAAGCGTGGGGCGTTTATCGCAGTCAATTGCGGCGCCCTGCCAGGAGAGCTGATCGAAGCCGAACTCTTCGGCGCCGATGCCGGTGCCTATACCGGTGCGAACAAGGCGCGCGAAGGTCGTTTCGAGCTGGCCGACGGCGGCACCCTGTTCCTGGATGAGATCGGCAACTTGCCGCTTTCTGGCCAGGTGAAGCTGCTGCGCGTACTGGAAACGGGCCAGTTCGAGCGCCTGGGCTCGGGCCGTACGCGCCAGGTCAAGGTGCGCGTGCTCAGCGCGACCAATGCAGACCTCAAGGCGATGATCCGCGCCGGTACGTTCCGCGAAGATCTCTACTACCGTCTCAATGTGATCGAGGTAAACCTGCCCCCGCTGGCCGAGCGCGTCGACGATATCCTGCCGCTGGCCGAACACTTCCTCGACGGTCGCGCGGAGCTGAGCGACGCCGCACGCGACGCGTTGTTGAATTACGCGTGGCCGGGCAACGTGCGTGAACTCAAGAATGCGATCGAACGTGCGTCGCTGCTTGCTTCCGGTTCCCGCATCACGCCCGAACAACTCAATCTGCCGCAACAGGCGGCGGTCGCCGCGCGCAACCTGGACGAGCCCAGCCGTGAGGCCGTCGAGGCCGCTCTGGGCAAGGCTGACGGTGTCGTCAGCCGCGCCGCCCAGGCGCTGGGCCTGTCCCGCCAGGCGCTATATCGACGCATGGAGCGTTACGGTCTGGCGGCACAGGCCTGAGCCCGGCTTCTGGCCTATGCGAGGCCTTGGGCTTGGCTCTAAGATCGGGCATCCGTGAAACTAGAGGGAGCCTCGCCATGCGCCGTTCATTCGTGTTGATCGCTTCGGTTGTGCTCGCGCTAGCTGCCCAGGCGGCGGGTGCGCAGTCCGCCACGAAAGCCAGCGACAGCTGGAGCAAGCCGGCCAGCGCCAGCACCGTCAAGTACGGCGATAGCAATCGTGCCGGTGACTCGCAGCAGAATGGCCATTTCAAGTTCAAGGACAACCGTCCTCACGTCACGGACACCGGGCGTCCGGATCCGAATCGTCCCAAGGCGATCAACGACAACAGCGTCTTTGGCGACAACGAACGCCCGGCGGCCAATTGCGCTGCCGATCCGCGGAATTCCAAATGCCACTAAGCGGGTCGCGCGCATGAAGGAGGCGGCATGGCGCGCAGCCTGAGTCTGCAACTGCGGCTGACCGTATTGCTTGTGGTGGTTGGTATCGCCGGTGCATTGATCTACACCGGCGTGACCCGATGGCCGCTGCCGCAGCTGATCGCGTGGATGAAAAAAGACCTGTCGCTGGTGGTGCCGATGCCCACCGGTCCGTACAGCGGCTTCATCGTCACCCTGATCGTTCTTTTGCCCTTGTCGCTGTGGCTCGGGCATCTGGTGATGTCGCCGGTCAACCGCATGTTGCGGGCGCTGGAGGGCGCAGTGGCGAGTTATCGCGACGGCGACTTCAGCTTTTCGATTGCCGCCGATCGCCGCGATGAGCTGGGCGACCTGATCCGCATGCACAACGCGCTTGGGCAGACGTTGCGCGAGCAACGCCAGAATCTGGCGCAACGCGAGTTGTTGCTCGACACCGTCGTGCAGAACACACCAGTTGCACTGGTGCTCAGCGATGCGAGCAGCCGCGTGGTGTATGCAAATATCGCCGCTCGCCATCTCTTCAACGACGGCAAATCGCTGCAAGGTCTGGACTTTGCCGAATTGCTGCAAAGTACGCCCGAAACGTTGCGCCGCGCTGCGCTCAGCGGCGAAGATGCCTTGTTGACCGTCGAGATGGACGGTAGCGAAGAGACCTTCCATTTATCGCAACGCAACTTCCGTCTGCAGGGGCGACCGCATCGCCTGCAATTGTTCCGCCGCATGACCCGCGAACTCTCGCGCCAGGAAGTAGCGACCTGGAAGCGCGTGATCCGCGTGATCAGCCATGAATTGAACAACTCGCTCGCACCTATTTCTTCGCTCTCTCATTCGGGTGCGGAGCTGGCGCGGCGCGGCGACACCGAACGTTTGCCCGGCGTATTTGCCACCATTGGCGAGCGTGCGCGTCATTTGCACGGTTTTATTGCCGGCTACGCGAGTTTCGCCAAACTGCCTGCGCCGCAGGCGACGAAGATCGAGTGGTCACAGTTTCTGCAGGGCTTGGCCTTGCACTGCCAGTTCCGCCTGCTCGGCAAGATGCCCGAACAACCCGGCTGGTTCGATGCGGCACAGATCGAGCAGGTATTGATCAACCTGATCAAGAATGCGCACGAATCGGGGAGTGCCGATCACGAAGTGACCTTGTCGTTGGCGGTGATCGGCCACGAGCTTCGCATCGAAGTGGCCGACCATGGCCCGGGTATGACGGAAATCGTGCTTGCCCAGGCATTGTTGCCGTTTTATTCGACGAAGCGATCGGGCACCGGTTTGGGTCTGGCGCTTGCGCGTGAGATTGCCGAGGCGCATGGCGGGCGGATTGCGTTGGCGAATCGGGATGAAGGTGGGCTACGGGTGACGCTGTTGTTGCCGCTTATGCTGGTTTGAGTTTTTCTGCCGAGCATGGCTGCGAGGTATTGAAGTCACCTCAGTAGATTCCCTCTCCCCTGGCTTTGCCGGGGGAGAGGGTTGGGGTGAGGGGGGCTCTAGGTTTCTCGACTTCTTGGCCAAATCCCTTACCAACGCTTAACCCGCCGCACCCCCATACCTCGCCTATACTCCGCCCAACCATCGAAAGGAGTCGCACCATGGGTCAGATTTTTGCGCTGATTGTCGTTATCGTCGCTGTCGTCGTATTGGCCAAGCTGGTACGTATTGTGCCGCAGGGCTACGAATGGACGGTAGAACAGTTCGGCAAGTACACCCGCACGTTGTCGCCGGGTCTGCATTTCCTGCTGCCGTTCGTGTACGGCATCGGGCGCAAGATGAACATGATGGAGCAGGTGCTCGACGTGCCCAGCCAGGACGTCATCACCAAGGACAATGCGGTGGTGCGTGTCGATGGTGTGGTGTTTTACCAGGTGCTGGACGCGTCCAAGGCGGCATATGAAGTCTCCAACCTGGAGCAGGCCGCGCTCGCGTTGATCATGACCAATATTCGCACCGTGCTCGGTTCGATGGATCTGGACGAATCGCTGAGCCAGCGCGATGCGATCAATGCCAAGCTCCTGACCGTGGTCGACGAAGCCACGCACCCCTGGGGCGTCAAGGTCAATCGCATCGAGATCAAGGACATCGCGCCACCGCGCGATCTGGTCGATTCGATGGCGCGGCAGATGAAGGCCGAACGCGAGAAGCGCGCGAATATCCTTGAAGCGGAAGGTTTCCGCCAGGCGGCCGTGCTCAAGGCCGATGGCGAAAAGCAGTCGGCCATTCTTGCCGCGGAAGGCAAGAAGGAAGCCGCGTTCCGCGAAGCCGAGGCACGTATCCGTCTGGCCGAGGCCGAAGCGCAGGCGACCAAGCTCGTCTCCGAAGCGATCGCCAACGGCAACGTCAACGCGCTCAATTATTTCGTCGCCAACAAGTACGTCGAAGCCTTGAAGGAAATGGCGAACTCGCCGAACCAGAAGATGCTGATGTTGCCGATGGAAGCGACGGGTATCTTAGGTTCGCTGGCTGGTATCGCCGAACTGGCGAAAGAGTCGCTCGGGCAGCAGCAGGAGACCCTCGCTGCAAACCGCCGCACGCCACCGCCGGTCAATCGCTAAGCGATCCAAGGAGAGGGGCATGTTCGCAAACGTCGCCTTGCACTACCTCTGGTGGATTCTCGCCTTGATCCTGATCGCGATCGAGGTGGTGCTGCCGGGGTATTTCATGTTGTGGATCGGCATCGCCGCCGCGGCTACCGGCGTCGTGGTGCTGGTGTTGCCGGATATGTCGATGCTGGCGCAAGCGGTCACGTTTGCGGTACTGGCGTTCGCATCCTGCGCGGTCTACTGGTATGCGCTGCGCCCCAGGTTGCAGCGCAGCGAGCCGGGCGACGAGCGGCTCAATCGCCGTGGCGAGCAGTTGATCGGGCGGCGCTATGTGTTGATCGAAGCCATCGTCAACGGCCGCGGCAAGGCCCGCGTTGGCGACGGACAATGGCTGGTCAGCGGGCCGGATCTTCCATTGGGCACGACTGTCGAGGTGGTCGACGTGGACGGCACGACATTGAAGGTCAAAGCGACTTCGTGACTTGGGTGATCGGGGTGGGTATTGCCCATCGCGAATTACCGGTGTTCAAGTTGCGTGCTTCCGGGTAAGAATGCGGCCATGCACCGCATTCCTTCTCCCATTCATGTGCCCTGGCGCGCCGCGCCGCCACAGGCTTTCCGACCTTCGTTCGAGGGCACCGAGCTCAAGACGCGGATTGTCTTCATCATGGAGCTGGCACGCCAGCTGCATCAGTACGGCACCTCCGCGCCGCGCCTGGAGATGGCCATTTCCGGCGTGTCGCAGCGTTTCGGCCTGCAGGCGGATATCTGGTCCAGTCCGACCGCGATCATCGTTTCGTTTGCCGAACTTTCGCAGGGCGACGAAGCGATTGCCCAGGTAACGCAGGTGATGCGCCTGTCGCCGGGCGACGTCAATCTCGGGCGCTTGTGCGAGGCCGATACCATCGCCGACCGTGTTACCGACGGCGAGCTGGACATGCGCGAGGGTTTCCGCCTGCTGCGCCAGCTCGGCAAGCCGGAGACGCGCCAGGCACAGGCCAGCGTGATTGCGACCTACGGTCTTGCCGCGGCGAGCGTGGTGGCGCTGCTGTTGCATTGTGCCTGGACGGATCTGGTCACCGCCGGGGTGATCGGGCTGATCATCGGCTGGATCATGGTCTCATCCGCAACGCGGCCCCGGCTGGCCATAGCCAGTGAGGCGATCAGCGCGCTGGTGGCGACCACGGTGGCGATCACGGTCAGCGCGTATATCGTGCCGTTGGCGCTCAAGTCGGTGATCCTTGCCAGCTTGATCGTGCTGGTGCCCGGGATGGCCTTGACCACGGCGGTGCGCGAGATCTCCAGCCAGCACCTGGTGGCCGGCATGGCGCGTATGGGCGGTGCGATCTCCACCTTGCTCAAGCTCACCTTCGGCACGGTGGCGGCCACCCAGCTTTGTGAAGCGCTGGGGATTCACGCGCGCGACTTCGCCCAGACGCCGCTGCCGTCCTGGACCGAAGCGGTCGCCCTGATCGTGGGTGCTTTTGCCTGGGCGATCGCCTTTCGCGCTGCGCGTCGCGACTGGCTGACCGTGATGGGTGCGGTGATTCTCGGCTATCTCGCCACGCGCTGGGGCGGTCAGATCGCCGGCTCGCTGCCCAAGGCACCGTTTGGTGTTTTCCTGGGCGGCTTTTTACTTAGCGCGCTGGCCAATGCCTATGCGCGGTATATGCACCGCCCCGGGTCGGTCATTCGGGAGCCGGGCATCATTTTGCTGGTGCCGGGCAGCGTGGGCTTTCGTAGCGTTTCCTATCTGCTCGATCGCGACACCGCGCTAGGCATGGATACGGGGTTGCTGTTGGTGACGCTATTGGTTTCGCTCGTGGCCGGCCTGCTTTTTGGCGATTTGCTGGTTTCACCGCGACGGTCGTTGTAGTAATGCGGCACTGATGCGAAGTCTGCGCGTGACCTACAAAAAAGGCAGCGCAAGCTGACTGCGCGGTCGGCTTTATTTTGCTGTTATTCGCTCGCCACACGGATGTGGCTGTGTACAAATCAAGGAGCGAATATGAGCGATAAATTCAAAACCGACGAAATTAATTCCCTCTCGCGTCGCCGTGCCATGAAGACGGGCCTGCTTGCCGGTGGCGCGATCGTTTCGGGCAGCCTCCTGGCGCAGGAGCGTCTGGTGCCGACGCCCGAGGAAATCATGGGGCCTTACTACCCGGTTTTAAAACCCTTGGACCAGGACGCTGACCTGACCCGCATAGCCGGGCATGATGACATCGCAGCGGGGCAGGTTATCGAACTTAGCGGTCGCGTCCTTGATGGGAGGGGCGAGCCCGTGGCCAACGCAAAAATCGAGCTGTGGCAAGCCAATACACATGGGCGTTACGACCATCCCAGCGATCCCAATACGACGATCCCCTTGGATCCCAACTTCCAGGGTTACGCCATGCAAACGACCGACGCATGGGGGCGTTATCGTTTTCGCACGATCAGACCCGGCGCCTATCCGGCGACCTCGGAGTGGACGCGTACGCCGCATATCCATTTCGACGTTTCCGGCCGTGTGGACCGTCTGGTCACCCAGCTCTATTTTGCAGGCGAGCCGTTAAACGACGGCGATTTATTGTTTCAGGGACTGAGTGATGATGAGCGACGTCGGGTCCTGGTGCAGTTGAGCCCGGCGCCCGGGACCGAGGAGCTGGTAGGGGAATGGGATATTATTCTCAATCGTGGCTAGCTTCGGCAGCCATAAAAAAACGCCGGCACAAGGGCCGGCGTTTTTTTGCAGGGCGTCTAAACACTAACCGTCAGATCAGCAGGCTCTTTTCCGACTTACCGGCCTTCAGGGCATCGTTGAACCAGCGCGGGCGCTTGCCGCGGCCGGACCAGGTCTGCTCCGGGTTGGCGGGGTTCTTGTACTTCGGCGCTACAGTACCGCCGGAACGGCGCTTGCCGGCGACCTTGCCACCGAAAATATCGTCGAACGAATAACCTTCGGCCTTGATCAATGCATGGATTTTCTCACGCAATTTGCCGACCTTTTCCTTGCGCAGTTCGTTCTGGCGAACCTGGGCCTTGGTGATGAGATCATTCAGCTGTGTGTGATTGAGACTCTTGAGGTCTACGGCCATGGGTATAACTCCCGGGTGAGTGAGTGATTAACGGCTTTTTTGATTTATTTGTTTTGTAGCAATTGGCGTCCCAATTGCGGGATCGATTTTCCCCGAACCCCTACCCGATTGTAAAGTCGGGTTGCAAGAGGGCTGGGTACTACCAATGGTGTAATTGTCAGATATGCCCCGAATGTGCTGTAAGGGTTTTGCTTGATTATTGTCGGGGCAGAATGACGCATGCAAAAAAGGCCGCGAGAGGCGGCCTTTTTTGCATGCGTTTAAATGGCAGATATTCTTTAATCGGCCATGGCGGCAGAGTTATCGCCCTAGCAGGGTCAGAAGCTCGTCCCGGGTCACGTTACGCGCTTCGCTTTCATGGCGAGCGCGATATTCCAGGGTGCCAGCGGCCAGGCCGCGTTCGCTGACGACGACGCGGTGCGGAATACCGATCAATTCCATATCGGCAAACATGGCGCCCGGGCGCAAGCCACGATCGTCCAGCACCGTATCGATGCCCAAGTCATTGAGTTGCTTATAAAGAGACTCGGTCGCCTCGGCGATATCCGGGACATTTTTGGGGTTGATCACGCAAACGGCGACGCGCCACGGCGCCATCGCTTCGGGCCAGATCATGCCGGCGTCGTCATGGCGCTGCTCGATCGCGGCGGCCACGATACGGCTGACGCCGATGCCATAGCAGCCCATGAACATCACCTGCGGCTTGCCCTGATCGTCCAGCACGGTGGCCTTCAGGGCTTCGGCGTACTTCTGGCCGAGCTGGAATACATGGCCTACTTCAATGCCGCGCGCAATGCGCAAGGTGCCCTTGCCGTCGGGCGATGGGTCGCCGGCAACGACCTGGCGCAGGTCTTCGATGCGGGTGATGCGCGCATCGCGCTCCCAGTTGGCGCCGCTGTAGTGCTTGTCGTTGGCGTTGCCGCCGCAGATGAAGTCAACCATGACCGCGGCGCTGCGGTCGACGATCACCGGGATCGATTCGGGCAGGCCGACCGGGCCGATAAAACCTGGGCGGGTGCCGGTCGCGGCGAGGATTTCCTCTTCGCTGGCCAGCACGGATTCGTCCGGCAGCTCGGCCAGCTTGGCGGCCTTGACGTCGTTGATGTCGTGGTCGCCGCGCAAGCACAACGCCACCAGGCCGTCCTTCCCGCGGACCAGGATGGTCTTGAGTACGCGATCGGCGGGGACGCCGAAATGCCGGGTCACGTCCTCGACGCTGCGCACTGCCGGCGTGTCCACTAGCTGCAGCTCGGCGGTAGCAGCCTGGCGGCCTTGTGCCGGTGCGAGGGCTTCGGCTTTCTCGATATTGGCGGCATAGTCGGATTGGTCGGAAAACGCGATCGCGTCCTCGCCCGAATCGGCCAGCACCTGAAACTCATGGCTCGCATTGCCGCCGATGGCTCCGGTATCGGCCTGCACAGCGCGGAAGGTCAGGCCCAGGCGGGTGAAAATGCGCGAATAGGCCTGGTACATCACCTCGTACGTGGCGGCCAGCGAGCCGGCGTCCAGATGGAAGGAATAGGCATCCTTCATCAGGAACTCGCGTGCGCGCATGACGCCGAAACGCGGACGTATCTCGTCGCGGAACTTGGTCTGGATCTGATAGAAATTGAGTGGCAGCTGCTTGTAGCTCTTGAGCTCATTGCGCGCAAAATCGGTGATGACTTCTTCGTGCGTTGGGCCGTAGCAGAATTCCTGCTCCTTACGGTCCTTGATCTTCAGCAGCTGTCCGCCGAATTTCTGCCAGCGCCCAGTTTCTTCCCACAATTCCTTGGGTTGCACCGAGGGCATCAGCATCTCGATCGCGCCGGCGCGGTTCATTTCCTCGCGCACGATGCCCTCGACCTTGCGCAGCACCCGCAGACCCAGCGGGCTCCACGTATACAGCCCCGAGGCCAGTTTGCGGATCATGCCGGCGCGCAGCATCAGGCGATGGCTGGCGATTTCGGCGTCGGCGGGGACTTCCTTGACGGTGGCCAAGTGGAATTGGCTGAGGCGCATGCGGGCGGATCCGGCGTGTAAAAGAGTCGATTATAGCCAGGTATCGTCCGCACCCAGCCGGCGGCCGTAGGTGCCGGCTGGGATCGATACCGGCTTATTTGCTGCCGCAGTACTGCTGGTACTGAGCCTGGGCGGTGCTGATCTGGCCCTTGCGCTGCTCGTCATCGATAGGCTTTTGCTGTCCATCCTGCTGCATCACCACGGGGCCGTCGCTCTTGAGCATGTCCAGGTTGGATTTCAGCGCGGTACAGAACTTCGCACGGTTAGCCGGAGTATCGGCTACCGGCTGGGCTGCTGGCGCGGGCTCTGTCGAGCCCGATTTCTCGACGACCGGGGCAGGCTGGGCCAGGGGCTCCGCCGTGCCTGTGGTGGTCACCCGCTGGTACTTGGTGCCGGTGGGCGGGGGCGTTTCGGAGTAATGCACCGTGCCTGCGCTGTCAGTCCATTTGTATGCCTGGGCGAAAACCTGAGGGGCGAGCAACAGCAACGCGACGAGCAGTAGCGGACGGCGCATGAATATCTCCGGGCGGGATGAATGCGCCGTAGTTAACACCCCAGGTGGCCCCGGACTCAAGCCAACATGGAACCTGAGTGCGATCAGGCTCTAAACTTCGGGTATTCCGTCACGGATCGATCCATGAGCGATAGCACACCCGTTCGCACGCCACGGCACCGGGGCATCTACCTGCTGCCGAACCTGTTCACTACCGGCGCGATGTTCGCCGGGTTCTACGCGATCGTGACCAGCATAGGCGGCAACTACAGCGAAGCGGCCATCGCGGTCTTCATCGCCGCGCTGCTGGACGGCATGGACGGGCGTGTCGCACGCGCGACCGGGACGCAGAGCGAGTTCGGCGTGCAGTACGACTCGCTGTCGGACCTGATCAGCTTTGGCCTGGCCCCCTCGCTGGTGATGTACACCTGGTCGCTGTCGTCGCTGAAGGACTTCGGCCCGACCTGGGGCAAGATCGGCTGGGCGGCCGCCTTTATCTATGCCGCATGCGCGGCGCTGCGTCTGGCGCGCTTCAACACCCAGGTCAAGGTGATCGACAAGCGCTACTTCCAGGGCTTGGCCAGTCCGGCCGCGGCGGCGGTCTGCATGGCCTTTGTGTGGAGCATGGACAAGTTCGGCGTGGCCGGCAGCGACGTTTCCTCGGTGACCATGCCCATGGCGGTGATCATTGGCTTGTTGATGGTCAGCCGGTTCCGCTATTTCAGCTTCAAGTCGTTGCCGACCGGCGAGGGCGGCCGGGTGCCGTTCTTGTGGATGATTGCGGGTGTGCTTGTGCTGATTCCGTTTTTTGTCGATCCGCCACGCGTTCTGTTCGTGGTATTCCTGCTTTACGCGTTATCGGGCCCGGTGTTCACGCTCTGGGGCGTGGCCACGCGCCGTCGCCGTCGGAATGTCGGATGAGTAGCTCCGTGCTCTCGCATGATCCGCATCGCGCACGTCTGCTGCGTGCGCTGGGTGTTACGCCTTGGGTACGTCGCCAGCCTTTTGCCGACCCGATGATACCGGGCGCATTCGATACGAGCGAAACCGTGGCCGAGGCACAGGGAATGCCGGGCGATAGCATCGTGGTTTTGCCGGCCGGCTGTCCGGTTGCGCTGCTCGACCTGCTGGGGCGGGCATTCAGTGCCTACGGTCCGTCGCTGGCGCGTGCGGCACGCATCGAAGTCGGCCCGGACGGACAACTGGGGCATGTTCCCGAAGCGCGGGCCTATCTGGTCTTTGGTCAGGCCCAGGCGCATGCGCTGGGGCGGGTCTTGCCTGCCGCGGTGTTGAATCGCGCGCAGATCGTGTTGGCCGATGAGCCGCACGAGATTCGCGCCAACGGTGCGGGCAAGCGCCGCCTGTGGAACGCGTTGCGCAGCCTGCGTCGCGCGCTCGCGAAGGGAGGCACGGTGTGATGGTCGCGGTAGCACGCCCTCAGTCGCAGGTACGCGCCATGCGTCGCGAGGATCTCGCGGCGGTCGCTGCGCTGGAAAGTGCGTCCTATGACTTCCCCTGGTCTCCGGGCATCTTCGGCGACTGCCTGAAGGCCGGCCACCCGTGCTGGGTGATGTGCATCGAGGACGAAGTCGTCGGCTACGGCATTCTTTCCGTCGGGGCGGGCGAGGCGCACATTTTGAACGTGTGCATTGGTCAGTCGTATCGCGGACTGGGTCTGGGGCGGCATTTGATGCGTCGCCTGATCGATGTGGCGCGCTGGCATGCGGCTGAGCGTGTCTTTCTTGAGGTGCGGCCGTCGAATCCGGTGGCGCAGGCTTTGTATCGCTCGATGGGGTTTAACGAGATCGGGCAGCGGCCTAAGTATTACCCGGCTCGGGAGGGGCGGGAGGATGCCATTGTGATGGCGTTGGAGTTGGTGGCTGGGAAGGAGTGAGTGGTTCGCTTCCTTCTCCTTATGCCAGCGAACGTCGGAACACGGTAAGTTGCCGCAAGTTTTCCTACATCGTCATTCCGGCGCAGGCCGGAAGCGCTTTACAACAGCGAAGCTGGTCACCCAGTGGCGTCAGTTCCTGGTTCTTGCCTGTGTGTTCGGGCGATCTGGCCGCTTACGCAGCCCCTCCTACTTCGTCATTCCGGCGTAGGCCGGAAGCGCTTTACAACAGCGAAGCTGGTCACCCAGTGGCGTCAGTGCTCGGTTCTTGCCTGGGTATTCGTGTTCGGACGACCTGGCCGCTTACGCAGCCCCTCCTACTTCGTCATTCCGGCGTAGGCCGGAATCCAGTGGCGTCAGTGTTTGGTTCTTGCCTGGGTGTTCGGGCGAGCTGGCCGCTTACGCAGCGGGCGTTTCGAACGCCTGCCGGCGTCCGAGTCACTTTCTCTTTGCTGGGGCGGTTTCAACCGGTCGATGCAACACCACATGGTGATGACGACCGGGAG
>Ga0207695_10001222_pt1 | contig 44042 bp, 45 predicted proteins | sample KBSC54metaG_FD_184354 | JGI IMG/M metagenome (GOLD analysis project Ga0207695, IMG submission 184354) | Corn rhizosphere microbial communities from Kellogg Biological Station, Michigan, USA - KBS C5-4 metaG (SPAdes) (version 2) | ecosystem: Host-associated > Plants > Roots > Rhizosphere > Soil...
CGCGAGCCTGACCACACCGTGGCCGAGGCCTACCGGCAGAGCGTCGAGGCGCTGGGGCAGCAGGCGCTCGTGCGCGACCTCTACGCCATGGGATTCGATCCCTGCCTCAAGGCCAGCGAGATCCCCAAGCCCTCCGGTTTCCAGTTCGGGGCCGACGTGGTCGCCGAGCGGCGCCTGCTGGCCGACGTCGACGTCTTCGCCTTCATCTACCCCTTCTGGTTCAACGCGCCGCCGGCGATCCTGAAGGGCTACGCCGACCGCGTCTTCAGCATGGGCTTCGGCTACGAGCCCGGCTTGGGCGGGACCGAAAGCCTGCTCGACGGCAAGAAGCTGATCAGCTTCACGACGTCGGGCGCGCCCGACCGGTGGGTGCGTGAAACCGGGGCCCTTCAGACCCTGATGGCGCTGTTCGATCGGCACCTGGGCGCCATGTGCGGGCTGCAGGTCGTGGACCACGTCCATGTGGGCGGCATCGTCGCCGACATCACCGAGGAAGCCGTGGCCGACGTGCTGGAGGGCGTACGCCGCGCCGTCAGCGCCCACTTCGGCTACCTGGCCCGACGCGACCCTTCGGACCTCCGTATCGGTACTTAGGGGGCGCACACGAATTTCGCCGCGCGGGGCGAAAGACGACCCTGGGGTCATCGGATCTCGGAGTTTCCCATGACCCTCGCCTACTCGCCGGACACCGCCGCCGCCCCGGGCATCGTCGACCTGATGGACCGCATGGGCCTGAAGATGGCCTTCGCCAAGGGCGAGGAGATCTTCGGCCAGGACGAAGACGCCGACATGATCCACAGCCTGGTCTCGGGCGTGGTCCGCACCACCCGGCTCTTGAGCGACGGGCGCCGCCAGGTCGGGGATTTCTACTATCCGGGCGACATCATCGGCCTGGAGATCGGCGACACCTATCGGTTCTCCGCCGAGGCCCTGAGCGATTGCGTCGTCCGGGTCGTCAAGCGCTCGTCGCTCGGCGCCCTCAGCGGCCAGGACAACCTGGACCGCGCGCTCTGGGAAGCCACCCGGCGCGAGCTGGAGCGCACCCAGGAGCACCTGCTGATGCTGGGCCGCAAGAGCGCCTGCGAGAAGGTCGCCAGCTTCCTGATGGAAGTCGCCCAGCGCAACGGGACCGACGAGGTCTCCCTGCCCATGGGCCGCCAGGACATGGCCGACTACCTGGGCCTGACCATCGAGACCGTCTCGCGGATGGTCACCCAGCTGCAGGGCTCGCGGATCGTCGAATTCGCGAACTCGCGCCAGTTCCGCGTCACCCGCTGGCCGGCGCTGGAGCGCCTCGCCGCCTAGACCCGAGGAATCCCTCCCAGAAAAGGAGCCCGTCATGACCCTGCTCAAGGACGCGCCGGCCCAGGCCCGGACCGCGGCGAGCGCCAGCGCTTTGCGCGGCATCCTGGTCCATGTGGAGGACGGCGCCCACTCCACCGCGCGGCTGGACACCGCCGTCGACCTGGCGCGCAGGTTCGACGCTACCCTGCACGGCGTGGGCGTCGAGATGATCCAGACCCTCAGCGACCCCTACGGCATGCTCGGCGGCGAATGGGTGGTGCAGTTGCAGACCCTCGTCGAAGACGGCCTGAAGCGCGCCGAGGCGACCTTCCGGGCCAGGACCGCCGGCCTGAACACCCACTGGACCTCGCTCGAGGCCTTCCCCGCCACGGCCCTGGCGCACCACGCGCGCTCCGCGGACCTGATCGTCGCCGGCGGCGCGCCGATCGGCGAGGAGGGCGCCTACCGGGCCGCCAGTCCCGCCGATCTGGTCATGCTGAGCGGCCGCCCCGTCCTCATCGCCCCGCCGACGCCGGCCAGGTTCCACGGCCGCGGCGTGGTCGTCGCCTGGAAGGACACGCGGGAATCCCGCCGCGCCGTCGCCGACGCCCTGCCGTTCCTGAAGGCGGCGGAAGAGGTCGCTGTGGTCGAATGCTGCGGCAAGGACGAGCTGGACGAGGCCCGCGCCAACACCGCCGACGTCGTCGCCCACCTGCGCCGTCACGGCGTGGAGGCCCACGGCCGGGCGATCGTCAGCGCCCCCGAGCGGGTCTCGACGGAGCTCAACATCGCCGCCCAGGCCCTCAGCGCCGACCTGATCGTCGCCGGCGGCTACGGCCACTCACGGCTCGGCGAATGGGTGTTCGGCGGGGTGACCTACGACCTCCTCAACGCCCCGGAACGCTTCGTCCTGCTGAGCCACTGAGCCGAGGCGCGCCTCACCCCATCCAACGGTAGCCCACGCCCGGCTCGGTCAGGACCAGCGCCGGGGCTGAAGGGTCCGGTTCGATCTTCTGGCGCAACTGGCCCACGAAGACCCGCAGGTACTGGACGTCCTGCTCATGCGCCGGGCCCCAGACGGCGGTCAGCAGCTGGCGGTGGGTGACCACCTTGCCCGCGCCCTGCACGAGTTGCGCCAGGAGATCGTATTCGCGCGGCGACAGGCGGATCGGGACGCCGGCCCGGGTCACCAGGCGCTTGATCAGGTCGATGGTCAGGTCGCCCACGGTCACCACCGGCTCGGCGCCGGTCTCCTGCAACCGATGGCGCAGCGCGGCCCGGATGCGGGCCAGCAGCTCGCCGACGCCGAACGGCTTCTCGACATAGTCGTCCGCGCCCAGGTCCAGGGCGTCGATCTTCTCGGTCTCGCGGTCGCGGGCCGACAGGATGATGATCGGGCCCTTGTAGAAGGCCCGCGCCCGGGTCAGCGCCTCCTTGCCGTCCAGGTCCGGCAGGCCGAGGTCCAGCACCACCACGTCGGGCGCCTTGCGGGCGATCTCGCGCAGGCCGGCGGCCGCGGTGTCGGCGCGCACCGGATCGTAGCCAGCGGCGTCCAGGGCCGGCCCCAGGAACCGGTGGATCTGCGGCTCGTCGTCGATGACCAGGACGCGGGGCTTGTGGGCGCTCACAACATGTACTCGGGGGTAAGCTCTTCCTTCGGCAGGCTGATCAGGATGCGGGTGCCGCGTCCATCGTGGATCGGACTGGCCGCCGCGATCCGCCCGCCCATCGCCTCGACGAACCCCTTGGAGATGGCAAGCCCGAGGCCCGCGCCCTTGCCGCGGTCGGTGGCCTCCTCCATGCGCCGGAACCGCTCGAACACCCGCTCCAATTCGGTGGTCGGGATGCCCCGGCCCTCGTCCTCGATGCTGATCACCACATTGCCCCGATCCTCGTAGGCGGCGACCTCGATCGTCGTCCTGTCGGGGCTGTAGGCCACGGCGTTCTCCAGGATGTTGACCAGGGCCTGCTCCAGCAGCGAGGCGTCGGCCTTCACCATGGACAGCTGCGGGGGGAAGTCGCGGGCGATCTTGCGGCCCTCCAGCCGGCGCTTCACCCGATCGACCGCCGCGCGCAGCACATCGCGGATATCGACCCATTCCTGCCGCGTGCTGAGACCGCCGCCTTCCAGCCGGGTCATGTCCAGCAGGTCGCCGACGTAGCGGTTGAGCCGCTCGGCCTCTTCGCGGATCGACAGCAGCAGGTCGTCGCGGACCCTGGGCGCCAGGGTCTTGCCGAAGTCGATCAGGGTGGTGGCCGCGCCCAGCACCGTCGACAGCGGCGTGCGCAGGTCGTGGCTGATGGAGTTGAAGAGCGCCGAGCGCAGGCGGTCGGCGCGCCTGAGCGCCTCGGCGTCGGCGGCGTCGGCGGCGAACTCCGCCCGCTCCAGGGCGACGGCGCCCTGATCGAGCAGGGCGGCCACGAACCGCTCGCCGTCCTCGGTCGCCACGGCCTTCGGCTCGACGCCCACGACCCCGGCCCGCGCGCGCACGCCCTGCAGCGGCCGGAAGGTCCAGGCCGCGTTCGGCAAGGTGCCGGTGCCGTGCCCGGCCGGCTCGCCCTTCTCCCAGGCCCAGCGGGCCGCCGCCATGTCGCCGGGCGACAGTGCGTCCAGCGGCGGCGACGCGGCGGAGATGGCGATGTCGCCGTCCCTGGGCGTCAGGACGACGGCGCCCGCGCTGGTCGCCGCGGCGAGCTGTTCGGCCAGCGCCGTCGCCGCGTCCTGGGCGCGGGCCGCAGCCGACAGGCGCCGCGTGGCGGCCAGCACGGCGGAGATGGCCGAGGCGCGGCGGGAGACGGCCATGGCCTGGTCCCGCACCCGTCCGGTCAGCCAGCCGGTGGTCATGGCGACCGCGAAGAACACCGCGAAGGTGAGCACGTCCGACGGGTGGCCGATGTAGAAGGTCAGCCGCGGCTCCAGGAAGAAGAAGTTGTAGACCAGGGCGGCGCTGGCCGCGGCGGTCACCGCCGGCCACAGGCCGAACGCCAGGCCGGACACCAGCACGCTCAGCATGAACACCATCGCCAGGTTGGCGCTCTGGGCGTAGCGGTCGACGTAGTAGGCGACGCCGCCGGCCACCGCGACGCTGCCGAGCGCGCCGAGATGTCCGGTCCAGGGAACGGGCCCGCGGGCTCGGGGCGTCGGCTCCGCGGCCTGCCCGTCGGCCGTCTCGGTGATCACGTGGACGGCCGCGCCGCTGGTCTCCTCCAGCAAGGCGCCGATCAGGTTGCGCCGGAACGGGAGCCGCCGCCGGCGGCTTCGCCCCACCACGATCTGGGTGAGGTTGTTGCGCCGCGCGTAGTCGAGGACGCTCTCCACCAGGTCGTCCCCGGTGAGCACCACGGAGGCGCCGCCGAGCTGTTCGGCCAGCTTCAGGGCCTCGCGCAGCTTCTGGGCGGCGTTCGCCGACGGCGGCGAGGCGTTGGGCCGCTCGACATGGGCCACCGTCCAGGGCGCGTCCATCATCATGTCCGAGAGCCGCCGCCCGGCGCGGACCAGGGCGGCGGCCATGGCGTCGGGTCCCACCAGCACCAGGATCCGCTCGCCCGCCGCCCAGGGCCCCTCGACGCCGGCGCGCTTCATGGCGCCGATCAGCTGGTCGTCCACCGCCTGGGCGGCGCGGCGCAGGGCCAGTTCGCGAAGCGCGGTGAGGTTCTCGGTCTTGAAGAACCGCTCGGCGGCGGTCTGGGCGGTCTCGCCCATGTAGACCTTGCCCTCGGCCATGCGCTCGCGCAGCTCGGCCGGGGTGATGTCGATCAGCTCGATCTCGTCGGCCCGCGACAGGGCGCCGTCCGGCACGGTCTCGCGCTGGCGCACGCCGGTGATCTTCCAGACCACGTCCACCAGGCTTTCCAGGTGCTGGACGTTCAGCGTCGTCCAGACGTCGATGCCGGCCGCCAGGATCTCCTCGACATCCTGCCAGCGCTTGGGATGGCGCGAGCCCGGGACGTTGGAGTGGGCGTATTCGTCGACCAGCAGCAGGGCGGGCTTGCGCGCGATCGCCGCGTCCAGGTCGAATTCCAGCAGCGTGTGGCCGCGGTAGTCGATGGGCCGCCTGGGCAGCACCTCCAGGTCGCGCAGCAGCGCCTGGGTGTCGCGGCGGCCATGGGTCTCGACGACCCCCACGACGACGTCGCCGCCCTCGGCCTTCCGGCGGCGGGCGGCGCGCAGCATGCCATAGGTCTTGCCGACCCCCGGGGACATGCCCAGGAACACCTTCAGCCGGCCGCGCCCAGGGCGGGCGGTGGCCGCCAGCAGGGCGTCCGGATCGGGTCTGCGGGGCTCGTCGTGCGTCATGGTTCCTTTGGCGTTGCGCCGCCCGGCCGGGCGGCGGCGGGCCGCCCAGGGTGCGCCGCGGGAAATGCGGCGTCGAGCGCGAGGTTGGTCCTCAGGACATTGACCCGCGGCTGGCCGAAGATCCCCAGCCAGGGCGCCTCGATATGGGCGGCGATGACGCGCTCGACGTCGGATGCGGGGACGCCGCGCGCGGCGGCGACGCGCGCGGCCTGGCGCCACGCGTTGGCGGGCGAGACGTCCGGGTCGAGGCCGGACCCGGAGGTGGTGACCGCGTCGGCCGGCGCAGGACCCGCGCCTTCGCCGGCCAGTCCCGCGGCGTCCTTGGCGACCCGCTTGGCGAGGTCGGGGTTCAGCGGGCCGAGGTTCGAGCCCGACGAGCCGGAGGCGTCGTAGCCGTCCGCCCCCGCCGCGGACGGCCGCGGGTGCAGGTACTGCGGCCTGGTGAAGGCCTGGGCGATCAGCGTCGAGCCGATCACCTGGCCCTTGGCGTCGCGGACCAGACTGCCCATCGCCTGGCCCGGGAAGGCGAGGCGCGCGACGCCGGTGACCGCCAGCGGATAGCCGATCCCCAGCAGCAGGGTGAAGAACAGGGTGGCGACGATCGCCGGGCGGACTTGGGAGAGCATGACGGTCCTCACGCGAGACCGAGGGCCGAGACGCCCAGGTCGATGAGCTTGATGCCGACGAAGGGCGCGACGATCCCGCCCAGGCCATAGATCAGCAGGTTGCGCTGGAGCAGGCGGCCCGCGCCGATCGCCCGGTAGCGCACGCCGCGCAGGGCCAGCGGGATCAGGGCCACGATCACCAGGGCGTTGAAGATCACGGCCGACAGGATCGCGCTCTTCGGGCTGGCGAGGCCCATGATGTTGAGCGCGCCCAGCGCCGGCAGGGTGACGACGAACAGCGCCGGGATGATCGCGAAATACTTGGCCACGTCGTTGGCGATGGAGAAGGTGGTGAGCGCGCCTCGGGTGATCAGCATCTGTTTGCCCACCTCGACGATCTCGATGACCTTGGTGGGGTCGCTGTCGAGGTCGACCATGTTGCCGGCCTCGCGGGCGGCCTGGGCCCCGGTCTGCATGGCCACGCCGACGTCGGATTGCGCCAACGCGGGCGCGTCGTTGGCGCCGTCGCCGCACATGGCCACCAGCCGGCCCTTGCCCTGCTCCTCGCGGATGAGCCTCAGCTTGTCCTCGGGCGTCGCCTCGGCGAGGAAGTCGTCGACCCCGGCCTCCGAGGCGATGGCCGCGGCGGTGACCGGGTTGTCGCCGGTGATCATCACCGTGCGCAGGCCCATGCGGCGCAGGTCGGCGAAGCGTTCCTTCACATTGGGCTTCACCACGTCCTTCAGGTGGATCACGCCGAACAGGACGCCGTTCTCGGTGACGGCGAGCGGCGTGCCGCCCGAGCGGGCGATGCGGTCCACCGCGGCCGTGAACTCGGCGGGCGCATCGCCGGGCGAAAGGCCCGCGTCCTTGAGCACCGCATCCACCGCCCCCTTGCGCCAGCGCTCGCGGCCCGCGTCGAGGCCCGACTGGCGGGTGGTGGCGCTGAACGGGATCACCGTCGCCCCGTCGGGGGCTTCCAGCACCATGCCCTGGCCGCGGCCCAGCTCGAGGATCGAGCGGCCTTCCGGCGTCTCGTCGCCCAGCGACGCGAAGAGGGTGGCGCGCAGCATCATCTCGGGCCGCACGCCCGGCGCCGGGATCAGCTCGGTGGCCATGCGGTTGCCGAAGGTGATGGTGCCGGTCTTGTCGAGCAGCAGGGTGTCGCAATCGCCGGCCGCCTCGACGGCGCGGCCGGAGGTGGCGAGCACATTGACCTTCAGGAGCCGGTCCATGCCGGCGATCCCGACCGCCGAGAGTAGGCCGCCGATGGTCGTCGGGATCAGGCAGATGAACAGCGCGCCCAGGATCATCGGGTCGATCCTGACCCCGGAATAGGTCCCGAGACCGAGCAGGGTCACCACCGCGATCAGGAAGATCAGGGTCAGGCCGGCCAGGAGGACCGCCAGCGCGATCTCGTTGGGGGTTTTGCGCCGGTCCGCGCCCTCGACCATGGCGATCATCCTGTCGAGGAAGGTGTTTCCGACCTCCGAGGTGATCCGCACCTTGATCCAGTCGGAGACCACGGTGGTGCCGCCGGTGACGGCCGAGCGGTCGCCGCCGCTCTCGCGGATGACGGGCGCGCTCTCTCCGGTGATCGCCGCCTCGTTGACCGAGGCGATGCCCTCGATGATCTCGCCGTCGGCGGGGACCACGTCGCCGGCCTCCACCAGCACGATCTCGCCGACGCCCAGCCTGTGCGCCGGCGTAGGCGCGATGGTCCCGCGCTCGGGGTCGATGATCAGCTTGGCCTTGGTGGTGACGCGGGTGGCGCGCAGGCTGTCGGCGGCGGCCTTGCCGCGCCCTTCGGCGACGGCTTCGGCGAAGTTGGCGAACAGCACGGTCGCCCAGAGCCAGATCGCGATCTGCAGCGCAAAGCCCCAGCCCGCGCCATCCCTGACGGCCAGGACCGTGGAGACCGAGGCCAGGATGGCGACGATCTCGGTGGCGAAGATCACCGGATTGCCGGTGAGCTTGCGCGGGTCGAGCTTGGCGAAGGCGTCGCGCGCGGCGCGCGCCAGGATGGGGCCTGAGAAGCTGCCCACCAGGGTGGCGGCCTTGCGGCGTTGTTCGCCGAGCGGTGCGGTTGCGAGGGTCATGTGAGGCGGCCCAATGACGGGGTTCAACGGGCCGCGACCGCGTGGAGCGCCTGGAAGTGCTCGACGATCGGGCCAAGGGCGAGGGCGGGGAAGAACTGCAGGCCGCCCATGATCAGGATCACCCCGATCAAGAGGCCGGCGAACAGCGGCCCGTCCGTCGGGAAGGTGCCGGCCGTCGCGCCGAGCTTCGGCTTGGCGGCCAGCGATCCGGCGATGGCCAGCACGGGGATGGCGTAGGCGAAGCGCCCAAGCAGCATGGCGACGCCCAGCGTGGCGTTCCACCACGGCGAGTTGGCGGAGAGGCCCGCAAACGCCGAGCCGTTGTTCCCGGTCGCCGAGGAATAGGCGTAGAGGATCTCCGACAGGCCGTGCGCGCCGGGGTTGGCCAGGCCCTTGAGGGCGACGGGCAGGACCGCGGCGACCGCGGAGAAGCCCAGGATCGCCAGCGGTAGGATCAGCACCGCCAGCATGGCGAGCTTGATCTCGCGCGCCTCGACCTTCTTGCCCAGGTACTCGGGGGTGCGGCCGACCATCAGGCCGGCCACGAACACCGCGATCAGCGCCATCACCACCATGCCGTAGAGGCCCGATCCGACCCCGCCCGGCAGCATCTCGCCCAGCTGGATCATGAACATCGCCGCGCCGCCGCCCAGGGGCATGAGGCTGTCGTGCATGGCGTTCACCCCGCCGTCCGACGCGCCGGTGGTGCTGGCCACCCAGACCGCGGTGGAGGGGGCGCCGAAGCGGACCTCCTTGCCTTCCATGTTGACCGAGGCGTCGGCGTGGGCGGCGACCAGGGCCGGGGCCGGCCGGGTCTCCGTGGCGTAGAGCGTGGCTGACGCCCCCAGGATGAAGATGGCCATCACGGCCACGAGCGCGCGCGCCTCCCTGCGGGCCAGCGCTATGCGCCCGAAGGCCACCACGCAGGCGTAGCTCAGCACGTTCATCGAGACGATCTCGATCAGGTTGGTGATCGGGTTGGGGTTCTCGAAGGGGTGGGCGGAATTGGCGTTGAAGACGCCGCCGCCGTTGGTTCCGAACTGCTTGATCGCCTCCTGGGACGCGGTCGGATAGAGCGCGATGACCTGCTTGCCGCCCTCGAGGGTGTGCGCCGTGACGTGCGCCAGCAGGGTCTGCGGTTCGCCCAGCGCCACATAGGCGAGCGCGATCACCAGCGAGAACGGCAGGAGGACGTAGAGGCTGATCCGGGTCAGATCGACCCAGAAGTCGCCCAGCGTCTCGGCCCGGTTGGCGGCGAAGGCCCGCGCCACGGCGGCGGCCAGCGCGATGCCGGCGGCGGCGGAGAGGAAGTTGTGCGAGGTCAGCCCCGCCATCTGGGAGAAGGTCGAGACCGTGGTTTCCGGTACATAGGACTGCCAGTTGGTGTTGGTGACGAAACTGATCGCGGTGTTGAACGACAGGTCCGGCGAGAGCCCCGCGAACCCCTGCGGGTTGAGCGGCAGCAGGTCCTGGAACCGCAGGATCAGGTACAGCGCCACGAAGCTGGCGATCGAGAACGCCAGGAAGCTCATGGCGTAGGCGAGCCAGCCCTGACCCCTGTCGGGTTTCACGCCGCAGCCGGCGTAGACCAGCCGTTCGACCGGCTTCAGCACCGGATCGAGCCAGGTGCGCTCGCCCGCCCAGACGTGGGCCATGTAGATCCCCAGCGGCCAGGCGAGGCCCACCGTGACCGCGAGGGTGAGGACGATCTCCGCCCAGCCGCGCGGGTCCATCAGAACTTCTCCGGCCGCAGCAGGGCCACGATCATGTAGCCGCCGATGACGAGGGCGCCGGCGCCCCAGATCAGGTCCGCCAGCATCAGATGCGCCTCAGGGCGAGGGCATAGGCGGCGAAGAGGGCGAAGACGCCGACTCCGATCGCCAGGTAGAGCAGGTCGAGCATGCGATCCTCCGGACGATCCTGCGGGAGCAGCGACCGTCGCGGTCCAGATCACATTGATATGGGTCAAGCTTCGAGACGGGTCTCGGGCTCGGGAGATAAGGGCGGCGTAAGGGTCGCGGCGCGCGGGCCCGGCGCAGGCGCGCCGCGATAGGGCCTAAGCCTCCAGCTCGATGTCCCAGTAGAGGTAGTCGAGCCAGCTTTCGTGCAGGTGGTGCGGCGGGAAGCGGCGGCCGTGCTGCTGCAGCTCGAAGGCCGTGGGCCGGTGCGGGGTGTGCAGCGGATGCATGTGCGCCTCGCGCGGCGTGCGGCCGCCCTTGGTCAGGTTGCAGCGCGCACACGCGGTGACGATGTTCTCCCAGGTCGTGCGCCCGCCCCGCGAGCGCGGGATCACATGGTCGAAGGTCAGGTCCTCGCCGGCCCGGCAGTACTGGCAGGTGAAGGCGTCGCGCAGGAACAGGTTGAACCGGGTGAAGGCCGGCGGCCGGTCCTGGGTGACGTACTGCTTCAGCGAAACCACGCTCGGCAGCTTCATCTCGAAGGACGGCGAATGCACCAGCTGGTCGTAGGTCGAGACCACGTCGACGCGGTCGAGGAAGACCGCCTTGATGACGTCCTGCCAGGGCCAGAGCGAGAGGGGATAGTAGCTGAGGGGCCGGAAGTCGGCGTTCAGGACGAGCGCGGGCCAACCGGACGGCGGGCGGCTAAGCACCTGCATGGCGGGCCTCCCGCGGATCGGGGGCCGGATGGCGCTGGGCGCTTATCTGGGACGCTGATGAACTGAAGACGAGGCCCCTGTTCGCGACGCATGGATGCGGCGACGGGCCCGTTCAGGAAGCTCGGGCTGTCCCGCAATGGGGACCACTATAGGTAAGATTCGGAGACATCTCCATGACGGAGACGAGAGGTCGCCGGGCCTCGCCGCACGTCTGCACGCGGGCGAGGCTTATCGACAACGCATCTCGTTCAGGCGCCGACGATGGCGGTGGCGCCGGCGATCGTCAGGCCCAGGGCCACGATCACGAACGAGGCCAGGGTGTCGAGGATGCGGTTCATTTGGATCGACATGACTTCAAGTCCTTTCTTGAGTGGGGCGGCGGGGTGTCCGGTCGCCCTGTCCGATGTGGACAATGTTTAGATAGCACTTATCTGAACGCTGCATAGATGCCAAATTGTGCAGTGCAGCTATGCATTTTCGCATGCGTCCAGGAGGGGCCTCGGCGGCGACGACGAAAAAGGGCCCGCGAGGGGCCCTTGTCCGGTCGGCAAGGTTGCGAGAGCTTAGTTGCTGACGGCCATCGAAAAGGCCGCGGCGAGGGAGGCGCCCATGCCCAGGATCAGGGCCGGAGCGATCTTGTCGAAGAAACGGGCGAGAGACATGACACACACACCTTCTGAGTTGGAACCCCTTGGGGAGAGGGGATTTGTTATCTGAACGACGCTAAGATAACACTGATCTAAGCGGCGTCAAGATATCTTTACGGCGCCCAGATTGAGAATTAGAGTGAGGCTGATGAGAGAATCTCAAGCTGCCGAGGCCCGGCCCTATCACCACGGCGACCTTCGTCGCGCCCTGATCGACGCCGCCAGCCGGCTCCTGGAAGCCGAGGGGCCGAGCGCGCTCTCGCTCCGCGCCGTGGCCCGCGAGGCCGGCGTCAGTCCCGCCGCGCCCTACCATCACTTCAAGGACAAGGGCGAGCTGCTCGAGGCGGTGGCCCACGAGGGCTGGACCCTGCTCGACGAGGCGCTCGCCAAGGCCAAGGCCGAGGCGCCCTCGCCGCGGGACGCCATGAACAGCCTGGGCGTGGCCTACGTCTGCTTCGCCCGCGAGAACCCGGCGCTCTACCGGGTGATGTACGACACCGCCCGCGACCGCGAGGACCTGCCCGACCAGATGCAGGGCGAGAAGGACAGCGCCTACTGCAAGGTGCGCGACACCCTGGTCGAGGCCGGCGCCGATCCCGACGACACCCTGGACATCGAGCTCGCCACCACCGCGGCCTGGTGCTCCGCCCACGGCCTGGCCGAGATGGCCGGCTTCAAACAGTTCGAGCACCTGAAGGAGGCCTGCGGCGGCGAGGTGCCGTTCCTGCGGGCGATCTTCCAGCACATGGGTCTGGCCTCGCGCATCGCCCACGACTAGACCGGCTTGGGTGTCCGCACCCGCCTTCGTCACCCGCTTCGCCCCTTCGCCCACCGGCCATCTGCACCGGGGCCACGCCTTTTCGGCGCTCACCGCCTTCGAGGCCGCCCGCGCGGCCGACGGACGGTTCCTCTTGCGCATCGAGGACATCGACCGCACCCGCTGCCGCCCCGAATACGAGGCCGCCATCGCCGAGGACCTGGCGTGGCTGGGCCTGGCCTGGGAAACCCCGGTCCGGCGCCAGTCCGAGCACATGGCCGACTATGGCGCGGCCCTGCGAGAGCTTTCCGAGCGCGGCCTGACCTACCGCTGCTTCCGCACCCGCCGCGAGGTCGCCGAGGCGATCGAGAGCGCGCCGCACGGCGCCCTGGAGGCCTTCCGCGGCGACCCCCTGGCGCCCGACGAGGAGGCCCGGCGCGTCGAGGCCGGCGAGCCCTACGCCTGGCGCCTGTCGCTGGCCGCCGCCGAACGCGAGCTGGGCGGCTGCGGGGCCTTGAGCTTCGTCGAGGAGGGCGCGGGCCCGCGGGGCGAGCGGGGCGTCATTCCGGCGCGGCCCGGGGTCGGCGGCGACGTCGTCCTGGCCCGCAAGGACGCGGGCGTGGCCTACCACCTGGCCGTCGTCGCCGACGACGCGCGCCAGGGCGTCACCCACGTGATCCGCGGCCAGGACCTCTTCGAGGCGACCCACGTCCAGCGGCTGTTGCAGGCATTGTTGGCCCTGCCCACGCCGGTCTACCGCCACCACCGCCTGCTGACCGGCCCCGACGGCAAGCGCTACGCCAAGCGCGACGGGGCCCAGACGCTGCGAAGCCTGCGCGCATCCGGTATGACCGCAGCCGAGCTTCGCAAGGACCTGGGCTTTTGACCGACACGGCGATCCCTCCGGATGGCGCGCACCGCTGGCAGGCGATCGGCGCCCTGGTCTTCGGGGCCTGCGTGATCGGCTTTTCCGGCATCCTGGTGCGGCTGACCGGCACGGGCCCGGCGGCCGCCGGCTTCTGGCGGCTGGTCTTCGCCCTGCCGCTGCTCGCCATCCTGACCCGGCGCGCCGGCGGCCCACTCGGCCGGCCGACCCCGATCGCGCTCCTGTGCGGCCTGTTCTTCGCGCTCGACCTAGGCTTCTGGCACTACGGGCTGAAGTACACTTCGGTCGGGGCCTCGACGGTGCTTTCCAACCTCGCCCCTGTGGTGGTCACGGCCTTCGCCTGGATCTTCCTGAAGCAGAAGCCCCGCGGCCTCTTCCTGCTGGCCATGACCGTGGCCGTGGCCGGCGCCTGGATGATGGGGATCGGCCGCGGCGCGGGCGCGCCCCTGATCGATGCGCCGCTCGGCAACCTGCTCTCCCTGGCGACGGCCTTCTGGTACGCCCTCTACTTCCTGGCGATCGCTCAGGGTCGCAGGACGGAGACCGCCAGCTGGCTGATGTTCTGGTCGGGCGTGGTGGGCGCGCCGCTGCTGCTGGTCTCCGCCCTGGCGCTCGGCGAACAGGTCCTGCCGACCACGCTCGCGGGTCTCGCCGCCTGCGCGGGCCTGGGCTTCGTCCACTTCGCCGGCCAGGGCTCCATCGCCTGGGCCATGGGCCGGCTGCCGACCTCGCTCGCCTCGGTGGTGGTGCTGGTCCAGCCGGTGGTGGCGGCCTACGCCGGCTTCCTGCTGTTCGGCGAGGCGCTCGGGCCGCTGCAGACCCTGGGCGCCGGGGTGGCGCTGAGCGGCGTGGTGCTCGCCCAGTGGGCGTCCCGGCCGAGGCCCGGCGCGCCCCTCAGCCCCTAGGGGCCCGGAAAGTCCCGATCAGCTCGCCCTTGGCCACCACATGCCCCTTGGCCGCGGCCAGCACCGCCTCGCGGTCGGCGCCGGCGGGCGTCTCCAGCATGCGGTCCAGCGCCAGCACCTGGAAGTGATAGTGATGCGGCGGGTCGCCGGCCGGCGGGTGCGGGCCGGTGTAGCCGACGGTCTTGTGGCTGTTGGTCCCCTGCACGCCGGCCTTCGATCCCTCGGCCGCCATGGTCATGTTGGGCGGCACGTTCCAGGCCACCCAGTGCGACACCGGCGAGGGGCCGTGGCCGTCCGGATCGTCCACCAGGATCGCGTAGGACTTGGCGGCCGGCGACAGCGACCAGCTGAGCGGCGGGGAGGCGTTCTGCCCGAAGGCGCTGTAGGCCTGGGGGATCGCCGCGCCGCCCTTGAAGGCGGGTGAGCTGACGGTGAGCTTGCCGCTCGTGGCGGTCTCCGGCCGCTGGGTGGAGACCAGGCCGCCGGCCAGGGCGGGCGCGGCCGCCAGCAGCGCGGCGGCGGCGATCGGGGCGAGTTTCATGGCGGACCTTCCTGCGGGCGCGATGACGCCAGAACTCGGCGGCCGCGGCGAAGGTTGCGGCGCGGTTCAGCGTCCCTGGGCGGGCAGGCCCCAGGCCTGCCGCGCGGCCTCGATCCCGGCCAGCTTGGCGTGGAAGGCCGACCAGTCGTCGGCCTCGGCGATCGCCGACCACAACGCCTCGATCTGGTCCACCAGCAGTTCCTCCGGCTCGGGCCCGGCGAAGTAGCGATCGGCCAGCCGCTCCGGCCGGTCCGGGGTCGCGGCCGCGAGCAACCGCCGGAACTCGGCGAAGTCCTCGCCGCCGTAGAGGTCGCCGCGCGGGCCGGCCAGGGCGCGGGCCTCGTCGCCGCAGAACCAGTCGAAGAAGAAGGGCTCCCAGCGCAGCCGCTCGCCGCCCTCGGCGATGGCCCGGAACGCCGCCTGCACGAGTGCGGCGTCCGCCTCGCCGCCGCCCGCCAGCACGCCCAGCCGCGCCAGCATCGCCACCGTCAGTTCCGCGCGATAGGCGGTCCCGAAGCCGTTCAACGCCTCGACCAGCGCCTCGCTGTCCGCCACCAGGCTGAGCGCGCCGGCCAGCTGCTGCAGGTTCCAGAACACCGCCTCGGGCTGGCGGCCGAAGCTGTAGAGCCCGGCGTGGTCGAAATAGGCGGCGGTGAAGTTCGGGTCGTTGCGCGGCAGGAAGCGGTAGGGGCCGTAGTCGAAGCTCTCGCCGGTCAGGTTCATGTTGTCGGTGTTGAGCACCCCGTGCACGAACCCCGCCGCCATCCAGCGCGCCGTCAGCCGCGCGGCGCGGCCCACCACCGCACGCAGCATGGCCGCTGGCCGGTCGTTCGCGCCGGCCAGCTCTGGGTAGTAGGTCTCCACCACATGGTCGGTGAGCGCGCTGATCCGGTCGGGCCGCTCGAAGAAGGCGTGGCGCTGGAAGCTGCCGAACCGGATGTGGCTCCAGGACAGCCGCACCAGCACCGCCGAGCGCGTCGGGCTGGGCTCGTCGCCGCGCTCCAGCGCCTCGCCGGTCTCGATCAGCGAGAAGGAGCGCGAGGTCGGAACCCCCAGCGCCTCCAGCATGGCGGTCGCCAGCACCTCGCGCACCCCGCCCTTCAGGGTGAGCCGCCCGTCCCCCGACCGCGACCAGGGCGTCCGCCCCGAGCCCTTGGTCCCGAGTTCCAGCAACCGGTCGGTCCCGGCCTCGCGCATCTGGGCGAAGGTGAAGCCCCGCCCGTCGCCGATCTCGGGGTTGTAAACCCGGAACTGGTGGCCGTGGTAGCGCTGGGCCAGCGGCGGATCGATGTTCCCGGGCAAGGACTCGAACCGCCCGAAATGGGCGATCCATTCGTCGTCGGTCAGCGCGTCCAGGCCCACGCTCGCCGCCGCCCGGTCGTTGCGGAAGCGCAGGAGGGTCTGCGGAAAGGCCTCCGCCCGCACCGGATCGGCGAACTCGGGCCCGAGGTCGGGGAAACGCGGGTCGGGGCGATAGGCGGGAGAGACCGGCATGCCCGCGAGATGGGCGCTTTGCGCCCGTTGGGCAATGCCGACCGGCGTCGAGCCGCGGCCAGGCCGACGCCCCATCGGCCATGTAACGATGAAGTCTAGGAACCGCCGATATCCCTACATTTGGCGGGCGCCGTCGCGGGCGACGTCGAACCGCCGGGGCGATTTCATACTTTCAATCACTTAGTCGATCTTCTTGGCCTTCAAGTTGACATTCCCGCGGGTCCGGGGAAACTTAAGCTCAAGGCCCGGGGAAGTGGCTGGACATTGGGGGGATTCGTGCGCGCATTCATTGTGCTTCCGCTTTGCTTTGTTCTGGCCGCGTGCGCGACTGAGCCCACGCCGACAGCCCGACCCTTGTCCCAGGCAAACATCGACGCCCTTGGGGCGACCCGGGCGAGCATCACCGGTGACTACGGCGGGGTGGGCAAGAGTTGGTACTACACCGACGTCAACGGCGCCGGCGCGGGCTTGGCGGGTCTGGTCGCCGGGCTGATCGTCGGGGCGGTCGTCAACGCGGCGCCCTCCCACCGCGCAGGCCGGCAGGCCACGGAGATCGCGCAGGTGGTCACGCCGGAAGAGTTGAACGAGTCGCTCGCCGCCAAGTTCAAGGCGCTCGAACAGGCGCCGCATGATCACGCGATCACCTTCAGCGACGTCGTCGTGACCCAGAAGCTGCTGGCTCCGGGCGAGCTCGACGACACGCTCGAGATCAGCACCAACTACACGCTGTCGGAGGATTCCAGCGTCCTGCGTGTGGTCGCCACCGCGACCTACAAGAACGCCGCCATCCCCTACAAGACGCCCTACAGCTTCAAGAAACAGGCGCCCGCGTCCGAAAGCACCGGCCCGCTCTACCGCAACGTCTTCACCTACTATTCCACGCCTCTGCCGGTGCCGGTTCTCACGCCGGAACTGAAGGCGCGGCTCGTCGCCTCGGTGCAGGACAGCATGCGCAACGAGGCGGGCGCTTTGCCGGCCGAGGGCGCCGGCGAATACAAGTCCATGATGCACGAAATCGAGCTGGCCCAGGATGACAAGCTGACCGGCGGGGAAACCTCCGTCTTCCTGACCCGCGAATGGCTCAAGAACCACGGCGCCCCCTTGAAACAGGAGATCGAGAAGGCCCACGCCTTCATCGCCAAGTACGCGCTCCTGGACATCAACCGCACCGCCATCCCCTCCGTCGAGGGAACCGACGAGTTGCTCGAGACCACGTCCGACGATCGCACCGTGCGCCGCCTCGGCGCCGGGCCTCAGGCCGGCTCGTACGTCTCGTCGGCCGCCAATGTCGTCGCCCCCGCCACCTATGGGAACGCCGTGGCCGTCGGCAAGGCCACGGAAGACTACGTCAGCGGCCTGAAGCGTCAGGCCAAGAAGGAGAAGTAGGCTTGCGTCCGAAGCTGGCCGCAGACGCGCTGCTCGTCTCGGGGATGCTCCTGTCGCTGCAAGCCTGCGCGACGCCCGAGCCTGTCGCCTATGGCCCGATCGGAGAGGCGGTGCGCTACGGCTACAAGGATCGCCCCAACCCGGACGGGGGCCACACGATCCTGGTCGTCCTGCCGCCCCAGTCTCCCCTGAGCGACGCGCGCGCCTATTGGGACCGCCGGGCCGACGAGCTGTGTCCGGGCGGCGTGGCCAAGCGCATCGTCTTCCGGTCCGAGCGCAAGGAAGTCATGAACCCCGCCCCCTACACCCAGTATGGCGCGGGGATTTCGAGCCGCATAGCGACGGGGTACGAGCTCGAGGGCTACGTCTACTGCAAGGGCGTGGCGCCGGCGGGCTAGAGCAGGCGCCGCTTCACCCGATCCTGATCCCCATGCCGCCGTCCACCGGCAGGATCGCGCCGGAGATGAACTTGGCCTCGTCGCTGGCCAGGAACAGGGCCGCATAGGCGGTGTCCCAGCCGTCGCCCATCTTGCCGCCCAGCGGCACGCGGGCGTCGCGTTCGGCGCGGACCTCGGAGGTGGGGCGGCCGGTGGCCGTGGCGATGCCGCTCACCGCCATGGGCGTGTCCATGTAGCCCATCATGATGGCGTTGCAGCGCACGCCGTAGCGGGCGTTGGACTGGGCCACGCTGGTGGTCAGCCGGTTCACGCCCGCCTTGGAGACCTCGTAGGCGAGCTGGATGCCGCCGGCCCGCGCGGCCAGCGACGAGATGTTGACGATCGACCCGCCGCCCTGCTCGCGCATGACCGGGATCGCGGCCTTGATGGTCATCCACATGCCCTTGAGGTTGACCGCCACGATGCGGTCGAAGGCCGCCTCCTCCAGCCGGTGGGCCGGGGCGTCGCCGCCGCCGATGCCGACGTTGTTGATCAGGATGTCGAGCCGGCCGTAGCGGGCCTTGGCCTCCTCCACGATCCGCGCGCAGTCCGCGCCCTTGACGATGTCGGCGCCCAGCGACGAGGCGGTCCCGCCCTGCTCGGCGATCAGCTCCACCGTCTCCTGCGCCCGCTCCGCCACCCGGTCGACGCAGAGCACGCGCGCGCCCTCGCGGGCGAACAGCACGGCCATGGCGCGGCCGTTGCCGACCGTCTCGCCCGGCGTCTGGCCGGCGCCCACCACCACCACCGTCTTGCCCTCGACGCGGCCGGCCATGTCAGAAGCCCTTCAGGTCGGGGTCGAGGGTCTGGCCGGCGTCGAGCTGCACCCCGAAGGTGTTCAGGAACATCGAGACCTGGGTGTACTGGCCGGCGGTGAACACCGCGTCCATGCACTGCTTGGGCGTGAAGTGCGCCGCAAGCTCCGCCCAGGCGGCGTCGGTCACGAACTGGTCGGCGTGCAGTTCGTCGGTCATCCGGATCAGCGCCGCGTCGGCCGCGCTCCAGCCGGCCTCGGCGCCGGCCTTGATGCGCTCGATCTCCTCGGCGGTCAGGCCCTCGCGCAGGCCGATGCGGTGGTGCTGCGTCCACTCGTAGCCGGACTTGCACAACCAGCCGGTCCGCAGGATGACGATCTCCCGCTCGCGCGGCGGCAGGTCGTTGCGCCTGGACAGCACATAGCCGCCCCAGGCGTTGAACCGGGCCAGCGCCTTGGGCGCGCGCGCCAGGGTGCGGAAGATGTTCAGCACCGGCCCGGGGCGGAAGTCCTCCAGCGCCTCGGCCTGTTCGGGCGTCAGCTCGGCGTCGCTGAGGGGCTCAAATCGGGGCTTGGTCAGTCGCATCGGTCCCTCCGTCGCGGCGCCCGCGGGGTCGCGTCCGGATACCTTAGCGGCGGGCGCGCGGCCATGCTAACCGAAGCCATGGCCAAGCGGATCACGCTGGATTTCCTGAAGACCGAGAGCGCGTCGGGCGTGATCCTGGCGGCCGCGGCGCTGGCCGCCATCGCGCTCGCCAACTCGCCCTGGGCGCACATCTATTTCGGCTTCATCGCCGAGCCCTTCACCATCCAGCTGGGCGCCTTCACCGAGACCCTGTCGGTGCTCGACTGGGTCAAGGACGGGCTGATGGCCGTCTTCTTCTTCGTGGTCGGGCTGGAGATCAAATACGAGATCGTCCGCGGCGAGCTGGCCAACCCCAGGCGCCTCGCCCTGCCGGTGATCGCCGCCCTGGGCGGCATGGTCGGTCCGGCGCTGATCTACCTGGCCATCAACCTCGGCCCGCTGCAGGGCGCGGACCCGCGGGGGTGGCCGGCGCCGGTGGCCACCGACATCGCCTTCGCCATCGCCGCCCTGGCGGTGGCGGGCCCGAAGCTGCCGCCGAACCTGCGGGTCTTCCTCCTGACGCTGGCCATCGTCGACGACCTGGGCGCGGTGGGCCTGATCGGCCTGCTGTTCACCGACCACTTCCGGATCATGGAGCTGCTGGGCGCGCTGCTCGGCCTCACCGGCATGGGCCTCCTGGGCCGCTGGCGAAAGGCCCCCTACCTCTTCTACCTGGTGGGCTTCGTGATCGTCTGGGGCTTCATGCTGAAGTCGGGGATCTCCACCTCGGTCGCCGGCGTCGCCGCGGCCGCCACCATCCCGCTGGAGGCCCGCAAGCCCGGCCGCCCCGGGGTGCTGGAGGATTTCATGGAGGGCCTGCACCCCTACGTCGCCTTCCTGATCCTGCCGCTGTTCGCCTTCTGCGCGGCGGGCTTCACGATCCGCGGCCTGGGTCTCTCCGACCTCTTCGGGCCCATCGCGCTCGGGGTCGCCGCGGGCCTCTTCCTGGGCAAGCAGATCGGCGTCTTCGGCGCGGCCTCCCTGGTTATCGGCCTGAAGCTGGCGCGCCGGCCCACGGGCGCCAAGTGGGTGGAGCTCTACGGCCTGTCGCTGCTCTGCGGCATCGGCTTCACCATGAGCCTGTTCATCGGCCAGCTCGCCTTCCCGCTCTCCGACGCCGGCGCCCAGGCCCAGGTGCGCATCGGCGTGGTGGCCGGCTCCCTGGCCTCGACGCTGGCCGGCATGGCGGTGCTGGCCTGGTCCCAGGCCCGCCGCGCGCGGGACGAGGACTAAGGTCGGGACTCAATTATTTGGCCCGTCATTCCCGGCCTTGTGCCGGGAATGACGACGAAAAAGTATTGAAATTACAACGCGATGATTGGGTATTCAGCCTGGCCCCTTCCCTCCCCGTTCCGGGGAGGGAAAGCGTTTGCCTTACTCCGCGGCCTGCTTCGGCTGGTAGCCGAGCACCGCCTTGGTCTCCAGGAACTCGTGGAAGGCGTAGTCGCCCCACTCGCGCCCGTTGCCGCTCATCTTGTAGCCGCCGAAGGGGGCCGTCATGTCGCCGCCGCCGCCGTTGATCGACACCTGGCCGGCGCGCAGCTTCGCGGCGACCTTGCGGGCCTTGTCGATGTCGGCCGCCTGGACGTAGGCCGCCAGCCCGTACTCGGTGTCGTTGCCGATCTGGATGGCCTGGTCGAGGCTGTCGTAGCCCAGGATCGACAGCACCGGCCCGAAGATCTCCTCGCGCGCGATGGTCATGTCGTTGGTCACGTTGGCGAAGACGGTGGGCTTCACATAGTAGCCCTTGTCCAACCCGTCCGGGCGGCCGGTCCCGCCGATCACCAGGGTCGCGCCCTCGTCGATGCCGGCCTGGATCAGCTTCTGGATCTTGTCGAACTGGGTCTTGTTGACCACCGGCCCCAGCTGGGCGTTGCCGTTGGGGTCGCCGACGGTGACCTGGGCGGCCGCGTCGCGGGCCACGGTGATCGCCTCGTCCATCCGGGTCTTCGGCACGAGCATCCGGGTGGGCGCGTTACAGGACTGGCCAGAGTTGGTCATCATGGCGGCCACGCCGCGGCCGACGCCCTTGGCGAACGCGTCGTCGTCGAGCACGATGTTCGGGCTCTTGCCGCCCAGCTCCTGGGCGACGCGCTTGACCGTCGGGGCGGCGGCCTTGGCCACCTCGATCCCCGCCCGGGTGGAGCCGGTGAAGGAGACCATGTCCACGTCCGGGTGGCTGGCGATCGCCGCGCCGACCGTCGGCCCGTCGCCGTTGACCAGGTTGAACACGCCGGCCGGCACGCCCGCCGCATGCATGATCTCGGCGAAGATGTAGCCCGAGAAGGGGGCCACTTCCGAGGGCTTCAGCACCATGGTGCAGCCCGTCGCGATGGCCGGGGCCACCTTGCAGACGATCTGGTTCAGCGGCCAGTTCCAGGGCGTGATGAAGCCGCAGACGCCGATCGGCTCCTTGACGATCATCGTCGGGCCGCGGTCTTCCTCGAACTTGAAGGTCTTCAGGATCTCGACGGCGGTGGCCAGGTGGCCCATGCCGACCGGGACCTGCGCGCGCTGGGCCAGCGACGAGGGCGCGCCCATCTCCTCGGTGACGGCGGTCGCCAGGTCGCCGAACCGCTTCTGGTATTCGGTCAGGATGCGGCCGAGCACTTCCAGGCGCTCCTCGCGGGTGGTCTGGCTCCAGCTGGCGAAGGCCTTGCGCGCCGCCTTCACCGCCTTGTCGACGTCGGCGGCGTTGCCCATGGCGATCTTGCCGACGACCTGTTCGGTGGCCGGGTTCTCCACGTCGAGCGTCTTCAGCTCGGTCGGCTCGACCCACTTACCGTCGATGTAGAACTTGAGATACTCGCGCATGACGTCCTCCGGGGAGCGTTCGGTTTTGGCGGGGGCCGGCGGCGTGAGCGCGTCCGGCTTCGAAATCCTTTTTAGTGATCGGCGGTAACCGGGGAAAGTCAGAATCCCTAATGACGTGCGGTCAAACGCCGGGCCGCGCTCAACGCTGGTGGATCAGCGGCTCCCCGGCGGTGGGGGAGCGGGCCTTCAGGACGTAGTCCGCCCGGATCGAGCCGATGTAGAGGTCCTTCAGGTCGGCGCCGCCCCAGGTGACGTTGGTGGGGTGGTTCACCGTTTCGCCGGACGGGTCGTGGATCACCGTGACCACCTCCCGCGACGGCGTGATCGCCACCACCTTGTTGGCCGCCGGCAGGCAGACCCAGAGGTTGCCCTCCGCGTCCATCCCGACGCCGTCGGTATAGCCCAGGTCGTTGTGATCCGGCGCCGGCTGGCCGGGCTGCGCCAGCAGGCCCAGCACCGGTCCGTAGCGCCCGCCCGGCCCCAGCCGGCCGCCCGGCAGGATGGCGAAGGCCATTACGTCCGCCCCGCTGGTCTGGGCGCAGTAGAGGGTCTTTTCGTCCGCCGAGAGCGCCAGCCCGTTGGGGAATTTCAGCCCCTCGGCCACGATCGCCGAGCCGCCGTCGGGGCGCAGCACGAAGATGAACCCGTCCGTGCGCCCGTCCAGCGCCTGCGGCCAGGTCTCGGCATGGGTGGAGTTGGCGCACCAGATGCAGCCGTCCCCCGTCATCACCGGATAGTTCGCCGAGGTCAGCCGCTTGCCGTCGACCTCGGCCAGCAGGGTTTCGTGGATGTCGGTGGCCGGATCGTACCGCTGCAGCGGCCCGTCCTGCCGGTCATAGATGCCGAAGTTGGCGATCAGCACCCGGCCCTGGCGGTCCATGTTCAGCCCGTTGGGCGCCCCGCCCTTCGGGCCCAGCCGCTTGAACGATCCGTCCGCGAAGATCTCGGCCACCGCGCACTGGTGGTCGGAGGCGAACACCCGCCCGTCGGGGCCCGCCACCACGTCCTCCGGCCGGTCGATGCCGACGGCGACCTTGCGGAAAGCCGACGTCGGGATGGGCGAGAGCGGCATGTTTGCATGTCCCCGGGTTTTGTCTCCGCAATCTTGAGCGCGATGGCGCGGGCTCCACAAGCGCGCTTGCGGCGCCGGCGCGGCCTCGATAAAGCCCGCTCAGGCCTTTGCGGAGACACTCCATGAGCGGCATCGCCGTCATCGCCATCTTCCTCGTCGCCTTCCTGGCGCTGAACCGTTTCGAGTTCGGCCGGTTCGACTGACCCTGACCCGGGTGCGCCGCCATGGGTGAGCGCGGGGCGGCCCTGGTGACCGGCGGGGCCAGGCGCATCGGCCGCGCCCTGGTCATCGCCGCGGCCGACGCCGGCTACGACGTCGCCATCCACGTTCGCGCCGTCGACGACGAGGCCGAGGCCGCCGCCGCCGAGGTCCGCGCCCGGGGCCGCAAGGCCGCCATCCTGGCCTGCGATCTGCGCAAGGAATCCACCACCGTGGCCCTGGTGGGCGAGGCCGAGGCCGAACTCGGGCCGGTCACCCTGCTGGTCAATTCCGCCAGCGTCTTCGAGGAGGACGCCTTCGCCGACATGAACCGGGCCTCGTGGGACGCCCACATGGAGACCAACCTGCGCGCGCCCCTGGTGCTGGCCCAGGTGTTCGCCCGGCGCCTGCCGCCCGGCCGCGAGGGACTGATCGTCAACCTGCTGGACCAGCGGGTGCTGAAGCCCCGGCCCGACTTCTTCTCCTATTCGCTCTCCAAGGCCGCGCTCTGGGACGCCACGAAGATGATGGCCCAGGCGCTGGCCCCGCGGATCCGCGTGAACGGCATCGGACCCGGCCCCACCCTGCCCTCGATCCACCAGGACCGGACCGCCTTCGAGGCCGAGGCGCGGACCACCCTGACCGGGCGCCCGGTCACGCCCGCCGAGATCGCCGCGGCCCTGCGCTACCTGATCGACGCCCCCTCGGTGACCGGCCAGATGATCGCCGTCGACGCGGGCCAGCACCTGGCGCGCGACTGATGGCCGGGCCGGGCCGCACCACCATGACCAAGGTCTTCGTCACCGGCCTGAAGGTGCAGGCCGAGATCGGCGTCTACCGCCACGAGATCGGCCGCGTGCAGCCGCTTGTAGTCGACGTCGAGCTCGACGTGCCCACCGCCGGGGCCGAGCGGCTCTCCGAGACGCTCAACTACGAGACCATCCTGCAGGCCGCCCGCGCCATCGCCGGCGCCGGCCACATCGAGCTGGTGGAGACCTTCGCCGAGCGCCTGGGGCACGCCTGCCTCGCCGACCCGCGGGTGACGCAGGCCCGCATCCGGGTGGAAAAGCCCCTGGCGCTGGCCCCCGACGCGGTGGCCGCGGGCGTGGAAATCACGATCGTCCGCGACTGAATTACAAAAGCTTATTGTAGCGAGAACGCCGTTCGACGCCCACATTAGGGGCGACCCCGATGGGTCCAGGTCGGGGACCTGGGCGCTGAATCGGGGCCACATCCAAGGGTCTGAGAACCTCCGATGACCACCCAATACGGCCAAGAGCCCGGCGTCGCCTATGAAGACCGCACCCTGCCGGCGATCGTCTACGTCCTCTACATCCTGGGCCTGTTCCACGGCCTGACGCTGATCATCGGCCTGATCATGGCCTATGCGCTGCGCGGCGCGGCGGGCCCCGCCAACGCCAGCCACTACACCTACCAGATCCGCACCTTCTGGACGGCGCTGGTCGGCGGCATGGTCTGCTGCGCGGTCGTGCTGGTGGGCGCGGTCCTCAGCGTTGTCCTGATCGGCATCCCGATCCTGTGGGCCGGCGGCGTCGCCTTCGCCCTCGTCTGGCTGTGGGCGATGATCCGCAGCATCGTGGGCCTGATCCGCCTGTCGCAGGGCGAGCCGGTGCTGCAACCCTACGGCTTGGCCTTCTGACCGGGACCGCGCCATGGGAGCCGCCGCGAAGCTGATCCCGAAGCTGCTGGTCCAGATCGTCCTGACGATGCTGGTCTTTGCGGCCGTCCTGTTCGGCGCGGCGGGGACCTGGGACTGGCCGACCGGCTGGGCGTTCCTGGCGCTCTTCGCGGCGACCAGCCTGGCGGTCAGCCTGTGGCTGGCCAGCTTCGACCCGGGCCTCCTGGCCGAGCGCATGAAGTCGCCGGTGCAGAAGGCGCAGAAGCCCTGGGACCGGTTCTTCCTGCTGGGCGTCGCGGTCGGCTATTTCGCCTGGCTGGCCCTGATGGCCTGGGACGCGCGGCGCATGGCCTGGTCGCACGTCCCGCTCTGGGCCCAGGTCGCGGGCGGCCTCCTGATCGTCGCCAGCTACCTGGGCATCGCCTGGGTCTTCCGCACCAACAGCTTCGCCGCGCCCGTCATCAAGATCGACGCGGAGCGGAACCAGACGGTCATATCGACGGGCCCCTACGCCTTCGTCCGCCACCCGATGTACGCCTTCGCCCTGCCGCAGTTCGTCGGCGGCGCCCTGATGCTCGGCTCCTGGTGGGGCCTGGCCGGCGCGGTGCTGTTCACCCTGGCGGTCGCCGGCCGCACGCTCGGCGAAGAGAAGATGCTACGCGCCGAGCTCGCGGGCTACGACGACTACGCCCGCCGCGTCCGCTGGCGCTTTGTCCCGGGAGTCTGGTGAGCGGCTAAGCCGATACCAGCTCGCGGCGCACCATCTTGGCGTAGTCGTCCATCAGGCTGAGCGAGATGTTGCCCGGCCGGAACTCGTACTCGCCGATCTGCGCCACCGGCGTCACCTCGGCGGCGCTGCCGGTCACGAAGCATTCCGAGAAGCCGGAGAGCTCCTCCGGCCGGATGTGCCGCTCGATCACCTCGAAGCCCTTGGCCTTGGCGAGCCGGATCACCGACTGGCGGGTGATGCCGTTCAGGAAACAGTCGGGCGTCGGGGTGTGGATCACGCCGTCCTGGACAAAGAACACGTTCGAGCCGGTGCTCTCGGCCAGGTAGCCCCGGTAGTCGAGCATCATGGCGTCGGTGTAGCCCTCCTTCTCCGCGGCGTGCTTGGAGATGGTGCAGATCATGTAGAGGCCCGTCGCCTTGGCGTGCACCGGCTCGGTCTCCGGCGAGGGGCGCTTGTACTTGGCCCAGCACATGCGGATGCCCTTGGCCTTCTCCTCCGGCTTGAAGTAGCTCGGCCAGTCCCAGCAGGCGATCGCCACGTGGATCTTGGTGTTCTGGGCCGAGACCCCGATCATCTCCGAGCCGCGCCAGGCGATCGGCCGGATGTAGGCGTCGGTCAGGCCGTTCTTGGCGCAGGTGTCCTTGCAGGCCTGGTCGATCTGGGCCACCGTGAAGGGGATTTCAAAGTCCAGGATGGCCGCGGACTGGAACAGACGCTCGGTATGCGCCGTCAGCTCGTAGATCTCGCCCCCGTACATCCGCTCCCCCTCGAACACGGCCGAGGCGTAGTGCAGGCCATGCGTCAGTACGTGCACCGTCGCCTCGCGCCAGGGCACGAACTGGCCGTCCAGCCAGATCCAACCGTCGCGGTCGTCGAAGGGAACGATAGACATGAGAGGGTGACCTCCTTTCGGGAAAGCTCTCTAGAACCCCCGCCGGGCGGCGCCGTCAAACGAAATGGGCTGTCCCGCCGGAGGCGCCGCGCATGAATCCACCCCCCCGCGCCCGCCATCTGCTGATCGTCGACGACGACGACCGCATCCGCGAACTGCTCAAGGAATACCTCGCCCGCAACGGCTTTAGGGTGACCGCCGCGGCGGGCGGCGCGGCGGCGCGGCGGCTGGTCGGCAGCCTCGATTTCGACCTCGCGGTCTTCGACGTGATGATGCCGGGCGAGGACGGCTTCTCGCTCACCCGCTGGCTGCGCGAGCAGAAGGGGCCGGCCGGCAAGACCCCGGTGCTGATGCTGACGGCCATGGGCGAGGCGGGCAGCCGGATCGAGGGGCTGAAGCTGGGCGCCGACGACTACCTGGCCAAGCCCTTCGAGCCCGAGGAGCTGCTGCTGCGCATCGAGGCCATCCTGCGCCGCGCCCTCGACCGCCCGGCGCAGGGCGGCCCGCTGAAGCTCGGCCGCTGCCGCTTCGACCCCGACCGCGGCGAGCTTTCCTGCGACGGCGAGCCGGTGAAGGTCACCGAGGCCGAGGTCGCCCTCTTGCGCCACCTCGCCCGCACGCCGGACGAGCCGGTGGAGCGCCTGGAGCTCGCCCGCGGCACGGTCGATCCCTCCGGTCGCGCGGTGGACGTGCAGGTCACCCGTCTTCGGCGTAAGATCGAGGCCGACCCCAAGGCGCCGCGCTATCTGCAGACCGTGCGCGGCATAGGCTACCGACTGGCTCCGGATTGATGAGGCTAGGCCGCGAGACCTTTTCCCTTCCCACTTGTGGGAAGGGGGGACCATCCGCCGAAGAGCGGATGGTGGGAAGGGCGAGCCGCAAGCTCGGCGCGGCCGATTGCCCTCTCCACCGCCCGCTCTTCGCTTCGCTCGGCGAGCGGTCCTCCTCTCCCGCCTTGCGGGAGAGGTAAGAATGGCCCGCTCCGCCCGGGTGATCGGCCGCTGGATCAAGCGGCAGATGCCGAAGACCCTGTTCGGGCGATCGCTGCTGATCATCGTGCTGCCGGTGGCGATCATGCAGATCGCCGTCACCTACGTGTTCTTCGACGCCCACTGGCAGACGGTGACCAGCCGCCTCTCCGAGGGCCTGGCCGGCGACATCGCCTGGGCCGTGGAGAGCTACCGCGACGACCCGAGCCCGGCGGCCTTCGCCAAGCTGTCGAAGCGGGCGGAGGACTCCATGAGCCTCTCCATCGCGCTGCAGCCCGGCCGCAAGCTGCCGCCCTATCGCCACGACGCCCCGGTGCTCTTCCAGCCGTTCATCGCCCCCATCGACCAGTCGCTGCAGCGGGCCCTGACCGAGCGGCTGGACCAGCCCTTCTGGTTCGACACCACCCGCTACCCGGCCTACGTCGACATCCGCGTGGCCGTGCCGGGCGGGGTGATGCGGGTGCTGGCGCCGCGCGACCGGGCCTTCGCCACCCAGGGCCACATCTTCGTGCTCTGGATGACGGTGGCGACGATCCTGCTGACCACCATCGCGATCCTGTTCATCCGCAACCAGGTGCGCGCCATCGAGCGGCTGGCCAACGCCGCGGAGGCCTTCGGGCGCGGCGCCGACGTGCCGGCCTTCAAGCCGCACGGGGCCAAGGAGGTGCGCCGCGCGGCCACCGCCTTCCTCGATATGCGCGCCCGCATCCAGCGCCACATCGACCAGCGCACCACCCTGCTCGCCTCGGTCAGCCATGACCTGCGCACCCCGCTGACCCGCCTGAAGCTGGCCCTGGCCCTGGCCGAGCCCTCCAAGCGCAACGCCGCCATGAAGCGCGACCTCGCCGAGATGGAGCACATGATCGACGAGTACCTGGCCTTCGCCCGCGGCGAGGGCGGCGAGGCCGTCGAGACGGTGCACCTGCGGGTCCTGCTGGACGAGGTCAGCGAAGGCGCGCTCCGGGCCGGCGCCCAGGTCGCGGTGGCCGCCGACCCCGAGCTCACCGCCTCGGTGCGCCCCAATGCGCTGAAGCGCGCGCTCTCCAACCTGGTGATGAACGCCGCGGTGCACGGCGAACGGGTCGAGGTGGCGGCCAAGGTGCGCAGCCAGGGCGGCGTCGAGATCTTCGTCGACGACGACGGGCCGGGCATCCCGGAGGAACGCTACGAGGAGGCCTTCAAGGCGTTCGGGCGCCTCGACGACGCCCGCAACCAGAACACCAAGGGCGTGGGCCTGGGCCTCGCCATCGCCCGCGACGTCGCCCGCGGCCACGGCGGCGACATCACGCTTTCCCGTTCGCCCCTGGGCGGCCTGCGCGCCGTGATCCGGCTGCCGGCCTGAGGCCGCCGGCGGCCCCGGTTTGATCGAACAGCGTTCATCCATCGTTCAGGCGCGCCAAGGCGAAGCTTCATCCCGCACCCACCGGAGCCGACCCCCATGCGCCTCGCCCTAGCCCTCGCCTCGTTCTGCCTCGTCGCCGGCCAGGCCTGCGCCGCCGATCCCGTGGAGGGCGACTGGATGCCGGACAGCGGGACGAAGGTCCACGTCGCGCCCTGCGCGGCCCACCCCGACCAGATGTGCGGGACCATCGTCTGGCTGAAGAACCCCAACGACAAGTCCGGACAGCCGCAGCGCGACACCAGCAACCCGGACCCGACGCTGCGCGGCCGCACCCTGGTGGGCCTGCCGTTCATCCGCGACTTCCACCGCGCCGAGCCGGGGCGCTGGACGGGCGGCAAGATCTACGATCCGGACAGCGGCAAGACCTACGATTCCAAGATGCAGCTCGGCCCGGACGGGACACTGAAGGTCTCCGGCTGCGTGCTGGTCTTCTGCCAGGCGCAGTCCTGGCGCCGCGCGCCCTGACCGCATCCGTTTCGGCGCCCCGCGGCGACTAGGGGCATGACCGAGACGATGAGGTCCCCCATGCATCAGGCGGTGAAGCCGAACGGCGCGCTCGGCGTCGTGATGGGCTGGCTGCTGGAGACCGGCAACGCGGTGCAGAACCGCGCCACGGTCGAGGCCCTCGACCCGCCGCCGGGCGCGGCCGTGCTGGAGATCGGCTTCGGGCCCGGCCACGCCTTGGAGATGCTGGCCAGGAGCCGGCCGCTGGGCCTGGTGGCCGGCGTCGACCATTCCGAACTCATGGTCGCCCGCGCCCGCCGCCGGCTGAACGGCGGCCGCGGCGATGCGGCCCTCGACCTGCGGGTCGGCGACGCCGGCGACCTGCCGTTCCCCGACGAGCGGTTCGACGTGGTCTATGCGGTCAATTCCTTCCACCAGTGGCCCGACCAGGACGGCGCCCTGGCCGAGATGGCCGGTGTGCTGAAGCCGGGCGGCGACCTGATGCTGTCGATCCGCGACTTCCGGACGGAAGGTCGCTTCGAGCCGCCCGGCAGGGGCGCGGCCACCGCCCGGCGCGCCGCCGAGATGCTGAAGGACATCGGCCTGCAGGTCCGGCTGCGCGAGGTCGTCCATTCGCCGAAACGCGCCACCCTGCTGGTCCGCGGCCGCAAGTGCGGGCGGGGCCAGGCCTAGGGTGAAAATCCAATCACCGCGTTGTGATTTTTATACTTTTTCTTCGTCATTCCCGGCCTTGTGCCGGGAACCTATGAACTCCGTGATGACCTGGAACCCGCGGCGACGCCCCTGATCTGTCTGCACCGCCTGCGATCATGGGTTCCCGGCACAAGGCCGGGAATGACGGGTCAAATAATTGAGTCATCACCCTAGAGCGCGCTCACCGCCCGATGCCGGCAGATCGCGTCGGCCGGGCAGGCCGCGCAGATCGGCTCGCCGCGGCGGCAGGTGGTCTGGCCAAGCTCGCGCAGCCACCGATAGGCGTCCATCAGCCAGCCGCGCTCCGGGCGGCCGGCGGCCGCCAGCACCTCGATCGCGGCCCGGTAGGAGGCGGTGTAGGACGCCCGCTCCTCGAAGAACCCCAGGCGCGCCAGGGCCCGCAGGCCGTTGGATTCCAGGCTCGGCCGCGCGGCGATCCCCGAGAACAGCAGGACCTTGTCGGCCCCGGGGTCGCCGATCACCGGGAAGGCCTTCAGCAGCGCGCGGGCCTTGGCGAGCGGGAGGGCCCGCAACGCCCCCTCCAGGTCGCCGCCGCAGCGCTCCAGCACCAGGCGCGCGATGGTCCGCCAGCGCCCGACCCGGGTCTCCGGCCGCATGCCGCCGCGCTCGGCGATGGGCGCAAGGACCGCGTCGTCGGCCGCCGCGATCGCCGCCGCCTCCAGGCCCACCTCGGCCGCGAAGCGATCGAACAGCGCGCGGCGCCTCTGGTCGTCGATCAGGTAGCCGATGTTCTCCCAAAGGATCGTCGGCAGGGGCTCGGTGGGAACCGGCGCCGGCCGCAGATGGGCCTTGAGGACCGCCAGCACCTGGACCAGCTCCGCGGCCGGCCGCTCGCTCGCCGCCACGGCCTAGCCGCCCAGGTCCTTGGAGCGCCGGACCGCGCTGGCCACCGCCTCGCGCAGCAGCGAGGGCAGGCCGTGCTCGCCCAACAGGACGTTCAGCGCCGCCTCCGTCGTGCCGCCCGGCGAGGTGACCTGGCGGCGCAGGTCCGTGGGCTCCGCGCCCGGCCGGGCCATCAGCACCGCGGCCCCGATGATCGTCGAACGCGCCAGCCGCGCGGCCTCGCGCGGCGGCAGGCCGGCCGCGCCGCCCGCCGCTTCCAGCGCCTCGACGAAGGCGTAGAGATAGGCCGGCGCCGAGCCCGAGACCGCGGTCGCCGCGTGCATCTGGTTCTCGTCGGTGAGGTCGACCACCGTGCCCAGCGGCTCGAACAGGACGTGCGCCCGGGCCATGGCCGCCGGATCGTCGGCGTAGAGGCTGGCGGTGCCCTGGCCGATGGCCGCGGCCGTGGTCGGCATGACGCGCGCCACGGGACGGTCGCCGAACTCGCGGGCGAGGTCCCGGGTCGCCACGCCGGCCACGATCGAGACGATCACCGCCTCGGCCTGGAGCCAGGCGGCGTACTGGGCGGCGGCGTCGCGCCAGAGCTGCGGCTTGACGCAGACCACCACGGTGCGCGCCTCGGCCAGGTCGGCGTCGGGCGGATTGAGCCGCGCGCCGGCCCGCTCGGCGGCCAGCGCCGGCTCGGAAGGATGCGGATCGACGATCATCAGCTCGGCGGGCGCGAAGGCCTTGGCCCTGGCCCAGCCCTCGAGGATCGCCCCGCCCATGCGTCCGGCGCCCAGCATCAGGATCGGCGTGATCATGGGGGGGAGCGTAGAGGCGCGCGCTGCTTATCTCAAATCAGATCGTCATGGCCGGGCTTGTCCCGGCCATCCAGACACGCCGACGTCTGAGGACAGGATTGCGAATCGACCGCTTCTGGATCCCCGGGACAAGCCCGGGGATGACGAGCAATACGGGAAGCGCCCCTAAGCCTCGCCGACCGTCTCGAACATGCACGCCGCGATCGCCTCGGCCGGCGACTTGGAGCCCTGCACCAGGAAGTCGAAGGCCGGATAGAAGCGGTCGGCGCCCTCGACGGCCACGTCGATCATCGCCGCGGCCTGGGCCAGGCTCGGTTGCTCGCCGGTCATCAGCGCCATGCCGTGCCGGAAGATCACCTCGCCGTCCTCCCAAAGCTCGAAGTGGCCGAGCCAGACGCGGGGGTTCACCTGGGCGATCAGGTCCTGGGCGCCGGCGCGGAGTTCCGCGGGCACGGTCAGGTCCATGGACAGGCACAGCTGCAGGCAGTCGCCCTCCGGCCGCCAGGCGAACCACAGTTCGTAGTCCTTCCAGTCGCCGGCCAGGGAGAAGGCCAGGTCGCCATCCTCGGTGCGGTCGAAGGGAAGGTTCTCGGCGGCGAGCACATGCTCCACCACATCGAGCGGATCGGCGCCCAGCTGGACGCTGTCGTCAGACGGGCTGGTGTCCATGAGACCCCTTTCGCAGCGGGCGGGGAGCAGACGGCCGCCCCCGAATCGCCTGCGATCCAGAAATTAGGGTGATTTGCGGACGTTGCGTCACCCGGTTCGTGCCCGGGGCGAGCCACTTTCGCGTGTGCGGGTGGTTTTTCAGGCCGCGCCGCCTGTCTTCGGCCCCGCGGCCGGCTTGGCCGCCTTCGGGGCCTTGGCCGCGCGCAGGGTTTCGATCTCGGCCCGCAGTTGCGCCACCTCGGCCTTCAGGGCCTCGAAGTCGTCGCGGCGGATCAGGTCGAATTCGGCGGCCATCCGGTCGGCCTGGGCGCGGAACGCGGCCTTGGCCTCCTCGCCCGCCGCCTGGGCCAGGCCCATGGCCGCGGTGGACAGCTTGGCCATTTCGTCGAGGAAAGGGTTCTGGGTCTGCATCTCTTACTCTGGCCACGGACAACAGGCCCGCGGGCGTCTTCTTATATGGGCCTGGAGGGGTGAAAGCGAAGGGGTTCTCCTCTAAAGCGACACTTAAGCCTAACGCTGGAGCCGCGCCTCTCGTGCCCTTCCCCAACTTCGATCCCGTGCTGGTCCATCTGGGCCCGATCGCCATCCGCTGGTACGCGCTCGCCTATATCGCCGGCATCCTGCTCGGCTGGCGCTATGCGGTGGCGCTGGTGCGCAACGCCCGGCTCTGGGTGTTCCGCGGTCCGCCGGCCAGCGCGCTGCAGGTCGACGACATGATCCTGTGGGTGACGCTGGGGGTCATCGTGGGGGGCCGCCTGGGGCACGTGGTCTTCTACACCCCGGAGCTGATCTGGACCGACCCGGTGGAGATCCTCAAGACCTGGCATGGCGGGATGAGCTTCCACGGCGGCATCCTGGGCGTCTTCGCCACCCTGCTGTTCTTCTGCCTGCGCAACCGTCTCGACCCGCTGCGGATCGGCGACATCGCCGCGGCGGCCGCGCCGCTCGGCCTGTTCTTCGGGCGCATCGCCAACTTCGTGAACGGCGAGCTCTGGGGCCGCCCGACCACCGCCCCGTGGGGCATCGTCTTCCCCGACGGCGGGCCGCTGCCGCGCCATCCGAGCCAGCTCTACGAGGCCGCCCTCGAAGGGGTCGCGCTCTTCCTGCTGCTCGCCTGGGGAACCTGGGGACCCAAGCTGCTCAATCGCCGCGGCGTGCTGATGGGCATGTTCGTGGCCGGCTACGGCGTGGTCCGCATCAGCCTGGAGAACGTGCGCGAGCCCGACGCCTACATGCCGCACTTCCCGCTCGGCCTGACCATGGGGATGATCCTCTCGGCGCCGATGATCCTCACCGGCGGCTACCTGATCTGGCGGGGCCTTAAGGAGCCGGTCCCGAGCGTCCCGTGGGTCGCGCCGGAGCCCGCGGCCGTCCCGGCCGCCAGGGACGCCGATGCGCCTGCGTGACCGGTTGGCCGCCCAGATCGCCCAGGGCGGCCCGATCAGCGTCGCCCAGTACATGACCGCCTGCCTGCACGATCCCGAAGGCGGCTACTACGCCACCCGCCCGGCGCTGGGCGAGGCCGGCGACTTCATCACCGCGCCGATGGTCAGCCAGATGTTCGGCGAGATGATCGGCGTCTGGGCGGCCTCGGCCTGGGAGCTGATGGGCCGCCCCGACGAGCTGCGGCTGGTGGAGATCGGCCCCGGCGACGGGACCCTGATGGCCGACGTGCTGAAGACCGTGCGCCACGCCGAAGGCTTCCCGAGCGCCGCCGACGTCTGGCTGGTGGAGACCTCCGGGCCGCTCAGGGCGCTGCAGGAAAGGCAGCTCGGCGAGGCCGTGCGCTGGGCCGCCAGCCTGGCCGAGGTCCCGCGGGGCGCGCCGACCCTGGTGATCGCCAACGAGCTCCTCGACTGCCTGCCGGCCCGCCAGTTCGTGCGCACCCCGGTCGGCTGGGCCGAGCAGGTGGTGGGCCTGGACGCCCAGGGCGGGCTCGCCTTCGGCCTCGCCGACACCCCGGCGGCCGGCCTGCTGCCCGACGCCGCGCCCGGCCAGGTGTTCGAGCAGTCGGCGGCGCAGGCGGCGCTGGGCGCGGAGCTGGGCCAGCGCATCGCGGCCGACGGCGGCGCGGCGCTCTTGATCGACTACGGCCGCGCCGAGCCCGGGTTCGGCGACACCCTGCAGGCCCTGTCCCGCCACCGGAAGGTCGATCCCCTGGCCGCGCCGGGCGAGGCCGACCTCACCGTGCACGCCGACTTCCCCGCGGTGATGGCCGCCGCGCGGGCGCAGGGCGCGCAGGCCGCCATCCTCACCCAGGCCGAGTTCCTCGCCCGCATGGGGATCGGCGAGCGGGCCGAGGCCCTGGTCCGCGCCGCGCCCGGCCGCACCGGCCGCATCGGCCGCCAGCTCCACCGGCTGGTCGGCGCCGACCAGATGGGCGAGCTCTTCAAGGTCTGCGCCATCCATTCGCCGGACTGGACCCCGCCGGCCTTCGAGGCGGGTGAATGAGCGTCCCGGTCCTCACCTCGAAGCTGCTGGAGGCAGCCGGCGTGCGCCACGCCTTCTTCACCCGCGACGGCGGGGTCTCGGACGGGCTCTACGCCAGCCTCAATGTCGGCCTCGGCTCCAACGACGACCCCGAGGCCGTGCGCGAGAACCGCCGCCGCTGCGCCGCCCACTTCGGCGCCGAGACCATCGTCACCGCCTACCAGGTGCATTCGGCCACCGCCCTGGTGGCCGACGGCGACTGGCCGGCCGGGCCGCCGCAGGCCGACGCGGTGGTCAGCGCCGCCGCCGGCGTGGTCTGCGGCGCGCTCGCCGCCGACTGCGCGCCGATCCTCCTCGTCGATCCGCAGGCCCGCGTGGTGGCCGCCGCCCACGCCGGCTGGAAGGGCGCGCTCACCGGCGTGGTCGAGGCCACGGTCGCGCGGATGGAAAGCCTGGGCGCCGACCGCAACCGCCTGCGCGCCGCGGTGGGCCCCTGCATCGGGCCGGCCTCCTACGAGGTCGGCGTCGAGTTCCTGGAGCGCTTCGTCCACTTCGATGCGGCCTACGGGCGGTTCTTCACCGCCGGCGCGACGCCCGACAAGCGGATGTTCGACCTTCCCGCCTTCGTGCTCGGCCGGCTGAACGCCGCCGGCGTCAGCGCCTGCGAATGGATCGGCCGCGACACCTGCGCCGAGCCCGCCCAGTTCTTCTCCAACCGCCGCGCCTTCAAGGCCGGCGAACCCGACTACGGCCGGCTGATGTCGGCCATCGCGCTGACCTAGTCCCTCCCCGTTCCGGGGAGGGTGGCGAGCGAAGCGAGACGGGTGGGGAAGTGCGGGCCGGAACGCTGAGTCGGTGCTTGAATGCGACTCCCCCACCCGTCTCGGGCTTCGCCCTCGCCACCCTCCCCATAAAGGGGAGGGATGGGGTTAGACTCAAGGCCATCGCCTGCTACAAGCCCGCCGCATAAGCGCATTCGTCTCGTGGGGCTCCGATGAAGCTGCTGGCCGGCAACTCCAATCGCACGCTGGCCGAGGCCGTGGCGTCCCACCTCGACCTCCCGCTCACCAAGGCCCAGGTCAAGCGCTTCGCCGACAACGAAGTCTGGGTGACCATCGACGAGAACGTCCGCGGCGAGGACGTCTTCGTGATCCAGTCGACCAGCTATCCGGCCAACGACAACCTGATGGAGCTGCTGATCTGCATCGATGCGCTGAAGCGCGCCTCGGCCCGGCGGATCACCGCGGTGATGCCCTACTTCGGCTACGCCCGGCAGGACCGCAAGACCGGCGGCCGCACCCCGATCTCGGCCAAGCTGGTGGCCAACCTGATCACCCGCGCCGGCGCCGACCGTGTGCTGACGATGGATCTGCATTCCGGCCAGATCCAGGGCTTCTTCGACATCCCCACCGACAACCTGCTGTCCGCCCCGATCCTCGCCGCCGACATCAAGGACAACCACAAGAAGACCTCCGAGCTGATGATCGTCTCGCCGGACGTGGGCGGGGTGGTCCGCGCGCTGGCGGTCGCCACCCGGTTGAACGCCGAGCTCGCCATCGTCGACAAGCGCCGCTCGGGCCCCGGCAAGAGCGAGGTGGCCAACATCATCGGCGACGTCGCCGGGCGCCGCTGCATCCTGTTCGACGACATGATCGACGGCGGCGGCACGCTCACCAACGCCGCCCAGGCGCTGATCGACAACGGCGCGGCCGACGTCTCGGCCTATGTCACCCACGGCGTGCTGTCCGGCGCGGCCGTGGAGCGGGTCAACGCCTCGATCCTCAAGGAGCTGGTGATGACCGATTCCATCTCGCCGCCCGACCGCGCCTCCGACGGCGGCAAGATCCGCTACGTGAGCTGCGACAAGCTGATCGGCGAGGCGATCCGCCGCATCGCCAACGAGGAGAGCGTGTCGAAACTGTTCGATTGAGGATTGCCGCTTTTCGCCCCAGCTACGCTTGCTCAAGAAGCGTTTACCGTGCGAGGCCACAATCTCGTCGGGGGACTGGGGCTAAGAGTGAATCCACGATTCGTGGGGAAGGCTTACCGATGACCTCCGCAACTCCCGTCCGTTCGCGAGCCCTGCTGGCCGCCGTCGCGCTGAGCGCCCTCCTGGCGGCCTGCGCCGCGCCGGCCCCGCCGCCGCCGCCCCCGCCGCCAGCGCCGGTCGCCGTGGTGATCCCGCCGATCGGCCTGTCGCCCCGGGTCGTCGAGCAGGCCAGCGCCTATCGCGCCTACATCACGCGGGCGAGCGGCATCTCGCCGGGCTTCACCGGCCCCTCCGACGTGGCCCAGGGCCTGAAGACCGGCGCCTCCTACGAGCCGGGGCAGTTCCTGCGCGGCGCCATCGCCTACGGCGCGGTCGTGGCCCTGCAGGACCCCAGCTTCGTGGCCGGCGTGCGCAAGTTCGCCGCCGACCCGGACCAGCGGCGCACCGTCGCCTACGAGATCATGAAGGACCCGGCCTACGCCGTGGGCTTCGCCGGCTCGTCCAGCGCCGCGGGCCTGGTGATGGCCGCGCTCGGCGGGGACGGCCGCAAGCTGCTCGAGCTCGGCCATTCGGTGCACCAGGCGGCCTATGACGTCCAGCACCAGGCCTGGTCGAAGACCGAGGTGGCCAGCCGCGACGAGCGCATGGCGCTCGCCAAGTCGCTCTCCGCCCAGCCCAACCTCGGCGAAGTCGCCGAGACCGCGCGCCTGCAGATGGCGGTGTCCGGCTCTGGCCAGCTCGGGGTGAGCGCCGAGAGCGCCAGCCCGCCCTACACGCCGATCGTGATCCACAGCCTGGCGGTGGCCGCGCTCGCGGCCCTCGGCTACGCCGACGACGCCTCGATCGCCCAGGTGATGCCGATCCTGGCCGAGCCGGGCGCGGCCACCTGCCTGAACATGGCCAAGCTCAACCTCTACCAGTGCCTGGCGGTGGCCAAGCCGCACTACGAGGACGTGTTCTGCCTGGGCCAGCACATCCTGGAGGACACCGGCCACTGCCTGATGAAGGGCGCCGGCGTCGTCGAGCCGGTCGACCCCCGTGTCCAGGCCGCGCAGGAGGCCGCCCTGCTGAAGGCCTCGACCAGCACCACGGCCAAGCCGCACTCCAAGAAACGTTCGCGGAATTAGACCCCGCGCCCGTTGCGCGGGCGAAGGCTTTTGTGTATCTACGCGCACCCTTTCGACCCGCTCGGGTCGCAACTAGCGTCGCCGCGCGCCGTCCGCGCGGCGGTTTCGTTTCTGAGGCAAGGCCATGGCCGATATCGTTCTGAACGTTGAAGTCCGCGAGCGGACCGGCACTGGCGGCGCGCGCGTCGCCCGTCGCGAAGGCCTGGTCCCCGGCGTCCTCTACGGCGGCGACAAGGACCCCGTGGCCATCGCGGTGAAGATGAACGAGTTCCGCAAGGCGCTCTACACCGGCAAGCTGCTGGGCCACCTGGTGACCCTGAAGTACGGCTCCGAGACCCAGCCGGTCATCGCCAAGGCCGTCGACATGCACCCGGTCACCGACGTGCCGTGGCACTTCGACCTCTACCGCGTCGACGCCCACCAGCAGATCAAGATCAACGTGCCCCTGCACTTCAGCCACCATGACGAAGCGCCGGGCCTGAAGCGCGGCGGCACGCTCAACATCGCCTTCCACGACGTGCAGGTCTCCTGCGCCGCCGACCACATCCCCGAAGAGCTGGTCGTCGACCTGACGGGCATCGACATCGGCGGCTCGGTGCGCGTCTCCGACCTGACCTTCCCGGCCAACGTCACTCCGACGGTTCCCGCCGACACGGTGCTCGCGACCATCGCCGGCGCCTCGTCGCAGGCCGATGAGGACGAAGCCGCCGACGCCGCGGTCGTCGAGGGCGCGGTCGCCGAGGACGCGGCTGCCGCCGCCGAGGCGGCGACGGAAGAGGGCGGCGAGGCCTAGTCCTCGCTTCCCGGGATATCTCGGGGGGCCAGATGCTGTTGATCGCCGGCCTCGGCAATCCCGGGCCGACCTACGCCAGGACGCGCCACAACATCGGCTTCATGGCCGTGGACGAGATCGCGCGCCGGTGGGGCTTCGGCCCCTGGCGCTCGCGGTTCCGCAGCTTCGCTTGCGAAGGGGCGATCGACACCCCAACTGGGCCGGCGAAGGCCCTGATCCTCAAGCCGCAGATCTTCTACAACGAGGCCGGCCGCGCGATCGGCGAGGCCCTGAAGTTCTTCAAGATGGACCCGTCCGACCTGGTGGTGTTCTACGACGAGATCGACCTGGCCCCCGGACGCTTCCGGATGAAGGCCGGCGGCGGCGCGGCCGGCAACAACGGCGTGCGCTCGATCACCGCCCAGGTCGGCCCCTACTTCCGCCGCGCGCGCCTGGGCACCGGCCATCCGGGCGAAAAGGAGCTGGTGCACGGTCACGTGCTGTCGGAATTCCACAAGGCGGACCTGAAGTGGGTCGAGCCGCTGATCCACGCCGTCGCAGAGGCCGCGCCCCTGCTGGCCGCCGGCGAGGACGAGAAGTACCAGACCGAGGTGATGCGGCTCGCGCCAGCCGAGAAGGCCGATCCGCGCAAGGCGGCGCGGGGCGAGCTCTAGGGGTTCCTCCGGCGATGGTGATCCCCCTCTTCCTGGTCTCCCTGGTGATGGCGATCCTGCTCTGCTGGCACGCGGTCAGGACCGGGCGCGACAGCATGTGGCTGTGGATCATCCTGATGTTCCAGCCGATCGGCGGCCTGGTCTACCTGGCCCTCAACGTGGTGCCCGACATCTTCGGCGGCGGGACCGCCCAGCGGGTGGGCCGCGTCGCCCGCGAGGCGCTGGACCCGCACCGCGAGTACCGCGAGGCCAAGCGGGCCTGCGAGGAGACGCCCACGGTGCGCAACCGCTCGCGACTGGCCGCCGCCGCCGCGCTGATGGGCCATCACGCCGAGGCCGAGGCGCTGTGGCGCGCCGCCGCCCAGGGCGTGCACGCCGACGACCCGGTGCTGCTGCTGGGGCTCGCCAACGCGCTCCTGGAGCTCGGGCGGTCCGGCGAGGCCCTGGAGGTGCTCGAGAAGCTCGGCGCCGACGAGGCCCACGGCCGGACCCCGGCCGCGGCGCTCGCCATGGGGCGCGCCTACGAGGGCCTGGGCCGCATCCCCGAGGCCGACCGCGCCTTCCAATGGGCCGTCGAGCGCATGCCGGGGTTCGAGGCGCTCGGCCGCTACGCCGCCTTCCTGGCCCGTCAGGGCCGCGCCGACGAGGCCCGCGCCATGGTCAAGGACATGGACCAGCGCCTGGCCAAGCTGACCGCCCAGTTCCACAAGGAAGGCCGCGCCTGGCGCGACCTGGCCGCCGAGGCGCTGAGCGGCCGTTAGGCCGGCGGTCTAGTGAGGCCGGCCGCCGGCGCTCAGGTGGTCCAGGTAGCTCGACAGTTCGCTGATCCACCGGCGCGAAACGGCCTGGTCCGAGGTGTCCGCGGCCCGCTCGAGCCCGGCGCCGATGTCGGTGATCATCTGGAAGCCGAAGCTGCCGCCGGAGCCGCGCAGATTGTGCCCCAGTATGGTCACGGCCTGGAAATCTCCGAGGTCCAGGGCGGTGAGCATGGCGATGACGTTGGCCCGGCAGTTTTCCAGGTAGGCCGGCGTCTGCTCCGCCAGCCTCTGCGCCGCCCGCGATACGACGGCGCCCGGGGCCTGCGCCGCGCCCAGGACCGGCGACTTGCAGGCGGAATGATCCCGGATCGCCTGCAGGAGGACGTCCTGCTTGATCGGCTTGGTCAGATAGGCGGTGCAGCCGGCGGCCAGGCAGGTCTCGCGGTCACCCTTCAGGGCCGAAGCCGTCAGCGCGATGATCGGCGTCGGCGGGCGGTCGTTGGCCTTTTCCCACGCCCGGATGGTGCGCGTCGCCGTCAGGCCGTCCATGGCCGGCATCTGGCGGTCCATCAGCACCAGGTCATACCGCCCGGCCTTGAACATCTTGCAGGCCAGGACGCCGGTCTCGGCGACGTCGACGACGTAGGGCGTGTCCTCCAGATAGGCGAGCGCGATCGTGCAGTTGTCGGGGGAGTCCTCGGCCATGAGGATGCGCAGCGGCCGCAGGGGCGCGTCCGGCCCCGCGCCCACCGGCGCGGCGACCGCGCGCGCGGCCGCGGTCGACACCTCGAACGGGACGGCGAAGGCGAACAGGCTGCCATGGTCCACCTGGCTTTCCACCCAGATGCGGCCGCCCATCAGCTCCACCAGCCGCCGTGAGATCGTCAGCCCCAGGCCCGACCCGCCGAACCGCCGCGTGGTCGAAGAATCCGCCTGGGTGAATCGCTCGAAGACCCGGCCCAGCTTGTCCTCGGCGATGCCGATTCCGGTGTCCGTCACCGTGAAGCGCAGCGCGGTCGGCACGGTGCTGTCGGTGTCGGACTCGACCCGCAGCGAGACGCTGCCAGCCTCGGTGAACTTGATCGCATTGCCCAGCAGGTTGAGCAGCACCTGACGCAGCCGCGTGGGATCTCCGACCAGGTCGTTGCTGACGTCGGGAGCGATCTCGCACATCAGCGTCAGGCGCTTTTCCTGCGCCCGCGGCGCGACCATCTCCATCACCTTTTCCAGGTGATCGCTGAGCGAGAAGCCGGTGCGCTCCAGGTCGAGCTGCGAGGCCTCCACCTTCGACAGATCGAGGATGTCGTTGATCAGGTTGAGCAGGTTGTCGCCGGACCGGCGGAAGATCTGCACGAACTTGTCCTGCTCGGGCGTGAGCGCGGTCTTGGCCAGCAGGTCTGCGATCCCCATGATCGCGTTCATCGGCGTGCGGATCTCGTGGCTCATGCTGGCCAGGAAGTCGGACTTGGTGCGGCTGGCGCTCTCGGCGGCGGCCTTCGCCAGCTGCAGCTCCACCTCGACGCGCTTGCGCTCGGTGACGTCGCGCGCGGCGGCGAACACCCCCTTCAGGTTGCGGGCGCGGTCGTAGAAGGTCGTGGCGTTGTAGGAGACGACGGTCTGCTTGCCGTCCCGGGCCCGCGCGGTGAGCTCATAGTCGGTGACCGACTTTTCGGCGAGCACCCGCCTGATGCCGGCTTCGGCGCGCGCGGGATCGGTGAAGCAGTCCTTGAACGGGGCGCCGATCAGCTCGTCGCGCGTGCAGCCCGTCAAGGCCTCCATCTGTTTGTTGACGTCGGTGATGACGCCCGAGGGGTCGGTGGTCATCAGGGCGTCGATGTTCGATTCGATCAGCGAACGGGTGTAGAATTGCTGGTCGCGCAGGCGCTGGTCGGATTTCTCGCGCTCGGCCTCCACCAGCTTGCGCGCGGTGTTGTCGGTGCCGATCAACAGATAGCCGATGATCGCGCCGGGCCCGTCGCGCAGCGCGGTCACCGAGACCAGGGCCGGGAACCGCGTCCCGTCCTTGCGCACATAGGTCAGCTCGTAGATGTCCTCGATGCCGCGCTTGGCCTTGAACACCAGGGCCTCGAATCCGGGCGCGATCCGGGCGCCCAGCTCGGCGCTCAGCGCCTCGGCGCGCGCGATCAGTTCCTCCGGATCGGAGATGTCGGCCGGCGTGATGGTGTTCATCACCTCCGAGGCCGCATAACCCAGCATCCGCTCGGCCCCGACGTTGAAGATCTGGATCACGCCCTTGGCGTCGGTGGCGATGCTGGAAAAGTTGGCGCTGTTGAAGATCGCGCTCTGCAACGCGCCGGCCTTCTGGAGCGCCGCCTCGGCCTCTTTGCGCGCGGTGTTGTCGGTGCCGATCAGCAGGTAGCCGATGATGCTGTCCTGGGCGTCGCGCAGGGCGGTCACCGACACCACGGCCGGGAACCGGGTGCCGTCCTTGCGGATGTAGGTCAGTTCATAGATGTCCTCGATGCCGCGCGAGGCCTTGAACACCAGGGCTTCGAAGCCCTGGGTGATCGGCGTCGACAGCTCGGCGCTCAGCGCCTCGGCCCGATCGATCAGCTCCTGGGGGTCGGAGATGTCGGCCGGCGTGATGGTGTTCACCACCTCCGCGGCCGTATAGCCCAGCATCCGCTCGGCCCCGACGTTGAAGATCTGGATCACGCCCTTGGCGTCGGTGGCGATGCTGGAGAAGTTGGCGCTGTTGAAGATCGCGCTCTGCAAGGCGCCGACCTTGACGATCGACTCGTCCGACGGGAACCCGCCGCCGTCGAGGTCCTCGGCCGTCGGGAGCGCCAGGCCCGTCTCGGCGTCGGAAATGGGGATCTGGTGTCCTAACTCAGGCGCGCACGTGGGTACGCTACATAGGGCGTCAGTTGAGCAGCCGTTCCATGGAAGCCCCCAGCTGGGTGGGCGAATAGGGCTTTTGGATGAACTGGCCGCCCGGCACGAAGCGCTCCGACATGTCCGCGCTCAGGGGCGTTCCGGAGGTGTAGAGCACGCGCAGACCAGGCTGCAGGGCGATGGCCTGGTCGGCGACATCATAGCCGCCGAACGGCAGGGTGCTCAGGCGCATGTCCACGAACAGGGCGTCGATGGCCGTGGAGGCCGACATGTGGGCCAGCGCCTCGCCGAGATCGCAGGCGACCAATGTGGTGTGCCCAAGATCTTCCATCGTCCACTCAGCGGTCTTCCGAATAAAAACCTCGTCTTCAACGATCAGAACCAAGGCCATCAGAATCCGACCCCTTGGCGATCCGGCGTCAGTGCGTGCGCGCGAAGATTCCGCGATATTCTATGCATGTGAGCGAAAGATCTCGATCCGCCGAATTCTATCCAGGGTGACCCTGTTTAATCAGCTACCGTATTTGGTGCTGAAAATAGAACCGACTCAATTCTGCGAAGGGACCCTGCGCCTTCAGAACTTGCAGAGATATGACTATTTCACACGATCGTCCTGGCCCGCCGGCCATCCCGCCGCCGCCAGCGCCCGGATCTCGGCTTGGTCGGCGGGCAGGATGAAGCCGCCCTTCACCGCGGCCTCCAGCGAGGCGTCGAAGCGCTTCAGATAGTCCGCCTTGCCGCCCGGATAGAGCTTGGCGAGGGTCGCGGCGTCGAACGGCTGGGTGGTTCCCACCAGGAAGCCGAACGGCCCGCCGGTGTTGCCGAAGCCGGAGAGCCTGGCGGTGGGCGCATCGACCCACGGCGTGCGGAT